>Ga0307512_10003528_pt1 | contig 18084 bp, 16 predicted proteins | sample 14_EM_MG_FD_200267 | JGI IMG/M metagenome (GOLD analysis project Ga0307512, IMG submission 200267) | Populus trichocarpa ectomycorrhiza microbial communities from riparian zone in the Pacific Northwest, United States - 14_EM | ecosystem: Host-associated > Plants > Roots > Unclassified | place...
AATGTTGTTTTTGGAAAGTTATTCAAAATTTTGTGTTTGTCACGCATTTTGTCACTTTTATCACGTGACGTTCGTTGAAACTAAAACGACCCTACCTTAACTACTGTAGTGTAAGCCATACATGCATACATCTTCGTTATTAATTTGATCCACATGGTCGAGCATTTCTAGGAGAACATTCGTGGCTACTAGAGCTGGCCTGTGTCACCTTACTCTGTAATCGTTCAAGTGGATGCTGCGGGTTATCGATTATCATCCACACCATTTCTCTTTAAAACACACACCCTTTCATCGACGTGCAAAACCCGGTACATAAATTGATACATAGCTCACGACAAGGAAAGTCACATAGATCCATAACTTGGAAGCAGAGGTCATGATGTAGCAATACTTTGAGACATACTATAGATAATTCATTACAGCTATGCGTAGGCAGATAGCCGTAATGAATTATCTAGAGATAGAACTAGGATCCATCTGCAATTGAAATAGAAGCACAAATCGTGAAATAAATGCCTGGGTCGTGGTCGAATTACCGCCTCTCTACATAGATAGATATGCCGACGCATACCACGCAGTCCCGTTAGAACGTGTACGCGAACACCCTGCTGATCTCGAACCCATCCGGTACGTACTGAGCATTCGATTTGAACAAAATCATCCAAATCAGCGAGACCCTGGAACGCCAAGCTTGCGACTACTCACCTCGAACGCCAGCAACGCGTCTTCGCACAACATCGTCCACGGGCTCTCCGAAGCATCACAGAGCTCCCGCGGCAGCGGCACCTCCTTCGTGACGCATACAAGCGCTGGGCGTCGCCCTTGCATCCCTTGCTCCTGCTGAATCTCCGAAAACGTGCTCGGCACCAGCGCACGCGCACGTATGGGTGTAGCGCCAGCGATGCCGATGGCCGCAGCGGTTGCAGCTACGGTGCCAACGCCCACCCTGGCGCTGCGTGCGACGCGCCCGGGATGATAGTCTGTCACGACGACGGACTTCTTGCTTAGCGACGCGCCCAGGACGCGCATCCCGCATGCGCGCGGACGACGGATGATATACGTCTGGTCTGGGGCTCGCACGAGATACGCGCCGTGCGGACCCCACGCCTCCCACGGGACATTGACAGGGGGGGCGCGCGGGGACGCAGAAAGTTTGGTAGCCGATGAGGGGTGCGCGGCGATGTAATTGAGAAAGGTGCGTGCAGGGGCGTATAGCTCTGCCGTCTCCCCCATGCCCTGCATCCAGTTGTCATCTGCTACTTCCACTGTAACGATGCGGTCCTTTGGGTCCATGTGGAAATATCCTCGCGGAGACGTGTTTGCAGGCTGGGAGAATGATGCCGTGTTGGCACTGATTCGCACATGGCGGAAGGTGGTGATACCCGTCCGCACGGGGAGAGCTACATGAAAGCAATATGGGGTCATGGCGACTTGGTTTACGACTGCGACGGCGGATGGCTCAAAATCATATACAATGAGCATGAGTTCGTAATTCTGCCCAGGCCGCGTGGAGTCTACCGGTAAAGCCGGTATCAGAAGGTGGGTCTCGTCGAGGAAGGCGATATCACGGCCGATCCGTGCAAACCAAGGTCGCTGACAATGACATTAGTGGTAAATGTGACCTGGACGTGAAGAACCCTACATGTACTTACGATGACTGCCACTTGGCTTCCCGTTCTCCAATTCCACACGACGATTGTCCCTTTGATTGTCAGCATAACCTGCGACCAGCCGTGCTCATGCACAGTGGCAGCTATATGGTCACAGCAGACAGCCGGCGTTTCGGCCAACGCATCTGATGTACCTGTTCCCATCTCAAACACACCCGAATGAAGAGCCAGGGGGTGAACTTTGCCAGATGACAAGGCGCGAACATGAAAGTTGCCAGCCCTGTTCGAGATCCTCCTTCGTTATAATCACCCATCTAACGGCGCTCTGACTAGCACGTAACGTACCTATGAAACAGAAGTAGATCCTGGGCAGAGTCGATACAGAGATTCGACACCTCTCCAAGGCCATTCAGCTCCCAGCTGTCTCCAGGAATTCCTCGTAGGTTCGATGGGACGCGCAGAAGAAACAATCGATCACCGAGTTCCGGGGAACTGGTGTTGCTATCGGACTGTTTCAGAAACGCAAGCACGCCTCCGGAGATAGCGGTGGGGAGATCTCGCGCAGCCTCGTGTGTTATGAGGCCGCCATTGGACCATGCCACTTCTCTCCATGCAGCCTCGTGCTCGCGCAGCCTTTGCAGTCGTTCAGCCGTGCCATGGCAAAGGGCCGTCGATGGACCATCTTGCATACCACAAGCGGAGAGCGTGAGTATGTATTGCAGAGCGAGCGACTCCTTGATTACGACGCGGAATGTACGGCAAGCCTGCGACGCTTCTCGTAAAGAAGGAAACCGATGAACGGACATCGTCAGCCACTCACCCTCTGACAGGCCACGAGCATCCTGTGGTCTCCATTCGCCATAATCTCGATGATGAGCTCTTCGGGGAGCGACAGAATCATCGACATGGCAGGGGAAGGGCGACGAGAGAGAATCACAAGGATGTGAGGGGGATGTGGTTTTGCATTCCTAGGCTAGGAAGAGATGGATATATCCCAGCGCCACCAGTGGATGCATCAACTGATTCGGAGTCCTCGCTGGCATCATCGTCAGTAAAGCACGCTTTTGGGCGGCGTACTCCATCGCTTTCGTGGCAGCAAAATAGCACGTGAAATTCGCCTCGGAGTCTGTTGTTGAGTTGAAACGCTTTGCACGACTTATCTTAGAGAGATATTTGAGATCAGTGACGGTGTTTGGGCTACAAAGGCTAGGGAAATTGTGAAGTGGCGGCAGTGTGGCGGCTGACAACCGTTGGCGCTAATTGAAAATGTTGACATTTTGTCCGCCATACAATTGCTTCCGCTTCGGTTGAGGGACGCTCAGTAGCCTAAACTCGGAGTCACTTGCGTCTGACCGTCATCTCGTTTTGCTTCTTCCCGTAGTCTTTCCGAGGCCACAAACTTGTATTTGTCCCCATTCAAGTTGTAGTTATAGAAACCAAACACACTTCAATGAAACACACTGGCAGAAGACCACCTCAATTATCACGTGAGTTCGTTGAATTTCGCGCACTTGCCAGTGTCACTTGTCTTGTCCACCGTGACCAACACCACCCGATATTTATCCTTTACCTCCCTCCTCTACACCAACATTACCCCGATTCTCTAAAAGAGAGTCCCCCCCAGCAAAACTTGGGAAGCCTCGGCAATAGCGTCGTGACAATGACATGGTGCTGTTCAAGTTCAATCCCCCCCCACCCACGTTAGGTGGTGGTGAATCGATTCATAAAGAAGGTGGTCTCCATGAAGTGAGTACTGTGGTCACTATTACCTTGTGTATTATCATATATCCTGCGCACCGTTGCAAATGACACTATGAAATCGGATATTGTTTACAGAACCAAACATCCTACTGTGAGTCCGACTCCAGGACAGTGTCGTTTCGTTTGCTTGTTGAGCTCATTTCAGGTTCAGATGCTCGAGAACTCTTGATGTGTCTTCATCATCAAGTACTATCACCACTCAGATTATCCTTGAATCCGGTCTATCCGCTTGAAGTGGTAGATAAGGCGAAGCTCTGCAGGCCCTCATCTGGACTGGTTATGAAGCGATGCGACAGCTCCCGTCTGGAGGTTTCTCGACCTCCCCCCTGCAACTGCGCGGGGTGGCGCGGCGCTCAGGCTGGACTCCAGTCGTCTTTTGAGATCTGCGTTCGGACTTCTGGCGAGCCTTCCGATGGCAGGCTCATGGGTGGTGGAATAGGAGGCCCTTATGACATTCGAGCTGCCCTCTCAGCTTTATTATAGCTCTCTCTCGACCTCGACTCGCGATAACCACCCGCTTTCCCACTCAGGTCTGGCCATTCGGCTACTCCAAGGCCGTGCAGTGTCACGGTGAACTAATTTTAGGCAAAACTATGATAGTAACTTGAAGCTTGGGTGCACGAACTTTGTTTCCCAGGTAATGCTCAATGTTCATTCCTAAAAAGTTAATACCACTTTCCTGTTATGCGATCAATCTTTCTGAGAACTCACGTCCCTTGGCGTGTCGGCCAGTCCATAAGGGTTGATGAATCAGCCGAGAACCTGAAAGCTGTCCTTATATCATACCTCAAAGAGGTCTACATGCTACCGGGAGACGAAATCCACGCAGTTGGCTAGTTGACCACCCCACTCATGCAACTCCCAAAGCCGGAACTTGCCCGACGGGCACCTCTACCCGGGTGCCACAGATATTAAGGGGGTATTGACCCATGTGGAATCGGCCCTGGCGGGGATTTGGCCTTCATGCTACTATGGTGCTTTCGTACACTTGCATACCCCTCCATTCCAGCGTTGCGGTGTATTTGTCTTACTGTTCCGATGTCTAATTCAGTATTTAGGGCTGGGTGTGATGTCTTGCGCCACATTGTTGGTAAAGCGAGATCTTTTCATTGCACAGCTAGAAAGGGATTTTAAAGAACTAACTACAAATCAGGCTGGTCCGATGGTGTCTTCCTTTCTCAGAGGTGCTTGCTTTTTTTCCTCAGATACGTTGGCCGAGGTTGACATGAACAGCCTTGACGTTGGTGTAGCTAGTGAGAAAAATGCCCAAGGTTCAGACCCCATCGATAGTGGCGTGAAAACAATACCCACTTGTCCAACGCATACTGGCCGCACTCGCGTCCAATTCCCGATTGTTTGTTCCCTCCAAACGGTACATTCGAATTTACCGAGAGCGCGCAGCTGACCCACGCCATTCCCGCATGCTCCCTGTGCGCGAACTGAATTCCGCGCGTGATGTCCTTCATGAACACGGCCGCAGCCAGTCCGTATAGCGTGTCGTTCGCCTGACGCAAGACGTCCTCCTCGTCTTCGAACTTGATAATCACACAAACTGGCCCAAAGATCTCCTCTTGGACAATCCGCATGTCCGGCCGTGTGTCCGTGAATATCGTTGGCTGGATCCAATAGCCTTCCGTTCCTTGTCGCTCGCCTCCAGAGTGCACCTTTGCGCCTTGTTCTTTTCCCGATTTGATGTAACTCATAATGCGCTGCATTTTGTGATATCAGAATAACATAACATGACAGAAAGAGGGGCGAACGTCGAATTGAAGTTTTGACACTTGTGGACCTTGCTCGGTATTTCGTGCGAATGGGTCTCCGAGTTTGATTGATTGTGACTTGGCAGTGAAGCGTTTGAGGAACTCATCATAGACGCCCGATTGGACAAAGATACGCGAACCAGCACAGCAGCACTGCCCTTGATTCCAGCTAGAGGTATCGATGAGCGACGAAGTCGCTAGTTATATGAGCACGTACTAGATTCCGTGAGAGGTCCAGTTGACAGCAAGGTCAAGATCCGCGTCATCGAAAATGATGTTAGGTGACTTTCCACCGAGCTCGAGTGTCACATTCTTCAGATTCGATTTTGCAGCAGCTTCCATGATCTTTCTTCCGACGAGCGTGGACCCGGTGAACGCGATCTTATCGATGCCCATGTGCTCTGAGATAGCCTGACCGACCGTGTTGCCGTAACCAGTGACCACACTGACGACACCTGGTGGGAAACCGGCCTCATTAATGAGGGAGCACACGCGCAATGCAGTTAGAGGGGTGAATTCGGATGGCTTGAGCACGATTGCGTTTCCCGTGGCAAGTGCTGGACCGAGCTTCCAGGCCAACATTAGAACTGGCAGGTACCAATCAGAGGTAATTGAGGACGGCGTAGCTCTGATGCGAAGATTACATACGGGGTAAGTTCCAAGGAATGATTTGTCCCACGACGCCAATCGGTTCATGGCGAGTATATGTGAGCCTTCCCTCGTTCGTCTCGATCACTTGTCCGTGGATTTTGTCTGCCCATCCAGCATAGTAACGAATCGTCTCAATCGAGAAGTTTACATCGGCCGTCTTTGCCCAGAAGAAAGTTTCCCATTATCGAGTGCTTCAAGCGCAGCCAATTCGTCAGAGTGGGCCTCCAAAAGGTCTGCCAACTTGCTGAGGAGCTTCCCGCGTTCCGATCCGGAAACTTTGAGTCCCCATGAGTTATCAAAAGCGCGCTTCGCGGCTGCGACCGCCCGGTCAACGTCCTTGGCCGTACCTTCAGCGATCGAGGTGACCACCTCTCCAGTCGCTGAACTGACGCGTTAGAACATTTGTGAGTTCGCACGGGGGATAAATCAACTCACAAGGGTCGATAATGCTGAGAGGTGGATATAAGTAATCGGGTAAAGTAAAGACACAGTAGACACGTACTCGATGGTGGTGCCATTGGAACCGGCAGAGAACTGTCCATCAACGAAGATGCCTGTAGGAAAGTTGACCTCGCCTTTGAAAGACTCGTTATTGGACTCATAAGTAAAGATAGTTGTCGACATTGTCGTGGGGTTGGAGTGGGACTAGCTCAGGGACTCTGGTATATAATACCACCGTTGATTGAAGTAGAGTGGTTATATAAATATCGGTGCCCCAACGCCTGATACGAGCACGAGGGAGACAACGAAACAGGGCTGGTGAGTAGTACTAACCGCGTGACTCCGACTCTAACGCGTATAAGCTTAATCACCGTCATCATATCCGAAGTTTCCACGAGGATCGTATGGCCCACGCTTACATCGACCACCTGCTTGCCGCAGTTGTCCGTGAGGGTAATCATAATAGAGCTGTCACCGTATGCGTTGCTTATGTTTGATCCGTGGCCCCATTCTGGCAGATTCTGCCAACGTTATCGTCTCCAGACATGTCCGATACAAATGGCTCACCGCAAACAGTAGCGACGCGTCCTCGCACAACGTTCTCCACGCGCTTTCCAACAACGCCCACGCAGTACCATCCCCTTCGTGGCGCATATCAGGGCCAACCTGAAGTGTCGCGCCTGCGTCCCGTGTCGCTACATCCCGGAAGATGTATAGCACCGGTGGACGCGCACGGCGGCAGTGACGGCAGCAGTTATCTCCGCAGTGCTGCTGCCCACGCTTGCGGTGCGTGCGGGACGCGCTCCGAGGGGACCCCCACGCGGTTATTGTGGTCGAGAGTTGGCCGGTGCGCAGGCGGGCGTTAAAATATAGGCGAGCAAGACGCGCGAAGAATGTGAGGCTTCGCAGTGTTCTCCAAGCTCTGTATTCAGGTCTTGGCGACTTGTGGTGTAATCGTCCGGCTTTTTCCCCACAACGTGAAAGTATCTTCGCAGGGAGAGGTTCGCGGATGAGAAATGATGATCAAGCGAGAGAATCCTTGACTACGACGTTCAACGTACGACAAGCCTGCGGTGCTTCAAGCTCACGTGGCGAGCGGAGGATCTCGACAAACAAGCGCCGCTAGTTATTTCCCGGAAATTCCCGCCGACAGGTCATCATCCTGCAGTGGCGTTTGAGTCAAGTCTAGCATCTTCGAGAATCTACAGCCGCCAACACGTCAGGATAAGAGCAACGAGAGAACCTCAAAGACATGACGGAGGTATAATATGGTTTCCTTTCCTATGCGGGAGAAGAGGTGGATATATTCATGAGCGAGGGCATTCCCTTGACTAGTTGTTGTGGGCCTGCCCTTGCCTGACGCTAAGAGTTTTTGCTTTTGCTCCCTCCAAGTGCTGGGTCACAGGTTTATTGCAGGGTCATTTGCGGCACATTGATCTCCGGGAACGCTTCTGAGCAGATCCTATCGTCGTTCTTCCTTCCCGCGCTCGCTCGGAAATCGTAGCAAAAACTGATCACAGAAGGCTGGGGTGAAGCCCTGATTATTACAGGTTCACAGGATGTGTTGAAGACCCTCACCTCTAAGTCTACTACTGTAGTGCCCAACCAACGCCGCCGCCCTTTACCGTGACATACAGTTTCCCTGGTTATCTGTAGAAGGTGCAACTGAGTTCGCAACTCAGCTACCTCAAGTCAGGTGAGCCAGAGTTAACTCAACTCCCCGGCAACACGAATTCGAGGCATTGCCGTTACCGAAGTAGTCTCAGACGATCGGAAGGCCCAAGTTCCGGAAATCTTCTCAGATGATTTGACAGCCGAAACGCTATGCAATTTGCATTTGAAATTTTCCTGCAATCCAATTGGCCCAGGAGTGGAGATTTTTGGAAGAATCGGTTCTGAGGCCTGAGGGCCTCATCCTACTAACCGATTGGGCCACCGCCTATGCACGGATTGCCCGCTTATCACGCCACTGTACAGTTGTATGTACTACGCTGAGATTGTCTGTGTTCCAGGCATTATTAGACAAGCGCAAACCTTCGTTTCTAGGGTATTCGTTTGTGCCTCATCGACCCAGGCGTTAAAAGTGCTTCCATACCTGCATGGGCTCTGCTTTTCATCGCTGACCTACCAGTGATGGTTAGCTTCCAAGATCCAGCTGAAATTGCGCGAGCCTTCAGTGCGTCCTCTTTCTTGTCTGGCCCTATAGCCCAAAATTCCACTGGGCCCACCATTCGGCAGCGATCCTCGTGAGACTTCAGTCCGTAACGGATGGTATCTACATGTAAGTCTTCACTTCACCGATCGACCTCTCATATTGTATATCGTGGCTGACCCTCTTCATCCAGATGGGAGTTTCTCACCACTCTCAAATACGAGTGGGATGTCATCCGAGGGCGTCGCCCCTACCGGTGGACAATATGGGTTCGTGCGCGCGGGCGCTTTCGTGGAATTCCGTGTCTTCGATGAGCCTCTCGCTGATTTTCTCATTGGGCAGATTTATTCCATCGCTCGTCTCTTCGCACTCATGCCCATAATCATTACCCAGGTTGGCAGTTACACCACCCTAACCTCCTGCCAGGTGTGCCCTGTGTTTGTGTCCCTATATTCATGCCCTCACCGGCTTCAACCCTAAGGCCTTGATTTCTCTCGCTTGGGTGAGCATGCCCCGGGCCTTCGGTCATAACGAAAGGATGCTTTGCACTCACTTGCCCTACATTTGTCTAGACATTTCCCAACGTCTCTCTTGCCTTCTCTTCTCTGTTGATTTTACTCCGCATGTCAGTTCCTATGCTTCCGCACCTTGACTATCCTCCAAAGGCATTCATTGGATCCACCCAGCTCCCCAATTTGGAACAAGAATAAGGTAGCCGTGTCACTCGCGACCGGGGTCTGGTTGACCAACGTTGGATTCCTCATATTTGGTGCGTCGCATTTTTTCCCACAATTCATGCATCCTAGCTGTTTCCTGACAGTGTGGCTTTGGTTGTACCAGGTGCCGCAATGGTGAAAAATCAATTCTGAATATTTGAATCTTCTAGCCTTACCTGTAACCCATTCGCAGATTCGGTCGACTACGTGGGACGCTGAGCTAGGCTGTCCGATTCTTAATATCCAAAGCAATGTACCGACCTTTATATCCATACTCGTTACCGATGTCACATTGCTCCTTATTATGCTCGTGGGCCTGATTCGCCTCCACCGAAACACTGGACGCTGGTTCGATCTGGGACGATTTCTTTGGAAACAAGTAAGGCGACAGCCTACTTTGTGGACCGTCTTCTCGCTAATGTGATATGAGGGTGTCATCTGGCTCCTGCTTGCAACCATCGCCGAGCTCGTGCCAGTGGTATGTCCAGCGTGTTTACCTTCATGATTCGCTCAACACGCATGAACATCTCAGGTATTCATGTGTTTGAACCTAAACGGTATTTGGTTTATCTCACTGGCAATCTAAAAACCGAACGTTTGATCCCACCACAAACATTAGACGCATTCAGTATGGTACGTCCTAGTCTGCTGCGAGTGGTGGGGATACTAACTTTCTACTATGCGTCCTTGAAACACAGATGTTCATAATGCCCACAGCGGTTACGATGACAATCGCTGCGACACGGATGCATCGCTGCCTTGCAGACTTTTTGTCCCACTCAGACGTGTACGTCATCCTTCTCTTCTATTATTCTCCTTGCTCACTGCAGTCGATGTAACAATAGTGTAATAAGCTCTGGCAATGTCCCTAGAAGTGGTCATCCAGTACAACTGGCACCACGTGACACCTTTACCATTCGAGTCAGTACGCATGACCAGCTGGAGGCTGCCGTCCGCACCACATCCCTGCCATCACCGAGGGACGAGGATGCCTCCTTTGTCACCATTGAAGGACAGCTGCGTGACAAGCTGCCCCAACTGAGCCTTCATGAGGATGCGAAGAGTGACGTGTAGGACTGAGTACGAGTTCCGCCGTGTAAGCGTTGTTCGAGTTGAGTTTGTAATTTGGTCTAGTCGTGTTATCGATTTCATTGCCCGCGCCGTCGGTTTCCTGCTCTTTGAGAGCTGGGATGGCATTACTGGCACCTGTGTGTGTCCTGTAATGGTTTTCACTTGGACTCGGATTTTCACGCACTTTTTAGGCAACGCCATATCTTTGCCTCCTCTCAACTTCATATTGGAAAGTATGAGAATCAGGCATCAAAGATCCCCATCACGCGCGGACAGAGCGTGCAGGTGCAGAACGCTGCGTGTGATAATACTGTGCGTTGCGTCACCGTGGAAGTTTCCTTGCGGGGGAAAGTTCGTGGACGGGAAAAAATAACGTATCAGAGGAAGAGAGTCCTTGATTACGACTTAAATCTCAGACACTGAACGTACGGCAAGCCTGTAGTGTTCCTCGTAACGGAAGAAACCCGACGAAGGGCCAAAAAGAAGTTATTCCTATTTGTTTGTGTTTTCCTCCTGCCTGGCCCCCAGCCATACCATACATGGTAATACCCGTGGGCGTAATTAGTTAGTTCAAGTTCAAACTGTCAACTGTTCAACGTTCTACGTTCAGCACGTTCAACCCCAAAACTAGCCCAAATAGCCATCTCCGACTTCCAAAAGACCCAGCTCAGGTTTATCTGATTTCACGTCTTGGTCTCCTCAGAAGTGGATGATCCATTGTCAGTGAAATCAATGGACAAAATGACGCGAATTATGTATCTAACATCTAAATAGTACCAGCCGATTGAGTCATTGGCTGTCAATGACCTGTTGCGCCACTGCAACAAGACTTATCGTTTGCCGAGCACGCACTAGAGCGCTTATTGATACTCGCCTAATTATCCAGGTGTTAAAAGCGCATCCCATTGACATGTGTTCTGATCTTCACCGTTCACCTGCCAGTGATGGTCAACTTCCACGATCCAGTTGAAGTCGTGCGAGACTACGGTGCGTATGCTTTTCCGACCTGGCTCTGAGGCTCAAAAGTCCCTCTTTTGACAGTGACTCTCGTGAGGCTTAGTGCCATCTCGGATGGTGTCTACATGTGGGTGTTCCCTCGCCAACACTCGTAGTATATGACGTGGCTCACAGTGACACTCTCCATCTAGATGGGAATACTTCATTTCTCTTAACTACGAATGGGATGTCATCCGAGGGCGTCGGCCCTACCGGCGGACAATATGGGTCTGTCCTCCCAACGCTTTCGTGGTGTTCCATGCCACCCGCGAACCCCTCAATGATTTTCTCCTTGGGTAGATTTATTCCATTGCCCGGCTTACCTCACTCGTGTCCGTAATTATGGGCCTGATTGTCAGCACGGGCGGCCTACCCGACTGTCAGGTGCGCCTCATGTCTACCTCTATATTCACATCCTCACCGGCTTCAACCCTAAGACCTTGATTTCGCTCGATTTTGTGAGCATACTCTTCAAGCTTGGCAAGCTTCGGTCCTTTACACTCACTTACATTTGTCTAGATTTTTCCCTACATTGCGCTTGGCTTCTCTTCGCTATTGATTTTAGTCCGCATGTAAGTTTTCTACGCTTCCACACCCCGCCTACCTTCCACAACTCGGAGGCACTCATTTTGTCCACGCAGTTCCCCCATTTGGAATAAGGATAAGCTAGTTGTGTCACTCGCGACTGGAGTATGGTTGACCAATGTTTCATTTCTTATATTTGGTACATCACTTTCCGTACTTTCTGCGGCCTCACCGTTCCCTGACAATGTGGCTTTGATACCAGGTGCTGTGGGAGTGAATGGCCAGCCCCAAATGTTTTAACCGTCTTGGCTTACCTATCCTATCTGTAGATTCGGTCGATGATGGACCCTTCCCACAGGAGCTGTGCGATCGTTAATGTCCAGAGCAACAAATCAACCTTCATATCGATATTTGCTACGGACCTTGCCCTGCTCCTTATCATGCTCGTTGGCTTGTTTCGCCTTCGCAGTCCAGGTGGAGGCTGGTTCAACCTGGGACGACTGCTTTGGAAACAGGTGGGATGGCAGGACGTTTTACGGGTCGATGTAACTCTCCGCTAATGTGATTTCCGTCCAAGAGGGTGTCATTTGGTTCTTGCTTGCAACCATTGCCGAACTCTTGCCAGTGGTATGTCTAGCCAGCCTTCTTCTATCCTCCGATCAACGACCTTAAATATCTCAGGTGTTCTTGTCTTTGGATCTGAACGGTATTTGGTTTCTCCTACTAGCTATCTAAGAACGAAGAACGTTAATTCCACTACCAATACAAGATGCGTTTAGTTTGGTACGGTTTTATCTGCTACGAGTGGTGGAGGATCCTAATTTCCCATGCGTCGTTGAATCACAGATGTTCATGACGCCCACATTAGTTACGATGACGATCACCGCGACACGGATGTATCGTTTCCTTACAGACTTTTGCTCCTGCACGGAGGTGTACGTCATTATTTCCTTCCAATAATCCCCGCCCTCACTGCTATGGATGTCGCAATAGCGAGGTGGGCTCTAGTATCGTCCGAAGAAGTGGTCGCCATGCACTGCATGCCAACTTATGTACGCATGACCAGCTCGAGGTGGCCATCCGTACTACCTACGACTACAAGTCATACCTGACATCAACAAGGGACAAAGATATCTCCTTTGTCAGCATGGAGGGACAGGAGCGTGACAAGCCGCTCGAACTGAGCCCTCATGAGAATGCGGAGAGTAACGTATAGAAATGAGCGCAAACTTCTCTGTTTAACCGGTGTTGTCTCGTACGTTTGTCTCATGTGCCTCGAGTTCGTAGTTTGGTTTCCTCCTCGTGCTGTCGGTTTCTTTTCGCGCACCCGCTGTCCTGTTTTGTCAGACATTTTTCCTCATAGTTTCGTCTTGTTGTCATAAGACATTTAGTAGGCACTCCCGTCTTATACCTTACAGATACCCATAGTCCACTTGTACTTGTACTTCTAGTGAAAGTATATCGAACGCAGCTCCAAAAATCGTTGTTACCCGGGCCTCGGATCCTCCCGTTGTCCCTGCCTTTGCCTAGACTTTACCAGTCCACCGAACTTACATTAGTTCGCTTCATTCATGCTTTCCTCGCGGAGGTACATAGCCTTCTACAACAGGCGGCTACTTGACAATGTAAATTTATGATAGATGTGAGAATGATATGGGTCAAAAATGTTCGGATCCCAATCCGTTTTCAACATGCCAGTGCCAATGAGGGTTGTGCATGGTGACGCTGAAGTCTGAAGTGTTTGAGCATATTTTGATTTGGCAGCTATGGAGTCGGGAAGTCAGATCATCAAGAATCCAGTCCTGTTGTTTGTCCAGTAGCTGTTTCAAAGTTCCCGGACTATTGGTCGGTTTTGGACAGGGATATGTGGTCGGTGGGGTAACATAAGCTGCCTGTTGTCCAACCGTGAGCTGTGGCTCGGATTAGAAAGTATTTCCTCTCTCGTCTCCCTTCTTATCTATCCACCATTTCAGCCGGAGGAATTGGAATGTGCAGAGCGAACGCGGTGTACCGCTACCACCCGAAGCGTCTCGTCCACTTTGCAGCTACTGTAGTCAGTTGACCCCGACTGAGTCGAGTCGGAGTTGTATGACGTAATGACAACGACCACGCGTTCTAGGTGCCCGTCGAGTAGATTTTTTTTAAGATCAAGCTCAAGACTCGACAATGTTATGCAAGCTATATTTTTCTCAGTTACATTTTTCTTTTCTCGTTGAGTATTGCACTACTGTAGGGGCGGTGCGGTCGTCGTTACGTTACATTTTTATCATGTGATTTTGGTGGACGTTTGCTGGTGCACGAGCTACACGGATGCCTTTTTTTTACGCGTCGATTACGGTATTTATTATGACCATGACTGGACGATCCATCGGGTGTTTAGACTGGAGTGCTGAAGCAATTGACAGCGTACCCCCCACGCGTCTGATCACAGCCGTACGGTTTATCATGCCGTTAATCTCAAATATCGGAATTCCATGGAGGAAGGTCATGCGTCGTATTCTTGATACTGTATATGAAAAGAGATCTTACATCGCACAGCTACGAAGGAACCCTCCGCGACTAAGTACAACTGAGGCCGGTCCTGCACCTTCTCCTTTTCCCAGAATGAAGCCTAGTTTTGTGCTCAGAGGCGTTGGCCGAGGTTGATATGAACAGCCTTGACGTTGGTGTAGCTGGTGAGAAAAGTATCCAATCGTCAGACTCCCGCAAAACTGGCGCGATGAACAAAGACCCACTTGTTCAGCGCGTACTCGCCACACTCGCGTCCAATACCGGACTGTTTGAACCCTCCGAACGGCACGTTCGGGTGTAACGAGTTCACGCAGTTGATCCACGCAGTGCCCGCATGCAACTTGTGCGCGACCTCAATCCCGCGCGTGATGTCCTTCGTGAACACTGCCGCCGCCAGACCGTAAAACGTGTCATTTGCTTGACGCAACACGTCTTCCTCATCCTCAAACTTGATAATCGCGCAAACTGGCCCGAAAATCTCCTCTTGGACAATGCGCATGTCAGGCCGCGTGTTCGTAAAGATCGTTGGCTGGATCCAGTAGCCTTCTGTCCCGTGTTTCTCTCCTCCGATGTGCACGGTTGCGCCCTGTTCTTTGCCTGAATTGATGTAATCCATGATGCGCTGCAGGTTGGCTCATCAGAATCATCGACGAGACGAGGAAAGACAGGGATGGGCGAACGTCGTATTGGATCTTGGAGACTTGCGGACCTTGGTCTGTGTTGCTCGCGAATGGGTCCCCGAGCTTGATCGATTTTGACTTCGCAGTGAACCGTTTGAGGAATTCATCGTAGACACCCGCTTGGACGAAGATGCGCGAACCAGCACAGCAGCACTGCCCGTGATTCCAGCTGGGAGCCTTGATGAGAGATGAGTTGACCAGCAAAGTGACCACGTACTAGATACCGTGGGCGGACCAGTCGACAGCAAGGTCCAGATCCGCGTCATTGAAAATAATGTTAGGTGACTTGCCACCGAGCTCGAGTGTGACATTCTTCAGATTTGACTTCGCAGCCGCTTCCATGACTTTCCGTCCAGTGATCGTAGACCCGGTGAACGCGACCTTTTCAATCCCCTTGTGCTCTGAAATGGCCTGCCCGGCCGTGTTACCGTAACCAGTGACAACATTGACGACGCCCCGTGGGAAACCGGCTTCGTTGATCAGGGAGCACATGTACAGCGCAGTTAGAGGGGTGAACTCGGATGGCTTGAGCACGATTGTGTTGCCCGTGGCAAGTGCCGGCCCGAGCTTCCAGGACATCATTAAAACTGTTCGGTATTAGTCAGAAGAGACGAAAAGGACGCGGGGATAGATAAGGACCCGTATGGCCCGAAGATTACATACGAGGGAAATTCCAAGGGATGATTTGTCCCACGACGCCAATTGGTTCATGGCGGGTGTATGTGAGCCTTTGCTCGTTCGTCTCGATTACCTGTCCGTGGATCTTGTCTGCCCACCCGGCATAGTACCTCAGGGTCTCAATCGAGAAGGACACATCAACATTCTTTGCCCAACTGAAGGTTTTGCCATTGTCAAGTGTCTCAAGTGCACACAACGTGTCGGCGTTGGCCTCCATCAGGAGTACCAACTTGGCGAGGAGCTTTCCACGTTCCGTTCCGGGAACTTTAAGACCCCATGAAGTATCATAGGCACGCTTTGCGGCAGCAACAGCGCGGTCGACATCCTTGGCCGTACCCTCGGCTACGGATGTGAGCACCTTTCCTGTCGCTGAACGGACTCGTCACGGCATCTGTGATATTGTACCGGAGATCAACTCACAAGGGTTGACGACGCTACGAGGTGTGAATAAATGGTGTGTATGTGTAGACTAAAGTCATTGTGGGTACGTACTCGATGGTGGTCTTCTCGGCGCCAGCGGAGAACTGTCCGTCAATGAAGATGCCTGTGGGAAAGCTGACTTTGCCCTTGAAAGATTCAGTGCTGAACTCGTGAGTGAAGGTAGTCGTTGACATCGCTGTGGGGTGAGAGTGCTACGAGGAGCCATGGCCGAGGAGCGTCGTATAAATGGCGGTGGTGGGCGGCGAACCGCGTGACTCGACTTCGATGCGTAACGAGCTTAAGCTTTATTGACTCCACGGCGGCACCACATCAGAATCTTCCATGAGAATAGAACACCCCGCACTCACCGGGACCACCCGTCCGTTGTTGTCGATGAAAGGATGCAAGACCGTTGTCGTAAGGTGCGCGGTTTCCATTTTAAATCTGAGTCGATATTATATAATAAAAAGTTCTGCCGTTATCTCAGATTTTACCGTATAAATACCGATCCATCCCCGACCATTATGACCAGATTCTACAATGGGATTGGAGCCGTCATTGGCAGAAGTTCGTATCATATAACACGACAGAGCTCTAGTGGTTTCACCGTGTCACAGCTGGGAAGGTTTCTTTGGTCTTCTACTCGTTCGAGTTCCGACTCATTTCAGCATACTCGGTTTCCATTCCATTGATCCTGGCATTCATCTGGTTGGATCACCACCTCAATGTTTCTTGTTGATTTCTGCGCGAAGCCGCGCTCGGTGTCATTTCTCTACACTTTTTCCCACAAAGCCACAGTGAGCTGCCATACTTCCATGGCCCGCCTTGCAGAAGGTAGTTGTGAATTGGGGCGTTTTTCTCAACTTACCGTTCGATCCTACCTACTACCCATCATCAGGCAATTCGGCTTAAGTCTGCTCACTAGCTCGTACTACGGCTCCCTTGCTGCGAAGAGCTCATATAGCAAATATCACTCGATTCTGACGGTTTAACCCGACAACTTTTAAATGAATTCGGTGACTGGAGCCACGCTGGCGGCTTCCAATGACAACTCGGAACCAAATTCCTTCTGGTGGGTTGATCCTCCCTGGCACGTGTACATTAGGAAACCAGCAAAGAGGTGCCTCACGACTAAGACACCGGTACAGTGAGTCAGTGCCTGTACGTCCTATGACTAGTTCACAAGGGCCGTTGCATACAAGGTACTGAGGTGTAGTGCGCTGTATGTTTCTGGACCCCGCGCATATCGCATGATCTAGTTCTTAGTACTCCGCTGACCATAGACACGTTTGATAATTGGTGCAGCCTACAGGTGACAAAAGACCCACGTAACAGCTTCCAAGTCTCTTGACAGTGCCGAGACAATGTGATAATCCCGCAAGAAGACAAAAGGTGAACACCGTAGTGTGGAAGTAAAACAGCTCCTTGCCATCAATGAAGCACCAACAAGAATACGGGTGATATACTCCGACTAGCATTGCGCTTGTGCACGCAGCGGCAACGTTGGGGAGGTAGTGTTGTAGTAGTGGCATTCGTGGCTTGTGCGGCGGTGCCCCAACGTGGCGTATCCACCAGCGCTGATGGGGAGAACAGACAGCGGAGATCTCCGATATCGATATTATGTTCTCATGTTCTCTGCTACAGCCGCACCGCGGCGCCTATTACATTGTCAGACTCGCTCCTCGGGTCCGACTCGGACTCCGCCCTGATTTATTTTCGGTTTTCGGGGGACTATCACTGTCCAGACGGCTGGTCTGGCACAAGATTCGGTCGAAGCAATGAAGCCTGGGATCGCAATAATGATATAGAACTCGATCAACGTTGCGTGTGCAACAACGACAGATATCGGGCGTACGACAAGGCATGTCCAATACGAGAACAGTCGACTCGGAGACGATGATAACACTCACGAACTGCATTACCGACCTACTGTACAAGATACAATACACACGTAAAATTACAGCTCCTGAACACATCGATCTTTTTTTTTCGACCAGGCTGGTGTTGAGGTGCGCTCCTTCAGGCAGTAGGCTCACCCTTTCCCCCTGAGTTGACATAGACTGATTTGACGTTGGTGTAACTAGCAGGTGCCAAGGGTCAGTGTCCCGACAG
>Ga0307512_10003529_pt1 | contig 18075 bp, 17 predicted proteins | sample 14_EM_MG_FD_200267 | JGI IMG/M metagenome (GOLD analysis project Ga0307512, IMG submission 200267) | Populus trichocarpa ectomycorrhiza microbial communities from riparian zone in the Pacific Northwest, United States - 14_EM | ecosystem: Host-associated > Plants > Roots > Unclassified | place...
CAGAGACTGGAGAGCAGGAGAAAGACTCGAGATATATACAAGGTAGTTGGGTGCCTTATGCCCTACCGGCTGTGTGCCTTGACATCAGCTCAGCTGAAGCTCAGCTCGGTCAGGTTCATGCAACAAGGTCTCGTTATTTGTATGTGACAGCCTAAGAATCCTTGTCGGGGCTGCAATCTACGTGGCAACCGCGCGGAACACGAAAATTGTTCAGTACTTGGGTACAAGAGTATTTCAGGTGCGGTGACACAGGGCTAAAGAGAGCCCGACTTTGCCCCCCGGACAACCAGAAATGCCAAGATCCTCATCATTCCCTACACAACAAATATTTTTCTAAGAAAACATCATAGAAGTATTTTTGATAGTCTATTATCACTCCCTTCTCTTTCGAAATTTCTCTCTATTGTTGTGGTGGAAGTGTAGAATTTCCGCATTTTATAGGGCGCGCCCGACTTTTGGCACCCTCCGAGTACATCTTAGTAGGATTATTGTTGCCCCTGTCATACAAATTTGTACAGAAAACAGCCACAATGCATAAATTCGTCGTTGGTGAGCATGCGTTACTACTGTACTCACTTGCTCAAGAGGTATTTACACTATTTGAGTCTGTGTATAGTCTCGAACCGTTATGCTACGCCAGTAAGCAGTTCGAGACTAGCGAGCGGATACATATTCCCGCGCCACTACTTAAATTCTACTACGTACTCTCCCAACTGTTTACCGTAATAGTCTCATCCTATTCAAACACATGAGAGCTTGTCACCCGCCCCTCGAGATGATCAATCAATGACATCCACCAGTGTTGAGGCAGCGGTAGTCAAACTTTCCCCACTTTAGGTTGGCCCCTATGAGCCTGCCGGTAAACGTTTTGACTACTTACCTCGGTATCCGTTCAGGGTAAATGCTTGACGCCTACATTCACAGTAGAAGCGGAAACTCTCGCACCGCCCCGACCTTCAGGGTTTCCGAGATGCCGGATCCAATCAGTTAACAAAACGCGATCTACTGATGTGCAATAACGGCGATGTTCATGAGCCCTATAAGGCCACCCCTTAGCATGCGCACGGACACATCTCAGGCTTATCGGGCGGTGACTGTACATATAAACATGCCGAGATATCCCGAAACCCGCGGCCTTCCGCAAACCAGTCGGATCGGGACGGGACAGCACAATGTCTACGGCTTTTCTCAGACACGTGCTTCCAAGAATATACAGGTGGAATATAAGCATGTCCAGTTCCGCTGTGCTTATCCCCTACACGCTCGGTAACCTTTAATTCGTATCCTTTTCCTATCGGGTATAGTTACGAGTAAGTGTCCTTTCTTTTGGGGTATATTGTGAGTGAAAGAGTATCATCAGAAGCCCAGCCAGCCAATCAAAGTTTTTGCTATGCGACGATCGTTTACTCACACTATACCTGAAAGGAAAAGGATACAAATTGAAGGATACCGAGCATGCAGGGGATAGCTATGAAGCGCTGAGGTTCGGTTAAACCCACAGGTGCAGAGTAGGCGCTTTCCCAACGATATTCTAGTTGTTTGTCACCAAAGGCATCAAAATGGGGTTGTTAGATTGGCGGTCGGTTGTACGTAGTAGCTTATAGGACCGTGCTTGGGATCTCATTTGTACGCAAAACGTCTTGCATTAGCTCATTCCAATTTCGCACGTCACGTTCCATCACTCGAGCGAAGGTATTCGGTGGCAGAAAACGGCAATGTCCTATTTGGTTTTAGGAAATGCTCCAAACAGATGGTTGTGCTCCTAGGGAAACATATAATCGCAATGGTAGGTGCGATGATTGCAGGGTATAACGAGAATCAGTGTTAAGAATGATAATCAACATTGACCCCCGCTGCAACCGCAAAATCAATGATTTTTGTATTTTCGTCGCACCTACCGTCGCGACTTGACATTTGTAACATTACCACATATACAAACAACTGCTATGCGCTCTACTTCGTTCACAGGCTATCACTTTGTGAAATCACACAATAGCCTGAGACTTTTCTCGTGCCCAGACTTGGATGGCAAGCGTCGCGCGCTTGTCGAGCCTCAAATCCTCGCAGGCTCGGATTTTCGACTCATCTCATGCGCTACGCCAGCCTCCAGATAGTGAGGTACGAGCTAGGGTAGAGCGTCCGGGCACGAGAAAAGCCTGAGACCATATTACGTAGAAAGGTGCCTCAAATTCCCATCGTTTTGTCCTGTAAGCCACCCACCAGGCATGTAGTTTTTCACCGTCTGCCTACGTTAGAAAGCATTATGACATTTCGTCAGCTGCAGATTCCCACCAGGTGCAGGGTACGGCACCAGATTCCTAGCAGCAGGACGCAGCTAGCCGGAGCTGCAGATTCCCACCTTTTGCAGGCGGCCCAATCATATGTGCCATCCTGCAGTGTAACGTATACTGAGCAGCTATGATTGGTAGGGGGGTCTCGAAACGAGGCGAACACTCCTACCGCTATGCTAAATATAGCGACACACCGTTACCCTTGGAATACCCTGGTTGCATGCCATATTTGTTTGCGATGTGGTCTGCGATGTGGTTGGTGGATGTAATAGCTGGGATCTTGAAGCTATGTGGTGTAACTGGGAATGGGACGCACCCTGCAGAAATCCTAATCGCTGAGCCAAATGCGACGAGGAATGTTTATGATAGCGTCGTTTATGTCGGCGTTGGGTGGGACTAGCCGCTGTTTCGTCACGATATGCATGGCCTGGGATCTTTCAAGCACTTCGTAACTGAAAATGTGCAGCTGCAGTCCAGAGAATCGTTCAATGCTCGAGGGGAATCTGGCCACACCATTTCGGATTGTCATGACAGACTTATTTCGAATCTGGTTTATAAGTACCCCAGTCTGCTCGTCGCTCCTCATATTTGCTATCAACAGAATAGCGCAGTCGTTCCAACTGTCATTCCCACCACCACGCAACATGAGCAGCGAGTTCGAGGGCCCCGACTACTGTGACAAGGATGTGTACGAGTCCGAGGGCTTCGACTACGAGTCGTGTTCGCCGTATCCGCCGCCTCCGCTGCTTCTGTCGCCTCTGCCGCCTCGGCCGCCTCGGCCGTCTCAGCTGCTTCGGTTGTTGACTCAGTCGCCTCAGATGCGTCAGATGCGTCGGACGCTTTGGAGCGTCTTCTTTCGGCCGCCTCTGCCGCCTCTGCCGCCACGTCTTTGTCTCAATTGTTCTTCGGCACAGGTGACCCAGGTATATCTTCAGCCCGCGAAAATGTGCACCGAGCACAGTAGAGTCCGAGGGCATGAATATTGCAGGCGGGATAGGGAGCGAAGGAAGAGACTCATCGAGCAGGACCAGAGAAAGCAACGGGCGCGGCAAGGGGCGTTCAAGGTGTGCGCTTCTCGTACTTTTACAAGCCGCAAGGAGCACAGCAGGATTAATCACTAAATGATACATAGGATCGTCTACTGAGGGGGATCGAGAACTACCGTTACGACCATGAGTTGATATGGACTACTTGTACGTACCTATATGACTAACTACGCGTACATTGGTTGAGATTGATTACGCAGCATCGCAGTGCCTAGATCATTCACACACCTTACTTAATGATACATTGACCTCAGGAGATCTACAAGTTTGTCACCCTTACTGAATAAGGAAATTATTTTATATTCATATACTAACAACTAATCAACCAACAGTCATACGTCACTGCGTTTGGTAAAAATTTCACCACCTGGAAATCATTATCCTCTCCGGGATGCTCATTCGAGGATACGGTTCTGTTAAATTTTTGGCGGAACCTATTGGTTGCAGTCCAGCAGGGCAGAGCCATCAACGTTCAGGACATAAATCGACTTGTCAAAAATCTCGAGTTTCAGGGTGGTTCACCTCATCATACCGTTGTCCAGATGTACTGGGGATCGTTTTTCTCCGAACTCTACAACTGCACTTCTCAACGTGATTCTGAAAGCGTGGTGAGAAGATATATCATCTGCTCGATATGGTCCGCATATTGGGAACAAAGGGAACATGTCAAACCGTTCAATAACTGGAAAGAAGCAAAAAAGGTTCTTCTGCGGACAACCATGCAAATTGTGGAGTTGCAATCCAGGGAAAAGTGGGAGAAAATGAAAGATATTCGAGATCGGTTTTTATTCCGTCGCGAATACGTCGCAGGACTGTTGATAAACAGTAATCATGACATCTCGGAAGTCATTACACGGGCATTCAATACCAGTCATACAACGTGGAATTGTGGACTCAAGGGGATTGCTGACAATATGAAGCACGGTGGTATTCCAATTGGGTCAGAGGGTGCTGCTGTCTTGATTCTTGCATGGGCTATCGATTCTCAGAAGAGCAGTGATATCTGCTCACTTACGATATCGCCGGAATTTTATCGGGCTTTAGAACAGTGGAAGTCTGTTGCTAGCGACGAAGTCCTGAAATTCATTGACTTTTGTTGGCCATGCTGCGAGGATTGCAAGTGGGTGAACATTATCAGCACACCTCCGGATGCAAAAGAGGATACAGATCTTCAGATGCTATTTAAATCGGTGACTGATTATTTCGCTACGCCGTCGGACTCTACGAAAGATGTTGCTCGAAATATTTTGTTTCACTGTATGAACTCTGACGATTCGGATATTTTCGGGAGTGACATTTCCCTTGAAGCCTGTGTCATTGATGTTGCTCTTGAATTAGAGGATCCTGAGTCAATACATACCCTCTCGGCAACATCACCTCATGTCCATGATTCCGTCAGGCCGCCAGAAGATCCGGCACAACCGAATGACGTTAAATATGGCATATGCACCAATCACAACTTGTTTGGGGGCGCATTACTCATTGGAGTCATCGTTGCACAGTTTCTGATAGGTATGATTGCTTCCGGCGCACTATGATACTACTCTCTAACGTTCCCATTTAAAGCAATACATGTTCTGGGGTTCACGCCACTGCTTCTTTTATGGCTTCTTCCTTTCGACAGGGCATCGTGCTTCGGCGATATCCTACATTCATATGCCACTGCTTCTAGCAAATATTTTTCATTTTTTAAGGGAAATGATGTTAAAGATATTATTGATCGGGTGCGTGATGGTGATTTGTCTACAATGCAGGACGTTGAAAGAGAGCTCTTGGGGATCGTCGAAGTACGTTATATTCCATCCTAATTCTCAAGATTGAAGGCTGAAACCACACAGATTGGTGCTATCGAGGCGGTACTGAGATATTGCGCCGCGTGTTCATCGCAATTGGAAATGCTTGGTTTATCACCTTGTGGTGACGAAGACGAGGGCATTCCGAGCCAAAGCTTCTCTTCTACGAGAACGGACATTCCTATCCCTGATCAAGACGCTGCTGGTGAAGCTCCCGATCTGGTTCCAGGAGAACTCCTGCCTGCGATTCTACCTGATATATCACTTTGGACACCGGTACCAGATATCCCCGTACTCGACCAATTTGTCAATGAATCACCGGAAAGGTCCACGGCAGAGATCTCAAGTGCCAGAACCCCCGAGCCACCAGTTGCACATGACGTACCTGTTCAATCGTTATTCGGCTGTCGCCACTGTTCGAAGAGTTTTACATCAGCTTCGAACCGCCGGCGTCACGAACGGTCAGCTCACAGCGGTACCGTTGCTTGTAGATACTGTAACAAGCATATCATCAACCGTGCCGATAACAAAAGGGGACATGCAAAAGTTTGCAGAGTTTCTCCGCGGAACATGTTTTAACTTCCGCACATTCATTGTGTTCGGTCTTCGTTTGATTGGGCGAGAAGGACTCAGAGAGGGCCTGCGGTTTTCATTTTAGTAGTTGATCTATTCTATTGTTGTTTGTTGCGAGTTTATTTTAAGCAGAATAACTCGCTCTTTTGGAACATATTTTAGCTTTAGCATATTTATTACGTTCGATTTTTGTTTCAATTGGGCCAGAAGAACTCGGAAAGGCGTTGTGGTTTTCATTTCAGTGTTGAACTATTCTGTTGTTTGTTGCGAGTTTTATTTTAAGCAGAATAACTGACTCTTTCAGAACATATATTAGCTTGGACATTTTATTGCGTTTGGTTTTTGTTTCAATTAGGCGAGAAGAACTCGGCAAGGGATTGTGGTTTTCATTTCAGTGGTTGATTTTCTCTGTTCTTTGTTGCAAGTTTTGTTTTAATGCTAAATAATTGACTCTTTCTTCACATCAAAAATAGCCCATTCAAGTTAGTTGTATGTATAGCTCGGCCAAAGTGATGTAAAATATGTCGTTCATGAAACCCCCCGTGCCACATGCTAGAATTCTACGTCATTGGTAGTAGAATTACCACCCAACCCACAGAAAGTAGATGTTCGGGCCACGGCGTAGGATGAAGATTGTTACTATTGGATGCAGAACAGGGTCGCCACTACACCATATCTCACTTATGCTACTCGCCACTCTCCACTCGCCACTTGCCACTCCGATCTCCCTCCGTCGGCCTCAAACGGGAACTCCGTTTTCCACTATATATATAAGACCTAGGTCCCACATTTAGATAAATAACAAGATTTCATTAGTATCACAGTTCAACAGATATTTTTGCTTATTTAAGGATCTGTTGCATGTGTACTTGGATCGTGAGTCTCAGCACCGTCTGATGTCTTGTATGAGAATGAAGACTTGTATGAGGATGGTGGCTGTATGAGGATATGCATCAGAACCAGGGTGATGCGTCTCGGGTTAATAGAGTATACGCGTACGTATATGGGAGATTGTACATATACGGCCTTTGGCCCTCGAGATAGAGAGAATCAATCAAGTCAATCAACAAGTCAAAGAAGCATCCAAAGTAACAGGATCAGGTGCAATATATAGTCTGTAGATAGCCGGCGCTCCTCCTATTCCCTTATACATCACTATCACGACTACTACTACCATCTACCATCTGCTCGCCGCGTCCCCTACAGTCAACAGATATGGACTGAAAATCCTCGAGTGATACCTGATGAAACAAGGGCAACTCGTATTCGATTATAACAGCGAAAGTCCGAAGAGATTTATTAGAATCTCAAAAGAAGTATGCGAAGAATAAGTATTGCAAGTATAACGATTTCAAGAATTGTTCGAAAGACAAGCATATATTGAGAAGAGGATTTCGAGAGGATATATTGTAGTATTCCATATCGATGTCTGAGCAAGTCTAAAGAACTGTTCTCTAACCGGAGAAACAGTATCTATATATACCATGATAAACAGGTGATTGTCCGTGACCACGGTCACGGATCAATAACCAAAACAGGAAGAGTAAAACTCTGCAACTGTACATAAATACATAAGAACCGTAAAGAATATAACAGAACCATCTAGGCACGTTCTTATAAGATAAGCGCTGATAAATCCCTCTTCCAACAGAACAAAAAGAAGGTTCTAGACAAGTTCTAATCGGAACTTTCTTGACAACCTAAACATAAAAGATAACAAAAGTATTAACAGTTATTAACACACCACATTATCCTTATCCATAAAGTACCATCTTATCGTAAGGAGAATACTTAAGAAAGTACAAACATTAGTAAGAGAAATGTAGATACTTCCGTATTTTCAATAACTCGGTGCCCATTGCTGGAGTACCGAAACTACAAATCACCACTTCAAAGCCATTTCTGAGTTACTCACGTTTAAAAATGCATATGATATGTAAGTTTGTGTATATATCTATATTTAGCTGTCTGAAGCGGACAATTGGACAATGATGGTACCTGAATTCGAATTCCCGACGATTGGATTACAGAGCGTGTGAATATTCATCTGGACGGCAGAACCCAAGTGACATGCTTTCTCGACCCCAAAGACCAATGACATGATCCTACTAGTACCGTCCATTCCACCAGACCTGTTGACGTAGTCGGAAACACTCCGTCCCGGCAGTCCGCAGGCATCCCGTATTCACAGTTATCAGGTATTACATAAGGCGGAAGAATCTAGGAATAACCCCGTAGAATTAAATCAATAGAACTGTTGGACTCTTCACGACTCAGGGGTTGATAGGCCTGTTCCCACCCTGAACCCGAGGTGACACAGTATGTAGCCGAATTCCTAAATTGGAGCCCAAAAAGCACCTAATGTGGGCTCAACCTTGCGTGTAACAGTAATTTGGGGAACAGGTGGGCAGACGTTGGAATATGGTTTGGCGCTAGCTGTAATTTATTGTTGCTTACTTTTGCACTCTCCTGTGTAGGGCTGACACCCCCCACCCGTTTCAGTCTCTTCATCGGAGAGATTCAGAGTTAGTCCCGATCTGCGTTACTTTAGTGTCGATTAGCCGTCTTACGCGAGATGTGTGTCCGGCTGTTCATCCGGAATGGCCCCCGTAGTCTCGGAGTGCTTCCCTGCGTTCAAGACTACTTACGTAATTGCATTGGGGTATATTGCCACCGCTACTAGATGTCCAAATTCTGACTTCAGCGCAACGAGTTATCTTACACCATCAATATGGAATCTACTACGCAAGCGACTATTACCATCCGGACTTTCTGAAGTCGATTTAGTGGCGTCGGCTCGAATTAATGCAATGATGCTTTCTGTAAAGTTAACGAGCTTGGAGTGAGGATAAAAGTTATTTATTTATTCAATAATTGTAAAGTGTCTGGGCTGCGGTAAATCTAGGTTAATGAAAATCACTGTTATGCTATCGTAGGATATACGGGATTGTTCAGGAAAACATTCGATCATACGCAATCAACAATCGTGATATAGTACTACGCAGTGAAATAACAAACATGTTGTTCGAAGGCAATAAAAATAACTTAAAAGAATATCCTAATTGCAGACCCCTCCCGTCCAGGGAGCCTATCTGAAACCAAACCATACCCCTATCTTGCATACCAACACTTCCGTACTGTCTGTAAAGGTGAGCGATGCAGTCGACGTTACAGGTGGCCTGGAGAGCATGTCGCGGTCGAGTTCGGATTCATTATTCATCTCTGCAATTTTCGCAGTGCTGGTGGTTGCACTCCGGACAGAAGGGTTGTCTATCAAAGAACCAAGGACCGGCGACATGGGCTACCATCCCCGTGGGGTTGCAGCAAAACCACTTCCGCGGACGGGATGAAAGATCAACTGTACAATGCACATCAGCTTGTGTATATAAGCTTCGCTTAACTATATCCTAGAAGGAAGCATACCAGGTCGGTTCCCGCACAGGTCTGTGCTGTTTCCACTACTTGCGCTATTGTTCATGTCCACGGTCCTAGCACTTACGGCCAAAGAGTCAGTTGGAAGTGGCACCGTTCGCTCTTCGCTCATTCCGAAGACTAGAAGGCAGTGAGTACAAATGGGAATGGATAGAGAGTAACGGATCAATCGCGCAGCGGTAGAAGAAAGCGGAATGGAAATAGCTGCTATACCTTGTACACTAGATATTTGGAGTCACTAAAAATGCTGAGTGTCCTGGGTGTGCTGAGCAAGTTCGCCAATATATGCAATTTTGCGGGATTTGACAATTGTGGATCCGAATTTCGGGTACGATAATAATAGCTCCAATTCTCCTAACGGAGGGTTATAGTGGTGGCGGTAAAAGAGGCAGTGAGAAAAGAAGTGAGGAGTAGAGACTATATACAAGTTATACCAAGCTACACCTTTACTGTCGCGCATGACCTTTAAAGATACAGGTGGGGTGAGCAACTCTTTGGTTGGTTGCAGATGTTCTTTCGGGTCTTGCTTCGGTAGCAATGATTGGTTGAACAGTCATTACTTACTTAGGTTCTGACAAGTGACACGCCGACAAGAGGTGTGGCAGCCACAACTTGTCAACGCCAGTTGCATCTGCCGAAGTAGGGTGCCTGAAGTTCCGAGTGTGAGCAGTTTTGGGCTGCGGGCTCAGTGGGCTGTCTCTGGCAAGCCGAAGTGAAATCGCAAATGCTCGTGAGTAGATCCCACTATCAAATACCAATAGCGTCCGATCTGTATCATCGATTCCCGTGAGTACATTTCGGAAGTCAGATACGTACTAAGTAGAGCAGGAATGAGTCCAGTCCGGAAGCCCACAAGGATCTATCCCGGCGATGCAGATGAACATAGTAATAGCTTCTATTAGGAGTATCACTGAGGGCCAGAATTATCACAACGGGACGGAAAGGTTTGGGTTTGGAACTCAGTCGAGTGATGGAGTGTGCTTGGGGCGATTTGTGTGACCTGAACATACTTAAGTAGCCATGACCTGAATACGCTATATACTAGCTCTCGGACTAGATATACGAGCGGGACTAGTTTATCCTTAATAAAGCAATAGATATAATGACGCTTTCTGTCTCTTTAGGACTTGGGATCCACAGACCAATCCCACTCCCCAAGCTTTCGCATCAATATAATAGGCTTTGACGCAGTAGATGTCTCGGTGCTCACAGATTTCATTGTACTAGTCTCAAATTAAGGAAATCCTACATTGCCAAATTATCCGTCTTCATAGTTAAAGTTGATACATGATAAGGAAGCACAATTGGCTGTTTGCCTTTGTTGTCTATGATTCTTGGGTGTGAACATAGATTCTTGGGCAGACGTTGAAATATGAATTTAGGCTCATTAGTTCAGTGCAACTTAATTATGGCTATTCCACATAAACCCGCACTTATGTTTAGGCTTGAGATTCTGTTTCGGTTTCGCTACATAGTAATCTGGGACTACTTGGCTCACCTTCTGATTTCGGCTACATCGGTTGGGTGACAACATTTGTTTGCATTAACCCCGACAACTAGGTCCCGCAACGGAAGAAAGCGTCATTTCCGCTGAGATAGAGGAAAGTAGAATGAAAAGTTTCCGTTTGTTCTCGTGAACTATAGCTGTCGCTGTGGGAGAACTAGAGTAGGAGTGCTGGGCACGTTTGATTTCGCGTGAATTTCAAAACGTAAGACTATTATTGCAATCTGTGAAACGTTGTCGGCGACAATAGTCCACGTTTCCCTCATGGGTGGTGGTAATGGCGCAAGTGGGGTAATTGATGAGATGACGCGTAATAGAGTTATCCCCATTTGGGCTAAGATTGGTCCGGGTGGTGTGAGAGAAATAATTATGCATGTGTGAGGCCAGAAACAGCGAGTATTATTGGCCATGTCGGCGACAGTTGGTTTCACCCTCAAGCTACAAGCGATATCGAGTCACGTATCTCGAGAAGAACCAGTGATCAGTGACGCGTATGCCTACCATCGCCAGTAATGACAAGCCTGTACTTGCGATTTTTATGTTGTCGAATTTCATGCGGAGCCCATGGTCAATACAGTTGCAAACTCTCTGATGCAACACGTTAAACTCTTCGATCTATTGATATTATCTCTTGATTGAATTGAGTTAATAGTTCCCGTGCTGGCAACGAGAGTAGTATTGGGCCTACGTGTCTCACTACTGGTGTACCACACTTAGCGTGACATTAATAGTATCACAATGCGGAGGTCATTACGCCATAACGAACCGTTCTTGTTCTCATGCATGAACGCTTTACGCAAGCGCAGCCCAATATTTGACATAAATACATTCCTTGTCAATGATATACAAACTGATAGCGCTGCCGAACGATATACTCTCCGCAGTGGCACAACTCGACAGCTCACCATCCTCGTCACACAAAGTTGCATATCCACGCACCGGAAATTTTTTTGCGTAAGTTTTGATTGTTATTTCACTAGTTCTCGACTAGTTTCTAATTCTTTGTGGGCTCCTCCGCCCACCTTGATGTTACATTCTAACTTTAATCTCCAAGCCAGAACTATCCTGTCCATTACTCAACTGCAATGACAAGTTCCAAGCCGCAGGTTATACTTAATCCTCATACAGAAGAGGGTCGAGATTCCCCATGCCCAAAGTCCTACTCAAATAGTGGGAGACGAAGTTGGAGACGATGTCTCCCTGCCTCAGTGGTGCGACTTTTTGAACGATTTGGCTTTCTCGACACCGTTGTCCTGCCCCTCGGCACCATTGCTATCCTTGTCACACTGGGAATCCTAACCGTTCTCTGGGAATTCGGTAATCGAACTACCGTCGACAAGCGTACTGGCTACTTGTCCGACTTGGTTGTACATGGGCGGGGTACTAGAGTTGTCACTGTATCTTCGGCCATGCTCCGAGTTTGTATATTTGCTCAGACGTTGACGTGCAGCTATATGATGGCTTCCTTGGCTATCGACTACAACCAAATCAAGAAAGGCAGCGACCGGGACTTAATGACCGTATATACAAAAGGAAATTCCGGCCCAAACAACATTCTATTCTTGCTCTTTAAAGGTCGAAGTTTCAAGCACCAACCTCTGGGGTTTGCCGTTGTTGTATCGATGTCTCTGTGCGTCATCGTATCGCAATTCTTCTCGACCTTTCTCATCTCCGATATGGAAAGTATCGATCTTCGTGGTAAAAACATTACTGAAACGGTACGCTATACGCAGCACGATATTCCGGAGTTGGGCCCGGCTGTTGCACCGTCCCAATTTCCCTTGTTTGCCGAAACTTCACTCTCGAACCTCTCTGAAAATCCGGGCCGGGATTTACCGGGCTATGCTGATTCTGGAGTCACTATACGGGCGTACTTTCCGTTTGGTTCCGATAAACGCCAATCAATAGGGTCATATGACGGGCCAGCTAGTTTGGCAAAGATCCATTATCTTTGCTTTCCTCCAGATTTGGATCGCTTCAACGTCACAGCTTCGAATATAACCGGTTTAGTTCGAATCCCGTCGCGAGTCCTAGACTATACTGCAAAACTTTCGAAACAACTAAAGCAAGACTATTTCGATATATCTCCTTATGCTGATGTGCAGAATTGGCAATTCAATTGTACATTGCGATTTCAAACAATTACGACCTGCATACTGCCGGCATTCAACCTCAGCCTATCCTCGGATGGGACGGTCCCGGACCGTTGGAATTTGGTCATTCATGCCCACTTTCCAGGAACAGAATACATCAGTGGTACCGAATATAGCCGCGAATGGGCAAACACCATGTTCAAATTTTCAGATGACTTGTATTTGCCACTCAAGTACAGCCTTTGCGCGAGCCAAAGTGACTCGACTGTTCAAAACATATATGCAGAGGCAACTAAAATCTCCAGCGAGCCACGTCTGGATGGACAAGGTAAGTATAATATGGATACGCAACAAATCCAGGGCCAGCTTGAAGTTGAGAACAAGAATCGATCAATCTTTAACCTTCAACGCATCAGCCCTAGGCCAAAAAACGAGGCGGATGGGTTCAATCCTGGCTCCTATTGGAAGACTTTTGATTGGTGCATTAATATGCCTGAGAATAAAACTTTCCAGAATTTTTCCGGTGGTTGCGGCGGTGAAAATATCATGACAGGGAGTACGACGCCAATTGACGGATTACACTCAATTTTTCAGGCAATATTTCGCAATACTCTCCATGACACGGGGCTATTAGTTGTATCGATACACGCTGTTCAAAGTTTGCTCTTTTCGTCTGCATATTACGACAATTTGTACACCTATGATAAGGAAGATAACGCTACCATACGGTTATTCGCAAATGGTCAGGCTCCAGTTCAGTGGCAGGGATATGCGACGGTTGTGTTCTTCGTAATGCTTCATTTCACACTCATGGCTCTCATTGTCTCTGTTTACCTACAGAGTGAGTCCTTCGAAAATCTACCATCCCATACCCAAAGCTATGAAGCTGTGGACAAAGATGAGAAGGATACCTGCGATAGCGTAGGGTTCGTGTTCGACCGTCATACCCTTACTGAATATGTCTGAACTCACTATAACTAGGAGTTTGACCCCAAAAATGATGTTTCGATCTCGGGCAACGCTGTAGAGAACGACAATTTTGAGGTGTGTTGAGATGGTGATTCAGCATCTCGGGATACAGCTGGAGCTAAGTTGTTTGAAAACAGAAGATCCAGAGGTTAGCGAAGTGTACTGATCTGGCATTAAGGTGGCTTTTGTCGCAATTATTCGGAACTACCGTTTTTTTATTGTCCATTAGTGTACGTGCGTACGAACGTAGAGGTGTTGTATGCCTTTGGATATATAGTCCGGACGTATCCTGCAGGCAATAGGTGCAGATGGTAACATAGACGGCACACTGCAATGGCAATTCTTATTTGTTGGGGCGTGATGAATATTAAACGATTAATCACCATTCCCATATGGATTGTACTCTCCGAAAACGGGGGCCATTCAGTATCCATTGTTTGGAGGGAATATCACTAATCAGGTTCGAACTTGTTACTACTGTACCGGGCACAGTGGTTGGGACGGAGTCCGTCACTGACAGTTTTTTTTGGCTAGGACGGGGTAGACCTGATGGTTTTAAAGTAGAGGGCGGCGTGCCCTGACAGATAAGGAAGGGAGCTGGGACAGTGGCAAGTACTTGAAGTAGATCAGGTTGTCGAGTGTAAATTCATGTCGTGTGAAGTTAGAAATGGTAGCCAACTGCGAGTGGTATTAGGTTCTCTTCGCATATAACTAGTTATTTAAATCTATGTCCCTCTGACACATTTTCCTTACTGGACACCTGCCTCTGACACTGACCAAACTTATGAGAAAGTTGGGACGGACACCCCCAGCTGACAGTGACGTCCCAACCACTGTGCTCGGTATAGTATGAGGCCTAGAACGAGGTCTAGAGAGGTCTCGGAGTTGTCGATACACACCTACACAAGTTCTCACTCTTGTCGCCCACCACTCCGCCTGTTGCATATACAGGTCTCAGCCGGAGATGAGCCTCGTATGGCCGGAGCGGAGATGTCTCGTATGACTGGAGCGGTGATGTCGTGTATGGCCGGAGCGGAGGTGTCTCGTATGGCTGGAGACGGTGATGACTTGTATGGCTGGAGATGACTGTTGACTCTGATACGGGCTGATGGCATTCAGCCGTATTTGCACTCTCATATATATTGGCCTTGTGGCCTCTTAGATAGAATCAATCAAGCTTCTAGCAGTCACTATTTCAACAGGTTATGAGCCCGGCTATCGCTACTATCTAAAAATCTCACGATCTTTCCAAAAGACCTCTTTCACGATCTTTCTTGCGATCTTTTTCACGATCTTCAAAAAAGAGCCTCAAGAACCCTAAACCTGGTCACCATAGCAACAACCGCATAAACAACACTAAAACTCAACACCTCAATCTCACGATGTCTTCCTCCGAACCCACCTTCAACAAGACCAGGTGGGGCGACATTCCTAAGCTCACTCATACCAACTACGACGAATGGAGAGACGACATGATACTCATCCTATCATCCATGAGAGCATATGCAATCGTCACCGGAGATGACCCTGAACCGCAGCCTCTTGATTTTGACCACGAAGACAACTATGATGATTGGAAGGCTATGGAAGCTGAAGCCGTGTCTATAATTAGACTTTCCTGTTCCCCTGAAGTACGGCGCATAATCAGGGGAATGAGAAACCCTCTCGAAATATGGAATACGCTAGAAACCAGCCTGGACACCACCGGATCTTATATTGGCAGACAGGACATCCTACACCAGTTCCGTTCTTGCCGAACTAAGGAGGACGAACCACTTAAAGCATACTTCACCAAGCTGGGTAACTACCATATACAACTGGACCATACCGACGATGCTATAACTGATCGAGATTTCTGCACGCAAATATTCACATCACTGCCATCACAGTATGCAATGATATTATTGGTCCTAAAGCATAGAAGGCCCTTACCTACACCCGAAGAAGCCATGCATGATCTGTTAGAAGAAGAAATTACAGCCAGCCTCACCAAAGATCTCAGAGATGCATCCACGTGGGCCGCCCTCTTTCCACAACCTGGTGGCTACCGTGGCCGAGGCCGAGGCCGTGGGCGTGGGTGTGGTGGACCCAGAGGACGCGGAGGACGCAGTGGACGCAGTGAACACGGTGGAAACGGTGGATCCGGAAACAGTCACGAAAGTAGGTGCACTTATTGCAAAATTCACAGCCATACTACAGATGCATGCAGGAAGCGCAAATCCGCGCAGGAGGGAGGAAACAACGGAAATGATGAGCGCATTTGCTTCCAGTGCGGGCTCTCAGGCCACGTCAAAGTCGATTGCGTCTCCTACAAACGTATAAAAGAGTGGTGGAAAGTGAAGAAAGCCACTGCTAAAGCAGCCATCGCCACGACCGGAGACTGCGATCCCTTCTGACTAACCACCTGTGCTCTCGCCGCCGCCACGCCTCCGAAGTGGGTCATTGATTCCGGAGCATCACACCACATGTGCAATGACCGCAGCAGCTTCTCAACGTTCAAAAACCTCTCCCTTCCTATAGTAATCGAACTCGGAGACGACAATTCAGTAACCGCCACGCATTATGGCTTCGTCAACGTCATACAGGGCTAGCAAGTCGAAGCCCTCCATACTCCTACTTTTCGACTTTCCCTTCTATCGATCAACCAATTAGATTTGGGCGGGCATACGACTATATTTCGGGACGGAAAATGGTCCATAATTTCGCCCTCTTCTTGTACTCTCGCCGGAAAACTAGTCAATGGCATTTATATAATGGTCCCCGCAACCGCACTCCTATCATCGACTACCGAGAGCGGGAAAGAGACAAAGAGAGACAGCTCACTTCCAAGAGTAATCATCAACGAACCTACAATCGAGTCTTCAGAGATCGCACCTACAAGTCCACCTGCTTCCTCCGTTCTAAAGTCAAGACTATGGCACCGACGACTAGCTCATCTGAATCCTACTGCCATAAAGTCTATAGTCAAGGGATATACACACGATGATTCTATGTGCATAGTCTGCATCCAGGCCAAGCACAAACAAAGGTTCATCAAAGTACCAGTCAAGCGCACTACGAAGCCCTTTGAACTTGTACATTCGGATGTGTGCGGTCCCTTCTCTACACCAACCTTTGGAGACAATCGATATTGTATACTATTCATCGAGGACTACACGAGGTACACATCCGTATGGCAGCTCCCAAATAAGACAGCAGAGACCTGCACCTCCGCCTACCAGTCATTTCAGGCATGAGTAGACTCAATGGGATACGAGATCAAGCGATTACGGTGCGACAATGGACGGGGAGAATACGACAATAAGACCTTCCAATATGTCCTTGCTGCCCGCGGCACAACATACGAGCCATGCCCTCCATACGCTCACCATAAGAATGGTGTTGCCGAACGCATGATCCATACAATCACTGAAAAGGCCCGGGCGAAGATGCTCGACTCCCAGGCTCCAGTTCACTTCTGGGGAGAAGCAATTAATACCGCAGTCTATCTCCATCAAAGATCACCGAATGAAGGCCTCAAAAGAAATGACCACAACGGCTATCAAGCACCATACAAAACGCCATCCGAGATGCTGCATGGATTTGGCAAACCGACGCATGATGCTGACGGCAACGAAATATCGTATCAAGCCTCACTCCACAATCTACGTCGATTGGGAAGCTACGCCAGTAGATTCATCCCCGAGGTTCAACGCTGCCAGGGCAAGTTCGGCCCAAGGTCAAAGCCCTGCATGATGGTAGGCTACACACACGACTCAAAGACATTGTGGAGGATATGGGACATCAGCAACGACCCTAATTTCCGTCTGAAACACCCGGGTGTTCCGGATGGCTCTGAGGGCTCTGACGGAACCTCGTACGCTCTGACGGAGACTTACACGCTACCCATCGCCCAGGCGACGGCTCGCGTTGCATACGTACCTCCTTTACTTTGTGGTGACGTATACGCATCATCAGAACGACACGTGTGTTACACTCTTCACAGGGGCTGCAGTTATGCTGAAGCTGTGTACACAATGCCTGGCGATCGACGACAAGCCTGGGAGCACCTGGGAGCACCGGCGACATGTCTGGGAGCACCTCGAATCACAGTCATGTATTCAGTCTGTATTCTCATCTATGTATCTATGTATCTATATAGCTACCCATCGACACACGCTATATCTGGACTAGCTGGGGTCTGCCGAATATATACTCCCCGTCACCCTGTCCACCTCCGTTACCCCTGGATCTCCGTACAACCGCCATCGCTCCTTGAAGATATACTTGATCGAGCGTGTTTGAGATGCACTTGGAGACGGAGATTGAGTGAACTCAGAGATGCACTTGGAGACTAAGATCGAGTGAACTCAGAGATGCACTTAGAGGCCAGGA
>Ga0307512_10003530_pt1 | contig 18069 bp, 15 predicted proteins | sample 14_EM_MG_FD_200267 | JGI IMG/M metagenome (GOLD analysis project Ga0307512, IMG submission 200267) | Populus trichocarpa ectomycorrhiza microbial communities from riparian zone in the Pacific Northwest, United States - 14_EM | ecosystem: Host-associated > Plants > Roots > Unclassified | place...
GATGTGATGCTGGTGAGGGGCACTGTAAAGGGCAAGGCAATGCAAACTAAGAAGTGTCAGACTGGTGAAGGAGCTAAGGAACAGGATCATACAGGTTCCAGACAATGGTGACAACTTAAGCGACATTGGCCAGGCAGGGAGGACTGGAGGTAAAAGTGGAATACAACACTATGGGTGGGAGGCAATAAGTCAGTCATCGGTAGCCTGTAGGCAAGGAGGAGGGTAGTGGTTGGTTTCATGTTTCAGTGATGGCAAGGTGGTTGACATTGGCAAAGGCGATGGTGGTGGTGGTGGTAGTGGTAGTTTCGGAGAAGGGAGGAAGAGAGAAGAAAGTGGGAGGACAGCGTCTTGCATGAGAATTTGCAAAAGGGTCGGATCATGGTTGTTCCGCATACATGCACTGTAAGGTGACCTTACATAGCATATTTTCAAGTGGTCAATCAGACGATAAGAGGGACATGACTCAGAATTATCTGAGGTTCTCTGAAGTCGCATCACTTTCTCAGATTCGCACTGCAAGTTCTCGGACCGGCTCCGCTTAGTGCCGATGAACTCATATTTACTCAGTTTTTCTCGGTTCCAGTTTTCACTGGGCCTGAAGGCCAAATTACTGGGTACTTTCCTTATTAGCGGCGTGACAGGAACGGAATCGTTGCTAAATCGGCCCAACTTCGGACCCTGGAAACGGAGCGTCCCTCAAAATCGCCACAAGGCATTGTCGTCAGCTCGAGCGACATCATTTTCCGACTTGCCCCAGTAACGCAGGTCCTCCCCGTTTTTTTATATCGCGCCATGGTTCCCTCAGAGCGTAAGTAAGCCTTTACAATCCGTGGCCGATTGCTCACCCTGAAACCGGATCATAATCCTCCTCTGCAGTTTCTACCCATAAAATCGACAGTTACATACCCAATCTTCAAGATACCTCCTCGTCGCCCCAATACCGTCGTCTATACACTACTCTTCTCGCAAATTTTGCCGCCCGCCGATTTTTGCGCTACCATTCGTCGAATGATGACCGAGATCTCGAGACCGCTATCCTCCAATCTACCTATGCCATATTCATGCCATCTTACGGCCGATGCCTCATTGACGCTTTCTTTATCCTTTCTCTCTGCCTTTATTATCGCCTGGAGAAGTACGGTAACAAGCATCCCAGTGACAGCAGGTGCTGCATCCAGTACCTTCGCTACATTCGGTACCATCGAGAACTGTCCTTTGAACCCGTTGGCTTCAAGTTCACACGTGACTGCATTACAATATCACTCGTGCGTGCACTGGGTGTCCGAGCAGTGTACGAGCTTGGCAATGTGATGCAGGATATTGAAGAGATGTCGTTACTCTGCCAAGAGCTGCTCTCGTCAGATCGCACGGTGCCAGGCCTCCTAGTCGCTGTTGAAACTTTCGCTATAGCTGTAATGTCCTGCGCCTCTACACGGCCTTATCCCTCACATGTTGTTGAATGTATACGCAAGGCGGATGCCCTTCTCCCAGATTCGACCCTCGTCTCCTGTGCGCTTTGTGCTTGTAAGGCCTATCGCTTCAAAGAAACATACTCGATTGATGATTACAACGATGCAATGGTCACCTTTGACAAATTCATCGCTGATCGTTCCCATCCAGATAGCCCCGGAAAACACTTAGAAACAGTTTTGGACGTGGCCGCATGTACGGCAGAATACAGATTCGCGATATATGGGAACCCAGAGTATTTGGAGGAGGCAATCGTTCGTAGACGTAATCAGCTTGCCTCCACATCACCTGGATCTTTCCGGCGCGATGCCATTATCCAGTCCCTGTCAAGGCTCGAGAGGATACGATCCAATTCATTTGGTGTTGCAATTGGTCTCCAAGGAGCGCGTCCCAGTATTCCAGAGGTGCTCTATCTTCAAGTTCCCCCGTTGAAACCCCCACACCCACTCATATCCAAGAGACGGGCTCATTCGCATGGTGTCGAGTTTCTTTTAGACAAGCTTCAAAGCCGATTCCATGAACTGGATGAGATTTAAGCCACTGAACCTATGTACCTCCTCACCGATAAAGCAGACATTGAAGTGGCTGCCAAATTTCATAGGTCCGTCCTTGCATCCCTCCAACAAAGTCCCGATCATGAATCGGCTATCACCTATATTGGTATTATCAATTCGGCGGACTTCCTTCTCCATGCGTACGAACTCACAAATAATCCCGAGTTTCTTAACGAATCGATTGCCGCATACCATGGCATCCTCAAGGAACCGCATGCACAGTGGTATCACTCTGCTGTCATTAGACAGCTTATCCAGTCCTTGCACTCCCGGTTCAGCCTCTCAAGGGACAGAAAGGACCTTGACGAAATGATGCAACTATTCCCCATCGCCGCCACAGATTTGTTCTTGCCTGTCCCTGGTCGATTCGAACTCTCCTGTCGGTGGGCACAATCTGCCCGAGATTTCCGAGATTCCTCCACGTTCAAAGCATACAACAATTCCATCTCATTGATGCAAGACCTTCTGACATTTGCCCCGACCCTCGAAACACAACATTTTCGTCTCATCACGATGCGTAATCATATCGAAACACTACCTTTAGACTATGCTTCATATCAGGTACACATTGGTCAGATAAACAAGGCCATTGAGACTCTGGAACAAGGAAGAGGCCTGCTGTGGTCCGAGATGCGGGGCTTCCGCACTTCTATTGACTACCTTCGCATTGTTGACTTACCTCTGGCCGAGACATTTGCGGGTGTCAACCGGGAGCTCGAGGCATTGACGACCTCAAACCCTGCGGATGTGTGGATGGACAATGGCGAAGTTGATGGTGGTGAGGGGTCCCAGGGGTCCCAGGGGATGGACCTGTTTGGTCGTATTGCCAAGAAACAACACGAATTATTGGACAAGCGCAAAAGTCTTATCTTGCAGATCCGATCCTTGTCAGGCTTTGAAAATTTCCTAACGTCATCATCATTCGACACACTCTGTGCTGTTGCTGCGTGTGGACCAGTTATCGTCATTAACCATTCCACTTGGCGTTCCGACATCATCATTTTCCTCCATGACTCTCCTCCATCTCTTATTACCACTAGTGACGATTTTTTTAGCCGCGCGAAGGGTTTAAAGGACCAGTTACTGGCAGCACGAAAGGAAGGACTCGACTCGACGGAATACCAGGACACGTTGACTCCCGTACTCAAGGTCCTCTATGATCTAGTCGGCAGGCCAGTGGTCAAGAGGCTCCAGGAGCTGAATATACCAGAACAATCTCGCATTTGGTGGTGTCCGACATCTGTATTTTGTTCTCTTCCTCTGCACGCCATGGGTCCTATTTGATCGGAGGGCTCTCACAAATTGTATTTCTCGGACCTGTACATCCCTTCATATACTCCAACTCTCTCGGCGCTCATCGAATCTAGAAAACATAACTCGCATTCGTTGGAGAAGCCATCAATACTTCTCGTAGCGCAACCAGATGAGTCTATGCCAGGAGCTTGGGTTGAGATTTCTCATATCCGGCGCCTCGAGACAACGGTGACCACGCTTATCTCCAAGAAGGCGACGCCTCCTGCTGTTATCAGGCGCCTCCAAGATCACAAATTTGCGCACTTCTCCTGCCATGGAATACTCGAGGCTGGAAAGCTATTCGATGCATCTTTCAAGCTCCATCAAGACCAGCGTCTCACCCTTCTCGAAATCATACGGTCCCAACTTTCATCTGCCGAATTTGCATTCCTTTCTGCTTGTCACACGGCGGAGCTGACGGAAGAAAGCATCGCTGATGAGGGACTACACCTTTCTGCGGCAGTGCAATACTCTGGTTTCCGGAGTGTAGTCGGAACGATGTGGGCGATGGCAGGCATCGATGGACAGGTCCTCGCAAAACACTTTTACGCGTCAGTGTTTTCAGAAAAATGGGAAGATGTGCCGTATTACGAGAGAACGGCAGAGGCGCTTCGGGATGCTGTGCAGGAGTTGAGAAGAAGGAAAAAGGTGACTACGGAGCGTTGGGTAAATTTCGTTCATTATGGCGCTTGAATGTTGGCGAATCGATTGTGCGGGTGTGTGGCCCACTGTATCTTTGGCCACGCGTTTTTGCTAACTGCCTTGCATTCCCAGGACACGACCCTCTCATGAATTTCGGCTCAAGTTGAACCTCGAGCGATGTTCTCGCTCCCAGAATAACTCGAAGTTATTATATGGCAGTATGATGTTTCGTTCGTTCGATCCTTTTCTATGTTTTCCGTTACACGATTCTATCAGTATCCATGATGCGCCGCACACCTGTGAACTCGACCGTGATTCCTGCCCCTTGATGCAATCCCACTGCGATCGTTGGGGGCGAAGGATAACTCATGAGCGAGTACCGTTTTTTTCAATAGCCATCATACAAAATGTTAATAGACGTGATGCGACTCACCCGAGTGCCATAAGCTGCTCAAGGTGGTCTACTAGTACCGAGTACTGACACTTCAGGGCGCATGTTCTAGGAACGATAACCTACCGTGTGAGGGGAGAATTGTGCAAAGTTGGGACAAGCCAAGACGACGAAGTCAGCGCCATAAAACAGACCGACTATAAGCAGCAGACAGGCATCAGGGATTGGATAAGGTCACCGAAAGAAAGTCATTGCTCAGGCTCGTGTCGATTTAACCCAGTTTTCGGCCAGATGAAAATAATAAAGAACCTGAAAAGATTTGCGATGTAGGCGGGTAAGTAAAAATGGGTGCAGTTGTTTGCTTATCGACGTTTATCCCTCCATAAAAGCGTGCAAATAACTTGAAACGCGAAGTGGGTAAATGCGCCGAGTCATCACGGGCATCATCCGTGGGCGAGAAACCGGCCCGAAACCTAATCACGCGTTCTGCACGTGCTCGCTGCTCCGTTCAAACTGCCCGTTGAGTTGTCATCCCACTTCTGTGGACCCACTCCTCCCTCACCTTGAATTCACCTCCGGAACTGTCCAGATATACTTACCGCTATCGCACACCTCCGTTAAACCTCTGGCGATATATTTCACCATCGCCCCACCCAAGAGAACTAGAAATGTACACGAACTAACACAGTACTGGTCCGATGATCAAAAAATGGGCGTTGTTGTTATACTTGCCTTTGGAGACAGTACTTGGCCAGGGAAAAACCCCACAGGAAATGAAAAGCTACTTCCGGATAGGGTAACTGGATAGGAATGTCATCCTGCTTTTTTTCTGCCTTTGATTTTACATGTCTTGAATCCCGACCATCCTTATCTCGTCTACTCTGATTACTCACCCGACGTTCTTCGAATACTAATATCTCTCTAGATCGCCCTTCCAAATATCTCCAAGTGTAATGCAGGCCTCATAGCCATGCATGAAGGGAACGTCGGGTAGCCTGCTGGCAAGTCGAACCTTGGCAGCCATCAACGCTCTTCTACCCTCCTCGACTCATCAACACTGTCATTGTCATTACCTTGACTTCGGGAAGACCACCCCTCCTTTATTTTTCTCTCCTATTTCAGAGACGACCAAACTCTGGCCATTCACGGACTGGAAAACGGGGTCCACCTGGCGCCAGGATACACGCACATGCTCTCGTCCATTGGCTACACGGACAAGAGAGCCGAGGAGATCTCGTTCGTGTTCCATGACTTACAGATGCGCAACGACGTGGCCTCTCCACAAGTCGTTATGTTCGCGCCCACTGTCTGTGTTCTCAGCGTCCCGCTTGACAGGGACGTGTATGAGCCGAGCAAGACGATGTCCGACGGTACCGCGCGGCGCAGGTGCGCCGTTGTTTCTCTCTTCCGCTCTTGACTTCTCAATTTACTGAGTGGGCCACCAGAACCGTTTAGACCAGCACCCAAGTTGGAGATCCCAAGTCAATTGCTGAGACAAAAGCTCCTCTCAAGGCTACGCAAGAGAATCAGATGGTGGTCAAAGTATGAGGTCATGAAACTCGGAGCAGGACACGGGCGAATTCAATAAAATGTGCGACGGAAAGCAAAGAACTCGACTCAAAGTAAGCACCCATCCCGTCCTAGACCGAAGCTCACAAGCATTTAACAGTTCTTCTGCGTAGCCGAATATGGTGTGAAGGTCCAACAGGGAAAGGTGCAGAAGTCATCTTTGGGACTCGGTCCGTGCTTGCGCAAGCTGTTTTTCCTTCCCTTCCGTCACTGAAATATCGATATCCGAACGGTGCAGCAAATCGAGGCCGACTTCGCCGAGGCGAGGCGAGGCGCTCGCTAACGCTCCCCACACTGACGAGATGCCCAAGGGAAGCCACCTGCTGACAAAATTTGCGACGAGCGAGGCCCGTTAGACTGCCACATCGTGAAACCATACCGAGTGCAGATCGGTTCAAATATCTACGGATTACGTAATTGAACACGTAATGACAGGTAGGGTAGCGAGGCGGAACGCAGGAAGAGCGCACGACGCTGACGGACGCGGTGCGACACCGAGATATACGAGCTGGATGAGGTGGTCAAGGCGAAGAGGTACGTGGCTTCCGACGCGGAAGATGCGATCAATGTGTTAACCTGAGGTGCAGGCTCTAGCAAATAAGAAAGCCAATCACATCGCGGCGACGAGGAACCTTGAGGAGGCGTATGAATATGGATCGTAAAGGAAAGCCAGTCAGTGAGAATAGCCATCATTGGGTATTCCTACTAAACGTGTGCATGCACGTGTATGCTGGGCGTCGCAACGACCTGTTGAGCCCAGCAGGGTTACAGTATCACTTCAGAAAGTCTGATATTGGCTAGTTGAATGACAGGCGCGCCAACTCGAGGAACAGCAGCGGGGCATGAAGAAAGGGCAAAATCAAAGGAGATGGACATGATATACGGGTACGGCCTGATCAGGGCTTTCTCAGATTCTCTCCTGACTCTTGGGGATTAGTCGAGGTAATCTGAATGATCTGTGCTCATCGAGAAGCGCGACGTGAGCCTGAAAGATGCTGGCCACGGAACTGAGGGACAAGGAAAAGAACGAGCAGATGGTTGAGGAGTTCAACGTCTACCAATTCGATGAGGGTATGGAAAACGGGGAAGTCGCAGCGCCTGCTCGCTCCACTCAATGACTCGCCCTGATCATCTGTGCTGTATCTGATTTGGAGGTGTTCCGAAGACTTTGGGGCATCTTCGCAGAGTTCCTCCCCCCTGGGAGCTTTGCGAGGCCGTGGCCACAAAATAACTGAGACGCGACTGTCGGAGATCTCGTGCTCCTCGGCGGCAACAACGATTTTGTCCCGGAGACAGAACACGCTCGCGGCGGTCGCGAATGGCGCGCCCGCAGTAACTGCGTGTGATGGCTAGGTACCAGCAACTCGACCGTGTCTACATCTGGCCGTAATGTATGGTGATGTAAGAACGTGTCAACAAGGGGCCCGCATTCGATGCGGTGAATTCACTTTTCTGGAACTGTGCCTCCTTGTATCTCGTCCCAGTCGTTAGGGGGAGAAATGACTTGCAAGCGGGGATCAGGAGGTGTGGGCGCAGGTGGAGCGTGGAGGTGAACTTCCATCCAATTCCATTGACGTTGTATCGATCGATGAGTCGGAACGATAAGTGAGTGCACGCGGCGCGCATCTATAATGAACCAGGAGCGGTCTGGGTTCTGGGTTTGTGTCGCTCTGCCCCTCCCACTGCACCTTTATAAATTCGCGCTTTCACGACAATAGTCGTACAGTGTTTACATCTTGGTCGTCGGAAATGTTACGCTAGAACGGGGAAGCAAGATCGTAGTTAGAAGGTTCTATTAGTACACTATCCAAGAATTCGTCGATCGGTCCTGGTGAGTGCACATACGTGGCTAGCTAAATACAATAAAAAAAGGAAATATCACTTCTGCAAAAAACGAGCTCTCTCTACCTTACGACCGTTAAATCTGAAGTGTGGCAGTAGTGTAGCATTCACGCAGTAGGGGGGCCATGATATACCCGCGACTGCGAGATTTGTATGGTGGCTAGAGAGTTTCGGGCTCCGTTATACGGCGCGAAAGTTGCTTGTGCAGAAATGGTTAGAGCATACGGAGCGTCTTGGGTCATCGGAAACGTCATTGGTTCGCTCGGGTGCTGAGACTAAGAGTACAAGAAAAAAAAATGAGCAAGCACAAAAGCAACCGAAGCACGAAAACAGATTACATGGTCCCTCATTGAAGGTATGGGTGCCTCACGCGTCGAAAATGACGCGCGCGTCTTGTCATCTGACAGTGCATGTCTGCCAGTGGCTTGATTGTGAGGCTTCGGTGCATCGCCAACTACGAAAGCGGCAGGCGATGCTGTCATTCGCCGCCGGAATCGATAGGCTGCCCCAACAACGGCGGCAGAGATTACCGCCACTATAAACTTGAGAGCTACTGAAATTCAGTAGTTTCACATACTGAACGGTGTGGAAACACCTTAATTTCAGTAGTTAGTATGTAAAAAAGTCGGAGTAGAACGTGATCAAAGTACTGAATGGTGTGGAAACACCTTAGTTTCAAGTGATAAAACCCTGAATTTCAGGTGTTTTGCCTACTGAGATTCAGTAGCTGTTGTGTTCATAGTGCGCAATACCACCAAGAATGCCCCCCACGATGGCACCCGTATCTGGACCACCACCACTAGATGCTGCGGGAGTCACAGTGGCATTGGCAGGTAGGGACTGGGAACTAGAAGAGGAAGTGACGCTAGTGATGGCTGGATGAACTGTGGGGTTCAAGGAGGCTTGTCACGGTCAGGTCACTGTGTCTTTTAGTTGTCTTGGTTCTGGAGTTTTCAGACAGGGGTATTTCCCAATTAGGAAGTCGACCTGACGTCTCAATCAGGAGGTAGTCCTAATATGGTAATCGTGTTGGTGTCTCAAAGAGGAAAGGCAGGCGTCAGGTGTCGGATGTTGGGATTGATCATGTGAGGCATCACGTGATTAGTCTGAGGGATCAACAAGGGTCACGTGGTATGTCACGTGACTTGTTCAGGAGCGAAAGAAGATTAACACAAGTCGACGCGACTTGGAATCAAGCAAGATACAACACGTGATCTCGAAGACGTTTAGAGATGAGAGGCAAATAGTGACGAAGTCGACTATTGCAAGAAAGGGTCTTTCAAAGGGAAGCTGCATGCGTTCAAGGAAGTGACAATAACCTGTATTGCACGAATAGAACAAGCTTAGAGAACTCATTCTATACTAAAGGTATAGTATATATACATGAAGTCAGGGAAGCTACTGGAATGTTGTAGAAGGCAACAGAAGGTCATGGAAGGCGATAGAACCTTATGGAAGTCTCTAGAAAATGCGAGAATGTTCCATAGGTAAGTTATATAAGCGAGGGGAAGAGCAGCCCGGAATATAAGTACAAAAAGGGGAAGTAGAGAATTAGGTAAGAAGGGAGGCAGTCTGTGACATTACCCCCCTGTTAACATCCTTTAGATGTCAATGTCATTGTTGATGGCAGCACAGTAGCTGCATTCAAAGTTAGGGTGAGAGGGGTAGACCTTACAGTCTTCAAACTTGCTGCAGAAGTCATGAGGACGAAGGCAGTCAGTACCATCATGGCCATGGCGTGAGCAGTGGTGGCAATATCTGAGGCAGTGACAATCCTTGATGTTGTGGCCTGTCTTGCCACACCAATTGCACATCTTGCCATTGTCCTTGCCCCATGCATGGATAGCCCGATCGCGGATTGCGACTTGGGCTTGGCGGCCTCTTTTGCCCTTGAAGTAAGGGGCCTTGTGCATGTTGCGGTCGATGCGGCGACGAATACAAGCTATGGCGTTAGCGGCGGCGAGATGGTCCGAACTCTGGTACATGGCCAGGCATTCGTTTTGAAGGGACTCCTTCAAGGCTCCAATGTGGTAGGCAATTTGGCGGGCTTTGGAATGGTGAGCGCGGAAATACTGGACTTCACCTTGCAGTGTGGCATCGTCCTCAGTCCTTAAGGCCCAATCCACCAAGTTGGTGAATTGTGCTCCCTTAGTCAGCAGTAGTTCATCTTTTGGGGAGATGGCGGTGTGGTGTTGTCTGACGGGACGGGCATGAAGGGGGCAAGAGTGGACAGTACAACCGCGTCCGTTAGTGGCAAGGAGTTCGGGAAAGGTGGCATCGAGGTCGTAAGAGATGAAGGGGGCAATAATATTCTTGTCGCCATTGGGAATGACAAAGAAATGATGCATACCAACAGCGTCAAAGTTGTCCTGCCAGCCAGGGCCAGGAAGGACACCCGGTTGAGGGCCTGTGGGAGAGGGAGTATGCCCTTCGGCATCAGCATCCATCGCTTTAGCTTCTAGGATTTTGGCTTCGGTCTGTTGGTACAGGACTACAGCCATGGGGGAGATAGGGGAAGGGGAATGGGATGGAACGTCTTCGATAAAGGCGGGGATGACAGGCAAGATGTATGTGGAGTTGGTCGCGGAAGTGACCAGGGGCGTGATTGACACACTGTCATGAAAATGAGGGGGAGGAACAGGAAGTGGTTCGGGACTGGGAATGGAAGGGCTGTTCGGGTAGTTGGGGTCAACGTGGTCTGTCAGTTCAGTCCCGGGATAGCCTGTGTTTGGGGAGGCATGGATGCCTTCATAGTCATCGACGTCGTTGAACGTCGTGTTTGAGTAGGCCATCATAAATGTGTTGGGGGTGAGAACGGAGGTGGGAATGGGAGGGGATCTATCAATGGGAAGGAGAGAGTGAACAGTAGGGAATTGGCAGCGGACTTCTTCTTCCTCAATGTTGAGGAGACAAGCGATGTGCTTGATCATTTGTTCGTGGGGGAGCGCCAGTTCGTCACTGGTAGGACTGTCCGGAGGAGGGGAGGTTACAATGTACAGGGTATTGCCAGCGCTGTTCATGGGCAAGGAAGAATGAGAGGGAATGAAGATGGGGGAGGATGAACAAGACATGGTTGAAATGGTTGGGCAGTCGTGTGGTATGTATAAGGCAAAGGGGGTGTTCAAGTGGTGGACGCAGAGGGGGCAGTAAGCTGGGAGAGTTGGTTTGAAGAATGCCAGTGTGAAGTGGGGATGAGGATCGTTTGAGATATTTTGGTGGTCTCTTTATACTGTAGGTCATCCAGCCGTAGCAGAGTTTGTTAACATAAAATCTGCCAATGCGTCCAGGGCATGTAGGTCCTTGTGATCAATCCAGGAGTTGTCAGAGTGTGGATAACCCTTCCAATGCATGAGGTACTGAAGTTTTCATCTTCTGCCGTAGTGCTGTGCATCTAGAATGTTCTTGATTTCATATTCTTCTTTGCTATCGATGATCGGAGGTGGTTGTGTAAAAGGCGTGCCATATTGCTCCATCTCCTTATATGGAAGGAGGAGATCCGTGTGAAACACATTGTGAATTTTCATCGATGGAGGGAGTGCAAGTCGCATGGCCATGGGACTGATTTTTTGTGAAACTTTGAAGGGTCCATATTGCTTTGGGGAAAGTTTACGATTGCTGGCGATAGTGAGGTTGCGACCTTCGAGCCAAACTTGGTCTCCTTCTTTAATTTCCATCAGTTTCTTGTTGTCCTTGTGGTTTTGTACGTGTTGGAGAAGTTTTTGAGCTGATTGTCTAGCTTCATCCAGGAGGCATAAACATGTCTCCGCAGCAGGGGTAGAAGATTCTAGATGTTTCAGAATCACCTGTGGTTTGATTCCAATCAGAAGTTCATGAGGTGATTGGCAAGCAACATTGTGTTTCCAAGAATTATGAGCAAATTTGGCAACAGGTAGTAATTGACTCCAGGCGGAAGGTTTTCCAGATGTCCAAGGTCGTAAATATTGTTCAATCCAAGCGTTCATATGTTCCGTCTGTCCATCAGTATGAGGGTGGAAGGCTGTAGATAGGTTTTGTTAGATTCCAAGTGCCTTACACATTTCTTTCACAAACGCAGAGGTGAATCGGGGATTGCAGTCCAAGATGATCCTTTTTGGAAGTCCAAACCAAGGTACAAGGTGTTTCAGATACTTGAGTGCTACACCTGTTCCATCGATCGTTTTTGTGCATGGGATGAATTTAGCTGCTTTAGAACAGCCTTGATCGACGATTGTGAGAATGGAATCAAAGCCTTGTGACTTGGGAAGGTCTGTAATCAGGTCCATCGATACGTATTGAAATGGACCTTCTTCAACAGGTGTATCAAAACGTTGCAAAGGTGCTTTTGATCAGTGTACATTAGTTTTGGATTCTTGGCAACGTGCGCATCCTTTGACATATTGCTCTACAAATTCTCTGAGTCTGGGTCCTTCATATTGTTTGCGAACAAGTTCCCAAGTGTTCGATATGCCAGGATGTCCAGCTGCAGGGGAATTGTGAAGGGTTTGGAGGATGTCTTGTCTCAAGTCTAAGTCATCTTCAAGGAAAATTTTGTTGGCATGTGTAGTTTTTGTTGGCATGAAGAGATGGTTGGGGAGGAGAACACGTGGTTCATCAGTATTTACCCCCTTGTTAAGGTCTTTTCTTTGTGACAACAAATCAGCAACGGTGTTTGTTGATCCAGGAATGTGTTCAAGAGTGTAATCAAAGTCTTGTAGGAATTCTATCCATCTGGCCTGTCATCCTGTGATTTTGTGTGGATCGCAAAAGTATTGCAAGTTTTTATGATCAGTGTGAATGCGAATTGCATGTGTAGCTCCAAGAAATAGTGGGCAACCGCATTTGAATCCAAAGATTACACCAGCAAGTTCTTTGTCATGTGCATCATAGTTCTTTTCTGCAGGAAGGAGACTTCTGGAATGGAAGGCGATGGGGTGAATACCATCTTCGAACTCTTGGGCAATGACCACTCCTAAGGCGTAGCCAGATGCGTCAGTTTCCATAATGAATTGTTTTGTCCAGTCTGGAGTACGAAGTACTGGATAATTACTGCACATTCGTTTAAGTTTGAGAAAGGCGTTGTTACGTTCATCCATCCAGACGAATTGTTCGTTTTTGCGTGTGAGATCATTTAAAGGGCATGCAATGTCAGAGAAGTTCTTGATGAACACTCTGTAGAAGTTGCAAAATCCTAAGAAGCTTTGCACATCTTTGACAGTAAGGGGTGTTGGCCAGTCGGCAATGCCTTGAACTTTGACAGGGTCCATTTTCACAGTTCCATTGCCGATAAGTACTCCAAGGTACTTGACTTCTCGTTGGTGAAATTTGCACTTTTCCGGTTTGAGGAATAAGTCGAATTTTTCAAGTTTGTCTAAGATGTGGTTGACATGAAGTTCATGAAGGACTTCATCATCCTCTGTAGCGATAATCATGTCATCCATGTAAATGCAAAGCCACCCCTGAGCGATTTCATCTTGGAAAATGTTGTCCATCATGGTTTGAAAGGTGGCTGGGGAGTTGGTTAGTCCAAAGAACATGACCGTTGGTTCAAAGAGTCCTTCGCTAGTCTTGAAGGTGGCTTTGTATTCGCCGCCTTCTTTAATGTGAATGTTGTTGTATCCCCATCGAATGTCAAACTTTGAGAAGAGACGTTTCTCTGCAAGGTCATAGATGAGTTCTGAAATCAACAGCAATGGGTATTTATTGGGAATGGTCCATTTGTTCAAGTTTCGATAATCTTGAACTGGACGAAATTTGCCGTCTTTCTTTCAGATGAGGAAGAATCTGCTTGCATAAGGTGATTTGGATCGACGAATTCTCTGTAGACGTAGATTTTGGGAAAGGAATTCGCATTGTTCTTCTTTCTCTTTGGGAGACAGTGGATAAACTCTGCAATTAATCGACGTGGGTGCATCCTCTGTTAGTTTGATTGCATGGTCCCAAGGTTGATGATCTGGGAATCGTTCTGAAGCTGCTTCTGAGAAGACTTTCCCATGTCGATGGTATCGTTTGGGAACGATTTCTTGCCAGGTGCGCTTTTTCTTGTCAGCAGCATCTTGAGCTAGTTGTGAGGCAACAGTGGTCTTAGCAATTTTTGTTTGAAGCCAGATTTCGTCGCCTTCTTCCCATCCAGGAATAGATTGTACCCATATGGGTGTAGTTGTTGTTTGTCTAGTACCTTTGGGAATTGGTTGCCAATTATCTGCTTTAGCTGTAGAAATTGTGGTAAAGCCATCTATGCAACCATTTTGCCAATCTATGTCTGGATTAGAGGCTTCAAGAAAGGGGTAGCCAAGAATAAAATCGTCTTGTCCAATGTCAGCAACATAAAAGGCATGAAGAGCTTGCTCTCCATTATTATTGACTGTCAGATCTACCGCTTCTAGAATTTGTCCAGCTTTGTTGTTAGTTCCATCTACATTTTGGACTTTTCGTGCTTTAGGTAATGTTTGTGTAACAAGTTTGAGTTGTTTTACTGCATGAGGGTGAATAAAGCATTCTGTTGCACCACTATCAAGGAGTGCTTTTCGATCGACTCGTTTCCTTCTGGTTCATAGCTGAAAAGGGACTTGTATTGCATGTTTTCGAGCTATGTACATAGAACCAGAATTATTGAGAACTGCCCGAGCAAGAGCCGTAATACTCAGGCAGCCTGAAAATCCATGTCTTCTCCAAGAGAACGCATTTCATCCATGAAGGCGCATCAATCCTCTTCTGACAGATGTGCTACTCGTGCAGTGAGAGACGTAGATGGGGAGGAAATTTCGGAAATGGTTGGTTTCTCATTGTCTTCGATTTGAACGGTGCGAGTTGTTCGAGCATGTGTCTTTTTATTGGGACAGTCGCGAACTAGGTGGCCTTGCTTCCCACATTCAAAGCATCGGCCTGTCTTTCGGTATTCCTCATGTTCTTTATTGTTTGTAGCTTTGCGGATGACGGCAGAAGTATCCATTGCATTGTCATCTCGAGGGGGAAGACATGGTCGAGGAGGTGCGCGATGTCCTGGTCCACGCCAGTTCTGATTGTTGGATCTGGGGTTGTTGCCTCCAGGGTGATGCCAGACCCATCCAGAAGTTTGCCTTTGTCCTTGTCCTTGGGTACAGTTGTTAAAGGTCCCATATTCAGAATGAAGTGACTTGGTTTTCAAGTAAATCTTCTGTTGGCGTTGAACTGTAGCCCTCCATTGTTCATAGGCTTCAGGGTTTTCCATTTTGATACAAGCATTGGCAAGTGATCATGGAAGACCAAGGGCGAAAGTTCGAAGATTTGTGTGGTCGTTCATGTCTATATCAGCACATAGTGCTTGGGTTTCAAAGGCAGCAAGGTATTCGTCAAGATTGTCATTCCTCATCTTGAGTTTCTTTAGTTCATCTTGGGCTCTTTCACGTTCAGCGTAATTGGAGAAGGCTTCTTTGAAATGCTTTTCAAGTTCTTTCCAGGCGTTGGATCGACATGGAATCATGCTGGGGTCTTCTACAACGTGGCAAAGCCACCTGTCAGCTGCATTGACCCATCCTTCGCATTTTGGTCCTTCCAGAAGTGAGAGGAAGTAGATGCTGTGCATAATTGGGTCTTTTGCAATGTCGGCTCTGTAGTTCATGAGCATGAATCGATTGAAGGTGGCTAGGAATCTTGTGGTTTGGGAGCAATCTCCATTGAATTTGTCAGGGTGAATTCCTTCAAGTCGGTGTGCTTTTTCTTCCTTATCGTCTTGGGGAAGATTTTCAAGGGAAAACGGGTTGTCTCCAGTGCCGCAAGGTTGGCAAGGAGGTTTGTCACGCGCTGTTTGGGATGATTGCATTCCAAAAGATCCAAAGACATCTTTGTACTTTGGTCTGAAGTCTTCACCTTCACTTTCATCATCAGAAGGGTCATCAAAAGGGGTCGGAGGTCTTTCTTTTTGTTCCTTTTGTACTGCCTCTGTTGCAGCTATTACAGCTTCTACAAATGGCATAGTTTGTTTGGGTTCAGATGGTCCTTCGGCACGAGACGGTGGTCAAGAGGGTTCTCCACTTTGTTCAAGTGAAATAAAGTTTATGCCCAGAAGTGGGTGGTTCTTGAGTCCAAGTTCATTTCAAGCCAGTCGAAAGCATTCAAACTTGTTTCCTCAGACACATACTTCAAACCATACGCCATAGACGTTACTAACAGATACTAGTGCATTGTTGAGTCTAGCATAGTAGCCAGTATAGGGTGCTCCAGTTTCTTGACTGCTGAGTAAATGTTGTATGTTTTCAGTGAATTCAGCAGGTATGCTGTCTCTGGGTTCAGGGATTGTGTCAAATGGGCATTTGAGATTACTCAATGCTTCTGGGGCAATGTCGTCAGTTTCTGGTAGATAACGGATACGCCAATCCTTGGATCAGCTTTTTCCTTTCATGTCTCTGGGAGTCGAAGTCATTTTGAAGGAAGCTTGTTCTAATGTCACGGTCAGGTCACTGTGTCTTTCAGTTGTCTTTGTTCTGGAGTTTTCAGACAGGGGTATTTCCCAATTAGGAAGTCGACCCGATGTCTCAATTAGGAGGTAGTCCTAATATGGTAATCGTGTTGGTGTCTCAAAGAGGAAAGGCGGGCGTCGGGTGTCAGATGTCAGGATTGATCATGTGAGGCATCACGTGATTAGTCTGAGGGATCAACAAGGGTCACGTGGTACGTCACGTGACTTGTTCAGGAGCGAAAGAAGATTAACACAAGTTGACACGACTTGGAATCAAGCAAGATACAACATGTGATCTCAAAGACGTTTAGAGATGAGAGGCAAATAGCGACGAAGTCGACTATTGCAAGAAAGGGTCTTTCAAAGGGAAGCTGCATGCGTTCAAGGAAGTGACAATAACCTGTATTGCACAAATAGAACAAGCTTAGAGAACTCGTTCTATACTAAAGGTACAGTATATATACATGAAGTCAGGGAAGCTACTGGAACGTCATAGAAGGCAACAGAAGGTCATGGAAGGCGATAGAACCTTATGGAAGTCTCTAGAAAATGCGAGAATGTTCCATAGGTAAGTTATGTAAGCGAGGGGAAGAGCAGCCTGGAATATAAGTACAAAAAGGGGAAGTAGAGAATTAGGTAAGAAGGGAGGCAGTCCATGACAAGGCTCCTGTTGAGCCAGTGGTGAAGGAGCTTGAGATTCCAATTAACGCGTCAGGACCTATCTCTGGGCTGTCTAAAAAAACAGTAGTTGTGACACAGCCGTAGAAATGACTGGTTAGAGGGTTCCTACCACCAACGGCCTCTGCCTTGAGGGAATCCCAAAGAGCAAGGTCTTCGCGCTATCATGCACCATCAGTACGTGTCAGGAAAGATAAATAGATAAATAGCAACCAACGGTGATGTCTAGAAGAGCCCATTGAGGTACACTCATTCCTTCAGGAACAGGGTTAGGAAATCTATGGGTCGATTACCCAGTCAATGTCAATGCCTCGAATGCTTTGCCACGGCCTTAAAACTCACGCCGAAGGAGGTAGAACCTTTGTGCAGTTGTGTGCCCATTGAGGCCAACTGGTGGGAGAGTCGTAAGGGACGGTGTAACAGGACATGACGAATCATACTCAATCCACATTGCTGACTGGCATGCGCCACATGCACTCATCAGGGAATATGTAACAGTGTTGCACCTGCACAAGTCCGAATTGTCCAAAAGGCTTGGGCCGGGGTACGACTCTCCAGACAGGAGGGGACCAACGGTAAATGCTGCGGTGAATGGTCATTGATCATGAAATGGCAATACTTATGTACACAAAAAGAACACTGACAACCACCGTTGCATGTGGATTGCAAGTATGCTGCGACTTCACATGGATTTTGATTGAGAGAATTATATGCCTGGACAAGACTGTCAGCCGGCCCTTTGAAGCTTGAAGGCCCGGGTATGTAGACAGGAAACATCATGGTGTCGTACCCAGACATACACACTTGAGAGGGTGCATCCCGTGGCATTAATCTGAGCGATCGCAGGGCCAGAAAAGAGCAACAAGGCCACGAGTATGGCAGGGATTGACATCTGAGGGAGAGAGCGTGTGATGGGTGTGGGGGGGTGGGGGGAATCTTGGTATGCCATATTCCGACGCGTGTCCGAGTCGGGATTATATGGTAAACCCTACTACTGGTATATCCAAGGCTATCAGGAACCTTTCGACTCCTTAGACGTCTTAGCGAGCCTCAAACTGCCATTTCAGGCTCGCTTAAGGTTCGCTTAGGCTCGCTAAGGACATTAGGACACGTTAAGATGCTGAAAGGTTTCCTGATGGGCGGCCTCAAGTCATTGCACATATCAATAAGCAAACACAAACTCGAGAAATACGAATCTCCGCGACGCCTTCTATATG
>Ga0307512_10003531_pt1 | contig 18065 bp, 21 predicted proteins | sample 14_EM_MG_FD_200267 | JGI IMG/M metagenome (GOLD analysis project Ga0307512, IMG submission 200267) | Populus trichocarpa ectomycorrhiza microbial communities from riparian zone in the Pacific Northwest, United States - 14_EM | ecosystem: Host-associated > Plants > Roots > Unclassified | place...
GACGACTTCGCTGGATACACCTTGGAAAACTGTATAGAGGTTATTCACGGCGATATTGTTGGCGTTTGGGACTTCCCCGATAAGGACAAGGTGTGTCTTTTCTCTCCGTCCTGGCTGTTCTGTTTGCTCAAGGAAACCAGTACTTGTCGAGCAAAGCATTCAGAGATGAGATCTCTGACCTTCTCCAAGACCTAACTCTGCCCTTCATCGACACCTCATCGAGGTAAGCACGACAAACACGTTCGTAGACCCGGAACAAACATTTAACAAGTCTTTTCCCTAACAGATTGAGACCAAACGGCACACCAGCGGCCGGAATCGCCACATTCTCCCGGTCGTGGTTGGACGAGCCATATCAGAACAGGTGGGCACGTTCTTTGCATTACTTATATGGTTATGAACCCTTTGTTCCAGCAAAGAGAACATTTGCTGTGTGATGGGCTACATCGTAGACCTCAACGTTGTCCTCTCCGGCGTCTTCGAATCAACCGGGGATGTGTCACCTGGCAGTCTTCAGTTGGCAATCAAAGACCTTGTCAATTCTGGTCGCAAGACAAGAATCCACGCCGAGATTCGCAACTTTGTTGCAGTGACATCCACGTTCACGTACCACGGTCATGATCTAATCATGGAAAGAATCATCGACTTGATCACGCAATTCTGCGTTCTGCCTCCTAGCAACTGTCACGGTTGAATTGTTTACTTGGGTCCCCGGATTGAGGTTAATACGCTTGAGGCAAGTCCCACCCCCACACGACACAATCTATCTGACATCAGTTTCCCCAGCCCCCAGCCCTCACTGGCAGTCCCGCCTTCTTTGCCTTATCTAACTTCTGCTTTCGTGCATCTTTTCCTTCTGCTATTTTGCTTCTGCCATGTCCACTTGACAGGATAGTATCTATGTTGACGATAATGTATAGGTCCTTTATAGATTCTTATGACTCACTATGCACTAAATTTGCCTCACAATCAATATCTTGTACGCACAATATCCAAGCAATATACGTGATGAATACATTACATACGAACACTTGACGTGTCTTCTTCGACAGCTCCAACTTGTCTTTCTGAGGCTCCCGTCACCAATAGAGATTGCAGGGCACCCGGGGTTGAAAGTGGCTATGCGGCGGATCACGCAGCAGATCCCCAAGTACACAGCCAATGGTGCCGCTGTCGCTGAACTGACTGCACTTATACGGCTAAACATGGACCTACGATCCTTGCTCGAACATCTACTGAGCGATGAGCGAGAACTCAGCGCCAACGGAACTTACCATATTGGGCGCCTCGCACGAAACTGTAGTCAGATTAGATGGAGATAGATTATGGCCGACAAGACCTCGATATTAAGAGCAAGGGAAGATAGGATAGAACGCACTAGAGCATCACGAGCGTATCAGACGGTGTGGTGCAAACCTCAGGAGTGCCAAGGAGAAGCGGCCATGATAACGACTGAGGGCGATGCAAGCTCTCCGTGGCGAAGCACAAAATTGACTAGTTTCGTCAACTTTCTCTTTATGGCCAGGTCCCTCCCTAGATCGGTCACTGCGCTTGACGACATCGACGCTGTAATCGGCAACGTGTTCCGCAGCATCGCTTTGGCGCGGACCCGTTAACTGAGAAGGAAAATACGTCTCTCAATTAGAGCTTTCCACAAACAGGTTGGAGGACACACTTATGCGAACCCTCCCTTTACCTCTGCGCATCCACGGACCTGGGTCATTTGGACAGACTCGGTGCCGCGTAGAGTGGGGCAATAGCCTAGCAGTCTACCCAGTCTACCCCGCGACTGCGTGCCCTCGATGATATCTGGCGTTTCTGACGCAATTTTATGAATTGTGGAGGGCACAGGTTGAAGGGTCCGAGGAGGTCTGGTGGAACATATCTACGCCATAGACTCGAAGTGAATGGGCTACGTTGGACGCCGTGTGGAAGCGCAGCTAGCCGAAGAGGGCTGAGCCTTTCGCACTAAGGAAGAAAGTCGCCTGCAACACTCACACGGCTCCCGTATTCACCGATTCGACACATAGACGGCGGCCTGGCTGTTGTCAGCGAATAAGCAGTGCGCCTGCCCTCTAAACAGCATCCTTTACAAGTAGACTAACCCTTATATTCACACGGGCAGGTCGTGTGTATCGTAACCCCGTTGAGCACAAGGTAACTTGCAGGTATAGCACATTGATTGCCCTTGCCTTTCCCTCTAGACGGTGATATTACTTCGACCACGTTGCAGGATCCACGCAGGGTTGGGGAAAGGTGAAACGTTTCTTCGGAATCGGAACTAAGGCGTGCGTTGCCTTGTCGTACGATGGCGTATTGTAAATCAGTGGTCCGTAAAATGGGGGCAATGAAAGGATATTGAAATTTATTTTTTTTGGTGAGTACAGTACGCGCGCCGAGCGAGCTCGACTGCGCATTCCCACACACACGGGCAACCTCACCAGTACCTCACCTCATGCCTCAGTATTACAGTAGTGTAGGGTTGTGGGGGCGTTTCTGGAGGGTTCAATTCAAACTCAGTAGCAGCACTGCTTGTGCGCTTGCCGTTTATTCCTTTGTGGGCGTCCCAGAGGTGTGCGGTAGCGAGTCCCTCTGCTCGAGCCTCTTCTCACAAGTTGAGGATCAATGTTAGTGGGTAAAATTTCACCACAGTAAGTAGATTGACAGATTCAAAAAAAAAAAAGACCTGGGAAACCCCAATGGGGGTATCAAGTGAAGAGGCGTTTGGTGCGTTCTCAGGCACGGGATTCGGCTTCGGGTACTAAATATACATTAGTGCGCGCCAGGTCACAGGCCGCGGACTCGGGATCGTGTAAGGTCGCTCATCACGGTAATACAGTGTTCCCGCAGTTTTTCCTTGCCCATGTTCCTCTGAGTACAGTAGAGTTGAATGCTCAGCCCGCTATTTGTCTCCTCAACGAACACTTATCGGGAACCTTCCCTCTCGCACTGCGATGTCTAGCCACTGACAGTACTAACGCCAATAGGTTCCGGGGGACAAGAGGGTCAATGACAACTCGGAAGGGACAGGCTGTTCTCATATACGTCTCATATTGGGGCTCGATCGGTGATCCAGTTGAGTGGTCTCCGCGAGGTTACCTTTCGCTACCTAGACGGATCACTTACTGTACTCGTATTCGTGGGTCATCACGCATCTTGTCTGACTTTCTCTTTTTAATGGCTTTGGTCCTGACAGGTACTATAGCTATAATTAATTCCGCCTCAGAGGCGGTATTATGTCCCGAGTCTTCGGTCACTGTGGAACTCCCCCAGCCCACTCGCGTTGGCCTGGTCGGTGGCGCTAGGCTATTAGTGCTCTGTTATTCGCATTGAGAGACAGGTCACACAATACCGATTCGTGGGGCGAGTACCAAGGTGATAACTTAACTTTCCTTTGTAAGTTCTCGTCTTCTTACTGTTTCCTTGAATCTTGGGCTGATCGATCAACGTAGACTCAGCTTGCTTTGATCAGCCCCGTTCGATCGCCGGTAACGACCTTGGTGAGGATGCCTCCAGACAAAAAGTCCGATTCAAACCTTGTGGATTGCGCACCCTTTGTAGTCCTGTAGATGGGCGTTGGCCTCATGGCTCTTGGCAACGCTCTCTACAACACTATTCGCAGCTTGCGGTATATATGATGGAAAGGTCCAAGTAGCTTGCTGACAATGGCCCTGTGCAGTCATGTTGGGTCGCTGGCCGTATCCCTTAGATGACTACCATATTCAGGTATGATGTGTTTCATCGCAGACATACGGTTGTCGTCGTACCGCATGCCCTTTTTGCATGTGGTCCTCAGAGCCTGTTCACGCCACATCAGTACATATACGACCCGAAGAAAGGAGGCTTACCCGTGGTACAGGCTGTGAAATCGGCTGCAATGTTTAACAATCCCGAGATCCAGAGCTGTGCAGTGTGCATGGAACGGGTGTCTTCGTCATGGTTGCTTACTCCACACCCAGTGGGGTCGTGAGTTGGATATAGATGACAGCCTGCAACCATGGTGTCGTATGCCTCGTACCCATTCCCCCATATCTGATCATGGCAACTTCATGTAACTTCAGTTCCCACAGCCACAACGCTCCACTATCAATCACGTGGTTTGAGTATAGAAATTCATGTATATTACATAATATTTTTACAGTTATGGCGGTGAGGAAGAGGTATGAATCGAAACAGGCGGTTGATCTGGTAACTTCTGAGCTTGAGAAAAAACCAACACAATTTCCTTGGCAAGGTCCTTGATATCGTGATCCAACTCGGCGCATATTTACGGAATCCTACTGAGCGCGATCGCTTGTTGTGATTGCGCCTTCCTTACCTGCAAGCTGCGAGTTGCTGCAACCTTGAATGGTCCGATTTTAAAATTAACAACATCAACGCCCAACCTCCGACACAGCAATACTGTACAGTATCACAAGACAAAATCATCCCTAGTGAAATATAAGCGCCCGGGTGTCGTGGGTCCTGTCTCGTGATTGAACACGACCAAAACGCGTGGAACACGTCGGTGGCGAAACATTTCATATCATCCATCACTCTCGGCATTGCATCATCGCGCACTGTGCACGGGAATCCCTGACGGACGACAATATCTTCCCGTGTGGCCCACCAACTAGTAGGCTCGGAATCTCCAATCCGATGCTCCCTTAGCTGCGGCTGGAGCAACGAAACCAACAGTGGATGATGGACATGCGTTGCATCCTCGTGTTCTGTACGCTTCACGTTCCTATTTTCGCTTTGACATATAATCAACCTTCTAGGTTCCGTCCAAGCCATAAGCATTTTCGACCTGGTCCCTTTCTCTCATGGGGTGTTCCGCAAGTACCGCTAAACCTCCTTCCCCCATATTGCCTCCGGCACCGGAGGTGCCCGGGCTACAGGGCGCCTCCAGAGATGCACCCCAAGTACCTGCAGATCCGCCACCCAATACGGGTGCGGCAAAACAAGCGCCCTTACTTTCCTCGAACGGGAGCAGCAGGCCTGCTCACGATTCGGCCGTGCGCAAGGTTGAAACGACGGTGCAAACGCAATCCCAAGCTCATCCCCTACCCGATCCCCATCTGTCCCGGCCTCTACGGAACCACGATACAGCGCGGGTGCCAGATCCACCACCGGTCGCCGTCCCTGCTTCCCCATCTACCCACAACGCAGGGACACTGGTGTCTTCGCCGGGCCAACCCAAAATAAGAACATCGAGTACCCAACCACACGAACACAATAGAATAGGGCGTGCGCCTTCTGCCTACCGCCCTGCTCCCCTCAAAAAGTCAATGTCCGCACAACTACTATCTCAGTCGGGAACACCCGCACCTTCGTCACACAACATGGCCAGGACTATGTCTGCCTCCGGGCCCGCTCCCGGCGCCGGATCTAGGGACAGGTCACGAAAACATCTCCCAACTACTCAAGGGACAAACCAGGCACAGGTCGCAGATGGTGACGACAACCAGCAGTTCACTTCCACACTGCGTACAGTACTTTCTCACCAGAACAGGTATGTGCCCGAACTCTATCTCGTAACCAATGACCGTTACAATTGTTAACAGATTCAGGATTCTGGTCGTTGGAAAGGTACGTGCTGACCATTAGGTGGTAGGTCCCACGTCAAATTAATCCTCCTCTCATTACAGAGACACTCCGGCAAGTCCTCGCTTGTCAATTCTATCTTCAAAGTGAATATGCCCAGAACACCGAGAACAGTTGATATCAGCGCTGGATATACCCCTAGCGAGAACGGCCACCTTATCGTTCATGAAGTTTCTAGTTTTGAGTCCGGGGTTGTCCAAGCCATACCAACTGTCCGAGATTTTGTCATGAACCGCACTCACGCAAAATGCCCTGCGTCGGAGAGATTACATGCAGTCTGGTGAGTATACCTGTTTGTGATGACAGTGACGATTATCTGACGAAACCTAACTTAGGATATGTGTGCCTACTTCCGACGTCATTGACAGAAAACTAGGAGATGGGGTGGAAGCAATCCTTGAACTGAACCAAGGTAAGCGTACACAGTAAACACCGTTTCTATTTAACGGAACAGGCGACAGTAGTGCCGATTATCGTCGTGGCCACGAAGTTCGACCTGGCCATCACCCAGGCTCTGATCGACATTCCAGGCGGGAACCCTCGAGCTTATGAAGATGCTAGGACTGCCGCATACAAGAGATACGAACGATCCCGTCGTTCCCTGTCTCAGCGGAACCGGGATGTGTCGGTTGAGATTGTTTCAAGTATTTAATCTTCCGTACGTCTGACTCGAAAGGTCGGTTTACTCATTCTATGACTTACAGTGAAGTCGAGATGTGGTGATCTTATCACCAAGCTGATCACGATAACTCACAAGTGTATTACCGTGGACCCACATAATGCTATTGCCCCCCCTGGAACACGGGGAAATCCCCAGATAGCCCCTGTACCTCTTGTGTTCTCGATTGCGCAGAGAGTCAGTCATGATCTAATCATCCAAGCATCTATCGAGTGCGTATCCTCTCATTTGGTCTTGAGCTACATGGTCTCATGGTGTCCCACAGTGTCGGGTGTAGCCGTTAGTATAACGTGTCAATATCATTGTTATTAAGTGAACTTTGACACGCTCCACCCATCCTACGCGTAGGATATTGGCGTAGCCTTTGGTCCAGCCAGGACTTCACTGACAAGATGTTTGAAGACTGTGTCGACATCGTTCACACCGATATCGTCAAAGTTTGGAGCCTTCGTGACGATGTTGGGGTTTGTCTGTTTCCCTATCCAGTTATCTCGCTTGTTCAGTGAGAACAGTATCTTTTGGGCAAAACCTTCAAGACCAAGATGTATGACCTCGTCAGGGACTTGACTGAGCCACACATCGGTTCGCCATCGAGGTGAGTGTGATCTACACTATATCTATACCTGAGTTGAAGATGTCGATCCTCCAACAGTCCTAAGCCTAATGGTATGCCAGAGGGTCGGGCCTCTACGAGTAAGGCGCGGTGGACGCCTGATTCTTACCAGAACAGGTGAACAATCTTTCCTTGTTGTGGAAGTCGATCTAACTTATTCTCCCCAGTATCGAAAACGTTCGTTTCATGATGGGTTACATCGTAGACCTCACCGTCATCCTACATGGGTTCTTTGGTTCTGCCCGTGATGTGTCAACCAGTCAAGTCCATGAAGCCATGGACTATCACCTCCAGTCTCGCCTCCGAGAGCAAATCCATCAGGACATTAGAAGCTTTGTCACAGAGCAGGCCTCATTCACCTATCGTGGGAACGACATAGTCATGGAGAAGATTATCGACTTGATCAGACAGTTTTGTGTTCCGAAGCAAAACACAGAATCGCTGCCAAACATGGGCTGATATTATTCTCCCCTAACCAACCTTCGCTACTGGCTCGGCTTCCTGGGGCTAGTCCCAAGGTACCCCCACCTCTCCTTATGCTCCGTGTCGCACTCCTCGGCTGTTGTATATTCTGCCTGTTTCCCTTCGCTACAGGTTCCATGAATCCCGTTCCCATTCGTACCTCTTTACATTTATCCATCCACCATACCAGTACTTATATGACACCGTTAGCATTTATTGGTATTTCTCTATATAAATTCACACCAAAAGGACGCACTTTCTGCACAACCATTATGTGGTGTATTTAAAAACCAAGAGCCCCGGCTCGGGCCCAGTCGAAAGTTGTTTTCCAAATGAGATGACACTTGACACTCCCGGCTATATCAATGAAAATTTCGAATAAAATACGATATCAAAGTTCTCTTTTGTACTAGGGGGTCACGTGAGAGGCCCGACTGTCGTGAGTGAGAAACAGCGTGTGAGGTTTGTGTCCGTTAGCCCCGAAGGGACTTGCCGTTTTGCCGTAATTATGAGCACGGGCGCTCGTGGCATCCCCTTGCATGTGTGACACCCCGCACGCCCAGTACTATCATGGACGATAGCGGAAGTCCCCATATCGACCTCGAAAAAGGAAGTAATGGTGAGTTTGGGTCTTCTCTGTTCAAAAATTTCTTGAAGTACTGATGGCCCTGCAAGATGAACAGGAAATAATCTCAGGACCAGCACAAAACGTGGAAATTTTCGGATCTGGTACGTGGCTTGCATCAGTTGGGGGCTTAATGATCCGATCAATTTCGTCGAAGTGAGAGGAACGCGCGTAATGACGAACAATCAACCGGGAAATGGTGCCCCAAGCAATTCCCCCGAAAATTCCTCGGAAGGGCCAAAGGATTTCGACGATAGTGCCAATCCTCTATGGTCGCTGTACGAAAAAGAAGCTAGAAATCATGATGAAGCTCAAATTCAAACCTTGAAAGATGACATGGATGGTGTCCTTATATTCGTATGTATATATGACTACCTACCCATCAGAGGTCAGTCAAATTGACGTTATTCTCTCTCCAGGCTGGCTTATTTTCCGCGGTTCTCACATCGTTCGTCGTCCCAAAGATTCAAGACTTAGAAGCGAACCCCGCATATCAATCAGTCTATTACCAGGATCAATCCGTTCAGCTTCTCGCTCAGATATCGCTACAAATCGCATCAATTGGTACACAAACCCCTTTCAATGCCACTCAGCCATCACCTCCTCCCGCCTTTCAACCATCGGCTTCTGACCGCCTAGTAAACATTTTCTGGCTTTTGAGCCTAGTATTCAGTCTGTGTGCTGCGCTCCTTGCGACACTCGTTCAACAGTGGGTTCGGTCTTATATGGGCGTCTTCCAGCGGTCTAGCAAACCTTTGAAGACTGCGCGCATTCGGCAATTTTTGTTCGAAGGTGTCGAACCCTTGCCAGCGGTGGCAAGCGCTGTTCCTTGGCTTATCCATGTCTCCCTTCTACTTTTCTTCGTTGGGCTTGGCATTGCCATCCTGACTATCAACAGAACAGTTGGTCTCGTCACCGTTATTCCTATCGCTATCTGCGGAACCCTATACCTTCTCAGCGTTATTGTGCCATTAAGGAACCCTCAATCGTCTTACCGGAATCCATTCTCGGGTTTGATTTGGAATATCATCCGAAAACTACGTCACGCTCCATTCAATAATCGTATTCGTGGCACCGGGGTCCGTCCTGCGAAAATGGTAGTACATCAGGAACAACTCGCGATGGAAGAGAACGACGAACGCAAGGCTCGGGACGTGCGTGCAGTTCAGTGGCTGGTCGATAACATTAACGGGAGCAACGAGATGGACAACTTCGTACTGGCGATACCCGGATCTTTCAACCAGGAATGGGGCCGAGAAGTTTGGCAAGAGGTCTCTGTTCAAGGCGCTTCTCAAACCGACGGGAGAGATGCCCAACAGCTGCCACCTACTGATGCTCATATACCCCGTCCCGGTCCTTCGTCTCCACCAGAAGTAACCACCGTTGGTGACCTCTGCCGATGCGTGCGGTACTTGTTCGAGACTTATAATAACGAAGGACATTCCATGAACAAGGAGGCACGACGTAGGCGCATCCACGGATGCATCGAAACTGCGGCGTCCCTGGTCTGTTGTACCGATATTCGACTAGGCCAGTTCGGAGAAGTCGGAGAAGTTCTTAGCGAATTGGGCCGCGCGGAAAGGATCAACGAACTATCGACAATTAGATCAAACCCATCGTTCGCTGTACGCTGGACATGCCTCTCACTCGTTGCCTTTCGGCAGATGGTGATGGTGGAAGGCAACAGGGTACGGGAGCTCGCAGGGTTTGCTGTGAGCGGAATTGCACGGTTCGAGTTGGTTTACGGTGCCCCAGATGCAGCCGCATTACGCGGCACCCGGAGGATCGACGATTATCTGATAACCGCTTGGGAACGCCTTGAGGATCTACACCTAGCTTTCGAGCCCTGGGACCAGAACAGGACTGGGGAAGAAATTGGGAATATCCTCCGTGGCTATGAAGACCAGATCTCGGAGCTGGAACGTATCGCAAATGAGGCCAATGGCCTGGAAGATGTAGACTGGCGGATCTCCCTTCTCCAGGATGCGATGGACGAGGCCACCCACAAGTTAACGCGACGAGTCCCAGGCGTGTCATTTAATGAGTTAAAGCCATCTGGACCTATTCCGATAAAAGATGCCTTTGCATTCCCCCTTTTTGGGAGCACCCCCATCACACCACAGTTCATATTTCCCGGACAGCAACTTCAAGGTCTATTCGCACTGGGCCGAGGATTGCGTGATATTGTCGAGGAACGGAACCCCGACAAACACGCCGAGACCATTGAAAGCTTGAAAACTATTGATAAAATTCCCGTCCCATTGCGCCGACTGAAGGACCTTATGACACGCCAACTGTGGCGTTTGCAAGACCTCCGTGACGGAGGCGGTCTCGGTTTCACTATAGAACTTTTTTTCCTCGCACTCAGACGACTTCCATCAACGTCGTCATCACCCGAGATGAAACAGGTTTTCTATACCGGCACCTTCAAAGTCATCACATCGAACTGGGAGAACAGCGCACACTCATCCGGGACTCAGAAAATTCTGCTCAATCTCATTTGTGACCTTGTCGTCAAGAGCCGTGGTGTTTTTTCTGACTTTACCTACCCGGCGTATATCGTGGACATGCTCTTGGAACTGGTAGGATATGTGGTTAACGGACATGGTAACGCACAACCTCATATTAATAATGCAATGGAGGAACTGCGAAACGTTAATCCTAGGGACTTCATGGATAGAGGTCTCCGAGAGAGAGCGTTAGGGGTGTTTGGTGCTATCCCTCCTATCATGTAATGCGTATCACGCCACCAAAACCTAGACCTTCACAATCCTGGGGGTTTCCCCCTATGATTTGATCCTTCCCCAAGATACTATACTGGAGGTGCCGCCCATTCGGGCAAGGGGCAATGAGAACGGAAACAGGGATTAACGGGACACGTACCTCAGGGTGGCGCTAATAGACCCCCAAAAAGGCGGTAAATACGCCGTGCACTCATCAAATGTATTCTGCTTCGCTTCGAGTTGGCATCACTTGATCGGGCGTATAGAAGGAACCTATCGATTGATATACGGGTATATGCGTGATACCGCAAGGCCAGTGTCTACTGAGCCAAGGTCTCGCTACCCATGGTAGCGGGTGTAAAGATTTCTTTGCTTCTACCGGTACAGTGCAATAGCAATTTCGTAGGACCTATCCCCTTATCCGGGTATTAGATTTTCGGATATTAGACACACAGCCGCAACATGTGGCAGCCATGTGACAAGGGTGCGTGCGTGTACGTTGTGTGGCGTTCCCACACGGCCTCCGTGCGCTTGCACCAACTGGTCAAGTCCGTTGATTGGAGCTCTTAACTTCTCTCCGTGGGAGTCTGTGTACCCCATTTATCCCCTCAAAGCTCAAAGATGGAGCCGCTTTATCTCACCTCTCCCATATCAAGGCTGCGTGGGGGAAACACTAATGGAGAATGGAGCTTGAGCGGCCACGATGCCTTGTGAAACTGCCACGTGCCAGCCAGCAGTGTGGCGGTGTGGGAACGAGGCCTCGCGTCGGTCAACGGTCCACGTGACGTCAGCCGAATTGCATCCCACAGTAGCACGTGTACACTATCCTAGGATTTACGGGTGTTTTTTTTTTTTTCACACCTACTGTCGTGTATTCTCTGTCTGGCTATATTGACCTGCCTCATGTCCGCCAAAAACATCGATTTCCTTGTTGCTAAAGGGAGATCATTGCGCCAGTGCATGCCATCCCTATCACAATGCACTTGTTGACGCCACCGAAGCTTCTGCACGTGCACCCATGAAAGTGTCAAAGGAAGCGAAGTAATGTAAAATGGAATACAGTATACTGTACATTTCGGAGCCTTGGGATTTAACGCACGTGGGATCGAATAGGTGTGCATTCACCTTCTGAGACGGGTGAGTCGTCATGGTATAACTGCACTCAGGCGTCCTGCGGACGCGATTGCCAATACTCTTTTCTATTTGAGGGGCCTTTCCCAGAAAAGCGACAGGGATGAGATCGCCGAGGGGCCCCGCAGAAATTGATTTTGAAATGAAAAGCGCCCAAGCCAGTGGTAAGTTATGCAGCATGTCTGTCTCGTATTAATTGACGCTGTTTATCTTGTGGTTCATGCATGTCCACTTGTTCTCGTGTTGCTTGTGATCACTCCATATCATTTGCTGGCTCTTCGCATTTTCCGATTGTTGTACCTTCAAGCTCCTAGTTCCGCATCCTGGCTTGGACGAAAAGTACTGCTTGAAAACGAGAATGCCGACACGACGAAAATTTATTGAGTTGTATGAGAAGCGAATGGGCCATGTGTTAAAGTTCGCAGGAACCGCCGTTTTGCGCGCGGAAACTGTCAGCGGATTGGCCATTACCTAAACGAAAAAAGCGCATGCCGCTGAGAATTTAAGGCCTGGGTGCCAGCGATGCATCAAAGCTTTCACCACTTAGGGGGATCATCGCTCGACGTTCGGCGTCGCGCGGCAAGCACGAGTCTGCAACCTCCTCTTACCGAACTCAAGGTTGCAGCGTTGAATCCCCGTGTCCCGTGTCTGAGACTCCGAGATTTAAGGAGCCCCTCTCATTAACCGAGAACCCCTTCCCCAACCGTTATACCGCCCCCATGGGTTTGTGTGGCAGTAAACCTGCCCCTCAGGATGAGCGGCCAGTGGCTCGGAGCGCGCCAGTGACTCAGGCGACGCCGACTCACAATCCCGCCACAGTCACGATGGCGACCCCACAGCCACAACAACTTGCATCCGCGCCCTCAGCTAGCTCATCCCGATCCCGACCCCGCAGCCGAACACCATCTCTACACCACTCGACGCACCATGGTGCCGAGGGATCGGAATCAATTCCCCGCAATAGGACGCTTTCTGCACCCCAGAAGGTGCAACGGTCGTCATCCTTGGACCGTAAGAGGTCCCACACTTTAGCGCACGGTAAGGCAGGGGATTCCGTTCCCAGACTGCCGCACCCAGGTGAGAGTGGTACCTGGCTGGGCTATGGATACCAATGACCGCCTTAAAAGCGCACCCAAAGGCTGGGACCCGATCACTCACTTCAACGATACGGCAAGTGCTCTCTAATCATCGCAAGTATGTGACCCAATTCTGGCATATAAATTGCCTCTCATACCTTCGTAGATTTAGGATTCTCGTAGTGGGAAAAGTAAGTTCATGCAATGCTCAGCCGAATTCAGGCCAAATCGATACCACTCTTAATCATAGAGAGGCTCGGGCAAATCCTTGCTCATCAATACGGTCTTCAAAGTGAACATGCCGGCATGTACTCCGTCCTACTTCGTATTCCTATCATGTCAACCTGACAACATCCCGGAAACCAGGCAGCGCCAGGAAGATCAGATATCAACCGCGAGATTCAACCAGACGATAATCGTTATCTTATCGTCCACGAGAGCTCTGGATTCGCACCCGGCGACGGACAGAACATGCAGGCTATCCGAGAATTCATTACGTATCGGACAGATCCGGGCCGTGCAAACGATGAAAAACTGCACGCCGTCTGGTAGATAATCGATGCCAAATTCTTTGATCTCCGTTTGGTTGAAGCGTTTCATTCAGGATATGTGTACCTACACCCGACGTCATTAGTGGAAGCATTGGAGAAGGAATTGACGAGATTCTAGGCAATAGACGAGGTACATGCGGTTTAATTCAAGATTCACACATTCAATTAATCCGTGGTTTAGTGCCTGTCATTGTCGTGTTTACCAAATTCGACCAGGCTGTCGCAATTGAAGGTGGAGGCTCTGCGAGAGCCAGCGCACGCGCACGGGTCGACCAGTCGTGTCGTTCCCTGTTCCGTAAGGAACCTAGGGATGTGCCAGCAGAGATTGTCTCAGGTAGTTGCTCTCTTGTCTGTGGAGTCATCCTCTAATGAGTTGATTTATTCGTAGTGAACCCACAATTTAGTGATCTGATTGACAATCTAGTTGTGACAACGGACAGATTCATGACGGGCTTACGTGCACGTACTGCTTCTGCCCCTGCGCGATCGAGTTCGCAAGTATCAAAACCACGGGTTGCCCCCGTTCCTCTCCTGTGGTCTGCGGCATTGAGGGTGCATCAGGACATTTTCATCCAAGCATCGATCGAGTATGTCGATTTTCTGCTGAATTTGACTTCGCTTGCTTATATGTTGGTCTCATAGAATCGGGCGAAGCCGCAAGTATAACCACCTCTCTGATCCAGGCCAATTTTGACATCTACATCTGCCCTTAGGATATTGGCGTGGCCTGTGGTCTAGTCTCGACTTCGCTGATCAACCCCTCAAAGACTGCGTAAACGTCATTCACACAGATATCGTTGAAATATGGAACCTGAAAGACAGGGCCAAAGTCAGTTCCCTCCTGTCTTTCTGCTACTTTTAGTGACCGCGAGGAACAGTCTCTTTCTAGCACCGCATTCAAGGAAGTAATGTCTCACATTGTCAAAGACTTGGCTGGGTCAGTCGGTGGCACGCAGACGAGGTGTGTGTGTTTTAAACATAAAATATAGAAGACGCATTAAATTCCCGATAGTGACTTCGCTGAATGGGTTTATGACGTATATCGAGGAAGGTGAGTGCACAATGAGAAGTATCATGAATTTGTCTCAGTCTCTCTGGCATGTCAGCCAGGAGAATGTTCGATGTGTGATGGGCTACATCGTAGACCTCACCGTCATCCTGGATGACATATTCAGAATCGGTGCTGGCAATGTGTCAGGCAGTGACGTCCAATCGGCGACGGATAGGCATGTCAGATCTGGTCGCAGGGATAGGATTCACCGGGATATCCAAAGCTTTGTTACAGAGACATTCGCGATCAGATTTACGGTTCCACAGAGAGATCTAGTCTTGGAGAAGATTATTGATTTGATCCGGCAATATTGTGTTCCCCCTTCTATGAGTTAACGCTGATCTTGACTATGTTTATGAGCCATGCACAATACCTAATTGCACATATGCATTTTTCGATGTACATAACTTTATAATATTTAACCCGCGCCTCGAACAGTTGTTAATAATAACTGAGAAGGGCAGGACGATTGTAGATAGAGTTACAAATGGTCAGTATTCACATTGCTGCATTGGCCAAGAGTAGATGGTTCGTTGGGGGAGAGGGAAAACACGCGGCCACTATTGGACGAGTTGTGTTCGGTCCAGTTTCTTCTACTCAGGATATACTTCACGGACACGGGTTTGGACACCTAATTTGCAAGGTGACGGAAGATACCCAGTACCTACTTTATATGGCAATGCAGTGTGAAGGGAAGGGGTGTGCAAGGGCGGAATGATGGGGATAAGGGACTCAGCATTAAGGATAGGGAACGCTAGTTAGAATCTGCAGCCTGTAGCGTCCTGATTGTGGTGCGTTCACACCCCTGTGGAGCGGATCTTCATAGCCCTGTAGAGATATACTGATAGAGGTCATGTGGGTACAGTCTTTCAACGCACGTTCTGGCGTACGGTCAAAAGGGGCCTCGCGAGGAGTACAATGGGTCAGGGTATGGCCGCATGTAAACCTGAAGCTGCACGCGTGTGGGTAGTCAACGTAGTCAAGCGGTCAAGCGGTCAAGAGCCGCACTTGGTCCACCAAGAACCCCAGCAGAATTAGTGCCGTCCAATCGTAATTCATATCGTAGTTAATCGCATCGATCGTTCACAACAGCGCGTGTACCGTGCTTTGCAATTGCGATCGATGGCAGATCATACAAGAATATGTCCCGGGTTGGCCGCAATATATCACACGCACCTCCTAACTAGAGGCATGCGAGGGATGACTTGATACGTTCTAATCCCGCTGTTATTAACTGTTCTGTGACTGCTTCCCCTATCCGCATATTTGCAGGGTGGTTCACTTGGCCGTATTCTGGGAACAGAAGTAGATCGGCATGTTCCGCACGTAGATGGATACTGAGGCGATGTGCGATATTGAAGAGATTGAAACAGTAAGTCCATGACCCGTGACCAGAGAATTTCTGCCCAGGAAACTCCTCCAGTTGGTGCTATGTCCAGGGGTCGAGGACGCTTCTGATATTCCTCAGAGGCGGCAGTCGGCAGATACACACCTGAGAAAGCCTCAACTGAATCGGAACAAGGACATCGGACGGGTAGTCACCTGAAAGAGACCTGGTCGGAATAAAGGGGGAGACCTTCCTAGTGCTCAACTGAGTAGTATTAGCAACACGACCCCCAAGCGATAGCGTTGGCCGCCCCCAGCCATGCGACTCTGCCTGTACATTGTGGGCCATGCCGTTCCTCTCGCACTGGGGTTTTTGTGAGTGGGCATCCATTTCCTCAATTCCGTTGTTTTCTAGCGCCGAATAGCATTCTGATCTTAGACAACAACCTCGCCATTGTAATGAAAAAATTGCTTGTAACTTGGAAGAGGTGAAGTCAAGCGAACACATTGTTTTTTTTTTTTTTTGAATTAAAATTTATAGACCGCAGCCATAGGGCTATTGGCCTTGCTATGGCTGTACATACATGCGCGGAATGGTATTTAAGGTGCAGAGCATAGACGAAGGTAGGAAGGAGATATGTAAATAGAGTTCATCACAGGGGAGACGTTGGTCAACAGTAGTAAGGGTGAAAGGTAGAGAGAAAAAGGACCGGCGTCGCCGTTGTCCCAGATATGTACCACTTAAGGAGGGTCTGGTCGTGGGGGCAGAGGGCGGAGGAGGCGGTTGGCGGCACGGAGAAACTCGCCGAGTTTCTTACCGCCGTCTTCAGTACCAAAGATGTAGGCTTCATTGGCATGAAGACCAAAAAAGCGTCGGCGGGGAGAGTTTAGGAGGGGGCATCTGAGGAGGACATGTTGGAGAGTGTGTAGGATTTGTCGAGGCCTGCGGCGATTGGGGCGAGGCGGATGTAACCGGTGGTAAGGGGAAGAGGGTGGGAGGTAGGTCGCCATGAGTTGATCGAAGGATTGATCTGGCGAGGGGTTGGGTGAATGGATGGGGCCGCAAGGACAATGGATGATGCCATTGGCAAACTTTCGAAAGTGCATGGAGTAGCCCGCGGTGAAGGCGTGGTCAAGGGCCAGTTGGACTCTGGCGGAGGATGTCCGTCGGTCTTTGCGGGATAAAGCACCCTGGTAGAAGGAGGCGGATCGCGTCCATCTGGGGGAATAATGGATTGCCAGACTCAGGAGGTGCGGATGGTGCGGAAGTATTCTTCTCTCATTTCTTGTATGAGGCGTGATTTGTTTGAGAGGAGAGGGGTGGGAGGAAGGGGGAAGGTGGCGATTTGCGCCTGTTCTGTGCAGGCGAGCACATTGTCGTCACGGTCGTAGGGAAATTGGGAAAAGACGGCCCGGCGTTGGGTTCGGAATCAGCCAGAGAATGAGATGAAATGAACAAAAATCACCACTCCAAGCACGCTGCTCCAGTAGGGGTGTTGGGCACCTGAAGACGGGCGATCACGGGCATAAAACACGAATTCCACGCGAAAACCACGAGTCGGCATGAAAACGCCTCCGTCAGTTTACGCGGGCATTTCCGTGTTCTGTCACATGCATTGCTAGTGAGTCCCATGGAAAGCCCGAATGCTGGTACCGTGTTATCCCATGAATTACTACAGCACCACCGGTAATGTCGCCCCTCCGGGTTCGTAGGAGAGAGCGCGACATCCGTGCCAGCACACCAACCTGTAGACGATGGACTCTTGAGAGCCGACCCACGCACAATCCAAACGCAGGTCAATTTGCACTACAGCAGTTGAAAATCATGTCCCGGGCTCCCCCCGGGGTACTACCGCCGCTGTGAAGCTGGTAATTTAGATAGGATGGGATGATGGTGAGTCATTTCCGCGGATGCAGGTGAGCCAAAAATCCAACCCGCACAACAGTACTTGGTAGTGTCGGTTTCGAGCGCCAGTGCTTTCTGCGTGTCGTGTTGATGAGTCGCAAAAAGGGCACGATGACGGAACGAGGATGATGACTTGAAAAAAAGATAGAATCAAGAAAACGCTGCCATGCGAGACGCTTTCTCGTGAAGGTCTGTGAGAAGGGAACGCAACATAGGTTGGCAGTAGTGATTCAGTACTAACACTATGAACGCAACAGCTACTGAATCTCAGTAGGCAAAACACCTGAAATTCAGGGTTTTATCACTTGAAACTAAGGTGTTTCCACACCATTCAGT
>Ga0307512_10003532_pt1 | contig 18047 bp, 15 predicted proteins | sample 14_EM_MG_FD_200267 | JGI IMG/M metagenome (GOLD analysis project Ga0307512, IMG submission 200267) | Populus trichocarpa ectomycorrhiza microbial communities from riparian zone in the Pacific Northwest, United States - 14_EM | ecosystem: Host-associated > Plants > Roots > Unclassified | place...
GGGCCGGTGTCGTCTGTCAAGATCGGCCCATGTCCGAGCCCGATCAGCGTCTTTTCTTCCTGCTGCAGCGGGCGGCGCACCGGCTGCGTACCACGGCGGACCGGCGCTGCCTGGCCGCCGCCGGCGTCACCACGGCCCAGCTCGGCGCGCTGTTCGCGGTACAGGACCAACCCGGGATCACCCAGCGGGAACTGGCCGGCATCCTCGGTCTGCGGGAATCCGCCGTCACCGCGATCGCCGGCCGCCTCATCATGGCCGGCCTGCTGCTGAAGCAGGCGCATCCTCGTGAACACCGGGCCGTGGTACTGGAGTTGACCGAGGCGGGGGCGGCTGCGCTGCGTGCCGCGCAACCGGAGGTCGACCGCCTCAACGAGGAACTGCGCGCGCTGCTCGGGGGCGACGGGTTCGTACGGACGGCAGGAGCCCTGCACACGCTCGCCTACTGGGAGCATTGAGAGGCCCGCGGAGCTCATCCGTCGTCGTCCTCCGGCCCGCACGAGCTGCCGGTCGGCGGCAGGGTGCCGTACAGCAGGAAGCTGTCGACCTTGCCGTGCACGCACTTGGAGGACGCGTAACCGGTGTGCCCCTCGCCCTTGTTGTCGAGCACCACGGCCGAGGAGCCGAGCCGCCTCGCCGTCTCCACGGTCCAGCGGTACGGCGTCGCCGGGTCGCCGCGGGTGCCGACGAGGAGCATCTTCGGGGTGTGCACGTCGCGCACGTCCTTGCGGATGAAGTCGGTGCCCTTGGGGCGTCCGTAACACATCAGCAGCTCGGTGAGGCGGTAGCGGCCGAAGACCGGAGACGCCTGCTCGTACTCGGCGCGCAGCCGGCCGAGATCCTTGACGATCCTTTCGGCATCGGGGCGATCGGGATCGTCCGCGCAGTTGACCGCCATCAGTGCCGCCGGAAGGTTGTCAAGCGGGACGTCGTTCTCGTCGACCAGGCCGCCGCCCGGCTGCTGCCGGCCGGGAAGCACGGCCCCGCCGCTGGCGAAGCCCATGACTCCGCGTGTGTCGCCGTCCTCGACCAGCTGGGCGAGCGCGCGCTCCAGTGACGGCCACAACTCCTGGCTGTAGAGGGCCTGGCCGATGGCTCCCACGAGATCCTGCCCGGAGAACTCCTCGCCGAAGTCTGTCGGCACCGGGTCCTCGTCGAGGGAGTCGACAAGCTGGATCACCTGCTGCCGGGCATCGCGCGGGTCCTGCCCGAACGGGCAGGCGATGTCCTTGGTGCACCAGTTGATGAAGTCCTCCAGCGCCGTCTGCTGTCCCTCGGCGCCCGCCACTCCTTGCTCGGACATCGGTTCGGTCAGTGTGTCCACCCCGTCGAGCACCAATCGGCCTACCTTGTCGGGGAATTGAGCCGCATATACGGCGCCGAGCCGGGTTCCGTAGGAGAAACCGAGGTAGTTGAGCTTCTTGTCGCCCAGCGCCTCGCGCATCACGTCCAGGTCGCGCGAGGCGTTCACCGTGCCGATGTGGGGGAGTACCGGACCCGAGTGCTTGGCGCACTCGGTGGCCGCCTTCTTCAACTCATCGAGCACGGCCCGCGGATCGTCGGCCGCCGTGCCCTCCTCGGTCGCCGCCGCGACCTCGCCGGTGCCGTCTCCGCAGCTGACCGGCGAGGATCTGCCGACACCGCGCGGGTCGAAGGTCACCACATCGTAGTTGTTGGTGAGTCCCATGAAGTCGTCCCCGCCGGCGGCGAGTTCGCTGACGCCCGGGCCGCCGGGGCCGCCGAAGTTCAGCAGCACCGAGCCCCGCTTCTTGCCCGTGGCCCGGTAGCGCGCGAGTGCCAGGTCGATTGTGCCCGCCTTGGAGCTGGCGTAGTCGAGAGGGACGGTGACCTTGCCGCACTGAAGGTCCTTGGGCATGCCGTCACCCTGGCACCTGGCCCAGGTGACCTTCTGCCGGTAGAAGCGTGCGAGGTCGGTGTCGGAGCCGTCCGAGGCCACGGCGGGCAGCCCCGCGGCCACCAGGGCCAGAGCTGCTGCTCCGGTGACGGTGCAGCGTCGGACAGCGGGCCGCGTTGACAGCTTGGCCAGCATCGATGCCTCCAGGAGCGCCCGCCGGGGACCGGGAGAACGGCGCTCTCGATCACGATAAGCGGGCGCTGCAGGCCCCGCCTCCGGGCCAGCGGGACCGCACGCGGTGCCCTACCCTGCGCACGCTCTGTGCCCATACAGCAGGTTTGCGGCTAGTTCGATAACCGTGCCGCTCGATGGGGTGAAAGACCGATAAGCCATAACCCAGATGGTTCGCCCGCGTTTTATCCAGTGCGGGCACGTGCCCGCTTTTCCGGCGCGGGTATGTGCCCGCGACCATGTCTGGAAGGCAGGGACCCTATGAGAAGGGTTACCCGAAACGGTGTGATCGCCGTCGCTGCTGCCTCGGGCGCGATGGCCCTGGCGGTGCCCATGACCGCGGCCTTCGCGGCCGACGGTTCCGCTGCGGATGGTTCCGCCGCCGACTCGCCCGGCGTGATCTCCGGCAACACCGTCCAGCTCCCGGTGCACGTCCCGGTGAACGTGTGCGGGAACACCGTGAACGTGGTCGGGCTCCTCAACCCGGCCGCTGGCAACAGCTGTGTCAACAAGAGCGCGGGCGGCAAGCACGCAGGGGGCGGTGCCACCACCACCGGCAGTACCGCCCACGGCCGCGGAAAGGATTCGCCGGGCGTGGTCTCCGGCAACACCGTCCAGCTCCCGGTGCACGTCCCGGTGAACGTCAGCGGGAACACGGTGAACGTGATCGGGGCCGGCAACGCGGCCGTCGGCAACGACTCCACGGACACCTCCGGCGGCCACCACCACTGCACCAAGCCGGCGCCGACGCCGACCGCCCAGTCCAGGGCGCATCCGCAGCCGGTGACCGCCCAGCACACCGCTCCCCGGCAGACCCCGCCCTCCCTGGCCCACACCGGCGCCGACCAGACGCTGCCCGCCGCGGCGGCGAGCGTCGCCCTGGTCCTGGGCGGAGCCGCCGTCCACCGGCGTTTCCGGCGACGGGCGACGCGCTGACCAGGGCCACCCTTCGCACCGCCGCAGGGCCCTGCCGGGCAGGGGACCGGCAGGGCCCTGCGGCGGTGCGGCCCGCCCGGCCAACGGCTCAAATCACACGGTGACGCGCCCCGCAAGATCCGCAAGGATGCTGCGGGGCGCAAGTCGATCACCGCGCCCCGAGTCCGCCGTACCACCAAGGAACGGAGCGCACGCATGACCTCTGCGGCCCTCGAAGACCTCGTCGTCACCCAGGCCGGCCCCGAGGACTGGCCGGTCATCAGCGGATGGGCCGCGGACGAGGGATGGAACCCGGGAGCGGCCGACGGACCCGCCTTCTTCGCGCAGGACCCCGACGGCTTCTTCCTCGGCCGGATCGACGGCGAGCCGGTGTCGGCGATCTCCGTCGTCAACTACGGCGCCGACTACGCCTTCCTGGGCTGCTACCTCGTCCGGCCCGACCTGCGCGGACGCGGCCATGGCCACACCACCTGGAAGACCGCGCTGGCCCACGCGGGCAGCCGCACCATCGGTCTCGACGGGGTGGTGGCCCAGCAGGACAACTACCGCAGTTCCGGCTTCGAACTCGCCCACCGCACCGTCCGGTTCACCGGATCCGCGCCCGCGGCGGAGGCGCCGGCGGACGTCCACGCCGTGCGGGAGGCCGACCTCGCGGAGATCACCGCCTACGACAGCGCCTGCTACCCGGCCGACCGCCCCCGTTTCCTGGCCCACTGGCTCACCGGCACCGGACACCGTGCGGTCGTCCGCCGCACCGGCCACCGCGTCACCGGCTACGGAGTCGTCCGCCCCGGCCATGATTCGCTCCGCATCGGCCCGCTGTTCGCCGACACCCCCGAGGACGCCACGGCCGTGTTCACCGCCCTGACCCACGACACGGCCGGCAGCGCGGTCGCCCTGGACGTGCCCGAGACGAACGCGGCGGGCATCGCCCTGGCCGAACAGGCCGGTTTCACCCCCTCCTTCGAGACGGCACGCATGTACACGGGCCCGGTCAGGCCCCACGCCCAGGACCGCGTCTTCGGCGTCACGACGCTGGAGCTCGGCTGAGTGTCGCGGTCCCATGGGACCGGTGCAGGTGGCGGTGGTTCTCGGTGAGGTGATCCGTGACCGGCTGTCGGTCCCGGTGCCGTGGCCGTCAGGCGCCTCGGCCGTGGAAACGCAGGTGGAGGGCCCGCACCTGCTCCGCCAGCTCGGGCACCGGGCCGTCCACCACGACCTCGGGTGCGATCTCGTTGACCGGCAGCGTCCGCACCGGCGGTGCCGGCACCCCCAACTCGGCCAGCCACGAGGACAGTTGCCGCGACGACGCCACGTACACGATCCGCCCGAGGCCCACCCAGGCGTGCGCGGCCGCGCACATCGGGCAGTGCTCGCCGGACGTGTACACCGTCGCGGCCGCCCGCTCCTCGGGCGTCAGACGGGCCGCGGACCAGCGCGCCAGCTCGAACTCCGGATGCCGGGTCCGATCGCCGGAGGCCACCCGGTTGTGGTCCTCGCCGAGAACCGTGCCGTCCGCGCCCACCAGGACCGACCCGAAGGGTTCGTCCCCGGCGTCCAGCGCCTCGGTGGCCAGCTCGACGCACCGGCGCAGATACGGCAGTTCGGCATCCTTCACCACCATGGTGCACGACCTTCTCTCGACGCGATCTTCGCAACGCAGCCTACGCAGGCACACGTGCGGCCGGAAAGGCGTGCCGGCGGGCGAGGACCACGGTGACGAGGGCGGCGGTGAGCAGGGGGAGCGCGGTCCAGGGCAGTGCTCCTGGGCCCAGGTTCTCCAGGGCCACACCGCCGGTCAGCGAACCCGCGGCGATGCCCGCGTTGTACACGGTGGCCTGCAGGGACGTGGCCATGTCCGCGTGCGCGGGGCCCGAGGTGTCGACCAGCGCGGTCTGGATCAGCGTGGGCGCACCGCCGAACGCCACGCCCCACAGGGCGACCGAGCCGAGCAGCACGGCGGGTGCGTGGGCGTACAGGCCGAGGGCGGGCATGACGGCCGCGCACAGCGCGAGCGCGGCCAGCAGAGTGGCCCGAAGACGCCGGTCGACGAGGACTCCGGTGATCCAGATGCCGGCCACCGTGGCCGTCCCGAACACCAGCAGCACCACATCCGTACGACCGAAACCGGCGTGCGACGCGAACGGGGCGACGTACGTGTACATCACCTGGTGGCCCAGGAGCAGGAACAGCGTGACGGACAGGACGGCGGGCAGACCCGGCAGCACGGCCACCCGGGCGAGCGGCACGCGCGCGTGCGGCGCCTCGCCCGCAAACCCGGGCACCCGCCACCGCACCCAGCCCACCAGCAGCACCGCGAGCCCGGCGAGCACCCCGAAGGCCGTCCGCCAGCCCACCGCCCCGGCCAGCGCGGTACCCGCCGGCACACCCAGCGACAGGGCCAGCGTGATCCCGGCCAGCACGATCGCGATCGCCCGGCCGCGTCGCTCGGCAGGCACCATCCGGGCCGCGTACCCGACGAGCATCGCCCACAGCAGCCCGCCCATGCACCCGGCGAGAAGCCGCATCACAAAGGTGAGGACGTACGACGACGACAGCGCGACCACCGCATTGCTCACCGCGAACCCCAGCAGCGCACCGACCAGCACCTGCCGTCGTGGCAGCCCCCGCAGCAGCGCGGTGAGCGGGATCGCGGCCGCGAAGGAGGCGAGGGCGTACCCGGTGACCAGGAATCCGACGCGCGCCTCGGAGACACCGAGGGCCGGTGCCATCCTGGGCAGCAGCCCCGCGGGGAGCAGTTCGGTCATGACGGCGGTGAAGGCGGCCGTGGACAGGGCGAGCAGCCCCGGCCACGGCAGCGAAGCGGGCACGGCAGTGCCCTTGGCCATGGATGCGGTGGACATGCGACCATGCTCGGACCTTCACATCAGTGTGAAGGCAAGGGCGGCTTCCGGAGGCGGTCATGAAGATCGGCGAACTGTCCCGCCGCACCGGCGTCCCCACCAGGCTGCTGCGCTACTACGAGGAGCAGGACCTCCTCAGCCCGCACCGCGCCGAGAACGGCTACCGCGACTACGGCGAGCCCGCGGTCCAGGACGTGCAGCAGATCCGCGGCCTGCTGGACTCCGGCCTGACCACGGAGATGATCCGGGCGATCCTGCCCTACCTGTCCGGCCCGGACGAGATCCTGCTGCCCGCCGACTGCCTGACCCCGCAGACCGCCGCCCTCCTACAGGCCCACATCGACCGGATCCAGGACCGCATCGACTGCCTGGCCCGCAACCGCGACCGGCTGCGGACGTACCTGGCGGCCGTGCAACCGGACGGCGGTTCCGGAAAACCATTGCCCCGATAAGCCATTGCCCCGATCGCTCCGGGATGCTGGAGTGGGCCCATGGATCATGCCGGCGTGCTCGCCCTCTTCGACCGTGACATGCGCGAAGGCGCCCAGCCGGACGGCCCCGACGCGCGCGTCGAGCGGGTCGGAAAGGTGGTCCGCCAGGTCTCCTCGGAGCGCGGCTGGAACGGCGTCGTCTGGTCCGGCCTCGACGAGACGAACGCCGACGCGGCGATCGCCGAGCAGATCGCGTACTTCTCGGGGCTGGGCCGTGACTTCGAGTGGAAGCTGTACGGGCACGACCTGCCGGTGGATCTGGGGCAGCGGCTCAGGGCGGCGGGGTTCGAGCCCGAGCCCGAGGAGACGCTGATGATCGCCGAGGTCGCCGGTCTCGACCTCGACGCCGAGCCGCCCGAGGGCATACGTCTGCTGTCCGTCACCGACGCGGCGGGCGTCGACCTGGTGGCGGACGTGCACGAGAAGGCCTTCGGCACCGACGGCGCCCGGATGCGCCACCAACTGCTCGCCCGGCTCACGGGAGAACCGGACACGGTCGTCGCCACGGTCGCCCTCGCCGGGGACGTGCCGGTGAGCGCGGCCCGTATGGAGCTCGTACCCGGGACCCGGTTCGCCGGGCTGTGGGGCGGCGGCACCGTCGAGGCCTGGCGAGGCCGCGGTGTCTACCGCGCCCTGGTCGCGCACCGGGCCCGGGCCGCAGTGGAGCGCGGCTACCGCTACCTCCAGGTCGACGCCTCCGGCCAGAGCCGCCCCGTCCTGGAACGCCTGGGCTTCGAGCCGCTGACCACGACGACGCCCTACACCTACGTGCCGTAGGGATCCGCCGGCCCGGACCCTGGATGCCACGCTCGCGTGGTACGGACAGTGGCTCGCGCACCGGTGACCCACGCCCCCGGCGCCGGGATGTCACATCCGCAGCCGCCCGAACCGTCGCATCGGCATGACGACGAACCAGAAGAACCAGAGCATCCTGCTCGCCGGAGCGAGCGGCATCCTCGGGGGTCACCTGACCCGCGCCCTGACCGAGGCCGGCCACAAGGTCACCGGCCTCGGCCGGGGGCAGGCGAACGGCGTCCGGGCCGACCTCATGGATCGCGACGCGCTGCTGCGGGCCGTCGACGGGCAGCATTTCGACACCGTCGTCCACGCCGCGACCGCCCTGCGCAAGGCCCCCATGCGCCACCGCGACATGCACGCCACCGACGCGCTGCGCGTCGCCGGCACCGCCCACCTCCTGGAGGCCGCGCGGGTCACCGGCGCCAATCGCTTCGTGAGCGAGTCGATGGTCTTCGGCTACGGCTACGGAGACTTCGGCGACCACCTGATCACCGAGGACGACACCTTCGGCCCGCACGGCACCACGGCGGAACTGGAACGGCACATCGAGGGCATGCGCATCAAGGAGCAACTCACGCTCGGGGCAACCGGGTTGGCGGGCATCTCGCTGCGCTTCGGCCTGTTCTACGGCCCCGGCGGCACCGACGCGATCCTGTCCATGCTGCGCAAGCGGCGGCTGCCCGCCCCCGACGACCATGGCCGGGTCCTGCCGTGGACCGAGCTCACCGACGCGGCGCGCGCGGTGGTCGCCGCCGTCGAACACGGGCGCCCCGGCCGGGCGTACAACATCGCGGACCGCACCCCGCTCGGATTCCGGGCCCATGTCCTGTGCGTGGCCGAGGAGTTCGGCCTGCCCAAGCCGATGACCGTGCCGCTGTGGATGACCAGGCCGATGTCGTACGCGCACACGATGATGTCGGCGAACATGCGCGTGTCGTCGGCGAAGGCGGAGCGGGAACTGGGCTGGACGCCCCGGTACGCGTCCAGCCGGGACGGTCTCGCCGCGCTGGCAGCCCGGCGTTGAACGCGCAACTGAGCTCGTCCGGACCGGAGTCGAAGGCCGAACGGCCTCCTTCACCGCCCGGCGCGGACGGCACTCTCATCGGTGGGCGCATGCCGTCGCCGGCTCGGAACTGGCTCCCACGCTCACCCGAACTCCCGCTCTGGGCGCATGGTCGAGACGGCAGGCCCGCCGTATGCCGAGGGGGGCCGTTTCGGCGGGCCTGATTCCGGGCCCTCCCGCGCACCACCACCCTAGTCGCGTACGGACGGTGGCGGAATGCTGAATTCGGCTACGCTGCGCAAGGCCACGAACAGGGCCGACCGCGGCCGGGCGAGGCCCACCGGTGCCCCGCCCAGGCCCGAAACGGTTGTTGTGTCACCACACGTGTTGTGTCGCCACACGTGTGGTGTCCGCCACACGTGTTGCGTCAGCGGCGCGCCCTCGTCCGGTCCAGCGCGGCGACGCCGAGCGCGGCGAGGCCGATCTGGATGAGCCACTCGATCCAGTCGATGCCCTTGGTGTCGGCCACGTCGAACGCGCTGGCGATCGCCGCACCGATCAGCGCGGCCACGATGCCGACGACGATCGTCAGCAGGATCCCGATGCGCTGACGGCCCGGCACGACCAGCCGGCCCAGCACGCCGATGACGATGCCGATCACGATGGCACTGATGATGCCCGTAATCTCCATCTCCGCCCCTCTTCGTCAAGGCCCCCGCACTAACCGGATGCCCCCTGGAGAGGGGGACAGTCCGTTCCGCTTCAACCAAGGGTCAACGAGGGGTCAATCTCCGGTCCGGTGGGCCCGATGACGCCTGTTCAGGTCTCTCCTTGCCATGTACCGTTCAACCGATCGGCCGCACAGGATACGTACGGCCCCATGTCTACGCGCGCAGATGTCCTGTTTCTACGCGCGTAGGTCCGGCCCCGCACCGCCCGCTCTTCCCCAACCCCACACGGAGGTACGCCGGATGCTCGGACGCAGAAGATCCCGCCACAGACTCACCACCGCCCTCGCCGCGCTCGGCCTGCTCACCACGGGCGCCGCACTCCAGGCCACCGTCACCGCCGCTCCCGCTCACGCGGCCACCACGCATCGCATCCTGTTCGACGACGGCCACGCCGAGGAGGCCGGCAACGCGGACTGGATCATCTCCACCAGCAAGCCCGACCCGCTGGCCCAGGACTCCTCGCCGTCCTCGGAGACGGACTGGACCGGCGCGCTCTCCTCGTGGGGCGTCGCCCTGCAGAAGAACGGCAGTTACAGCATGAAGACCGCCACGAGTGCCCTCACTTATGGCGGCTCCTCGACGACCGACCTGTCGAACTTCGACACGCTGGTCATGCCCGAGCCGAACACGCTGTTCACGACGGCCGAGAAGACCGCCATCATGAACTTCGTGAAGGCCGGCGGCGGTCTGTTCATGATCTCCGACCACACCGGCGCCGACCGTAACAACGACGGCGAGGACGCGGTCGAGATCTTCAACGATCTGATGACCAACAACAGCGTCTACTCGACCGACCCGTTCGGCTTCTCCATCGACTCGCTGAGCATCAGCTCCGACTACCCGTCGGCCATCAGCGACAGCAGCGACCCGGTGCTGCACGGTTCCTTCGGCACCGTCACCAAGAGCCTCATCGCCAGCGGCACCACCGCCACCCTCAAGCCCACCGACAATTCCAGTGTCAAGGGCCTGCTCTACCGCACCGGTTACTCGGGCAACACCGGCGCCTTCTTCGCCACCAGTACCTTCGGCAGCGGCCGCGTCGCCTTCTGGGGCGACAGCTCGCCGATCGACGACGGCACCGGCCAGTCCGGCAACACCCTCTACGACGGCTGGAACGACACCGGCGCCACCAACGCCGCCCTCGCCCTCAACGCCACCGCCTGGCTCGCCGGCGACGGCAGCAGCGGGGGCGGCGGCGACGGCGGTACCTGCACGGCCGCCCAGCTGCTCGGCAACAACGGCTTCGAGTCGGGCAGCACCACCTGGAGCGCCTCCAGCGGCGTCATCACCAACTCCACCAGCCAGTCGGCCCGTTCGGGCTCGTACTACGCCTGGCTGGACGGCTACGGCACCGCCACCACCGACACGCTCTCCCAGTCGGTGACCATCCCGTCGGGCTGCACCGCCGCCGCCCTGAGCTTCTATCTGCACATCGACACGGCGGAGACCAGCACCAGCACGGCGTACGACACCCTCAAGGTGCAGGTTGTCAACAGCTCCGGAACCGTCCTGGGCACCCTGGCGACCTACTCCAACCTGAACGCCGCCGGCGGCTACACCCAGCGCAGCCTCAGCCTCGCGAGCTACGCCGGCCAGACCGTCACGCTCAAGTTCACCGGCACCGAGGGCTCCACCCTGCAGACGTCCTTCGTCGTCGACGACACGGCACTCAACGTCAGCTGACGACCTGGGGCCCGGCCCCCCGGCCGGGCCCCAGACGGTCATCCCGCCCGGACCGCCCGGACCGTCCGCTCCGGCGTGTTCCAGCCGGAGACCCGCACCCGTGGCACCGACCCGTGCAGATCCGCGGTCCGGTAGGTGGCGGTCAGCGTGACCGTCTCGCCCGGCCAGAGGCTGACCTCGTTGTCCGACCACTGGACGGGCAGCACGGGCCTCCCCTTCGCGTCGACGAGATGGACGTCGGTGAGCAGCGACGGCGTCTTCCCGGTTCCCGTGTTGCGCACGGTCACTGTCGTGGTGGCCGTCTCGCCCGACGAATCCGTCGAGGCCGTCGCCGACACCGGCGCCTGCGCCATGGAACCGAGCCCCTTGAGATCGGCATAGCTCGTCGTCGGCGTGTAGTACCAGTCGGTGTGGGCCCAGTCGAGCGTGTCGGGCCTGGTGGACAGCCAGTAGACGTTCCGGCTGACCTCCTTGCCGGAGGCGTCGGTCAGGGTCAGGCGCACCAGATAGGTCGTCGACAGCCCGGTCACCGACGTGGGCAGGGTGAGCGCGGTGCTGTGCGCGCCCTTGCCGTTCACCTTCACGCCGGCCACGGTCCTGTCGTACCTCTGCGTGCCGTCGGGGTTGAACAGCGTCGCCCTGGCCGTGAGTCCGGAGGCGCCGGTGTTCCGGTTGTTGACGACGACCACCGAGCGGTCGTCGTAGGAGTACTGGACGTGCAGCGGCTCGTTCGCCTTCCTGGCCCCGAAGTAGGCGCCGCCCTGGTCGAGGTAACGGTCCATCAGCTGCCAGTGCAGCGAGGTCCAGCCGCTGTTGAACATCCAGTAGACGACGCCGGTCGAGGGCTTCGAGGAGTCGGTGGCGTTGCGCCCGTAGGCCTCGAACTGGGCGCGGACGTTCTCGTACTGCGCGAGCTGTGCCTTGCGGACGTAGTCGGCCAGGCTCGTCGGGGCGCCGTAGCGGCCGGTGAGGGCGTCGTCGTAGAGCTTGAGCGTGCCGAACGTCGACGACGGGGAGCGGTGGTACTGCTTGGCGTTCGGGTTCTTCCAGAGGGTGTCGAGTTCCGCCGGGGTCAGCATGCGGCGCAGGGTGTCGAGGGTGGGGATGTCGGGTCCGGCGCTGGTCTCGGAGTTGAAGCCGGTCGCACCGCCCTCGCGCTTGGCGTACCAGTAGTCCGGCGGGATCCAGTCGTACGGGCCCGTCATCTTCATGCCCGAACTGCCCGACTGCGGTGAGGAGTTGTCGGAGGCGGCGGCGACCACCGGGGTCGGCCAGTCGGCTGCCTTCAGGGCGTCGAGGTAGGTCTTCTCGATCGTCGCGTCGGGTGCGAAGTCGCTGCCGATGAGGAAGGAGATCACGCTCGGGTGGTCGCGCAGCCGCGCGGCCTCGGCGGCCATCGACGCCTTGGCGACCGGGTAGTCGGCGGCGGTCCACTTGTCGCCGGTCTCACCGCCGTTGACCTGGCCCTCCCACTTGTCGCAGCACTCCCAGCCCGGCAGCGTGAGGATGCCGTAGCGGTCGGCGAGGTCGAAGAACTCGTCGGGTTCGAGATGCCCTTCGAGGCGGATGGTGTTCAGGCCGAGATCGAGGGCGTACTTCAGCCGGTCCTCGACATACGTCCGGTCCCAGCGCAGGAACTCGTCCGGCGACCAACCGCCGCCCTTGATCAGCAACTTGCGGCCGTTGATGCGGTACTGGCGGGCACCGTCGGAGTTCAGCGGCGCCTGGACGTCGCGGATGCCGAAGGCCTCGTGCGCGGTGTCCGAGACGGTGCCGGAGACGGACGCGGTGAGCTTCAGGTCGTAGAGCGGGTGCCCGCCCATGCCGGCCGGCCACCACACCTTGGGCGAGGTCAGGTGGAGGCCGGGGACGTCGGACGGGGTGAACGTGACGGTCTTCGCCTCGTGGGCGGACAGCGTGAGGGTCTTCTCGAAGACCGTCGTGCCGATGCTGCCGGAGACCGTGGCCGAAGCCGGTGCGCCGGAGTCGTTGCGCGCCTGCGCCTTCACCGTCACATCGGCCGAGGCGAGCGAGGGGACGTCCAGCTTGGTCACGACATGCGCGTCGCGCAGCGCGACCGGGCCGCCGCGGCGGACGAGGACGTCGCGGACGATGCCCATGTTCTCGTCGGGCGGCGGCTGCAGCCAGTCGATCCAGCCCATGGTGAGGTTCTTGTTCGGATCGTTGGGCCGGATGCGGAAGGCGACCGTGTTCGTGCCGGACCGGACGAGCGAGGTGACGTCCAGCTCGTGGTGGGTGTAGGCGCCGGTGACGTCCCTCGTCGTGGCGACCTGCTTGCCGTTGACGTAGACATCGGCGGCCGAGACCACACCGCTGAAGTCGACGTAGGAGCGCTCGGAGGTGTCGGCGACCGTGAAGTCCGAGCGGTACCACCAGGGGACCTGGAAGTCGGCCTTGGGGATCTTCTGCTGGTTCGTCGAGTGGAAGGGGTCGGCGTACACGCCGTTCGCCAGCAGGGCCGCAAGGACGGTGGAGCGCGGGCCGGCCGGGTACCAGCCGTCCGCCGGGTAGCCGGGGGAGGAGATGTCGGCCGCCGGGTCGGAGACCTTGGCCGTCGACTGGACGGTGTACCCGGTCAGGGCGGTCGCGCTGCCCGGCGCTGAGGCGATCCGGGTGGTCCGGCTGGGCAGGGTGGTCCGGGCGGACGGGGTGACCCCGTCGTCGTGCGCTTCGGCCCAGGCGCTGTTGGTGAGTGAGCCCAGCAGGCCCAGGACCACGGCGGCCGTGGCGAGACGGCGTCCGGGAGTGCGGCGGCCTGCGGTGGCGGGACGGTGTCTGGTCGCGGGGCGGTGGAACACGGAGTCTCCAGCCCTTTCGTAAAGTTAGGAAACTTTACTAACTCGGGATCACGCTAGGGCGCCGAGTGGACCGTGTCAATCACCGTGGCCCGTGCGTGAGTTGGTCAGGACGCTGCCGACCGGCGATCGAACACCACGTCCCGCGCGGTCCCGAGCGCCGTGGCCACCGCGCCCAGCAGCACCGCGTCCTCCCCGAGCCGGCTGGGTACGACCTTGGTTCGCAGGGGGGTGAGCGCCCGGAGGTTGTCGCGCACCGGGTGCAGCAGCAGGTCCACGCTGTGGCCCACGCCGCCGCCGAGGACCACCAGATCCGGGTCGAGCACGGCCGCGGCCGCCGCCACCGTGTGCGCGATGCGCTCGCCCTCCAGCTGAACCGCCTTGACCGCGGCGTCGTTCCCGTGCCGGGCGGCGTCGAACACGGCCTTCGCGGTGAGCTGCCCGCTCATGCCGTATCTGCGTGCCGCCTCGACGACGGCCTCTCCCGACACGGCGTCCTCCAGCCGCTCCGGCTTCTGCTGCCCGGGCCACGGCAGGAACCCGATCTCTCCGGCCAGGCCGTGCGCCCCGGTGAACAGCCGCCCCTCGCTGACCACGCCCATCCCCAGGCCGGTGCCGATCAGGATGTACGCGAACAGCCGACTGCCCGCGCCGACGCCGTACGTGTACTCGCCGAGCGCCGCCAGATTGGCGTCGTTGTGCACCTCCAGGGGGACGCCCAGCTCCTCGCGCATCCGGTCGAAGAGCCCGGCGCGCCCCCAGCCCGGCAGGTGCATCGCGTAGCGCACCCGGCGCTGCTTCTCGTCGTACGCGCCGGGTGTGCCCACCACCGCGTGCACCACCTCGTCCGGGGCCACGCCCGAGCCGCCGACCATCTGGCGGGCCGTCGTCACCACCAGGTCGGCCATCGCGGCCGAGCTGCGGGCCCGGTTGCGCACGTCGGACCGGGCGACGACGGTGCCGTCCAGATCGGCGACGGCGACCCGCAGCCAGCTGCGGCCGACATCGATCCCGAGCACATGGCCGGCCGCCGGGTCCGGCGCGTACAGGACGGCGGTGCGCCCCCGCTCGGGCGCGAGGGTGCCGACCTCGTGGACCAGCCCGGCCGCCGCCAGTGCGGCCAGCGCGCTGGAGACGGTCGGCTTGGACAGGCCGGTCTCGCGGGCCAGTTGGGCGCGCGAGGCGGCTCCGCCGGTGCGCAGCCGGTCGAGCAGCAACCGCTCGTTGGCGCTGCGCAGCCGCCTGCGGTTCCAGGGCTGTTCCTGCTGGTCTACGGCGTCACTGGCGGGCATCGCACCATTCTCACTTATCCGCTGGGGCCTCTTGACGCATCAAGTAAGGCTCCTTAACTTTATCGGCCAGTCAGCCTCGCCGGGTGTGCCAAGGGCAGCCCAGCGCCCGGTGCTTCAGGAGTCCTCATGTCCGGTAGTCCGCCACCCGCCGGTGGTTTCGTCCGTCGCATCGGCCTGTTCCAGGCCGCCACCATCAATATGAGCCAGATGTGCGGCATCGGTCCGTTCGTCACGATTCCTCTCATGGTCGCCGCGTTCGGCGGCCCGCAGGCGGTGATCGGCTTCATCGCCGGAGCGCTGCTCGCACTCGCCGACGGACTGGTGTGGGCCGAGATGGGTGCGGCGATGCCCGGTTCCGGCGGCAGTTACGTCTATCTGCGCCAGGCCTTCCAGTACCGCACCGGTCGGCTCATGCCGTTCCTCTTCGTCTGGACGGCGATGCTGTTCATCCCGCTGATCATGTCGACCGGCGTGGTCGGCTTCGTCCAGTACCTCGGATATCTCGCCCCCGACCTGGGCCAGACGTCCGGCGACCTGATCGGCCTCGGCATCGTCGCCCTGGTGGTGCTCCTGCTGTGGCGGGGCATCGAGCACATCGCGCGGATCACCGCAGTGATGTGGGCGGTCATGATCACCGCGGTCGTGCTGGTCATCCTGGCCGCGGCGACCGACTTCAGCGCGCATCTCGCCTTCACCTACCCGGCGCACGCCTTCGACCTGGGCAGCGACCACTTCTGGCTGGGCTTCGCCGGCGGCCTGACCATCGGCATCTACGACTACCTCGGCTACAACACGACGGCCTACATGGGCGCCGAGATCAAGGACCCGGGGCGCACCCTCCCCCGCTCGATCATCTACTCCATCCTCGGCATCATGGCGATCTACCTGCTGCTGCAGATCGGCACGCTGGGCGTGATCGACTGGCACCGCATGACGAACGCGGACGACATCGCGTCCACGTCGGTGGCGTCGGCGGTGCTGGAGAAGACCTGGGGCAAGGGCGCGGCCGACACGGTCACCGTCCTCATCCTGATCACGGCCTTCGCCTCGGTCTTCACCGGCCTGCTGGGCGGTTCGCGGGTGCCGTACGACGCGGCGCGGGAGCGGGTCTTCTTCCGCCCGTACGCCAAGCTGCATCCCAGGCACCGCTTCCCGATGCTGGGCCTGGCGACCATGGGCGTGATCACGGCGATCGGCTTCCTGATCGGCCGGCACACCGACCTGGCGACGCTGATCCAGCTGCTGACGACGGTGATGGTGATCGTCCAGGCGCTGGCCCAGATCGTCGCGCTCACCGTGCTGCGCAGGCGGCAACCGGCCCTGAAACGCCCGTACCGCATGTGGCTCTACCCGGTGCCGAGCATCGTCGCCTTCGTCGGCTGGTGCGTGATCTACGGCTACGCGGACAAGAACTCGCCGGGCCGCCATCCCATCGAGTGGTCGCTGGCCTGGCTGGCCCTGGGGTGTGTGGCCTTCGTGGTCTGGGCGCGCCTGGAGAAGGTGTGGCCGTTCGGTCCGAAGGAGATCTCGGAGGAGTACCTGGCCCCGGCGGCATCCGACCCGGAGCCGGCGGGCGCGTGAACCGGCCGCGGCAACTGCCGTACCCGAGCTAGACGTTCCGCTGGAAGGGCGGGGACGACCCGCGGGCCGGTGGGGGCTGGTCGCGCCCACGCGGCGGAGCCGCACGGATACAGCCCCGCGCCCCTGGCGGGGGCGCGGGTACCGCACCGGTATTCGCCGAGGCTGCCTATACTGTCGTCACCGCGAAGCCTCTCCGGCCGGACACATGTCCGCCGGGGAGGCTTTTCTCATGCCCGTCTCATGCCCGGAAGCCGATCGATGTGTTGCAGGGGAGCTCCATGTCCGACCTGTCCGTCCGTCTGTCCGTCCGTCTCGCGACCGCCGAAGACCGTCCTGCCGTGGAGCGGTTGTGGCTGATGTTCCGTCATGACCTCTCGGGATCCGCGGGCGTACTGCCCAACCCCGATGGCAGGTTCCGCAGCGAGCGGCTCGACGCGGCCTTCGCGGAGGCCGGTTGGGCGCCCTACCTGTTCGTCAGCGAGGGGCGGCCCGTCGGGTTCGCGTTCGTCCGCGGACTGACCGGTCCGACACGCGTGCTGAACAGCTTCTTCGTGGTGCGTGGTGCGCGCCGCGAGGGCATCGGCAGCAGGGCGGTGCGCGAGGTCGCACTCCGGCATCCCGGCCCATGGGAGGTCGCCTTCCAGTACGCCAACGAGCCCGCGGCCCGCTTCTGGCGCCACGTCGCCGCCCAACTCGCCCCGGACGCCTGGTCGGAGGAGACCCGCCCGGTTCCCGACCGGCCCGACCTCCTGCCGGACGCGTGGATCTCGTTCCGTGTCGGTCCGCAACCGAGGGCCGGCGCGTCCGGCTAGGTGATGCGCAGGCTCCACGTCCGCAGGGTGACGGCGCGTCCCCGCGACTCGCGCAGCACCGGCGGATCGTCAGTGATCGCGAACCCGGCCGCCCGGGACCACCACGCGGCCTCCGCATCCGCATGTCCTGTCGGCGGCTAGGCGTCGGACGGGCTCGGCGCGCTGGTGTCGGGGGTCACCGGGGCTACCGGGGTCGGCTGGTCACTGTCGTCGGGCTGCGGGGTCGGGTCCGGTTCCGGGGCCCGGTCGACGTACGACGACAGCTGCCCGTCCGGCTGCAGGGCGACGTGCAGGCCGTTGTTCTCGCCGTAGGCCGCGTGTCCATGGGCGACGAGGGTGTCGATGTTCGAGTCGCCGGCGTAGATGTCCGCCTCGTAGTGGTTGGCCGAGATCTGGTAGATCTTCGCCGTCGACGTGCCGTCCGCCAGCGTCGCGGAGGCGAGCAGGACGCGCTTGACGACCGGCTTCGGCTGGGGCTTGGCCCGCTCGGCCCAGGAGGTGACCTTGCCGTTCGCGCCGAGGGTGATGTGCAGGCCGTTGTGCTCGGCGTGCGCGGCCCTGCCCTTGGCAGTCATGGTCCCGTACTTGAGGCCCTTGGCCCAGATCTCCGCCTCGTAGCGGTGCTTGCCGGTCTTGAAGACCTTCGCCCTGGAGACCTTGTCGGCGAGCTTCACCGTCCTCACGTGGACGCGCTTGGTCTTGCAGTGGCCGCTCGCGTCCGCGGCCGACGCGGCCCGCTCGCTGGCGGGCGCCGGCTGGGCGAAGGCGCCGGTGGCCGGGACGCCCAGGGCGGCGGTCACGCCGGCGGTGACGAGGGCGGTACGCAGGGTGCGGGGAGCACGCATCAGGAGCTGTCCTTCGGTGGTGGTTCGTGACTACGCATTCGAAGTTACGGACCGTTTATCAAGGCGCTCCATACGTGATGTAACAACTATCCGCCGCATATCGTGCGAAACC
>Ga0307512_10003533_pt1 | contig 18039 bp, 19 predicted proteins | sample 14_EM_MG_FD_200267 | JGI IMG/M metagenome (GOLD analysis project Ga0307512, IMG submission 200267) | Populus trichocarpa ectomycorrhiza microbial communities from riparian zone in the Pacific Northwest, United States - 14_EM | ecosystem: Host-associated > Plants > Roots > Unclassified | place...
TCTTTCACCGAAAAATGCGCAAATTGGATAACCCGGGTACCATCCACGTCGACAATGGCAAGCAGGCTGGAACAAGTGGATCGCACAGCGTGTGCGGGGTCCTCATGACGCCAATCCTCCCGGAGTGTGGGAGTTGATTCCGCATCATAATCGAAGGCTAGGAACTCTGCGAGCTCCTCGACGCGAAGTGGGCGGGAAGCTGCTGCGACACATTGGAAGAGTCGGTGTGCGTATTCCCAGTTTTGCTCGCCGATGTCTTTCAATGTGAGGTCGTATATCTCGTCGAGCGTCTCGGGCAATTCTCCGAGCGCGCGCTGGATGCGTTGTCGGAGGCAATGTCGAAGATACTCAAGCTGGCAGAATGCCCACCTAAACCTGGTTAACAGATGTAACTCATGTAAGTGAGAAGCCACGAGACGGATGGAACTAATTCCCTACATTCCATCAGCTCTCCTCGTCAGTACTTCGATGACAAACTCCCTGTCTTCTTTCCTCCATATCTGCATCTTGCGATCGGTGTTGACGATGAACTTGACGTATTCTGCGATATCCTTGAGTTGACCGCTTTCCCGATGAAGGGAGACAGAACGGAATGCAATACGGCCAAGGATAGGCTCGATGTCGGCCTCTGGTCGGCTCGTGACACAAATGCGCAGATTCGGGACTCGTAATTTGACAAGCTTCTCCACAAGCCCCACCACACTCTCACGGGGTGACGGTAAACCGCTCGTTGGACATTCGTCCAGGGCATCGATGATAATATAGGCTGTGGCTTGTCCCGGGAGCTCGAGCATCCGCAGCAGACATTGCAGTAGTTCACTGTCGCTTGCATGTTGCTCGCCATTCCGATGTGCCGAATAGAAACTCGTAAGCTCGCCGTAGTATGCATCAGACTGATCGCAAAACTGGACAAGGAGAGATGAAAGCAACCCGCGCAGACTCTTCTTTCGATCTTCTCTAAAGTCACAATAAAAGAATGCCAGGGAAGCAAGTCCGGTTTCACACATTCCGCGGATATCCTGGATAATTGAAGAACTGGGGGATGACAAATGATTACATTCCGAAAAGGAAAAAAAGGGATGATCAACGTACGAGAGAATGCTCTTCCCTGCTCCCGCTACAAAGGTGAAAGAAAACCATGAGTCTCATGGAAAGCATGACAGCGCAAAACACTGACGTTTCCCGAGGATCAATAACAGGGAACTTGGACCGGAGTATTTCCACTCCGAGAATGTTTTACCGTGAATCCACCATGTCGCAGTTCCGCTGTGCTGGGATTCACGAGCAAGGTTGTGGTTTTTCCAGGGATCTGGTGGAGAGAGCCAATGCCGAATGCTTTGTCGCAATTCGTCACCTGAGAGGCGGTCTCAAACTCTCAATATTCCTAATTATCAATGGCATCAATTATGCAATACTCACGCTTTGATTTGTTGATGTCTCCCGAAATGTCCTGCACAAGTCCTAGGATATCGATAAATTAGATAAGGGCTTCACTCTCATCAGAAAATCTGACTTAGAGTCTTCCGGAGGCCATCTGCTGATCCCGAATCGTCTAGACCTAAAGCATTGAACGATCATCGATCATCAGCCACGACAAACAAAAAAAAATACAGGTTACTCGCCATTCATAACAATCTTCCTATGTTGGACGAGGCTATACACAACTTCGAGGGTCTGTGCCCCAGTGGCCCGGGCCTCATCCTGAGTGAGCCTGTCCAGACGTTGCAGGACATCCTCGATCTCATTCTCTCCAAGAATTTTCATCGCGAATTTCTCTTTGTGGCGTTGAGTAAATGTAAACCCATAAAACGCCAACAAGGGCAACACTCACTCAGTCGTCCCTGCTTGACTTGCTTCGTCGCGAGAGCGAGAGTAGAGAGAACCTCTACCAGGATCTTTATGATAACGTGTGTCATGGCTTCCGTGAGAGGGACCTTTGTATAAATGTCGAGCCTGCGGAGGAAGCTCTCGATGGACTCGAACAAGTCGACGAGAGCGTCATAGCTTGCGCTAACATCCTTCGCCGCCTGATCCACTCAGATGTCACCGGACATGTGCATGGAAATAGTGAAAAGAGACGTACGTCAAGCAAGACTCCAAAAGCGGCAAAAATAGCCTTTGCAGGAGGAAACACCTACGAAATGCTCATCAAGAAGAAAATTGGGAATGAAATACTCTGGGCGTACCAGGCCAACACCCTCACCAAGGACGGCATCTGAAAGTGTAGACAAGACTTGGGTGGTACTCTTGAGGGTTTTCATGATCTTTCCACCTTCTCCCCGGAATTTGAGGAACGCCTGTGCATGATCTTGAAGAACAGAGGCCATAGAGTCCACAGAGTCGCACTTCTTAAGTCGTTTAGCGAAGGGATGATTAGGTAGCTTCGTCCCTGTCTGTTTTTCGAAATCCCGTAAAGCGGCATCGAGGAGTCCGTTGAAGGACGAGGGGTGACTTTTATCGGGAATCGAAGGGGCGTGGCCCATGACAGGAGATGTTGTGCGGTGAGGTAGTGGCAGATAGACCGTGGCGGTAGGGTCAAGTTGTGATGGAGAGCTGAGAGAGAGTAGGCGCCCTGCCTTGAGTATTGCCATCGATAATGACCAAGAACCGTTTCCCATAAGGATATTGTACGTAATCGGAAAAGTCTGCAATTGCAGTAACGCTGGGGATGGTAGGAATAGGTTATTACAAACTGAGCAGTGAGCACTCACATGTGCACCGCGTAGATATAAGCCTGAATACTGAAGATACTGCAAAATATTGGGACACAGTATAGATTGATGTGAAGAATGCAAGATTCGACTCGGCTGATACGACTCGGAGTAACTACAACCTGAACTTGAACCAAACCCGCCGGCAGCCGGCTTCTCTGTAGTCCCCACCATAGAAATTGTTTTGGATTAGACCTACCTGTTGCAGGTTAGGGACTCTGGTAATGTCGACAAGTAAACGATTCGTTAATTTCGCTTTTAAGTGGCCGCGCGACGCCATCTTCACGACCATCAAATAGACGTGCTCCACGGTGTCGCGTGGAGCTGAGCGCTGAGCCTCAGGCTAGAGTGAGTTAAAGGTTGGTGGACATTCGACTGCTACAGGTCTTATTCGGTATCTGGATGGAACCTAGTACCACATCATCGAGGTCTGATAGATCTTGTCTCTGACGCTTTTTGTATCGCAACGGTTTGGGTCCCCAAATAAGGTGTTAAAAAGACTTCTAAGAAGGGAAGGATAAAGCCTACGCGTTCATGATCCGGAACAGAATAGAATAATCCAGGTCGATGAGAAGAGGTAGTACGGTATCACAACCCTCGAGTAACAAGCGATTGCTGTCTCCCACACGGGTCAGAAACAGACGACGTACCGTGCTCGTCTACATGGCCTTATTCAATAATCAGGACGTTGGCCCAATTTGCGTCCCACATCCAGATGATCGAGGCCACACACCACATACCACATCAGTACAAGTGACAATCCCGGGTAACCGCAACGCCCTGAGCTCCGAGTCCGTAGTTAGTACGTCCTATGGTCCACTGCTCCATGATCCAACAGTAATTGCATTGCGTCGTGACGTCGATTTGCTGATGCTACCTCAAAAGGTGTCAACCCCCAGATGTCCCGCGCGTGGATGTCGGAACCGTGCTGGAGTAACAATCGTACACCCTCAATATATCCCACTTGGGAGGCCAGATGTAGTGGTGTCCGTTCTTTTGAATCCCTCGAATTCAAACTCGCGCCATTATCGAGAAGCACGTTAACAACTTTCGTGTATCTCCTCATCATCATCGCCTCATGCAATGGCGTGTGATTGGAGCCATCTTGGGAATTTGGATCTGCGCCGTAGTGAAGGAGTATCCGAGCAACTCCCTCATCTGACGTACAATGCAATGGAGTCTCTTTGGCATTTCCCTTAGCATTTGCATCTGCGCCATTCTCGAGGAGAACTCGAGTATCTGCCAACTGTCCGTTTGCCGATGCTACATGTAATGGAGAATTGTTACACTCGTCCTGCGTCTTCACAACTGCGCTGTACTTATTGGCGACTGCGCCATTCTCGCGAAGCAGGCGAGCGACGTTGGGGTGTCGTTTTTGAAGTGCGGCATCCAACGGAGTACAATTATTACTGTCCTTGGCGTTCGGATCTGCGCCGTACTTGAGGAGAATCCGGACAAGCCCCTCATTAGTAGCCCAATGCAATGAAGTCTCGCCGTACATTCCCTTAGCATTTACGTCTGCGCCGTGCTCTAGGAGCACCTGAGCAGCTGCCGAATGTCCATACGCACATGACGCATGCAATGCTGTGGAGTTTGTCTTTTCTCGGGCCTTCACATCTGCACCGTGCTCCAGCAGCACCCGAGCAACTTCCACGTGTCCATTTCCCGCCGCACGGAGCAATGGACTCCAGTCATCCTTGTCCGGGATTTTCGTATCCGCGCCATGTTCGAGGAGGACACGGGCAACCTCAGTATGGCCCCATCGAGATGCCACACCCAACGGAGTCTCGTTCCTGTAGAAGCCCTGGGCATTTACGTCTTGCGAGCGCTCGAGGATCAGGAACCCGAGTATTTGGTGTAGGCCAAGGATGGCTGCATAATGCAAGGGAGATACTATGGCTTGTGGTGGGTACTGGCATCCATGACTTGGATTGAGTCGGCGCCTGGGCGAGGCTGGATCGTAAATCTGGACCCACACCGCAAGGTGGCAACTTTTTGGGTCGAACAGACGTTCCAGCGCATCTTGAATGCTCGGTGATACACCCTCAAACCGGGCGTGGCCCACCCAATGCTCTGCAGCATACGGAAGGAGGGGCGACCTCCCCAGACCGTCGTCGGCGATATTGCTATCAATGTGTAGCAGAACACTTAGGCAGGCCTGCGCAATGATCGTATGGGCCGGTGTCATCGAAACATAAAACCGGGAAATGGTGTCCTTTGCCACGGCAAGTCGCCTCGACGTCAAGTATTCCTTTACTGAAAAATGGGCGAATTGGAGAACTGCAGAACCGTTCACGCTGACAATCGTAAGGAGGCTAGAGCATGTAGATCGCACAGCATTTTCTGGGTCCTCCTCGCGCCAATCCTCCCTGAGTATGGGAGTTGATTCCGAGTCGAAATCGAATGCGAGAAATTCTGCGAGCTCCTCGACCCGAAGTGGACGCGAAGCTGCTGCCACACACTGGAAGAGCCGGTGTGCAAATTCCCAGTTTTGCTCGCCAATCTCCTCCAACATCCGATCGTATGTCGCATCCATTGTTTCTGGTAATTCGTCGAGAGCATGCTGGATACGCTGTCGGAGGCAGTGTCGGAGGGACTCGAGCTGGCAAAACGCCCACCTGAACCTACATTACAGTCGTAAGCGAGTGATCAGACGAACGCGGAATGACATTCTTACATCCCATCAGCCTTCCTTGTGAGGACTTCAATAACCAGTTCCTTGTCTGCTCTTCTCCATCCTCGTATTTTAGGATCTGAGTTAACGACGAACTTGACGTATTTGGTGATATCCTGGACTTGTCCGTTCTCATCATGTAAGGAAACAGAACGGAATGCCAAGGGAGTAAGGACAGGCTCAACGTCGGCCTCAGGTCGGCTGGTGACACAAAGTCGCAGAGTTTGAATCTGTAGTTCAACAAGGTCCTTCACAAGCCCCAAGACCTCCTCACGAGGCGATGGCAAACCAGTCATCGCTGGGCATTCGTCCAGGGCATCGATGACAATGTAGACTGTAGATTGATCTGGGAGCTCAAGGACTTGCTTGAGACATTGAAATAGTTCACTGTCGCTGGCTAGTTGTCCGCCATTATCGTGTGACGAGTAGAAATTAGAAAGAACATGGTAGTATGCATCGGACTGGCCACAGAGCTGAACAAGCAGAGATGAAAGCAAGCCACGGAGGTACTTCTTTTGATCGTCCCTGAAGTCACAATAGAAGAAAGCTAGGGAAGCCAGTCCAGTTGTGCGCATTCCGTGAATATCCTGGATGATTGAAGAACTGGGAAATAGCACACTTCAGGTTTCTGCGAGTGGAAATGGAAAGAGTAACTTACGTCAGAACGCTCTTCCCGGCACCGGCTAAGAGTAGAACATTGTGAGTCTCGAAGAAAGAATACGGCACGAAATACTAACGCTTTCCATAAATGCATAAGAGAGAGCTTGGTCCAGAGTATTTCCAATCTGAGAAAGTATCATGTTGAATCCACCATGCTCCGGTACCGCTGTGCTGATATTTGCGAGCTATGATATGATTGACCCACGGATCCGGAGGAGAGAGCCACTGTCGAATGTTTTTCTGTAACTCGTCACCTGCAAGACCGTTTCTTACCATTGGCATTCGTAGTCAACTACAGTCCTATGAATAAACAACTCACGCCTCGGCTTGTTTATGTCGTTCGCAATTTGTTGCATAATTTCTATCAAAAGGTTGGATATCGCCTTGATTCCCAACAACCGGACTGACCTAGAGCCTTCCGGACACTGCCTGCCGATGCTTTGTCGTCTAGGTCTACAAGGGTGAGACTTCAGTAGCGAACGAGGAACAGACTGAGTATGGTGTTCTTACCGCCCAAGACGGCCCTCCTATGCTGTACAAGACCGTGCACAACTTCGAGGGTCTGCGCTCCGGTCGCCCGAGCCTCGTCCAAAGTGAGTCTGTCTAGCCGTAGAAGGACAGCCTCTATGTCCCTCTCTCCAAGCATTTTCTTTACAAATTTCTCTGTACTACAATCAGTCGAAGTATAGCATCAGAAGAAATAAGGCTCACTTAGTCGCCCTCGCTTGGCCTGCTTCGTTGCCAAAGCGAGAGTAGAGAGAACCTCCACAAGAAGTATTTTGACAATGTTGGCCATGGCTGCCGTAAGAGGGACCTTTGTATAAATGTCAAGTCTACCGAGGAAGTTCTCGATGGACTCAAGCAAGTCGATGAGAGCATTATAGCTTGTGCTAACGTCCTTTGTCGCCTGGATTACAGAGGTGTCACAAGGATACATGCACATGAATGAAGAAAGCGACGTACAGCAAGCAAGATTGCGAAAGCAGCAAATACGGCCTTTGCTGGTGGGAACAGCTTCAGGTGGATATTAGGGATATAGAATGGCAATTAGAGACCTCAGACATACTTGGCCGATGCCTTCACCAAGTGCGGTACTTGTAGAAAGCGTGTACAGAACGTGAATGGCACGCTTGAGGCACTTCATTATCCTTCCATCATCTCCCCGGGATTTTGTGAACCGTCGTGCATGTTCTTGAAGAACAGAGGAGATAGAGTCCACAGAGTCACAACTTTCGAGTTGTTTGGCCACGGGATGATCATCTAGTTTCGTCCCTGTCTGGTCAGCGTAGTCTTGCAAGGCGGCGTTGAAGAGCGAATGGAAGGAAGAGGAAGAAGATGGATGACTCATATTACGAGTGGAAGGGATGTGGGTAATAAAAGAGGAAGTAATCTTGTATGAGATGAGGGCAGATAAGTGGTGGGATGTAATGGTGTAGGGTCGAGCCACGGGGTTGGGCTGCCATGCCTCCATTGATGGAGGCGAGAATTTTCCCGCGAGGACACGTTCTCGGCAATATTTCAATGCCAGAGGCGCTCGAACATTGCCCAGAAGAGTATGACGAGCGCTTATGTATGTCGCTCCGACGTGGGCCTCAATACCCGACGGGCAACCGGGGCAAGAATGGATAAGCGAGAGTCTGCTTATGGTCTGCTTATGGTCCAATTACTGTCTAATAAGTACAGTTACCTTATTTTAAATAAGAATACTTGAACAATTAAAAATTAGAGGGGGATCGGAAAAACCCTTCAGGCTCAATAGTTTTTCCCCGGCTAAATGGTTTTTCCGAGCCTGCAACATGCAGTTTATTTTAAATATTTTATCATATAATCAGTACTCTTCTAAGTGGTCATTTAATTTCTAATTGTTTGACTATTCTTATTTAAAATAATGTAACTGTACTTATTAGACATTAATTGGACCATAAGCAGACCATAAGCAGACCTCGCTTATCCATTCTTGCCCTCGTGATATACAGTACTGAAAAGGATTGGCAGAACAGTAGAGCCAAAGTGGACAACGGTAAAAAGTCATAACCACCGTTAGTGGTTTGCTCACGGCTTGGGCTCGGCTCGGTTGATCCGGAGCGGATCGGAAGTTTCCCGACTCACGGGCCTACCAGTAGCACAGGTTCAAATCTCGACATGGCATGTCGAGCAAGACTCGCGCAGAAACAGGGATGCGCGCGTATAAAGGTGAGAGAAGAACAAGCACACTCAGATTAAAAAATACAAGACAATATCCACCCCGCCACGAAAGAATAGAAATCAGGATTTTGTGTGGCTCTACAGCGGGAACGACTCTACCATGTTCCAGCGATACATAGTAATTTTTGTCATCGTTGTCCTTCAACAGGCCCACCACTCGTGCTACGGGTAGGGGCGGGCAGCGCGAACATGCGAGTGATTCGAGTGACGATGCGGCCAACGCCAAGCCACAGCCCGCCCAACACCGCGAAGTCGACGCAGAGAAGTTCAACGGCACCAAGCATATACCGTGGCGCGAACACCTTCCAGACCATGAGATGGCGGCGTAGCCATGCCGCGCTGAGCGCGCTGCCGAGTAGCAGCGCTCCGAAATACAGCGACATCCCCAGAGCCGCTCGCACCGCAGCGAGGACCACAACGGGCGCTTGGCTCGTCGGCTGCGGCTGAGGCTGCGGCGCTTGTGCGGGCGCTGGCCGTCGTCCTTGTCCTTGTCCTGACGAGGAGGAAGCGTCTGGCATCGTCGCAAGCGGGGCGACGTTCCAGATTCCGATGAGTGGCGCGGCGAGTGCGATGAGCGCCGTGGGGCCGAACGTGTTGAGGATTACGAACAGGGGAGAGAGAGGGTAGGACACCTTGGACGTAAGCACGAACGCCGCCTTCCACTGCAGACTCACGAGAGTCGCTTGGTGCCCGCTCGCGAAGAACGCGAGCTGCGCCAAGAGCGCGAGCGGAACCACCTCGTCCGTCCTCACCCCTGCTGTCCCCTGCCCTTGTCCAACTTCTGTTGTCGGCAGGCCCTGTTGTAGACGTGCGAGGGCGGTCGTGGGATCGGTCGAAAAGCTCGCCTGGAGAGCCCGCGCGTCGCGCGCAGCATCGATGAGCTCGAGGTGAGCAAGCAACGCGGCGGTCGCGAGCGCGATGGTTATCTGCGCGCTTGGCTGCGCCGCGAGCCAGACAGGTGCCAGGATAAGCGCCCATAGAACGGCGAAGGGAGCGCCATAGGCGTTAGCGAAGCCGAGTACGCGAACTTCCGTCTTGTGACTGGCGCCCGCGGGGGCCCGCTCCGAGGAGACGTGCAGTGCGACAGGGACGAGCGCCCAGAGCGCAGCGCCGCCGAGGGTAGCGAGCATGCTGGTCCAGGCGAGTATAGTACGCGCCCATCGCAGGTCCAAGTATTCGGGGTACTCATATGCGCCGGACGCGTCGAGCGATTCGAGGAGCCAACATGCCGAGCCCGCGATCAGCGCGGGCGGGACGACGTACGGTAGGAGAAGAGAGGCGATGCCGTTGTCGGACTTGGAGATGGCCAGCACCCGCCGGATACCGTACGGTACTAGGACTGCTGCAGGAATGAGCAACACGCGTACGAGGATAGGTGACTCGGCGGCGCCCGAGCCTGAGAAGAAAGTCACGCTGCACCACGGGTGTTGCTCCTCGCGGCAGACCGTGCTGACTGCCATGAGCCTTACACATGTCGCAAAAAGGGAGGAAAAGGCGAGGATGCGATATCGGAGCCGTGCGGTTGGCGCAGACAATGCGGTAAGCACCGGTGGGACAAGTGTGAAGAGAAGGAAAAATGGTATGGCGCGGTCTTCCCAGAAGGTGTAAGAGTTGGATAGAAAGGCAATCGAGTGTAAGAGTAGGATGGGCGCGGACCACGAGATACGGAGCTTTGGTGGCGCAGAACTGAGGACGCGCATACCAGAACCGATGGACGCGCCAAAGAGGATACATTGGCTTAGATTGACTCCGTTCGATAGTTGGAAACTTCGGAATATGATGTGTGCAACTGTTGCGAGCACTGCGCCCACGGCGGCAGACGACATAATCTTCCTACCAAGGGACGCAGTCCAGGCGTCCCAATCGCCGAGAGAACGGCTACGTTCGTACACGCCCCACCCGACCAGGAGGCTTAATGCGATAACTCCCAATCCTCCCACCATGAGCGCAGCGTTAAATCGCGCCCAGAGCGAGCGGCAGGTCTCCAGTGCCAGACGGGTGAATTCGACTGCCGCTTCTGGCCTATCCTTTGGCTTGCTGGTGTCAAAACGCGTCCAAGATGCCTCCAAGTCACCCCACACCCCATCAAGCTCGCCACCAGAAGGGCTATTCCGGTAGGCGTCAAGATATGCGTGGACTTGACGCGCATTTATATCGAGCGCTTTAGCGTAATCGCTTCCCGAGGGGTCTCGCCAAAACAACTCTGGGATAACGGTTCCGAGATTGTTGAAAGGGATTGGGAGTCCTAGGAGGAGGGAGAGTGTCGGCACTAGATCGATCTGCTGTATCGAACGGTGTGGAGATGGTTCGCCGGGGAAGGTTTTGTGAGGAAGATGGGATGTTGGCACATCCTTGGCGGATAAGGCGGGACCTTTCGAGTAGATCCAGAGGCCGGCAGAGACTTCGAGGTCTCCATCGCCACCGTGATCACCTTTGCGATCCATCCCGTGGTCCCCGAGGACGACTAGTAGAGTGTCCTGGTCAAGAGCATCGACAACGCGTTTGAGGACATCGTTCATCTGCTGCTGCTTCGCTAGCATTGTTGGGTGGTCGGGACCTACGCGGTGGCCCACATGGTCGACGCCAAGGAAATGGCCGATAAGGACATCCCACGCATGGGCTTGGCTTGAATTCGTCAAGAGTGGGAAGAGATTCTCGATGACGCCATTATCGACCGTGTGTAAGTCCTCGACATTGAAAGAATCGAAGTCGTGTAACATTTTTGGGTGGAAAGCAGTCGGAAAGACGGTAAGCCAAGTGTCGTCTCCCATGAAAGCGATCTACAATGAGGATCATGTAGGGGTCTGTGAGGAAGCAAGTTCAGGAGAGACGCACTGTTTTGTTAGCCCGATGCAGCTGCTGTATGATAGAATCCTCCTCAATCGACGCCCCCCCAAAATTGTAACCAATATCGACGAATGTTGGTAGAGAGCCGGTGACGAGGGCCTTGATGCGCTGTAGTGTTGCTGTCGGAGGATCGGCGTGAGCGTTGAAAAGGAATGAATTGCGTGGCTGCTCGGCAGTGAGTTCTCGCGGAAGTTTTAACACATTGTGATGGTAGGGGGAATGGGGTTGTGGTGGATGCGGGGAAAGAAAGTCGAAGCGGAGAGAGTCGATGATGAGGAGGACAGCGCGCTTGTGGGTTGGCGGTAACGTGCATGGAGATGTGGGGTCTGAACAAGACGCGACGGTAGAGAGGGACAGCCTGCTAAGTAAGAAACCTCGCGTAAAGAGATATATCCCGACGATGTGAAGGGAAAAAAGAAAAACAAGGACCCAGGAAGTCCGAAACACCATGATGACCGTCTCAGGGCGCGGGTTCGGTTCACTATTTTCGAATGAGATGAGCTATAAGCAGCTGGTAGGATGTCAACGTACCGAGGTCGGCCTTTCACAAGACGCGGTCTCTCTGCCAATGTCCTAGGATGTTCGCGTCAATTGATGGCTTCGCAATCGGTGTTAGGTACCGTTACAGTAGGTGTTAGCTCGGCGGCGCATGTTGGTCGGTCTCTCGGCCCGCGTCCCCGGACGTATATTTTTGCAGTACATACAGTATGGTGCGATTCCAACTCCATGCAATTACCGCGACGTTGTTAACCCTCCTATGGGACGTTATCGCGTTCCTTTTTCATTTGCAACATGGGTCACACATACGATTACGATGAAAATTTGTGGTTTCCAAAACAACGCACTATCAACTTCGTACTACAGTACCTATCCCATGCCCTAATCTTTTGCCCCATGTTCCAACAGTAGCTGCATTACGTCATAATGATTCTTTGCTGATGCTTTCTGGAAAGGAGTTTGACCGTGGTCATCTCGCGCATGAACATCGGCGTTGTACTGGAGTAATAACCGTACAAGCTTAAGGTACCCTCCTTGCGATGTTGTGTGTAACGGTGTCTCGTTCATGGCATTTCGGGCATCCGGATCTGCGCCGTGCTCCAGAAGGACTCTGGCACATTCGACATACCCACAACCCAACGCCCAATGTAATGGCGTCCCGTTGTCGTTGTTCCGGGCGTTTACGTCTGCGCCTCGTTCGAGAAGCTCCCGAGCAACTGCCGCCTGTCTGAAACTTGATGCGGCGTGCAACGACGTGTTCATATTCTCGTCTCGGGCATTCACATCCGCGCCGTGATCTAGAAGGACTCGAACAACGGCCACATGTCCCCCCGATGACGCCTTCTCCAGTGGGTTCCAGCCATACTTGTCCCATATCTCTTTATTCGCGTTGTGCTCGAGAAGGAGCTGAGCAACTGCGAAATGGCCCCTTTGACATGCGATGCCCAACGGGGTCTCGTCGTCATAAAAGCCTCGCGCATTTACGTTCTGTGAGCGTTCGACGATCAGGAACTTTATCACGTCATGTATGCCACAGTAGGCCGCGTAATGCAAAGGGGTTTCCCAAGGCCGTGGTGGGTGTTCGGGCGCATCGGACCGAAGGCGGAGGTTTTTTGCGTCGTATATCCAAACCCAGATCGCGAGATAGCGATTTCTCGGGTCAAACAGACGTTTCATCCCATCTTGGACCTTCGACGACACATTCTCGAACCGGGCGTGACTTGCCCAGTGCTCGGCGGCATACTCGACGAGAGGAAACTTCTTCAGGCCCTTCTTGCTGACGTTTTCATCGAGATGCAAGAGAACGCCCAGGCAGGCTTGCGCGACGATCGAATGAGCCGATGTCATAGAAATATGGAACCGCGAAACGGTGTTCTTTGCCTTGGATAGCCGCGTCGACGTCAAGTACTCCTTCACCGAAAAATGCGTAAATTGGATAATCCGTGACCCGCCCACGTTGACGACAGCAAGCAAACTGGAGCAGGTGGACAACACATCGCGTCCCGGATTTTGGGGGCGCCAATCCTCCAAGTACTCGGGAATGGACTCTGCGTCGAAGTCGAATGCGAGAAACTCTGCGAGCTCCTCAACGCGCAATGGACGGGAAGCTGCGGAAACGCACTGGAAGAGCCGGTGCGCATATTCCCAGTTCTGATCACCGATATCTTCTAACGTTCGCTCGTATGTCTCATCGAGTGATTGCGGTAATTCATCCAGAGCACGTTGTATTCGTCCGGGTAGGCAGTGGCGGAGATAGGCCAACTGGCAAAATACCCACCGAAACCTACCTCACAGGTGTGAGTATGAGTGGCGAGAAAATAGTAGAATGAATTTCTCACATCCCATTAGCTTTCTTCATCAGCACATCGATCACGAGTTCCTTGTCTGCTTTTCGCCAAGCTTGCATCTTAGGATCACTGTTAACGACGGATTTGACGTATTCCGCGATGTCCTGGGCTTGACCGATCTCATCATGTAGGGAAACAGAACGGAATGCCAAAGGACCCAGGATAGGCTCAATTTCAACCTCAGGTCGACTCGTCACACAAATCCGAAGATTCGGAGCTTGCAGTCTGACGAGCTCGTCCACAAACCCCAAGACATTGTCACGAGGCGATGGCATACCAGTCGACGTTGAACATTCGTCCAGAGCATCGATGATGATGAAGGTTGTAGCATGATTTGGAAGCCCGAACATGATTTTAAGGCATTGTATCAGTTCGCTATCGCTGGCATATTTGAAGCCGCTGTCGTGAGCAAAATAGAAATCGGAAAGAATCGCACAATAGGCGTTGGACTGATTACAAAGTTGGATAAGGAGGGATGAGAGCAAGCCACGGCGGTCCTTCTTTTGGTCGTCCCTGAAGTCACAATAAAAGAATGCCAGCGACGCTAGTCCAGACGCACGCATTTCGTGGATGTCTTCGATGATCGAAGAACTGGGGGATGACATTGGTAGCATGACCAGTGTTATATACTTCGACAAAAGCGAGAATGTAAAAGTCACACACCAAAGGACGCTCTTTCCTGAGCCCGCTGTAGAGACAATGTTCCTGAGTTTCGAAGAAAGCATGAAAGTACGAAAAAAAAACACTTACGTTTTCCGTGAACCCACAGGAGTGAACTTGGGCCAGAGAATTTCCATTCTGCAAATTTATGACCTTGAACCCACCATGTGGCCGTTCCACTATGTTGAGATTCACGAGCGATTTTATGATTTTTCATCGGATCTGGTGGGGAGAGCCATTTCCGGATGTCTTCCTGCAACTTGTCACCTGCAGGAACAGTTCCAGTATACGACCGACTCAGTAATGATGGGACAAGGAAATGACCCACGTCGTAACTGATGCAAGGTTTCTAGCGCCCTGGTCAGACAGAGCCCGAGGTTATTGGCGCAAATCAAACGTACCTAGAGCATCACTGACACCATCCGCTAGTGCCTTGCCACCTGGAATGAACGATATTCAGCTGTGGGCGAGTAATGAGCACCATAAGAGCTGCTCACCACCTATGAGTATGCGCATATTCTGGACAAGACCATGGACGGCCTCCAGACTCTGTGCTGCTGTGGCCCGAGCTTCATCCAGAGTGAGCCTATCTAGTCTCTGAAGGACCGCCTCGACGTCTTTCTCTCCAAGAAGCTTATTCATGAATTTCTCTGCGTGGCATTCAGCTAGGTTGTGTATTAGCGAGAATAGACCCACTCTGTCGTCCCTGCGTAATCTGTTTTGTCGCTACTGCATGTGTGGACAATAGTTCCACCATTATCTTGACGATGATCTCTGTCATGATCGTGGTAGGAGGGAGTTTGGTATAAATGTCGAGTCGGTTTAGGAAGCCTTCGATGGACTCGAGTAGGTCTGCAAGAGCACCATAGCTCGCACTAATGTCTTTGATAGCCTGCCAAAGAGCCGGTTAGACGAAGAAAAATACACGTATTATGACGCATAGGAACGAAGGAAAAGCCGTACGGTGAATAGGATGGCGAACCCAGCAAATATTGCTTTTGCGGGAGGGAATGGCTGACAGTTAGACGTAAGGAATTGAAAGTTTTAAAGGGCGCCTTGAGACATACCAGACCAACACCCTCGCCAAGAGCGGAGTAGGTAGAAAGTGTATACAGGACGTACACAACACGGTTGAGGGATCTCATGACTTTTCCATCATCCTCTCCTCGGAATTCGCGGAAGGCACACGCCCGCTCTTGAAGAAAGGCAGAAATAGAGTCCACAGAATCACACACTTCGAGTTGCTTGGCTAGAGGATGGTCGACCAATTTCGTCCCCGTCTGTTTTTCGTAATCCCGTAGGGCTATGTCGAACAGCCATTGGAACGACAAAGATGGAGAAGGGTGATTCATATAAGGCTCGGATAAAGTTAAGAGAAGGATTGATCAGTGATGAGAAGATGACGACTGGACTATGAGATATGGCAGTAGACGGGACGAGTGGATGATCCGGGGGGCACACTGCCTTAGACATCGCCATCGGTAGCCGCCGAGAACAGTTCCCACAATGGTACAGCACTTACGGTACTCGGTAAGGCATTAGCGCTGGAAACCGCTAAGCGCTCAAGTGATGCGGGTCTCACCTCTACGATAGTAGGGATGTAAGGGGATATGATGGTGAAGCGCAGAAACCGGGCTCATCCGACTCGTCCTAAAAACGGGGTCTGGTGCATATCCATGGTTGCAGGTCCACTGACGAAGCATACCAATAGGCGATCCCGCGAGACAAGCAACCGTATCCGTTCATCGTAACGTTGAAGGCGCTCGTTCCAACGCTCTCTCGGTCTTGGCCTATCGTACCACTTATGGATATCAGCTATAAGGTTGGTTTTGAGGCCCGAATGAGTTGGGAAACGATGGCTTGTTGGCTAAGAGTCAAAGAACCACTTCGAGTTTCCTACGTAAAGCCTGAGTCCTCTCCTTCTGTAGCTGTGCCACACCATGATCAAGCAGATCACCCGAACCTTCCCGACAGGACTCTATTGGTGCGTTATCTCGTATTATCAGGGTATTATCTTGCTTATCTTACTTAGCGTTACATTATTCTGGCATTAGCCCTGGCTAGCGCGGGAAGTTTTCCTGATGGCCACTTCCAACCTCTCCTCGGATTTCATGGAAGGCTTGCGCGCGTTCTTGAAGAAATGTGATGACGGATTCCACAGAATCGCACGCTTCGAGTTGTTTGGCGAGAGGATAGTTAACTAATTTTGTCCCTGTCTGCTTTTCGTAGTCTTGCAGGGCAATGTCGAAGAGCATCGGAACATCGAGGTTGGGGAGGGGTGACTCACACCGGCCTTTTAAAAGGCAGAGGGAGAGAGGAGTTGTTTCGGCGTGAGGCGATGACAGCTGAACTGTGGGATGTGGCGGCAGAGTGTCGGGTGCACCGTGACTGCCTTACACACCCGCCATCGATAGCCGCGGGGGCGAGTTGCTATCCACGGTGTTGGATTAGGCGCTCAAGCGCTCAAGTTTGCCCCACATGGACATGGACCCCAAATTTCGGGACATGCGTGATGACAGAGCACAGAACTGGGCTTATCACACCCGACTCGTTCTCTGAAAATGGGGTCCAGTGCACGTCAATGGCCGTGGTGGATGGCGAAGTTGAAGTTGCGAAGGTGAGTTTCCACACGCCGGCCCGCCGGGTGGCGTTCCAGTTGCCGCAACGGAACCATGCGGCGAAACTTGCCTCCCGTGATTACATTATGTGAAGGATTTGGTTGTCTCCCAAGGCAAAGGATTGAGTTTCCCGTGACTCAGATGTCAAATTTCATATACTGGTGTACATCACCATTCACAACATCGACGTCACATATAAACACGAATCCTATGACGACATTTGCCCATCAACTAACTCTACCTATCCGAACCCGTTGTTATCGCACCCTGAACCTCCGCCCCATGCTCCAAGAGGAACTGCATTACTTCATGATGGCCTCCTTCAGATGCAATCTGGAAAGGTGTTCGGCTATAGTTGTTCAATGCATGAACATCGGCGTTGTATTGGAGCAGCAACTGTGCAAGCCCCAAAAATCCTCTTCGCGATGCTAAGTGTAACGGAGTCTGGCCCCCAGCATTTTGAGCACATACGTCTGCTCTGTTCTCGAGAAGGACTCTAGAACTTTCCACATGCCCGCCTGTTGCTGCCTTGTGCAATGGTGTGTCGTTGTCGATGTTCTGTGCGTTAACATCTGCGCCCCGTTCGAGAAGCACCCGAACAACGTCGGCCTTTCCGGACGTCGATGCCATATGCAATGACGTATTTTTATCCTTCTTGCCTTGGGCCTTCACATCCGCGCTATGATCTAGAAGGAGCCGAACAAGGTCTGCAGCCCCCATATTTGAGGCATGATCTAATGGGCTATGGTCAAAACAGCACCGGGTTTCTTTGTCTACATTGTGCTCAAGAAGGACTCGAGCAACTTTCAAATGGGCCCTACTACATGCGAGACCCAGCGGAGTCTCATCGTCAAAGCCCCGGGCGTTTACGCCTTGTGAGCGTTCGACAACCAGGAAGTTGATCACGTCGTGTATCCCACAGAAGGCTGCATAATGCAAAGGAGTTGCGCTGTCCTGTGAGATGTGTTCAGGCCGATTGTATCGGAGTGCGCTAGCTTCTGGTTCGTATATCCAGAGCCAGATTGAAAGGTGGCGATTCTTTGGTTCAAATAGACGCTTTATCCCGTCTTGTATGTTGGCCGACACCTCCTCGAACTGCGAATGGCCTATCCAGTGCTCCGCTGCATACTCTGCAAGAGGATACTTCTCCAGGCCAGTCTTCGTGATGCTTTCGTCGAGATGTAAAAGAGTGCCCAGACAGGCTTGCGCAACAATCGTGTGAGCTGATGTCATAGAAACCTGGAAACGGGAAACAGTTTTCTTTGCTTCACCAATCCGCGCCGACACCAAATACTCCTTCACCGAAAAATGCGCAAATT
>Ga0307512_10003534_pt1 | contig 18034 bp, 13 predicted proteins | sample 14_EM_MG_FD_200267 | JGI IMG/M metagenome (GOLD analysis project Ga0307512, IMG submission 200267) | Populus trichocarpa ectomycorrhiza microbial communities from riparian zone in the Pacific Northwest, United States - 14_EM | ecosystem: Host-associated > Plants > Roots > Unclassified | place...
GGAACGTGACGTGTCCAGGGCCGGGTAACGGCCATTCTATATAGTTGACTCGTTCCGAGTCATGGATCATTATCGAGAATCTTACCAATTACTCTGACACCTATATTCACTCACGCCCACGTGTGCAAGCGTATTCCATCTATTGATCTACCTAGCGCTACGCTACCGTACGTGCCTTTACAGTAGGTGATATTGGTAACAATACTGTCATATCGTAATAGGGGCAAGGTGGTTTCGAAGTTGGTATCGAGAGAATCAGGGCAAGAAAAAGGTCTGAGGTGGTTCCAAGTTGTGCTTGCTTTGCTATACAAGAGAACGAGTAAAGAGAGAAGAAAAGGAAAATCCTCCAACACCAAACAACATCTCTTTATATACACTTCGTCTGCCATCCTCGAATCATTTCTCATGCTCTGATGTACCATCTGAATATCCAACCATCATCTTACACACCACCACCACAACTCTTATCAGTACAACCATGCCACATCATCCGAGGTCGCAACACCTCAGGCCACTTCCTTATCACAACAAATCATACCGCCACCCACTCACAACATCCTCACGCCATTCCCGCGTCTCTCAACATCTCCACCTTTCCGTAACACTAATTCCTTCGATCCGCCCAATACTATTCCTAAGTACCCATCAATCCAGCACTCGTAACCAGAGCCGTGACAATCTCCGAGAGTTGGAGGTTTTTGTTGTTTAATCGTACTGTATTCACTCACATTCGGGTATGACCGGACCTTAATCACATGCTCCGCCCCAGGGCGAGCCGGCTAACTAGTGGACCTCCCCCCCCGCTACTCTTTGTCCCCGCTCCAGAGGGTTGGATCTTGTGATGCAGCTTGGGTATTCATTGTTCAGCTGCAGCTTTCACTGACGGGTATTGCCCGGCCCCTGATTCAAGTTTATGCACAATGGATATCTGCAATCCAGTCTGGCATAATGTTCTTGGATTTGTGTAAAGCCAACTTTGCCAAGCTGCAATTCATTATGGACATATCATTCCAGTCGAGACATACCTCTAGAGCGACATTGACCTCACTGAAGTGCATGTACCCCAGTCTGTAGTGTATGTTATAGGTCAGTTCACTTTATTCTCAGTATAGTATCTTCAACTTTGAATCAGTGAAAGCAGTGCACACAAATGGTCATCTATTGAGACACTTCATGGTTAAGTGCATTCGGGTCATTCCGCTAGGCCTGTTCTTGAATATGAATCTATCATTGATTAGTATGTAACAGCCGCCACTGAAATACATTAAACTATCCGCTCCATGTCAACTGTCCATGGGAGAAATGTAGCCACTGCACACTCAATAATAAATGGACAGCTCTGGCATATCAGTAATCTGACTTAACTCGATATCGACTAAGTAGTATGTTTGAACCTATGCTTTCAAATCCTATACTAGCTGATAGATGCTCAGGCTTCATCAAAAGAGCTGGAAGTTGATAGAGATACTCTCCAAAGTCAGATTCTGCTTGGTGAATCTGCAAGATGACTGGCAACTTCTGCTCCCACATGCACCACACTTACTCAAACCAGCCTAATTTATCAATGTTCTAAATGCTGACTTAACAGAATTCTGCCTAAATCTAGATTTGGGCTGCCAAAACTTGGACCTGAAAATAGATGTGGTGAATGGATTTCCATCAACAGAGAAGCGTGAAGAGAGAGCATCTTGAAAGCTCGGATCAAGAAAAGACAGTTTGGATCAGTGCAATTAACTGTCGAAATGAGGCGAGACTGCAATACACTGCAACTGAATCAGTGCATCACTGTTTAGACCTCGATGCGCCTCGATTCCCAGGGATTACATCAATGGAATTGTCATTCCTCTGCCTGTTATGAGATGACGTCTCAGTAGGCATTCATCACATTGTAGTATACCACTTTCAACCCCAATTTGTATTTTATGTTAAGATTATAGTAATGAGACTCATATTGAATGTGTGATTTAATAGTGCGCAATTTGCTAGATATTAGGCACAAAATCTGGATGTGAGTGAGTATGCATGAACTATTTGTTAGCAAACTTCGCATTGACAAGTGCTTGTATTAATGAGATTTCCCCTGAATCATTCATCGTACCTTACCATTGTGTCCCTATGCCTGTATCTGTCCTTTGTATTCTGAATTCTCTGCTTTCTCAAATAACTACAACATTGTTATGAACGTGGATCTGCAGACACAGCCTGGATGAACGGATACAGGGGAAGTTATACTTACCATATTGTCTAATCGACCACTAATATCTCTGCATCATCCAAAGACCGCAGACTGTGGTGAGATTATGTCAGTCCTTCTGGCCGATATACCACATACCAAGCTTCAGATATTTCCTCTATTGATCACAACCCCAGTATGAACCCTTGCAACACAGCCATTACTTACAAGGTCACAAATCTATCAAGTTCTGCAGATTCTCAATGTTGCAACAATTCTATGCCATGTGGTAACCTCAAATGCTTGCACTGTCACTCATAATCAAAATGTTCAGAATAGTCATATTCAGGGGCACATGACCTCATTCAAGTTTTCAGAGCGTCATATGGCCAACATGAAAGGTTAGTTAATGATACGATCCATGGGATTATCATTAGTTTTCTTCCAGTGCACCTGGTTTAGGTGCATCTGGTTGTAACCTATGTGCATTGACTATATCTAACCTCCAATTCTTGCATCCATACCAACTATTGTTAATTGGAGTTGCTAACATTCGGAATTACAAATCCATCTCTTCTGTTACTCCAGACAGCCTCATCTGGCGCAGCTGACAGCAACATCCAGTGCACCTGATAACATTCTAAATCACAACACTGGACTGCCATCCTCAATATACTTATGACCTATTAATGTCATCTCTCTTGAACCCATTCAAGGTGCACTTCCAGGTGCATCCTCCTCGATCTTGTGTATCTTCTTGCCCCATTCTTCCTGTTATTCTATTGCACTTAATCTTATATTTAATGCTTATACACTGTCTCCTACAGTTCCCCAACTTTCTATCTATATTTCAGCAAATGGAATCTATGCCCAGCCAGGCAAGGAATTACTATTCACTGAAGAATCATGAAGTACCCCAGGAGATTGCACCTACATTCAAGGCAACAGCCAGTTCCCTTTGTGCATCAAATGTTTGCTATCCAATTGTCTGCCTTCGTGCATTATATTGCAGATGACTACTATCACAAATTGCATTACGGAAGTAGTATCATGATGCTGATCAGGATCTCAGTGATGATGAACGGGAGGACACCAGAGTGTCGGCTTGATCATCCAACATCGAAGTAAACAATTCCAATCAACAATAGGAGGTCCTACTTCTCAGCCAGGTATGCTTGGACATGTCATTATAAACAACTTATGTTCTGCTGCCCACGATAAGAAGCCGTTCTGATACTTTCCTTGCACATCCTCTGCTTCTAACTCACTGAATTGCAGCTTGGGCAATGGCACTACCATTGCAAAAATGCCAACAGGCAAACCTCTTCAACAAATTTTCCAAGACCGACTGTGACTGTACACCACCCGCCCAGGTGTTCCTGCTACCCAAGTCTAGTGGTAACTAGAATGTTACACAATCCCAGGCCAGTGGCGATAAGGATATTCTCTAACACTGAAAGAATACGACTGAGGTAGTGTTACAGTTCATCGATCCAATCAAATTCACGAGCACTGCTTGTTTAATGTTTCCTGATGAGACACTCCCAATGGTTGAAGATGGTTGGAAACTGGCCATTGAAGCTCAGGATTGTCTGCAGGCATTAGCAAGTGCTACTGTGAGTATACCATCTGTGTGACAATTGCCAGGTGGACCATCTCTCAAAACAGATCCATAAACACAATAAGCTGTAAGACATGAATACCATGTATTAATTCTCTATCAGCCATACAATATTCAATATGGCCCAAAATATACATATTGAAAACTGAAGATTGGTACCATTCCAGGATGGTTGGCAGATGAGGCTTGTTGAACTGTTGTGCATAGTTCCCAGTTGGATTTGGGCTCTGAGACTGTGCTTTGGATCACAGTATAGGCGTTTCTGCTCGATGATGCGGTTGTCCCACAGGTCGAGGATGATAGCAAACCATTCTCTACCGGAACGGAAGTGCTGGATTCATTTTACTCTCAGTTCCCCTTTGCTGCCGATAGTTTGGAGCACTAGCCAACTACATCCCAGCGTTTTCAACCTCTCACTGTGTAGACATTTGTGCTGGCTGCTGCAGCTATGGGCTGTGTGCTATCTGAATATGCCAGTTGAAAGAATACTACATTGATGTTATTGCAAGATAAATATCGCAGTACAATTTGCCGATTCCCTGTGATATATTTTACTCTAAAAGGTACTCCCCTCATCAATTACACATTAGAGGGCTGCTTCATACCCCCCCTGGGGTGCAACTCCGTTCGGATTGGTGCTCCTCGTTTCCCTTCAGCACTCTGCAGTCTAGATTGAAGCTCTACTATTTCATTCAACACTCAATTCATTCTCTTTTGGCACTCCTCCACTGGAATAGCCACTTCTCAATGCCCATAGGTGCTTCTCTGCCAGGATTGGTGCTTCTCAATTTCATTCAAGGCTGCATACCCCCCATTTCAGCGCTCCTGAGCTAGTATTGACCGTTTCTGCAAATGCACAGGCACTTGTCTATCCTGGTAGGTGCATCTCAACCTAGATTAGGACTCCCTATTTTCATTGCACACCCCTCCAACTCTTCCTCTGTATTCCTCTTTTCCAATTGAGTGCTCTATTTTTCCTAGTTGTCACTCCTCTTTTTCATCTGAATGTATCATTCTGCCTTTGAACCCTCCATTTTGCTTCATAGCCCCCAAACACATCATTAAACCATTGTCACATATTACAAATCGAGTCAAATGACACTGTGATTCAATTTCATCCACTTGCCAGGTATGAGTTCTCAGCAACTACATTGTGTGCCTCTAGGATCATTGCAGCATTGATGCATTGTGTATTCCAGCTTTCGTCGGCCCTGATTGGATGGGAGAAGCAGTGGATAATGTTGATACCATATTTGGTTGCTCTCATTTGATCATGTAGTCAGGTGATTGGTTCTGTGTACCTGTGGTAATATTTGAATAACTCGGCTTCTTCTTTGGTTCCGTAATGTAGCAAGCTAATAAATAGAATGATAAAGAAGTTGAAAGCTTGTATAAGAATCATCTAGAAATGCTTATAAACATTAATCCATACATTATATTCACCATGGAGGGTATATCCATCAATTGTTTACAACCGGTGTATCTCAGATAACACCTGCTGTTCTCCGAAAGAATATCCAGAACAATCCAGTGAGCTCTCAGAGATTGTTGGTGATGCGCTTGTTTGTCCGGTGAAACACCCCAGTGCATCCAATGTTCTATTCAGCACCTGGACGTTTTCCGAACCTCATTACTATCACTCCAATCATCCTCTTTCAGAAGTTTTCCGAGGCCAAAGTTACTCCAAAGGCCAGGTGGAGAACCCTCCTCAGCTGTGAATTTCTCCTGAAATTGATCCTTCTTAGTGTACACTCAACATCCTCTCACACTACTGGAGGCTCCCTGTGACTAATATCCATCTTGCTGATAGACTGATAGAGGGGACTAGGTTTGCTGCAATCTGTCATAGAAGGACTAAGGGCAGCACTTGGAACTGTCAGATGTACTGTATGAATCCACCTTGATCATATAATTATCCTCAACATTCTGTTCACACAATGTATTAATAATTGTTTATGGCCAGATTGTATATTTCACTAGCTCACTACATGAAAAGTCTGGTACATGCATTACATCATCAAACAATATATGTAAAATATAACTGACACACCGAGAACAAGGGGATATACTGATGAAATGACACTACTCTGGTAGCTAATTGTTTCAATTGTATATATTGTCAAAGTGATATAATATACTGTGTGTTTCACCCAGCTGAACACAGGATAGAATGTACAGTGTATGAACTGCATGGAGTATCTGATTATATTTCATTGATGCATATTTATCAATGTGCAGAAACTTAATTGAAATTTCATAAGATTTTATTTGTAATATCAAACAATACACAGTCAGATTTTAGCTGTCATGAATGTACTATATTGCATTGTAACTAGAATTATAACTGATCGAAGCTGCTAAAGTAAATAGTGATGAATTCCAAGTAAGAAGGAGTGCAGCAAGAAAATCAAAAGTACTAAAAACATATATATCAAAGCAGCTTATAATTATATCTATGATGCTGAGGTTTCAGCGTTTAACTTTTCTCACTTGAAAAAGCAATGAAATAACTCTTTACTTATTTTGTAAAATCATCACCAGCCTATCTATACCAGATAGGTATTTATAGAGTATAGCATGTATCAGAGCTGTGGCTAATAAATAAGTCTAAGGTGAAATGGGCTGAAAATAATGAGATATTGCTGCAAGGAATATCGGCAAAATGTATTTTATTCACAAAGAGCCTCTTGGAGTGGATGGAATGTGTTAGATCGAAATGACACAATAGTCCAATCTTGGAGTCGACGGGACCTATGTAGAGGTATTCGGTGTATTTCACAATGATAGCTACAAAGCAGGCAGGAATCTGATGTGCTGTAGACAATCTGAGGACAATCCGAAATCATGGGCCTCTAGCTTGGGAGTATGTGAAGTCACTGTTCAGAAGACTGTGCAAAGAAAATCATTTTCAACATTGCTGGTGCACTTGGATATCATAGATTCTATGTTTGATTCAACAATGTTAAAATATATCTTGTGTGAAACTTATGATTTATTATACGTTTATAGATACTGGGTGTCATCTTATGCAGTCACCACAAAGCATTCTGATTAGTGGAACATTCTTCCGCAGTGGCTGATGTAGCGCTGTGGCGGGAAAATCTGTTCATCACCACCACCACCACCACTCTGCATGGCAGAGGAAAGCCGGCAGTAGATTGACATCATCTCATCTTATCATCATTCAACGAAATACAAACCGTACCTTTCCCAGCATTTGAGCTCACTCACTCTTGCCGAGATTTGGTATATCCACGCAATTGCGTGGTTCCTCATTGCCGGGTACTCTATTATATCTCTGCCCCTTCTTCCTACCATCCTTGGGCCAGAATCGATCATTCTCATGAACTCCCTTTGGTCGCCATGAGAGGTGCGGTGGAGTGTTGATGATGTGCTCTGTGGCTTCCAGCCCAGACGAATTCCATTTGGATGGTGCAAGAGGTGTGGTGGAGTGGTGATGATGGGATCGCTGCATTCTTGCTCTGTTGTTGCACCACAGCAAGTCAAGCTAAGATTGCTTGCCAGAACAATTTTCGTCATTTGTCTTGGTTGAGAGCCACAACTCTGTGACATTGATCGCCAAGAGGCGCAACTCCATCTCCATTACCTGATGCTATTGCAAGCCCGTCAACACGCCAGTTTTCGAATTCTGCTTGTTTCACGTTGCAAATAGGCAGCGGTGCAAAGATTTCTGCAACCTGTATCCATTACATTTCGACATACTCAATACATGTTATCTTTGACTGATAATGATATTTCAAACTCGAGGTTTACTGCTCTGTCTCTCGTTATCATAGTCCGTTTGCTTATCATTATTAGCGTGTTGCCCCGTCTTGCATTTACGCAAGAACTCCACTGATAGTAGCCCGGGACGGCAACTCCATCATTGCACTCCAATGCTGTTATATACATTGGCACTATCACAACAATCCTCGGCTTCGTTGCCTTCTCCTTCACTGAATCTGCTCACTGTTACATGACAACTATGTTCTTATCATTCTCGAACTGGAACTCTACTGCCATTCACGGATGTTGTAATATACATTGATATAGCCCACAATTGTCCCGATCCGCAACCCCATCACTGCTCACCGATGCTGTTATATACATTGGATCTACCCACTATCGCATCAACTCTAGGCGTCGTTGCCTTCGTTGCCTTTTGCATCAGGAAATGGGCTTACAGTTACACTACCACTCAATTTTCATCGTTACCGAACTGCAACTCTTCTGCAATTTGGGGATGTTGTTACCTAGATTGATAAAACCCGCAATCGCAAGTATTCTAGGCCTCGTTGTGTTCTGCTCCAGCGAATGAGTTCATCATTTGTGGGATTGGAGCTTGCAACTGGTCTAGCTTAAGTGTTATTCCAGTTATCCGACATATGGTCAGATCTCTCAAACCACTTTCTTACTCTGTACGACCAGATAAGCCAGTTATCTCCACAGCTGCTTCATTGTTTCACTACTCCTTCCCTTCCACCTCCACGCTGTACAAAGTAACCTGTTCTACACCACCTCTTGTCCCTTCAAAACAGCATATGATTTGCCATATCTACTTTTGTCAAAAAATACTTTGGGAATGACTGTATCTATGCAATTTGCTTCTGCTGGTATTTATGGCGTTGCTGCTCTAGAATCCGATATAAGACAACAAGGTGTCCAATCGCTATCCAGATGGTACATTGGCCATGCGCTGATTCACGATTTTCAATACGTGCCTGGTTCTTCTGAATACCCGACATTGTCTTCTTCCATTTCTAACCACAATTTGGAAGTTTCAGTCTCTATGTTCTTTCCCACTGGTATGAAAGTGTTCTCTCCTGGTGATATCATTAAAGTTTGCGCGAAGTTTGTTGCTCTACCCAACCAAGCAATGTCTTTGAATACCACTATCCATCAAATATCAGTTACCTGTCTGTGTTTCCTATACCATGTCATGTATTGACAAATCTGAGATCGAATGCGGATCTCAGTCATGCTCCTGACGCAAGGCCATGCCCCATATATGTCTACGGACGAGTCGAAGCCCATTACCACGATGTAACAGATTATGGACCATACCATGGCTTTAACACGATGATGGCTTACTGCATTGAGGAATATGGTAGGACGGGTGAGGTTATGGGGGTTCTTCCACCTTAGTAACTATACATCTCTGTATCTAGGGATACTCAAGTAAGTACTAGGTACACGGCTGTAGTTCCTATCGTATTTGTCTAAGCGGATCTCCACACAAATTGTATTGGCAACCTATTTCAATCGTATATGCAAAGAGGACAGATATGGATTGTTGTATCTGATGCTACTAAATAGATGGCAACTAAATCGTATCGTGGCGTAACGCAATACTGACAATACATATAACTGCAATATTAAACCTCAGTGATTAATTTATATCGTAAAGTATATTCCAATAACATATCTTAACAATTGATAATTATTATATGGGATTTCATATAATCAATCTTCAATGATTAATTAATGTCATAAGGTGTATTTGTCTAAATGATTTCAGTGATTAATGAGTAGAGTATATTTCTTTAATGAATCTCCACGATTAATTAATATGGTAAGGTATTCCATATAATTAATCTTGATGATTAATGGATATTGTAAGATATATTCCCAAAATGAATCTTGGTGATTAATTAATATTGTGGCAGCAATATGTTGCCAGTTGATAGTGCAATCTTAATTGACACGTATCTTCACCAAATGTTCCTCTATCTCTTCCTTGATGAATCTGGTGTTCAGATACTAACGGCAATATTACGTCTCAGTGCAATCTCCCTCAATATTCCAAATCTCCACTCTGAAGAAGATTGCAAATTATACTTCATCGCTTCTTATTCTATTTCCCAAATCTGGCTCACAATTCTGAATTTGAATAATTAGGTTTATTCTTAAAGATGTTTCTGGACCTAGTTGTATGTATCAGGCATTGCTTTTTGCCGCGGTAATTAGGAAGTAAATCACTTCCACCAGAATGTACTTGAGTATCGGAATCGTTGATATCCAACATAGATATTTCGGATTGAGGAATGATTGAATCAGCTATCCCTGGATTCGATACGGGCGAAGCCCTAAGACTGTTTATGTATTCTGGAGGGAATACATTATAATGTCGATAATATATCAATATCTCGGTGAACTGGAATATACTTGCCAACCACCAAAGACAGGGTGGTGCAAACAACTGAACATCTCTTTCGAAGCGATCCTGTAATATGGATAAAGCGCAAAGTATTGTGTCGTACTCATTATTGAACTTATGCTGAACCATGGGGCAGGGGAATGGCGTACAATCCTAATAGATAATACTAATATCCTCAATAATGATAATACTCATCATAAGAACTGAAAATAACAATCATATTGCAGCTGCTTCCTCGCAGGTAGGTATCATAGGTATCGTTTGTGCTTGTTGGAATGCCCCTTCAATGCCGATGCATTGATGTCTCTTAATAGTGTTCATGTATTGTATGATCAGGTTTTAGGAGTCACTCCCCCCGTAGGGCCATCATCGTGAATCAAGGATTGCTATGATCTCACCTGTAATATCGTAGAGTACTACTGAATGAGATTGAATCTCTCTTGATAGCAGACCACGCATTCCAAGGGGTATTGTGTATTGCATGATTGGATTCAAAGAGTTACTCTCCCCGGAGGGCCATCATCGGCAATAAGATTGAAACAAACACTGACATCGATTTAAATATCTTGCAACACATTTGTTCGGGTAGTCAAAACCTCTTGTTGCCTGACGTGGTTATTTGGAAGGCTTTAAACAGATTGCTTAATTATATTACGACACAACCTGACCGTTCAGGCTTGTTGGAGTATCTCCTTCAGAGGCTATGCGTGGTGGCCCACCATTGCACTGTTGAGATTTTACTGTGACGAATTAATCTGCCCCTTTGTTCGGTGGTTTATTGGGGATTGCCCTAGGTAATAATCACTCAGACATGTCATGTTAAGGTCATAACTGTTCTCACTAACCGGTGAGTGCTCAAGGTGTTCCGATACCTACTGGGGAAATACCTTGAGATCCCCCAACATTGCATATTGGCTATTGTTTGCCTGACATGTCAGTCGCTATATAGCAGTTGACGCATCTAGTCCCACTTAGCATCGTTCAGGGAATGTGGTAAGAAATAACTGGCATCTCTTTAAGCCCTGAAGGCTTATGACTGGCCAAGGGTATTGCATTACCTAATCAATAAAAATTAATGGTACTTTCAATGAATCTGCAAGCAATGAGGCTCACTATCAAATTGACATGAGGTTCCCATGAAATCCCGCTAAGGATGACAGGACTGGCATACTTGTATTATCTAGGATTGGCGTTATGTATTCTACACGAGTAAACTCTGTACCATATATCCTTCTGACATTCACACAAGCACCATTACCTCTATTAAGTGAGAACCCCGAACAGGTCACTTTTCCATCCACGTCATCATTCCACTGAGCGAGCCTTTCAAGAAGACCCCACTTCCGAAACACAATTCATTGATCAACATCGATAGCAGTGTATTCGGTCGGGATATTACTACCGGTAAAATTATCATTCTTAAAAAGGAATTTTTGTTGTTACTCACACCTTCATCAACTGCTTCTTCTTCTGATACTCTGTCAACCAAACCTGGACCTTCTCCAGACACTCCTCGCAACAAGGAATGGAATCGTGCACCTACTATTCATACATCTTTGGCTGCAGTTAATAGCCTTCCTGGTAACACTAAGTGCAAAAGACTGCCTTCTCCTCCAACAAACTCCCGGCTCAGAAGTCGTCAAGATAATGAAGTGCTAGATAATCATTTTGCCCATGCTTCGTGCAGTAAACCTCACTTCATTAGTTAAATATGAAGCTGACTCTTCTAGCATTGCCATTAACATCTTCTGATAGCAGCCTTACCGATATTGACATTGTGCCTGGAACACCTCAGCATCACAAAGAGTTCGCTGAGGTTACCCTGCATACTCCAGAAGATACACCTGTAACAAAGATGGTCAAAAAATCATTGCATTCCAAGATACGTCGCTTACAAGTCATCCATTTCCTTTGGTTCAGCTTTGTATGTATACTCTGCAACTGTTCGTTATCATTGTCCTGTGTTACTCTGTTACTGAATATTTTCTTGCTGTGATTTAGTTTCTATATAAGCGGTGATGTCGTTTGTCTTTGATCCTGCTGGGGTTTACATCTCAACCATGCCTTGATGTCTGTTACTCGTCCAACAGCATCATGAACACAACTGTGTTGTTCTTCAATGTCACTGTTAATCATTTCGTCCAGCTGACTCCATGACTCCACACAATCCAATTACCACATGGCAATGTCGTGACTGTAATCAAACTGCCCAACAATTGAGATGTCAGATAATACGTTCCCATCCCCAGGAAAATGTTTCTCACTGGTGGAACCGCCTTGCCTCTTTGCATCCGATTTGTCTTTCTCTACATTGGCCTCCTGATAAACATTGCCATAAATGTGGGACCAGATTACATCCTTCTGGAAGAGATGACTCCAAGTAATGTTGTTTTGATGGTCGATTCCCTTTACTAAAATTACCTCCATGTCCTGCCGCTGACAATGACATATTGTCAGGTGGTTGTGCCTCCAGTATCTCATGGACTCTGAACAATCTATTCTGCTACTCTGCTATATAGTACCCAAGGCGACTTTCCGCTCTTACGTACTGCGTCAAACGTTGTTCTTTGCGGCTGTACCTATCACCGCATGTTAGATATCACCCGCAGTCAGCTCTCTTCACACTGGGTCCCATACTCTGCAGCCGATAGAGATCATGCCTCCATCTCTCTCCGTATTGACAAATTCATTATTCTACAAATCGAACGACACTTGCAACTCTCGAATCCTGATGTCCAAATGTTTCAGTAACGGCGGGATCAACCTCCTGGCATCGCTTCAGCGTTAGAACTCAGAAGTCAACCCACCGCTTCCAATGAATTCGCTGCGATATTACATTCAAATACAATCACGAACTTCCATCCTTTCAGCGTATATGTTTAGTGCAACAGTCTGGATTTAAATGATGGCGAATTCGTAGACATACTCTCCCACCACTATGAACCTCTTTGGTATCCGCTTCTCTTCTTTCATGCTACACCTGGATGGTAACATGACATGCACCCTAATCTAACTGAGATGAAGTACTACCATTAACTTTGACTCCAAAATGATGTACATTTCGATTCTTTGGGGAGGCTAGCCAACAAATACAGTGGATATATTTTCCAGTATGGGAGACAAGTGATTGGATTACAGACGTCATGGTTTAATCAACAGAGCAGAAGGAGAGACCAAAATTGAGTACCGTTTATGCTCAAGCTGGATTGGTTCCACATTATAGCCTTCGGAACAAGTTTTAGATGGGTTAACCATATGTCACGAATTTTAGAGACCGTTTCTTTTCATCACCATCACCAACAATTCTACTTGGCCTGAGATCAAATAACGCCTATAGCCTGGTCAAAATGCTTCTTACAAACCCATTGTTGTCACTCGTGCTTTCAAATCGCACTGTTCTTTGATGATGAAATCTACCTCGTGAGCTACTCCCTCAACACCCATATTCAGTTTTCGGCATAACTAACCTCTTTTGTTGCTCCAATTTGGGTCAATTAGTTTATCAAGTAAGAGTCATTGAATTCCAGAAGCGTGGTTTGCGACATGAACATATCATCTTAAAGGTTGCACCTGAGATTCTAGTGATTCAACCTTGAGTTTGAAACTTCGCCTTTACGATCTTTTCCTTCTAATTGTCGGTCCTAGATACATCCTGATCTAACTCTTGAAATGATTGACCATATTGTAAGAGCCAAACTTCCCAGCTCTGAAGAAAACCATTCTGTGCGGGCCAAGATCCTGAAATATAACATGTGCTGAGAAGATCACCTCTCCTCTCCCAATAACAATTGCTACAAGAATGGAAAATGTCAATATGGGTATCCGAAATGTTTGCAGAGAACAACAGCACTAGCCGAATGCGGCAGAGTGATGTATAGGCATCGTAAAGAGGAAGACAAGATGGTCATTTCCTATAGCCCTTTCCTAACTGACCTTATGGATTGTCATGTTGACATAGGTGTCACCTTGACTGTTAGCATCTTTATGTATGTGTGGAAATACCTCTTCCAATGCCCTGACAGCACTCAATACACGATCATTGACCCCAGAAAAGACCACCTCGATGAGATCCAGGATTTCATCAACGCACATTATGTCAGTGCATCTGAAGCTGCCTGGAGAATATTCGGCTTTGACATTACCAGAAAGTTTCCCACCGTTAGCAGCCTTCGGGTGGACTTGCCTGGCCAAAAGTTTTTCCAATGCCTCGATGAAACGGATCTGCAACTACTGCAACTCAAGTTTTGACAGATTTCCCATGTCCAAACATTCCTCTCTTTACCGCCCTAAAATACATTGACTTCTACACCCAATACTTACACCAACCTTCCCTGCTAAATGGATCATTTCCTGGTGATCAGTGGTTAGAAAGTCCTTCACCTGATCTCAATGTGCCTCACATTATCTCAGCTCACATTTGAGATGATATCGTGTGCAGACTGGTTTCTGTTTCTCCCCCAACAGGTGAACTTTGCGGTTTATGAACTGTACTTTTACAGAGACCAGCATACAGTTACGAAGAACTTTGAATGGTAAACAGCATCCCTTATAACACCTGTCAAAAAGCCACTACAAGCTTTGGCATATTTGCCGGCATCGCCGAAGCTGACCTTTGTTTACAAGAAGCTATATCCCTGTATTACGCTCCGTACCATTTGCGTTTTGTCTGTCCTCAACTTATAGTTGACATTCCCACTCCTACCCATGATCTATGGAACAAATCCAAAGATGAGCTTTCCACTGACCATGTGCAACATTTTCCGGACATCGAACATGCATACCTACAATCTTTATGCGATATACAAAAGCCTCTTGCCATACTTGGTAACTGTCTAGACAACTTCGGTCGTCCTGACCCTGGCCAACATATTCATGATGTTGAAATGGAACATGAAACTTCTAGGCTTGGATCCGACGAATTAGCACTCACGGTGAATACTATGTTAACCTCTATGAATGCTCAGCAATCTGTAGTATTTCAAACAATATACACCACAGTTACTGATCCTCAGCGTCAAAATACGGTGTTCTACCTAGATGGCAAAGCTGGTTGTGGCAAATCTTTCTTGCTTTAGTGCTTTGTTCAAAACTTCGATCCGAATGTTGTATACCGGATATTGCTGGTATTACTGCTTTGAATGTGACCATGTACTAGAGAGGACAGACTGGTCATTCAGCTTGTGGGATTCCAGTAAATCACGTTCATCTCTCCGGCCTCTTTCCTCCTCTGGGTTAAAAACTTTACCAGAATAACTATGAAATTCATTCAACTATTAAACCTGACTCTCAGTGTGCTCTCTACCTTGCTGTTGCTGATTTCAGCATTTGGGAAGAGATGCCCATGGCTCGCAGATCTGATTTGGAGTGTGTCGACAACATATTGAAAGGACTTACTAGAAACAATTCCCCTTTGGGCGGTAACATTTTCTTAGGAATTGGTGACTTGTGCCAAGAAGATCAAGTAGTCTGTTATGGCGGGAAATCCAAAACCATGGACACATCCATAGTGTTGTGTCCTCTGTGGCATTAGTTTTGACTTCTCCGTCTATACTAACCCATTCAGCACGCTACTGATCATGAATGTGCCCAATGGGATGACAACATTGGCCAAGGAACTGGTCGAATTGAACGAGCTGATATATCGCTTGATCTGATTGCTGATGTTGATGATATCGATAACGCTATCGGTTTCTTATATCCCTCTGCAATGTTGGCAAACCCTGAACGATGCATACGCAATTCTTTTCTAAGTCCTCTCAACTTTTACATTGTCATATTCAATGAATCTATGCTCAACCGTCTAACAAATGAACAAGGTTTCCCACACCTCCACTCATCTCTATTTACTCTTCTAACATCTTTCAGTTACATATTCCAGTTTCAATTCAATCAAAGAGCAAGAAATAAGTCTACCAACAGACAATCCTGCAGCTACAATGGACTATCTTGCTGTTCAACAAGAAACCGGAGTCCTTGCCCACAAACTGAACTTGAAATGAAGTTGTATATGTGCCATTATGAGGAATATCGACATCAACAAGGGTCTGGTTGATAATCAATGAGTATTGGTTGAACGGTTTCATGAACAATTCATTCAATTTTGTCCTATCAAACCTTCTCCCCAATGTTATACTTTCTGAATACCTTGCATAACTTTCGAGTTCCAGCCTAGTAACTGCCCTTGGACAATCCAACGTCATCAATTTCCTCTCTGATTGGCTTATGCTAATAAACTCAATAGATGTCAAGGTCTATCACTGGATAAAGTTGCCTTGGACCTCTGTTCAAACAATTTCTCACATGGTCAACTCTAATGAAGTGTATCCCGCATTTGACACTGGGACGCATGTTGTAAACTTATGAGTGATGACAATGACACAAGGGAGACTAAAAATGTTGTATATCAAGAACTGTTGTTGTGTGGATAAGTACATATGGAATTATGAAAAAATGTGTTTTTTGACCTAAAATCGTGATATGAATTCATTATGCCAAATCACTACTATATTTCACCGGCCATGATGGTTGAGTGGTATCACAGTGTGATCACTACTCATACCACCTCTGAGTCCACAGCTACAAGATTTCACACTCTCTCAGCTGGACCAGAGGACATCACATTATATGTGAGTGTTTACAATCACGTGATTGGCAAAGCTTTTTTGTCGTCATGATCCTTGCTCTCTCGCTCGCATCAAGCACGCGCAGTCAACTATCATATTAAATCACCCATTCCATGCCAACCTCAGATGGAACCCCACTTACAGCACGGATGCCGTCTCCGGTGCTAGTATATATAAATTGAGATTGATGTACCATTCGATATATGTATTATTCTGAACATGCACTTCTGGATTGGCTGCAGGAGAGACTCTGAGTGCAGTCAAAGATGTCCATACATATCATTAGTGACAGAATAGCAAGATGCACATGGATTGTGTAATTCATTAAACTACAAGATGCCAATTGATGGTGTTATCAATGTAACTACAAGATGCACATGGACAGTGTGACCAAATAAACTTGGAGATGCACATGGACAAAGTGATGGAACAGCCTTCAATCAGCCTCTAGCCTTTTCCATATGGTGTAGTATGACATGTCATATACTGAATCACAGCTTCAAGTCTACCCAGTGCAACATGAAGCAAATACAGATTAAGTATTTCCATATTGGGCATAGTCTAAATAGTATTATAATAGTTTCACTGCAGTGTCTTGCAACAAACCTACACAGTAAGTATATGATTCCAAAGAACATCAATTCAGAATTTCAAATTCATCATATCTGTAATTTGGAGAATATTCAATCTCAATCTGGTTGTTTTGATATTACTCTGATTGTTAGGAGTTCTGCCTAATTCCCAATAATGGTACTTTGTGAATTCCATAGTAAATCCATTGAGTCTACCATACTGCATTAATTGATGTATAACACCTATTCATAACATCACTAAGTTTTGCAGTCATGTTGCCAGTACTGGGATTACACTGCTGACACTGATGGAGTAATTAGTATCAATTTGTGTGGGCAGCAGCCAATTCGTAGCTGATGAGGTTATTCTGTCACGATAACCAGGATCTTTAATTAAGACCCATCAGTTGTGTTTGTAATCATCAAACACACTGACTCATAATGCGCTAGCTGGACAACACAAAGTTTCGTTGTGATTATGATGATTTACAGGTGGAACAGACATCATACAACATGTGAGTATGGGGATTTCTTACGCCAAGTCTCCTCAGGAGTGGAAACATACTGTGGCAGTTCCTGGTCTTCAAACAGTTAAGACCTAAGCATCTAGTGTCTATCTGATCATTGGGATTGGGTGAGAATGCAAGGCTTGGGGGTAGTGTTAGCAACAAGTCCGGACTGTCACTTCGGGTCCGGGTCCGGGTCCGGGTCCAAACTGAACTGTTGCCAAATACGCGGTCCGGGTTGTCAATAAACCTGCACTGTTACGGCGTAGGCAGGTACGGTGATACCTGGGAATAATAGAAGAAAGATACGGGTGGTGCGGAAGGAATTGTGTTACGGAAAGACGGAGACGTTGGAAGACGCGGAGGAAGCGGCGAGATGGTG
>Ga0307512_10003535_pt1 | contig 18034 bp, 14 predicted proteins | sample 14_EM_MG_FD_200267 | JGI IMG/M metagenome (GOLD analysis project Ga0307512, IMG submission 200267) | Populus trichocarpa ectomycorrhiza microbial communities from riparian zone in the Pacific Northwest, United States - 14_EM | ecosystem: Host-associated > Plants > Roots > Unclassified | place...
TCCGAATCTCATCTCCTGATCTTACACACCACTAGGTTATCCCTTATCATAACAACCACGCCACCTCTCCCCACGTCGCAACACCTCAGACCACTTCTTTATCTTACTAAATTATACCGCCACCATCTCGCCACTTCCTCCGCATCTTCCAACGTCTCCGCCTTTCCGTAACACCATTCCTTCCACACCTTCCGTATCTTTCTTCTATTATTCCTAGGTATCTCCGTACCTTCTTGCGCCGTGACACACTGACCCAGAGATCCCAATAGATAACAATTGCACGGATGACCAACTTGATTTCGGGATGCCAGGGGCCACTGGGGATTGCGAACAAGAAGGTGATGAAAGTGAGGTGTGCGATGCCAGCCTCACAGCCAGCCGGCAATGACGGCCCCCAACTGAACTCGAGAGGTTTGACCTGGGAACCAGTAATGTCGACGGGTTTAAGGGCGAGGATGGCGACAATGTGTATGCGGACGAGGAGGATGAAGCATTGCAAGCCGATGATGGATCAATGCAGAATGTGGAGGACTGAGGGCATAGTTAGTAGGTTTGACCTGGGAACCAGTGATGTCGATGGGTATGAGTGCGAGCATGGCGACGATGTGGATGCAGATGAGGAGGAATACGCATCGCAAGCCGATGATGGATCAACGCAGCATGTGGTGGACTAAGGGCATAGTACTAGAGAGTGTGAAGATTAGACTGTATATTGCAGACCTGTAAAATACGATAATGCTGAAGCAAATGCAATGGCAAGCGATGTATCCGAAGCGATGACTGTATTGCACCATGTGAGAAAATTTCGATACTAAACATATATGGGGCGAGTGTGGCATCCGATATACAGCAATACTGGAGAGGTACAATGTGGCTATCGGCCGAAGAAAGGCATAAACATTGCCAGTTGTTGTGTAAATGGCTACAGCATAACTGCATCCCCTGCAAACAGTGTAACACACGTGTCGTTCTGATGGTGGGAATACCGGGCAAAAAGGAATGGAAGAAAGTATGCAACGCAACCCATTGCCAGGGCGACGGGAAGTGTGTTATTCTCCGTCAGAGGGTACGAGGTTCCATCAGACCCGTCAGAGCCGTCCGGAACCCCCGGGTGTTTCAGATGGAACCTAGGGTTGTTGCTGATAAGGATTGTGAGAAGGTTCTTGATTCAGCTAATAGCAGTTCATTATTGAGCTCTGTTTTCAATACAATCAACAACAAATTTGATGATGAGTGTTTTGATCAGATGGTCAGGCTCCTGAATACACATCAGATTTGCCAGTAGAAAGCTGACCGAGTCTCTGGCAACAACTTCACAATCAGCAGCCAGTCTGTAATCCGAATTCTGGTCGACCAGGCTGGGTCAATATGATTCATTCTGAGTAGATAAATTTGGGATTCAGATCTGCCAGGAGTGCTGGTGGTAGATGAAATATATCTTGACAAGATGTTTACCTCAGTGGCAGTGGTGATGATATGAGAATTGCTGACTGACAACGTTGTTATTGGGTTGCCTCAGTCAATTTTGCTGGGGAATACCCTTGCTAAAAAGTTGAATATGGCTCATAACAACTATCCGAGAATTATCAGTGGAGAATAAGGGTGGTATTCATTCCGTAAAGTAAATTGAATGCCTCGCTGCCTTTTAGAAATCTAGACAACTCCACCTCTAGAGCATCCAGTGCTTGTTTCAGCACTTGAACCAATCCTGGTTAATTCAATGCCCGGAGCAGCCACAAAATTCAACAGTGTCATTGACAAGCTCACCTGCAAGACCAAATTACAACTGCTGATCTTTGTAGATTGGCAAGATGTGAATCTCACCAAGGAGGATCTGAACAGCAGTATTGACCAGACAGAAAACCAATTGAATATCCACCTTGTTATATAGCATACTGTATCTTCCAGAGCGAAGCCATTAAGCAACAGCCAACTCATCCACAGTTCTTGGATTGAGGGATTACTGATCAGTCCTGTCAATAAAAGACAAAAACTATGTGGGCTGGTAAATTGCAATGAAAGTGAGAATAGAATTCAAACTTCAAGTCACAGCTATGCCATGATTCCATGCACTCTTTGATTGGTAATACCAGATCATGTGGCTGTTTTCAGGCTCAGCTAAAGATCCTGAGAATGGCAGTATAATAGAAAGCATGGTGCAGGGGTGGTGTATTGTGCTGTGAGAAAATTGATAGATGCCATCCCGACTGAAGACAACAAAGCTGAAATGGAAGCAACATACTGGGCAATTCAAATTGCAAAGTCCTGGGCAATACGATGGTGGTCAGAATTGTTTTCATGCAAATGGGACACCATGTGATCAGATACTGAAGGAGAATACCCAACTTATTGATCTCCAGTTGACTGAGGAAAAGCAAGCAAAACAGAAATCACTTGTGGATAGATACAATTTCTAAGGTGCTTCAGAAGAATTGAGGGTTCAATAATAGCAGCTAGCATGGTCATTGACAGTGTTTCGAAACGCTGAGAATGGCAGCAGTACTCCGGGACAATCGTAAAATGAATAGTCACTGGATAATTGAGTTGATGCTACAGTTCCCAAAGGATGAAATCGTCTTTCCTTCCACCGATTCTCAATGAACCAGAATAGTATCTCAAAACTCATCAAGATACAGGGTTATGTGTGGCACTCCTTCGCAAACTGGACGGAAATCAACAAGTAGGTGCTAGCTACTCTCTTTCATGAAATATGGCATGTCTGTTTCATCCTTCTGGCCAGATTTGTGATTTGCTGTTGTATTTAACCAAGTATTTCTGTGTTCATGGTAATTGTATCCACATGTAGGCAGAAATGGGCAGCCATACACATATAGAGATGCTGCTCAAATTCCAGGATGCTCCAAATCCCACTGCCTTCAGAACTACACCCTATGGAGGTGATATTGGCTGAAATCTTATAACAACGAACAATGCCATTATAACGAAGATTTTCTGGGTACTGAATGTGCAGCACCAGGTATTTGCATAAGTTGTCCAGCTAGGTCCAAACAGAGTTCCACTCACATGGCAACTAATCACAGGTCCTGGTGGCTATGATAACCTATTGAGTGATTTCTGCCAATACTTATCAGTGGTCAAAATGAGTGTCCTACACAGATTGTTGAGTTGACTGAATATCATGAAGTTGATAATTTGACATATTTTGAAGTCTGATGAGATCCATATAAAGCAGCCGACAGAGAAAGGAGACGTGCAGTATTCAGAATGAGAAGATAAATGATAATCCTAGATCATTAGGTCAGTCAAATGAAGGTATATGTCTTTGGACATTGAACCAAACTTATCTTCTGAACTGATTCAAATAGTCAAAAATGGTTGTTTGGAAGGCAAACTCTACTGGCACAATTAATTTTTACTCTCTGTAATTTTGAAGTAAATTAAGTTTTAATGTAGGAATTGTTGGTTGTTAACTCAGTATTTGGTAGAATGGGATTACATTGCCATTCTTGATTATGAATAGTGACAAATATGAGATGAAGTCATGAGATAAGGAATGATTTTGTGCTGTTGTAGGCATGATGAACAAATGGACGAAAGCGGTTGTCAAGATTATGTCATGGCACTGATCAACTAATGTAGCTTCCACTGGTAATATACTTTTTTAAAGTCATAATGTTGAAAATATGTGAAGCCCATGGCTACATTTTCAAGTTCTGGACTGTCCTCATGTCATGATGATTGGACATAGATGAATCTTGACACATAATTCTGCAATGCAGTTCCAAATATTTGTCCATTGTGAAATTGAGGATTGCCTGCAACCTGAGGCCAGCTAAAAATCTCAAAATCAGACAGGTGAAAAGACATAATAAAACTGCCTTCAGGTTGACTGGAGAATACTGTAGTTATCCTGAGTTTCATTCAGCTAGATCAAGCTGGGTTTAGTTCCAATTCAGCTACACAATATAGACAATCTAGGAGATATTGAATACCAATTTCAGAATATGACAAACAGTTTGCACATTTCTTGCACACTTGCAGCTGATACTGGCCTATGATTGAATTTCATGCACACCTCAGATCTGCAAGGGAGAGTGTCAGGTTATGAGATACCGCCCAGAAATCTGTGGCTATGGTGCAGCATTTGCTGCCAGTCGTTATCTGGCTTATTGCTACAGTTCAGGTACACCTCAGATTGTCAATCCCATCAAGAATGATAATCTTGCATGTGTATGAATCTACGGCTGTTACAGTGCAATTCAATAGTAATGTATCAATTTGGCCAAGGTACATCTCAGAGTGGAAAATCAGCCACTGAAGTACATGTACTCAGTTCATGGTATACTGTAAATATTTTGTATTCTACACACCCACCATATTTTGTTTGAGTCAGAATTCTATTGACTCAGAGAAAAAGCAGTTTGCACAGACGGTCATCTATTAAAGACTCAATATGGTTAAGGTGGATGTAGTTCAACTCTGTCAATCTCTGCTCATATCAGAAGCTATTCTTGATTAGGATTTGAAGTCCATTGCCACAATACCTTGACTGTTATGCTCTATGTCAACTGTCTGTAGAAGGATAGTAGCCCCAGCACACTAAGCCATCAATGAACAGCATTGGCCAATCACTAACCTTACTTAACACAAGATAGACTAAGTACTATGATTGGACCTACATATTCAAATCCCAAAATTGTTTTTGTAAGATTTGGCTCTGTCAAAAGAGCTGGGGCTTGTGTCAGTATCTCAAGACACAAATTCTTCTCAGCAACTCTGCAGATAAGCAGCAACTCCTGCTCACTCGATTTTTACTGCACCTGCTCAAAGTGACTGAAGGTCAGAATCTATTCATATCAAACTGAACTGAATTCTCACTAAGTGTATGTTTTGGGCCTCAAAATCTAAATCTAAATATGTATTATTTGACCTGATTTCTGTCAAGAGAGTTTAAAGGAAGAGAATCTTGGCAGGCAGTCTCAGTTCAGTGATGCAGTAGGTGGACCAGTAACTTCCCATCCACCACCTATCTTGAAAAGCTCAACTTTATAATGAATCTCAAACACACCTATTAGCTTTTCCCAAACATTCTACATTCCAAAATTGCATGAAGATAATGTTCTCAAGATGTCTCAAGATATGAAAAGACAATGTTGAAGAGTATAAATATCTCTTCAAGGGAGGTGAGTCTGCAATCGCAGCCAATGCATTGAATTCAGAATAACTATTCAGTCCGCAGTGTGCTTCACATCTGCAGACCTGTATGCACAGAGTCCTCTGCCCACTGTGAGAAGATGTCTGACTATACATTCATCCCGCTGTATATAGTATTTAGCCCCAATATAGATTTGATGTCACATTGGTAACAATGAGACTTATAATGAATTTGAAAATTAATAATGTGCAAATTACTTGAGATTAGGTAAAACTTATGAACATAAGTGACAATTCATGACCAAGTTGCTACAAATCTGACCATTGATAACAGTGTGCATCAATAAGATTACAACTGAATTGTTATCTTACTGTACCATTGTTTCTCTATGAATCTATCTCTCCTCTGTGCACCTAAATTCTCTCTCTCCTCTGTTCACTGCAATTTGTTTATGAAGGTATTCTGGAGATACATCCTAGATGAACGCATGAAAGTGAACTTATGCAGACAATACTGCCTTCTCGACTGCTATCATAGCGGCAGCAACCTGATACAACACAATATTATAAAAATCAATATATCCTTCCAACAAATATTCCATGTACTGAGATGTATATTTCACTCCTATCAATATAACCCTCGATTTGAAAGCTTCTATCTCACCTTGCATTGACAGGGTCCCAAATCTATCGAAATTCAATGCTGGAATGTTTCTATGCCACTCCGTCATGTTATCTGCTCACACACATATGGATAAATATTTCATTTCTGGGTATTATATGCAGTGGCACTCATTCTCTTTGAGGTTCTTACTGCTCCAGGTAACAAGCAGCAAGGGTGAGTTAATATTTGAACGATAATATTGCCATAAGTTCTTGAGGTGTATCTCGTTCAGGTGGATCTGGTTCAATTCGATTTATATTAGGTGAAGTCAACCTCCAATTCTTCCATCCATAGTGCTGGTGTTAGAAGTGCAATTATTTGGCATTGGGTATAAGAAATTCATCTATATTGCTGCACATGACTCTTTCTAAATCACAATGCTGGACTGCCATCCTCGTTACTATCTTGAACGGTAGAAGCGATCTCTCTTGATTCCATCCAAGCCATGTCTCAATTTGCATTGTGCTCCACCTTGTCCAACTTCTTGCACTATTTTTCCCCTGATTCTATTTTGTTTAATCTTATATTTAACACATTTATAACCCAATATTCCCCAACTTCTATCTTTCTTTCATCAATGTGGAACCTATGGCTAGCTAGGTGAGGAATCACTAATCAAAGATGGATCAAGAACCACACCTTGAGAGAGTACTCACATTCGCATTCGAGGAAATAGCAAATCTTGCATATCCATCAAGTCTTTGTCTTCCAACGTTGTCTTTTTACATTGAGTTGAAGATGACAAATTGCGGCAATTTGATAAATGAAGTTGAATCATGATACCAATCCAGAGATTGCCAATAACCAATATCAGTCTAGCGGAGAGTTCACCTCATCAGCTGACATTAAAGACCAGTTAAATCATGGGAAGGGGTTTCTACTTCAAGGCCAAATCCACTGGGAAAAGAACTTATATACTATATGGTGTTCAGTGGCAAAGAATTTGAGGCATGGCAACACTGTCATTTCACACCAGCCAGTTACAAATTCATGACATGCAGCTGGAACGATGGCACAACAATTGATTATACACCTAAATTCAACCCTCCTTAATAAATTATGCAAGTCTGACCATGTACCCACCCAGGTGCTCCCACTACCCCAGTCAAGTCGAAACCTGGATGTTCCACAATGTAAGGCTATTGGAGATTCGAATGTTGCCCAATGCCAAAGGGCTACATTTGATATTGCAAAATGGATCATGGATGCAATCATATTCACAAAGACTCCTTGGCCAGTATTATCAAACAAGAAGTGCTCTATGGTTGACCAATCCTGGAAACTTGCCATAGAAGCTCAGCATTGGCAGCACACATTAGCAGGTACTCTGGTACGAACAACATCTCTGTGTCAATTGCCTCATCGTCGAACTCTGAATATTGATCTGCACACATCAGAAGCTGTAAGTCATTAATTCTGTTTAATGCTTCTCTATCAGAGTGATGCTATTGACTGCACCCCAGGATATGCATGATAAAAACTGAAGTTGTTACAATTCAAGAATGATTGGCCGATAGGGCATATTGAACAGTTGTTTGTTGTTCCCGGTTGGATTTAACCTCTGTGACTGAGCTTTGGATCCAGGTAAAGCAGTACCCAGACGACAATGCATATCTCTCAAAAATTTGGGATGAAAAATTCATAGCTCACCCTAATGGAACATGTCTGCTACTATGGCAAGGCAAGGAGATCGGCTACAGCTGGAACAGTCCGACATGCACCTCGCATTGAATATGGCCAAAATGGCCAAAGGCGGGTTGTAGTGTACTGCAATGGATGAAATGCAATATCTGATCAAGAAACCTCGAGCTGAAGTCTGAGAAGAGAAGAAGTGGGGCGTGGAGTTTCCGGGGCATAACAAGGTGAAGGCTGCGATAGAAAGACACCTGGCCATGCTTCGTCAAAACCAGACGGACAGATGCCTTCCTTGCCAAAATGACACCTTAAAGAATCTGCAGACACGCTGGAGATGCCAAGGAACAGGTGCATCTCCACCAAACCTACGCAGACAGCCGACTCCAGAGCCGATGCCACCTCTGCCCGGAACACCACCTCCACCTGGAGCGCCACCCACGCCACCCAGAAACAATGACGGAGCTCAATGTTCCCAAATTGTCAATTTGCCAGCCCGATATATGTATTCACATTGTTCTCCTCCCTGTGTTCAGTTTTGTACATTGGATGCATATGCCCAGGATAGCCAGCACAATGCAGATTGTGATCCAGATATGCTGACTGATGAAGGAACATCGACTGGTTAGTACAGTATCTGCTGTGTGGTAATGCAGCTAACATCCATTTTGAAGACCAGAGCAGCCTGTTGAGCGAACCTGCAAGTGATAACGAGCATTGATTGAAAGAAATGGGATTTTGGAGTGTATAATTATCTACAATTAGCGGACACTGTAAAGTATATTTTAAAGGATATATTTATATGTATTATTAAAGAACAATGTAGTAATCAATGAGAAAGTGAATGAAAACGCTTGAAAGACTGCCAGAACAATGTGAATGATAGACTACGCCAAATGAACAGATTGAATAATGCGGATACGCCCGTGGCAAAATCAGCCTCAACGGAGCGTCAACAATTTTAGGTCAACTAAGACTGGCAATTAAACATTGACTTGGTCATGGTTATACAAAATGGAAGTATTGGCCGCCTTTCTGGGAAAAAATTATAACAACACGCTCCCTACCTCATCTTGAAAATGAGCGTCAACAGAGCGTCAACAATTTTTGGTCTTGTAAACAAGGAAATTGTAAACTGATTTAATTGCTGTGTAGCATAACCGTTGTATTGGCTGACATTAGAGGCAAAACAGCAAGCAACACGGTCACTGCCCCATTGTGAATATAAGCGTCAACCGAGCATCAATGATTTTTGGCTTTGCATCTTGGGTTATCTAAGTGTTGATTTGTGATAGTTATTCATATAGGATGTATTGGGGGCCTTTTTAGGCAACAGGGTGCGTGCGATGTTTGTTTCCCCATCATGAAAACGAGCATCAACGGAGCGTCAATGATTTTTGGTCTTCTAAGTCAGGTAATTACAATGTGATCTGGTACTGATTATGCTTAATGGATGTATTGGCTGCCTTTATAGGCGAAAGAGAAAGCGACATGGTCATTGCCCCATTCTGAAAATGAGCGTCAACTGACCGTCAACGAGTTTTGGCTCTGCATCTTGGGTTATCTACGTGGCGATTGATCGCAGACATCCATAAATAAGGTATCAGCTGCCTTTTCAGGCAAAACAGTGCATGCGATGTTTGTTACCCCATCATGATAATGAGCGTCAACAGAACATCAACAATTTGTATTCTTCGAAGTCTGGTAAATACAAAGTGATCTGTTAGTGATTAGGCTTAATGGATGTAGGGGCTGCCTTTATAGGCGAAAAAGCAAGCGACATGGTCATTGCCCCATTCTGAGAATGAGCGTCAACTGAGCGTCAACGATTTCTGGCATTGCACCTTGGGTTATCGAAGTGGCGATTGGTTGCAGATATCCAGAAATGAGATATTAGCCGCCTTTACCGTCAAAAATATCGGCGGCACACTTACTGCCCCATCCTGAAAATGAGTGACAACGGAGCCCCAACGATTTTTGGTCTTGTACATTGGGTAATCATGGCATCGCGTGGATATATGAGATCATCACTGTACTATTGACCATCTTAGTACTCCTAAATACAGAACACAAAAGGCAAATCATTGATTCCAAAATAACCGATGTTGCAACCTGCAAAGTGATCAAAAGGAATTTCTGGATGTTACTTAAATGATTATTATCAAGTACAATAATCAAACAGCAAAAGCAAGAGCATCATACAAATCTCCGGACAGACCCGCTGGACAACCTGCTGACCACCCACCCAATTCTGACTGGTTGGGAGATGTCCGTTGTACCATGCCCGACTTGTCAGTGTGGGTGTATTGACGACCCGGACCGCGTCTTTGGTGACAGTTCATTTCGGACACAGACCCGGACCTGATGCGGCGGTCTGGAACTGTTGCTAACACTACCCTTATGAGATTCCTTTCCATCACATGTCAAATTATTTGGTGCGCTGTATCCTGTCAGAATTTGTTATATTAATCTGTGATATCTTCTAACACCCTCATGACTGCAGAATAGAGTTCCCAAGTACTCCGCAATTCAATCACACTGCTATGCTCTACATTGTCCAGATGATCTGCAAATATCTAAGTTATCGGGAAACAGCAATCAAAAAGTAACAGGATACTCTGCTGACCAGTAACCAGTAACTTGAAACTAATTCTAGTGATTATGGATGCCAGTGCACACAGTCATTTCTTTTGTACCAGTAACAGTCATCAAATATCCCACAACCAATTATAAGTGGGAGAATTGGCTAATTCATGATGATTTTGCTCTGGATATCACAGTATCACATACCATCCAGCTATGATTCTATTGCTTTTCCATGTCAGTAGTACTGATGTTCAATCCTCATCAGGAAGATTTGCCTATACAGAATCCAACATGTTCAACAGTTGATAATGATTGCATCTAATATATTCTGAATTGGAGTGTTTAATATTTTTGCGACTGAGGGTATGTTGCCCATTAGGATTTGTTCTATGACGGAAGTCAGTAAACACTATGCCAGAGGCAGAGTGATCTGGATGTTCAAATGATAATGGGCTGCTGAATTCTTTCTGGGTAATCAATACTAATTTTGTTTTACACTAATAATGTCAACATTTACATTGTAAGACATTTTCATCTATCCCTCAAGGGTGTTTTCATACAAACTTGACAGTGGCACCACCACAACAACTTGCTCAGTCATCAGTTGGATATCATAGTTGCTATCAGTAATGTAATATTCTATCCAATACTCTCTTTGTCTGCCCCTAGGGCTTCTGGCATTACCAAATTCTAATTGCAGCAACCAAAATTCCAATACATTGCCCACATCTTGTGTACCTGATACTACATTACAGGGATACCTCAAATTGCATCCTGTATACTGGTTACTCATTAATGTTTCAATTTGCACATTGGATATGCATTCAGCAGCTTTATAACCTGTTGCCAACTCGTATGTTTAAATCAATTGAGGATTTCATAGTGATTCATTATCAATCCTGGATAGTCCATATCTTCATCTAGGATCTTCTCACTTTCCAGTTGCTTCACAACCTCCCTTGTACCAGTCTTGGTATTCTAAATATCCTCAATAGTCAGGTGCAGTGGGTCTGAGGTCGATTGGGTTGAAGGGCTCATACTCACACACCTGAACATTAATGTAGTGTTAGCTATTTCACAGACAAGCATTGGAAGCAAGATATACATGAAGAATGTAATCCATTCTATTCTTTCAATCAAAACTTACACTAATACTACTACCAATGTCTTGCCCACCCATCTTCTTATCCTCCACTCTGACATTCTCAACACTGTCTTCCCAAGACCATTGCAATTAATTGCATTAGAGTATATCCAATGTTGACAATGCTAACATGGATTATCTTGGCGAGTCTTATTACATGCTCTGTACTCTTCTTCCCTGGAACTGCCATTTCTCCTGCCAATAATATTACCACATTGTATTCCAGTTTTATCTTTATGGCATTTAAAAGGTGAAAGTTGTACAATATCTTACCTGATATAGATCTATCATCAAATGCCTGGGTGCAAATAATCCCATATCCATTATATTCAATTCTTCCTGCTTCATCGTGTACTAATATATTGTATTAAAATTATTGGCATGTTTAAGACAACTATTACTTTCCATTTAATCAATAAGCTCTTCCCAGTTGCATACATCTGCGCATAAAATATGGTGAACGTTGTAATTGGTTCAATTATCGGGTCAATCTGCATGCAGCAAACTACGATGTGAATAGATGTAGTTAGCATCTCGGAAAGATTATTTACTATGATTTTTTCTGTATGCTCTTGCAACATTGCCGGGTGGTTAATGGTTGCCACACGGTTCCTTTTCACTCACCTTCTCAATCTCGGTCAAACAATTGCTAAAGAAATATCTCTATCATGTGTTATGCATTTCATTTTGCATTTGTAAAATTTGTAAATCCTTGTCAGTTTTCAAAGTTTACCATACACTCTGCCAACACTGTCTCCCAGTGCAGGGTTCCGGCTGGTGGCTGTTTGAAACAGTTCTGTCTCTGGATCATCATACAATTCTTTTTCTCTGGAAACCCAGTCAGCAATAGTTTCTTCCTCTTGTTGAATACAGTGATCTTTGACTGACCTATCTGTTTGGCAAATCATTTTAAGGGAAATTTAGCATGCTTCAGTATCATTGTGCCATTGCATTCAGCACTCCCAACATCTGTTGAATCATCACAATCAGTGTCTGTGACATATGTTTCTGAAGAATCATAACACCAGGAGATTCACCCTAGGTCCTACTCAATACTAGCCCCTGATGAGTTCTGGACTGATACAGAAGAAGATGAATAAGGCTTCACTCAGTATGCGTAATAGGATTAACGCCCAAAGAATACAAGGTAACTGTTGAGTTCTCTGTGGTGGATAGAGAGTATCGACTAAAGAGTATTGTCTTAAGCTATCAGTATGGTGATGTACATGACTTCACAAGAGCGTGAAAGATGTATCCTCTGAACCACCACAGTATCATGATGACTCTAGGACTTCTAACGGATGCTAAAGTATCGTCCCAGCAACCGGCACTTATACTCGGGGACCATCAGTCCAAGAATGCAATGACTCTAGGTATCAACTTGTCTATAAGAAACAGCAAAGTAGTTTCGCCTCAGCACAAGGGGTAGTGCCGACTCAGGAGTATCCTACAAGAAGTATCCTCTGAAGAACCACGCTGTCGGGCTGGTCCTCGGACTCCCTTCACACTCCAAAGTATCATCTTGCTCACTTCCTGATCAATGACTTGCCTTGGCAAAGGTACTCAGAATAACCAAATATAACAAGGTGATAGATATATCCGTGATATAGAACTGAATAGTGAACGTACAACTCTGGACTTCAGGGGAGAAGTATCCTCATTGACTTCGATGCAGAACTAATAGATAATTCAGGGGAACGAAGTCAAGGCTAAACGTCCAGGTCGAGAAGGTCAATAGGTATCCGTAGATTGATCTTGGTTGTAGATGTTGTTTTCAATGTCCTTCCTCCATGTCGGTATTGTTGAATATATATCAGACGATCCACACTCTTCACAATCCTAAGACTGCCAAGGCCTGCATTGGAGTTGACATAAGTAACTGCCTCGTCATCCTTTGCCTGTACCATTGATAGTTGAGTTCTAACTCCCAGGAGTATGAACTATGTCATCAAGGTAATGCACTCATATTGCGACACAATTGCTATTGGCGTTACCTCGTATGGATATGAGCTTATTGGAAGCCAATTATCAACAAATAGGTTTGTGTCACCAAGAGCCAGTGGGAGTGCCCTCTCATATACCCACCGGTTACGTAATGGTTTAACAATCACAGCAAATGACAGAACCCTCAATTTGACTACACTTTATTGGAGCGAAATATACAGTGATCTGCAACTGGGTAGTTTTGCCATATATCGAATGGAGAGTATCCCACGCCACTCCAGGCATATGAATCCCAAGTCCCATCCACCCAGACACAAAGAGTGTGGTCGAAGCAAGGGTTGATTCATATACGTCCATTTAGTTGACTGACTCCAATATATTGATCATTGGTTAATAACTAATCTTTCAGCTGACCCTGCATATCTCAAAATGCCGTTGTTGTCCGATGATGATGACTCCTCACCTCCCTAGGAATGAACGATCGGAGCCTGAGTGAATCGTTGTTTGGTCAGCGACCAGGAATAAGCTTTTCTGCCGATAAGGAGTAACCATTGAGAATGGAGATGTTGTGGCCAGTACTGATCCAAAGTTGATACACATCTTATTTGGGTTGGCTTGACCGTTGTCATGGATTAGTTAATGCAAAGGTAGGGTAATGGTGATATGACTAATAGGTCAACAAATGCGGAAGGTAGATCCAATATAGAAATCCGGGTGATAGTTCGTGATATCAGAACAAACATCTATATATCGATCATCGAGTGATTTTATATGATCCCGGAAATATAACCGTAACACCAAACGTGTAACAAGAATCATGTGGGAAACAATCCAAGTTCACAATATATCTTGTTCATTTTCACTGCCAGCTAAAATCTTTCTGTTGAGAAATATGTGGAGGTCAAGTTGTAGGAGTATTTACGGCTGCACTCAAAGAAGGTCCTAGGGCAGTATTGCTGGATAATGTTAGCTGAATTGTTTGTGACTAACCTGTCAAGTCAATTGATTAATTTAGTATATGTTTAGGATTACACATGGCCTATATAGTAGCAGCCAGTCGCAATGCAGAGCCAGGTAATTATATACTTTACAAAGACTCGGTCTATGACCACTCCAGGGTGTTATTATATCCATCAGACACTAAGCCATAGAAAAAACTGAGAGAACACAAACAGAAGACACAAGCCAAACTGTGCCATGCCCTGAGCTCCTTCCAAAAGAACAATTCACCTGGCTAGCTGTAGATTCCCTGTTGATGAAGTAAATATAGAGTAGTGGAATGCAGAGAGACAGTATATAAGTGTAAACATGGCATCAAATGTAATAGACTAACAGGAAAATGGTGCAAGAAAGTAGATCTGAATCAAGGAGGATGCAATTGGAGACTAACCTTGAACAGGTTCAGGAAATAGAATGTCTATATTTCATATGGGTTTCATGCAGAGTAGACCATTGTTGGAAGTTAAGGAGTGTCATATATATCAGAATAGATGGATTGCTAATGCCCACTGCAAAATGTCAATACTTCCATCCAGAATGCTATAAACATATGAATTGGAGGTGGCCTGAAGCCAATGCACCTAGGTATAAACCATATGTATCTGATGAACTTGTTGAATTAACATGGTTGTAACATCAACTAACTGACAGGCCCAGCCATGTAGAGCACAGATAACCTGAATGACAATCAGTACCACTGCACATAACTACTCCCGACATAGTAATTATATTTGCAGTTTGTATATTTGAGGGGACCACATTGATTAGAATTGTTGCCATATTGAGAATGTTCAAAACTGAATAGATTTGGGACCTTGTAACTGGTGGCAGTCAAGTCACAACAATTCAAACTGAGTGAGTAATGTTTAGGGACGATATCAATATCTCAGTAAATGGTATATCTGTTAGAAGGACAAGCTATTGTTGGGATATTGTGTTGCTTAGAATTCTACAGCTATTGTTGTGACAGGTCTGGTGCTGAATCTCTCTCTAATAACCTGAACTCGCTGACTCTCTAAGTCTAGTTGACGCATACACAAGAACTAAAGTATATGCGGCTTATCCATAATCAACCCCTAACCAATCTATATGATAACTCTACTGAAGTCGATTGCCAGAGTTCTCCAGGATCAAAGTATGACCATAAGTTCTACACTCTCAAAAAATCGATGATAGTGTATGCCTGAAGCAGTTAGCATGCAATCAACCATGCCAGGCGCTCGTCCAAACTAATTATCCTCTCACTCAATGCCACTTTCCTGCAATCTTCACATTCACCCAGAATCCCTCTCCAACATGGTATGCTACACCTGCAAGACTTCCTTATCCTTGACTGGTACTCTCTGTGCTTTGTTTTCTATCTTGATCCTACAGCCATTGAAAAGAATTATCTGCAATCACTGATCCATAAACCATGATTGTGACAGTGAGATGTGTGCTCTTTCGACATGCAAGGGGTTTTGTTCAACAATCTCATATTTTCGACCTCCCAGTAACTGAAGTCTCAGTGATACATTGCCAGGCCTTGATGGCCTTGCCCGCTTTCCTGCCAGTAAAATCATTAATCTCCCACTCTTCTCTCTTGGCAGACACCATATGCTGTTTGAACTCTTCTCAATTCCCGCAAATATGAGAGGTGGTGGTGGTATAGTCTAAGCACCAGCTCTTTTTCAATGGGTGTTCTCAGCCAGTAGTTATCATCCAGTGGTCCTTAATAGATGGCAGTGTTGTCAATGTGGCAGGCTCTATGAGTGTGGTGCTCTCCACTGGTGGGATGTTTTGACATTACCGTGCCATGTTCCCCACCTTATGATATGTGTAGCATTCCGGAGTATACGTGCCAACATGCTGCGTACTGACTAAACTCCAACCATCATTCTCACTGCGGCTATCACCGGTTTTGGGGAAATTCCAAGTCTGTTTAGTCATGCACTACTCCCTCTTCATCTTCAACCTTGCGTATATAACTGCCACCTCTGAACTGACTTCCTTCTGGTGCCACACTTCGAGGGTTTTCATCGCATTATGAACCATCTGCTCTTTGTCCGCCAAACTGTCAAACTTCTTATTCTTCAACAGGGTAAAAACTCTCCAGTCATCATCTTGAGGAATACCCTTCATTAGGTTATTTGTGTGCTCACTCTCTGGCATCACACCACACTTAGTATTTGAGCTCTCAGAATCAGTATCTGCCATTGCCAACTGAACAGTGCTGTTGTGATTTCGATTACTGGAATTGTAATCAATTTAGCTGCCACAGGTATTTCTACTCTCTTAATCTCATATAATTGGCAATATATAATAAATTTGGATACTTGGAATAATATGGCTGGAAATATAGTCATCAGTCACTATGGATGTAGATATGTCAAATAATTACCACTAATGCATCAAGGCTCATCATCAGCTTACAATATACCGCTGTTATTACCTGGCCCTGTATATCAACCATGTCAGCCTGAGAAACTCTAACTATTTGCTGCTGTTACAGTTCTCATCTAACTATTGTATAATTGCCACTATCTTGGTATTTACAAAATCAATTTTCATCAGAATTACAATACAAAAGAAATTCAATATGCCAACCACCATACCTTGTCAATTAATCAGCAATAACATATTTGTCAAGGCAATTTCCACATCCAGATTTCACAGCATCATTCCACTACTAGTTCTGGAAAGAATAAACCTCCAGCTGTGATCAAAACTTCTGATCAAGTGGGTTCTTGGAGTTGTCAAATATCCAGCCATTCCCTCCAGAGATTAGGTTTCAAGATTCTGTATTTAAAACTATAAGATGTGATGCAGCAAAAGCAAACTTGTAGATATAACTATTACCAATCAAGTTATATCTAGATATTCATATATACAAATTGATGGTAGTATTATCATATCCTCAATCAATTACACTGATATAGTTGATCAATTCATTAATAACCATTACTGACCTAATTGAAATTAGAGCCTGAATGGACCCAAAAAAAAATGGAACAAAGTACAAGACAATTCTTACATCCTGTTGATAACTAGAAGCATATTCAGTATGGAGTTCATTTTGTTTAACTAATTACATTCTAACCATGTGGTTTGAGATTCAAGTAATATTAGACACAGAATGTTATTGGATACCAAAAACTCAATGTGTATATTACGAAATTGCACAAAGTTGGGAATCATATTGTGTAAGCCACCAGTTGTTGTTATTCACAAGCAAATCAGTAAATAAAAAAGTTAAGAAAATCTTCCAATACCATATATCCATTCTTTATATACAGTTTATTGATTATCTCCAATTCACTTATTATTCATCATTCTACTGTGGAAATGTTTAGCTACAATATTACACACTACCAAGTATGATATATATTACACAATTGCTTCCATTTATACCATGTAATTATACAATTGACCCCATCCTTTTCATGCTAACTAGTGTAACCACTAATATATACTAAAGTCATAATACTTCTGGATTGTTTAATAATCACTCATTTCCTCATATAAATAAACCCCTTCCTTATACAGTGTCAGTGATAGATAATATTACTAGCAAATATGCACTGAGACAATTCTAGGGAGATTAAAACAAATTTACACTTGAATGTATATACTACTAAGCAATTTTGCTGAATGTCCATATTGTATATAGAATGAACTACAGAAGGTATGCAAGATTGGAATTCCATGCTAAACACACTCCCATAATAAGAATATTGGTAGTTAAATAGATCCAAATATAACTGCACAAAAAAATCCCGGAATGTTATTGACAACTGCAACAAAGTAAATAGTACTCAACAACTACTTGATTGAGTACAGATTTGAGTCTGCAGTGTAATTGATACCTGTGTGGGGTACCTGGTAATAATGCAAACAGCACAATTGTATCAAGTTTAGGAAAGATTAAAATATGGATTAAAGCTTATAAAACTGATATCTTATATTCATCA
>Ga0307512_10003536_pt1 | contig 18033 bp, 24 predicted proteins | sample 14_EM_MG_FD_200267 | JGI IMG/M metagenome (GOLD analysis project Ga0307512, IMG submission 200267) | Populus trichocarpa ectomycorrhiza microbial communities from riparian zone in the Pacific Northwest, United States - 14_EM | ecosystem: Host-associated > Plants > Roots > Unclassified | place...
ACGTAAGCGACCGCGTTGCCAAAGTTGGGACCCTTGGTGGGGTGGCCGGTCTCGCCGATGACGAAGGGCTTGTTAAGTCCCACGGCGTTGCGGGTGTTGGTGATAGCTTCCTTGAACTTGCCGAGCGACTCGCCGATGGTGGCGCCCTGCCAGTACGGGAAACCGTTCATGAGGACGACATCGCAAGCCTTGATCACGGCAGCGTTGGCGCCATCGACCCACATCGTCCAGGTATCGGCGGTACCGATGGGCGTGTTGGGAGACTTGTACGCAACCTGAACCATACCCTTGATGTCTACAGTCGATCGTCATCAGCAGAGCACTCTCTTAAATAGCGGACAGGGTCGTAGGACCAACCGTAGATCTGTTCGGCCAGCCTCCACGGCTTGACCTCCTTGCGGTACAAACTCTCGGAACCGACGTTGATACCGGCAAGCCACTTGGTCGTGTCGGGGTGCTGCTTGAGGACAGTCTCGAGGGCGGCCTTCTCGGCATTGAACTTCTCCTCGGGAACGTTCCAAACACCTTGACGACCGATCAGTAAAAACTCCTCAAGCAGGGCAGGGATACGATGACCTACCAACCCAGATCTTGACCCCGGCAGCCTTGGCAGCAGGCACGGCGAGGGCGAGGGCATTGCAGTCGTTGGTGGAGAACAGCTTGACGGTGTTGAAGGTTCCCTTTCCACCGGTGCTCCAGGACTTGATCTTGTTAAACTCCTGAGTCCATGCCGCGGTGGTCTTGCAGGAACCGCTCTTATGCGTGTGACCCAAGTTGAAACCGGCGAAGTAGCTGGTTGTGGGGGCGGCCGATGCAGCGGCGGCGAAAGCCAGGAGGACGGCGGGGAGGGAAAACTTCATCGTGGGATATCTAGAAAAGGAGGAATTTTTTTGTTCTTTGACGAGGGCTGGAAAGCTGCAGGACTCGGGACAGATATAAAGAGTGTCTATGGGAGAACAAAAAAGGACTGTCGGATCGAATACTGAGCGAGAGTGGGTGACGGCGATTTGTCGATGTGGGTGGTGATGATGAAGAATAATGAGGGGATGGGGTACGGTATAAGGAGAAGAAGAAGAAGAGGAAGAGCGGGAAAGGGCGGAAGAGAAGGGTCAAAATAAGGAGGCCGCGTTCTCGATGGTTGCACAGACCCAAGGGCCAAGCGCCAATTATATGACTCTACCATGGGGAGCAAAGACGCTGGCGGCGACGTTTTGGCCCTGGCCCCACGGACCTGCGCTGAGCAGCGTCCCGAACAGGTGGGCTGTGCATGCGCCAGAAACGTACGTACGCTGCGCGTACACCGCATTACGACTCCCACAACAGAACCAGCCAGCTTGTGAATCCACATATCTAGATAGGTACTCACGTGTGAAAGCAAATGGGGATCGTCCCGGTGCACAGCAGGAATCCAAAATAGCATCGAAGTTACGCTGAACTGTGAAGCGTGACACCGCCGCAGTGCTTCCGACGACATCTATCTCACGATCATCGACACCATCCTTTACCGCCAACGGACGAAAAGAGCGTCACGATCCCGAACTGGGCGGCACGCGAGCGAGTGTGGTTTGCGAAGTGAGAATAGTCTCTCCTACGGATGTACACTAGTTACACGGAAGCACATGCAAGGTAGAGTACATACATAGATACCTCTGTTCCCACTCTGCCGTCAGCCATGGCTGGTTGAGAAGAAATTTGTCCGCAAGTGAAACATGGAGGTGGTCTGCGGCTCGCTGCATGTGACCATTCCCATTCCCGCAAGCGCCACCCAGCCCTGTCTACATTCTTATGTACATATCTATATATGGTGCCGGACACTGGTACGAGGTACGCGACCGGTTTGTGAGCACCGAAAACAACCCCAACTCCAGCCATAACTCCAGATGGCAACCAAAGAAATTGAAAAAATTAATCCCTCTCACACAATGACAGACAAATTCAACCCGCTATAGTGCCCCCCCCCCACCATGGGTCCTTTTTAAAATCCGAGTTAGTAGAAATAATCTCCACCTTTCTCTTCTATAATTCTACTAGGGTATGATTTGATTAAGCGAAGCGCTACCGCTAACTAAAAAAGGAAAAACCGAGTGATAACTCATGCAATCAAACATAGATTTACCTACATACATAAGCACTCGCTCGCAGATACGATGGTGAGTGTTGAAAGTGATGAACATGTGTATTGTCTAAGTAAGGCTGAAGCCTCGAGAGAAAAGGAGAATATAGGAGTAGGCACTTGTGCCTGCCGCCGTGACTAAGCAACGAGTGAGATATTACAACACTTCCTCCCTTGCTACGTTCCGTATTTCCGTGAAAACAAAGCAGCAAGCGCAGATAAGAAACGAGAGAACATATGTCCAATACTCCCAGTTGGCCTCATTAAAATCTACGCAGTAAACCCAGTGGGAGAAACCTGGTAGGAAAGAGTACCAACTCCAATTTTCTGTACAGAAACAAACAGTAAAACCAATAAAACCAACAAGCCTTCAAATTTTCGAGCGTAGGCTGATACCAGTAGCAAAGTGTTGGTGTTTTCCGGGACCGAGAGCCTTGGTCATAATGTCGGCCAGATTGTTATCGGTGGAAATGTCGGTGAAGTTGACTATTCCGCACTCTTGCCGGTCGCGACTGATTTGGCGCCGTATGTCGATACGCTTGTTCTTAGGGCTTGAGACTCCGGAGTAGATCGTTTTCAACGCGGAGTTGGAGTCGCAATTGATCGTTGGAACCGCAGTCTCACCGGTAACGTCTTTGTGCAGTCATACCAGCCACTCTGCTTGCTACACCCAGCGCGCTGGTAACACTCCTAGGCACACAGTTATCATGACTAGCAATCAAGGGTGCCCAATCTGCGGATTGAGGCCGAGTGATATTTCATGAGTGAAAGCACCTGGCTAGGGCGCTCTTAAAGAGAAGAGCATAACCAATCCGACAGCAGCCAGAGAGGTAACAGAAGGTTACCTGAGGGCCAAGGGATGAGTAGGAGCCTAAGAGGAAGGCTCAGCCACATCCCACCGAGGTGTCAAGGTTATCCACCGCGAGCCCCATATAAAAGGTTGCTAGTTACCTGTTACCAGCAAAAGTCTTACTTTTTCTGACCCAAATATAACTCTTGAGCGGTCGTGCAGGACGTGCGAGGCGCGGAGCGGGTCCGGTGGGTATATGAGAGGAGGCAGACCATCTGTCAGTTGTTTGGAGAAGATCGGATCATAACTCGTCGAGTTACAGGGACGTAATCTTCAGTTAACGATTGCTGAGGCACTTGTATCAACGTCACCAGGCATTTCTGGAAGCATCTAGATTGATAGATTGCGTACCCCAAAGCACCTGAGAAGCATATAGCCAGCAAGGGCTACGAACAGAAGCACGGGGGGGACGACGCCTGCAAGGGGTGCCATCGAACATCGTTCGCAAGCGCCCTGATCGAAGGTCTTCTGGATCCGGGCCCATCAAACAGTGCCACGTCCCAATAAACCCTATCTCCCTCGGGCGAGGCAGAGATACTGTTGCATAATACCGAGGTATTAGGCTTCCCGAGTCGGCCCAAGGGCAGACCGCCGACGAGTCGGCACGACGTATATAGAACGTAGAGAGGGCATCAGCAACGAACCGTCGGAAATTGAGCCTTAACAATATTACATTGTTTCTGGGATCAACTCTCTAGTGATATTTTTGAACGCAAATCTCAGTGGCTTTTCCCATCCACTACTGTACGAATCCTTTGGAACTACACTGTCGCTCCGCTGCATCAGCAGAAAATTGAGAAATTATCACCACACGTCGGTAGCTTTGCTAGCTTCCGTAGCTCGCTCCGGTAAAGATAGCGAAGCTCACCGAAGCAACCACCATCTTACGGAGGTAGAAAAGCTAGAAAAGCTACGGACGCACCACCAATCTTACCGACGCAACCACCAACCTTACCAACCACCACCTTACGGGGGCTAGGGAGGCTAGAGAAGCTAGGAAAACTAGGGAAGCTTACGGGAGCAACGAGTGTGCACAGTGAGCAGTTTCGTACCTGCAATTACTACAGTTACAATGCTACTACACGCAGTACAACTGAGTGAAATCTCCACTATCCCAAAAAGGCCGATGATACAACCTTACGACTTCTCTGCTACAGTGATGCCTGCTTCACTAGCAACCTTGACGATTGAAGATCTTTCTCAGGATATGTTACCAAGCTAGGGGAAGCTACTAGCAACTGGTACTGGAAGAAGCAAAAGTATCTAAGTAACAGTATTAATAACAGAGGCCGAATACATGGTGATATCCTTTACAAGTCAGCACCTAGATATATGGCTACAACGTGGGCTTCAACAACTCTGACAACACATCTCATATGGTGTCGCAACCGACAACCATGAAGTAGACTACCTTCTCGGCGACAAACAAGGAGTATTAGAACTGGCCAAAAATGATCAGATCAATAATCGATTAAAATATATCAATACCCACTACCATTATGTACACAAGCAGCTCGAAGGTGGTACCTTTGACCTGATGTACGTACCGACCGATGATAACCTTGCCAATATTTTCACCAAAAACCTTTCCAAACCTCGGTATCACGAACTTGCGGGTAAGATACGCTGAGCCTAGTGAGGGAAACTGTTAAAATAGTGCTGTCATACCTATGTATTTCCTATGTCATCCTGTGTCATTGTATTTCCTATGATTGTGGGTTAATTTAGATATGTTGTAGTGGCGGCACGGCATGGGTGCTAACGGCATGGCGTGGAGGAACTGCTGCTGACAGCACGGCGCAGAGGGTGTCATTGGCAGTGTGACGTAACAGTGGAGGAATAATTGCATTGTCTTTCTCCTTTGCACTGTTATGTCATTCCCTCCCAGATGGCTATATATGTAGCGTTATTTCTGTACCGAAAAGGGATGTGGTCTTTGTCTTCAAGCAATGATCGCTCTCTTGCGTCAAATCCCCACATCGAATCTTCTATTTTCCAAACGACCCCACTTCTGCTGTACGCTCAACCACAAAGGGCTCGTAACCTGTCAGTTGAAGCCATGTGTAGAAGAGATGGTTGCCTATTCTAGGAGTGACGCCACTGATATACGTGAGGCACGTCACGTGCACTGACTAAGCATAGATACACGAAAACAGCCCTTGTCTCCATGTTGACAAGCTTCTGTAACTCTTCCGTGTCTCCTATCATCCCTTGCTTGCACAGCTCTGTCCCATACTTACCTGCACACAGGCTGTCATGACTTTTCTGCAGTTGCTTGACGTCAAACCCATCTGTCCCACCAGCTTCACAGAGTTACCATAGCACTCCTTACCTTCTTCATCGTTACCCGTTAGTGGTGAGGTGGGCTCCAACCATATCCCTAGCCACCGAGCCGCTTTGTGGTTGAGCGGAATTTCTCTTCCTCCTGACGTGACCGTTGCCGTGGGGGTCTTCCTCTTCCGACTAAAGAGCATTGCTTCGGATTTGCCATGGTCGAACTCGACCCCATTAATTAACCTTGCCCTATTCGCACGCTCCTTTGACACCTTTTTGGCCACTTCCTCATCTGTCTTTCCATCCGCCTACCACGAGATGTCGTCGGCAAAGGAGAGGGAGCTAATTCCTTCGTACCTCGACTCTACCGCCTCAAAGATGCCTGATAAGTAGGTAATGAGGAGGACTGGGCCCACTGGGGAGCCCTACGGGATGCCTGTTTCCACCCCGTGCTCCCTCCTTCTATCCCACCCAGTATCAGCTTCACTCTCCGGCCGGTCATAAAGCTTCTTGTCCATCTAACCATGTCCTCTGTCACTCCCAACGCTCTCATCCTGATCCGCTTGGTCAGCAGCCCCTTGTTTGTGTTGTTGAAGGCTGCCTCCACATCCTGTTGGAAGTTATGGCATTTGCTGGTATACGTTGCTGGAGAAGACAGTATAGGAATCCTCTGAGGAGATTAGGGAGATAGGATTCCTCACCGTAGAACGAAACTTCGTGTCGAGAGTTGAGAGAACGGTCGGTTTCTTCACACTGTACAGAAGGTTGTATTATCTATGAAGTCTCGCACTGCTCGCTCGCCGCTATTACAGCCGTGCTTGGCGCCCAGGCTGCACTAGTCGCTGACTCCCAGCGCCGAGAAGCTTTTCCAACACATCCATCAACAGCGTACCTGCCACCCGCTTTTTTCCCCACGCCTGCTCGGTTCGATTTATGAGGACCCCGACCGCGTCAACCGCTGCTCTCCTCTGCCTGCATCCATATTGCCCTTTATGCAATCCCGCCGCCCTTCCCAGGTGCTCTCTGATGAGGTGAGCTGCCGTTCTCTCTATCAGCTTGCTGATACCATCCAGCAGTGATATCACCCGATAGGCCCTCAGTTGCGAGTAGTCTGCCTTATTTGCCTTCGGGATGACCACCCCCTTCGTCATCTTCCACAGAGTTGGGTGATAGCCCAGTCGGATGCCTACCCAGACTTATAAACAGCCCTTCCTTCCACTTCAAGAATTTTTTGAGGATTCCTGCATCCATGCGGTCTTCCCCCGGCGCTGTTGTGGAGGTTTTGGCGAGCAGTCGTCCTACCAGGTCCACATCCAGATGTAGGTACCCCTCGCCTCTCGTCCCCTCCTCTGCCTCCGGCTCCTTTCCCAGTTCTCCTGGGAAATGTGTTTCAATCAACCCTCTCTCCCTTCCCTCATGTCCCTCCAATATTGTCCCCTCCGCATCCCTCAGAGCCGTGCCCATCTTGTCAATCCTTGCCTCCGTATTTCCGACTGCTCTCCACACGTCCCTGCCTGTCGCCTTCTGTAGGAAAGAGTCCGGATCGGTCAATGAAAGCGCGTACACGATTTAGCTGTTGGTTCGAACGAATGATTTTCTGTGTATATTGACTAGTGAAACGGCAAACGTCTAATCTGCCCCAGTTTGGGGCACGTTTATCACTTTTTGCCCCAATTTCCAAACTCGAAGCCAGAATAAGTATGTCATGTACGGCTTACATCAACCACAACACCGTCTCCGAGACAACCCCATCAACTCCACTACCCCGTCCACTCGAAGAACAATTCGATCCAGAATTCTTTATCAGGCATCAGGAAGCTAAATTCGCAAGCTGTACAATTTTGTCCCACCCACAGCGCCGAGGAGCATGGCCGGACGCCTGACCAAGCGAACTGTTGGCTGTTTTCAACTTGGAGAGTATCGTGCTTGCAGCTATTTCTTATCCGGTTTTCCTTTGGTTGACCTCGAGGACACTTCAGTAGCAGCGGCAGATACTCTTGGGATAGAGGGAGAGTCAGATAGAACCGCGGCGTAGTGGACTACGGCCCAGTTCCTGTGCTATTATTTAGACGGACAATCTATATCCGCGCCGCGAACTGTTGGTATTTGCAAAGGTGCCGGAAAGAGAACGTGGGATAGCAAGTAGTAGTGGGGTAACAATGTTTGGTGCGGATTGGAGAATATCCATAAGTAAGTAGCACGAGTGCTACCGGTAGACAGATCTTTAGCAATCTCAAGCATCATCTCATGCTCGTAAAGCTGTTCACGAACCCTTTCCAATCCCCGAGGTACTGTAGCCAGCCTCAAATCCCCCTACTCTTCCCGATTCCCTTGTGGGCAGGACAAATCTCCACCGGATAGTCAATTTCCGCCTGAATACATCTTGCCTGTAGGGCACAGATCCGTCCAGGGCCAACCTCCAAGGTCTGCATCCGTTGATTGCAGCCTGTGTGTCTGTGAAAATCGTGATTTTCGAAACCCGGTGTAATTTCCGACGATCTTGCCCAACACGTATTGCTCTGACGATTGCAGCACACTCTGCATCGTATGTATGCCTCCTGGTTGCACCCCTAATGAACTCTGTGTCCTTTCCGTACTCCACCATTATTTCTCCACATTAAGGGTTGTGGGCCGGAAGATAAGTAGACCGATCCGGCCTTACGCGTTTAGGTCGGCTATCGGCTAGCGGCAAGAGGAACTAATTATTTTCTTCGACAATAAAACCCCCAGTCCATCCCCCGCGAGTTACATCAAACACTTAATCCCCAAACGTACTTGCGGTATGCTGTATCTTGAGGTAGAGAAAGCTAGTTAATATCGTCAGGCTCGTAGGGTCAATAGTTCGCAAAAACTGACGATGGCGGCCTTTGTCGCCCTCCGCAATGAGTACTGGACCAAAACGTGTATTCAGCGCTGCATAACACACACTCTCTGAACGCCGTTGCCGTATTGAGGATGATGAACTTGAGGCTGCCGAGTGCTTTCGAAGCACTGCTTCAAAAGCCGGCAAGAGTGGCGTGATGACCGCCGCAACATAGGAGGATGTCAAGACAATTGAGCAAATTGCTAGGCGCCCTTTGTGAGCAAGATCATGTCTGGGGAGAGCGATAACCTTCACAACAGAATTAATGGGTCTCCTCTAATCTGTCTCAAGAGTGACATTTCTCTCTTCCCTTCCCTGCGCACCTCCTACCTACTAATACCAGAAGCCACCAAAAACTGGTGCCTCACCACCATTACGTATTTTGTAAGCGCTATTATGCACATGTATGTACATAGATATGTACATAATTTACTTAAGTACATTAGTCAGTATGTACATAATTGACAGACCCTAGCCTTTTTTCCCCGGGTGGGACTTTAGGCTTGCCGAGAGTGAGTGTTTACAACACCTTTTCCTTCTTCAGCCAGCTTCCTTACCGTTATCCCTCTTCCTAATCAACCGATTCACTACCTCGTTTTCCCCGCTCCGCCTACCATAACATCATGGCTACAGATATTCAGGTTGCTGCACACGGAGAACAACTTCCGACCATCCCCGTTGTCAAAGAGTGGACAGAAGTGGAGTTACTCAGCTTCATACTAAAATGGAACCGCTTAAAGAATGACAAGAACTGTGAGACATTCAAAAATGCCGAGATCAAAGGCAGCAACTTCTTGGCTGGTGGTGACGACATAAGTTTCTGGCATGATGGATGTGGCCTGCCGTTCGGCCCGAGCTACGGGCTTGCCCAATTGGTGAAAGAAATAAAGGGTATCAAACCGCAAGGTAATGTTGACGCCCATCCATCGCGGCCACCATCGAACCAGCTAACACGGTGACAGGCAACCCATCAACATCGGCCGTACCTAGCACTGAGGAGCTTGCAGTATTGCGGAAGTGGATGGGTTTCTACGAGGATGCAGAGCCAGGGGAGGATGTACTTGCGTATCTGATGGCTACAGCGGAAAACCTAGGAGACTCTCTCTATGATAATATCAAAGTTAAATATCAGCGAGGCGCGGAGTTGAGCATAAAAAAGAAGAGAAGGAAACAGAAGGAACAGAGGGAGTTGAAACTGGCAGCTGTAGGGTCTCGGACATCAGATGATGGGTTCCTCATCCGCTCGACAGTCACGGACCTGGACGTTGGCACTTCAGTATCTACCAATGGGTCTACAGAACGGGATGAGGTGTCACGACAAGAATTACCGGAAGTGATACAGCGTGCCGACGCCGTGGGCCTGCTGGAAAAGAAGTTGAGATCCAAAAAGACAGTGGATATGCTCCCTCAGAACATCATTCAACATCAGGCTGTATTGTTCTTCTTCGAGATCCAGGATCGAAGGAAGTTAAGGGAGACTCGGGGGAAGATGGCACAGGCAGCGGCCAGATGTTTTGGAAAGGGGTTATACTTTGCGCAAAAGGTGGTTACTTGGGAGTTGCAGTAGATCCGGGAGGGGAAATTGAAGAAGGAAGGCGAGGGTGTTATGCAAAGACTCGCTCCTGGTTTAATGATGAAGGGGTACAACTTGCGGTCCGGGAAAGGCTGGCTGGCATGGGCGACAGTACATTGTCAACCTTTTTATGTGGCAGATAAAATACTGACAGCGGGGGTAGAAATCACGGCACAAGGACTGGCTGGCGCAGTTGGTGAATATCTGGATTCAGAACGGGCTAAACAAGCAATACATGACTGCTTGGAAACTGCGACTACGACAGAAATTATCGGTAGTAGTGCCGGAGCCACTGGTGGACGCAGGCATCGTATTCGTGCCCGTACGGCCCCGTCACTGGCTAAATAAGATGGAATTTCACTACGGCGTTGTTCAGAAAGGAGTTTATATCGATGGGCACGAACGACAAGATGTGGTAGACTACCAGAAGAATGTGTTCATTCCCCGTTGGAAAGAGTTGGAGCGCCGAATGGTAATCTTCAATGAAGATGGTACTTGGGAGAAACCACCAGATATACCATTCATTTCTTTTAGTAATAGCAGTATGATACTACGCTTAAATAGGGTTACTTGACGGTGAGAAACCACTGGTTCTTGTCACGCATGACGAGTCTACTTTCGATGCCAACGATGGAAAACGACGGATATGGATGAAGAAGGACAAGCAACCATCACGGCCTAAAAACAAGGGCCAGAGTCTCATGGTGTCTGTGTTCCTGACTCCTGGAGGTCCGCTTCAGGTTCCAGATACCATTTCTGATGCTGAAATACTACGCAACCCGATGTGGCCAAAGAGAAATGGATGTCCAGTCCGTGATGCCTTTGAGTACCTGGAATACGGTAAGGGCAATTACTGGACCGGAGAGTGAATGGTTGAGCATGCCAAATCCACTGCGCTTCCAATTTCCAATACGCATTTCCTGGCTGTCAGGGTGTTACACTCAGTGAGCTGGTAACGCCCTAGGCATACAGTTGTCATGACTAGCAATCAAGGGTACTCAACTGCCGGAATGTGTAGATGGGTATTCAGTATATTCGGTGTAGAACGAACATCCCAGCGTGGGACGCCCCAATATATCGGTCTCCGTGGCTATTCCACTGGTGACCAGTATGGCGACGCTATCGGTCTCAGTGGCTAGTCCACCGGACGATGCGCCGACGCTATCAGTCTCATCCCCGAGAATGTGCCCAGACTCGTCCCAGCCACATCTCATGACACTTCCCCTCTTGCTACGTACCGTCGAAGACAGAGCAGCAAGTAAGCAACAAAGAGCAGCAAGACAGTAAAGACAACCTCACAAAAAACAGATCCCCGCTAGCCTCATTAAAACCTCTGCAGTGAAAAAAACCTCGTGGGAAAAAGACCAGCTGCTAGAGGACAAAAGAGTACCAGTTCGACTCGAGTAAGCAGACAATGACCCACAACAACAAGCTTGCTAACGCTGTAGCCCTCCATAAAGCCCCTATGCTTCTCGGTTCCCAGCGCCTTTGTCATGATGTCTGCCAAGTTGTTCAACTGTTGTTTAGTGGAAACATAGGAGAACTCTAGCTCTCGAGTGGCATGATGGTCTCGGCAGTGGTGGAACTTCACGTCGATGCGCTTGTTCCTACTTCTCCCGTATCCAGCTGTCTGGGTGTTCTTCAATGCGCCATTGGAATCGGTGCGGACAGGGAGGACATCTGAGTTTCCCGACTACGTCCATGTGGAGCTTGGCAAGCCACTGGGCTTCTTGAGCAGCTTCCGAGCAAGCGATGTATTCAGCTTCCGTGGTGGAGAGTGCTACCATGGAATGCTTGTAGGATTTCCAAGAGACTGGTCCGTTGTAACCTTGGAAGATATAGCCCCCCGCGACTTTCTTCCATTGATATCCCCTGCAAAGTCGGAGTCCATGAATCCGAGTATGGGTGACGGGGTGATGAGTATGCGAGGGAACATAAGTTTGAGGTCGGCAGTTCCTTTGAGGTATCGGAGGACTCATTTGGCGGCTGTTGGGTGCGATGTGAAGGGTCTACTGCTGTAGCGGCTGAGTGGATGACGAGCTCTCTACCTGGTTAAGTGGCTAGATTCCCCCAACCGAAGGGATTGAACCAACGAGCCACCCGACAACTTCTCGGAAGGAGGCCTCGAGAAGCTGAGGGAATTCCATTGACGGAACCCGGAAGCACCAAAGAACTATCGCCTGGCCGAGGGGTGAGAAACAAGGGAGCCGAAGGGAAGGTATCAGGTTTAGAGGGCTTCAGGGCGAAGCCTAGGAGAGGGAGGAGTAGTGTCACACCCCAGTCCTACAGGGACGACAATCGGGGAAGAATGGAACACAACATACTGGGGACCCGCCCCTTGATGCCCAGCACCGACACTGCGAGATGTATTCCGTGACAGCCCGATGGCAGCAGAACCGAACAACCCGAATAACCTCGATAACCGAATGGCCGCCACCAAGCTCGGCATTGGACCAGTTTTTCACCGGCACCAAGGTCAGCGTTGGTTTAGTTGCTACCGGCACCGAGTTCGGTGTCGGCTCAGTTGCTCACCGGCACTAAGTTCGGCATCGGCCTGGTCCCTCACCGGCACCAATTTCGTTGTTGGCTTACTTTCTCATCGGCACGAAGCTCAGCCTTGGCTGAATCTCTTACCGGCACCAAATTCAGCGTCAGCTTGGTTGCTCGCTAATCCCAAGTTATGCGTTGGCCTAGTTGCTCACCGGCACCAAGTTCTGTGTCGGCCTAGTAGTTGCTGACTGGCACCAAGCACAGCGTCGGCTGAGTCGCTCTCTGACATTAAGCTCTGTGTTGCCGTAGTCGTTGTTCGGGGCCTTCTCGGTGGCTGGCCGGACACCCCTATTTCACACCAAACCCAAATCCTGCCAGCAACACCCAAACACGAGAACACTCCGATTGCAGCAGTATCCCGCTTGAGTCGGGCATTTTCGTATTTGGATTACCCACTATGGAAATGGAAGAAATCCTATGAATCCTTGGCCGATCACCCATATATGTCTAATCTGGCACTCCTAAGTGCCAACGCGAAAACGAGGCCGTCCATTGCGCCTAGGAGCAAACCGAAGAGCGTGGGCCAGAGAGTATTGCTATGGTAGTTAACAAGATGCCAATGGACTTTTTCCAAACTTTTCTACCTCCCTCCTAATACTGACGGGATATCACCAAGCCCCAGGGTTGTTTCGTTTTTTTTTTGGTGGTGTGCTTTCATGGTTGTGCTGAGCAGGCTCTGACACAACTCCCGGGAGGACTCCGGGTTCTGATTTCTCAGTCGGGGGGTTTCCCCGAGTTCGGGGACCCGGAGGCTCAGGCTTTTCCTTCCAGACCCTGAGTAAAAGAAATTAATTATTACAGAGCGCGAGCGGAGTGATGGTTGATGACGGGCTTCGCGAAGCGAGACTACCGAACAACCTCGATAACCAAATAACCCGAATAACCCGAATAACCCGAATAACCTGAATAACCTCGATAATCAAAACCGAATAACCTCCAGAATCGAATAACCCGAACAACCTCGATAACTGAATAACCCGAATAACCGAATAACCTCGATAACTGAATAACCCGAATAACCGAATAACCTCGAGATTCAAATAACCTCGAATAACCTTGATAATCAAATAATCCGAATAACCTCGAATACAATGGACCGGTGGACCCGCCCTTGACGCTGGGCGCTGACAGTGCTGAAAGCGATCCGTGACGACTCGGTGCTGACAGCGCTGGAACCAACCCGGAATGCTACTGACATATGCACCCCTTACAGAAACCCATTCGAAGGAATAAGGAAAACACAAGGAGCGGTAGAGTCTAGACGGGGAGACAAGAGTGGAGCTAGGACCTTGGCAGCCAACCGCTTCGACCACTTGTCCTCCTTTGGCGCAGTTGTGCTGCAGTGCCAGCAGTGTTGAGGTTTCCTGGCGGATCGCCATCAAACGGCTACGGGTGGGACGGTGCCACTTGGTTCCACTTCCATAGCCTCAGCCGTCTCGGTCTCACCTTGGTGCTCATTCTCCTGCCAGTCCAGGCTAACTTCCTGTCCTGCTGTGTCGATACTGCGGACCCGTCGACAAATAAAATATGATTAGATATACAGCAATAAGTTTAAAAGTGACTCCATTTGGTGGACTCCATTCCGGTTGATGAAGCAGCGAGCTGTATCAATGAAGTTGGCAGTACCATAGGTGACCTGGAAATAGTGGGCTTCCCCTCCAAAACTCTCCGTACCAGAACGTATGAAGCAATCATATCTTTCGGATGCCGGGCTGCTCAAGAATCAGGCTGATATCCCTGGCATGGGGCACAGGTTCCCCAACTTGAATGTACTTCAGCCGGTCTTTCTGACCTTCAACGGGGTTAACATACATCTCCCGTTTGGCCCCATGGACGAGTAGCTCATTCGCCCTGCGTGGAAGACGACCATTAGCCTTCAGTTGAGCCCCGCTACTAAAACCACTTAGCGGCAATATTTTTGCGGTCCACATGCCACAGTTTACCTACCTATGGATTCGTATCGGTATCGGTATCGGTGTTGGTATTGGTTTTGGTGTTGAACAACCAAAGCTCAAAGAAGTTACAAAGATACCGCCGTGTAACCCCCCTCGACCATAGTAACCTACAGAGTAATTTTAGCCTCACAAACTCGTCAGGTGGTCCGCCTGACAGTGTCAGCACGTTAGACAGAGCCCGTGACACCTGAGAAACAAAGGAAAGCATTACCTTGCATCACCCCGTCACAGAGACCTATGACCTACCATGCCATTACTGCAAGCTCCTCAGCTCTAAGTCCGGCCGGTGTTGTGGTTCGCCTGCTACATTGTTAGCCGGCCAGACAGAACTTGTGACATCTGAGAAACAAATAAAAGTATTACGTTGCGATTTGATACCTTTGGCTTCTTTCACCAATTGTGCAAGCTCGTAACTCGGGCCGAACGGTGGGCCAGTGGCCACATCCATTATGCCAGAAACTCGGGTTGTCACCGTCGGGCCGTTTCGGATATCTTCTGCAGGGTGAAACCGCGTGGGGCGAGAGCAGCGACCCAATGCCAGAACTTAGTCGGGGACGAGGAGGAGGTCTCAGAGAGTGGGGACGAGGAGGAGGGGCCGGGAAAGTAAGTCTCGACGGAAGCGGGGTATCCTAAAGGGGGAGATTCACGAGGCAAAATTCCCTATCCGCAGGCATGACCAATTTTGATGGCTCTGTATGTAGTATACGTAGGACAGCACAGCCACCTCTCATTGAACGTATGCAGGCGGCAGAATGTAATAGCAGGTAGGCGGGTAGGTACGTATCATCACCAGAGTCGTGGCGCTGGTCGCCTAGGCAACGCGCGTGCCGTGGTCCCCCGGTGCGGTCCGCTCCTCTGTTATTGGATCCGGTCCACGGCTGGACCCGACAGGACATCTTATATCCAACACGAATTGGATAATCTCCTTGGGCTCAGACAGGGGCTGGCAGTGGTTTGGATTGGCCAAATGTTTTGTGACGTTCGGATTCCAGCTCATTTCGTCGCCTTGTAAAGTGAGTCGACGCGCAACAGATCTAGCGTTCGCACCAACAGCGCAATACCCCCAAACTTCTCACGGCACTGCCTCAGCTGCATGAGTGGGCAGTGGTAGTGGTAGGGCGGGCATCGGACATCACTCGTTCGGAAATATCTAATCGAGCCTAACACCGGAAGGGAGATTGGTGGCGAGAGGAAAGACGCAATAACATGCCTTTGACGTAAGTACATCCCGCCTCCCGTTTCTACGTCCAAATTGTCTTGGCGAGTGATCATCCATGAGCATGGATCTGACACGAAATCCCTGCGGCTCCGCGTCTTCTCAAGGCGAACCGAACCAAACTTCACGTCCCACCCTAACTACCACCACCACTACTACCACACTGTGATCATGTCCACGCCTCCGCCCAAAAAAGCGCGGCTCTCTCCCCCTGGTGTAGTCTCCGCCCAAGCTGCGATCACGCAATCTGTTGCCGCCGAGATTGCGGTTGGAATAACGGAATATGTCAATCCTATGCTACCAGCGTGGTCCGGCGTGCTGAAGCAGCGGTACTCGGATTTCCTCGTCAATGAGGTCGACCAGCAAGGGAGGACCGTGCACCTACTCAATCCGAAGGCGCCGCATGTGGAGGGGGGCAGAGTGGGGGATAAGAGGAAGGAGACGACCAATGCTAAGCCTGTGGCTGCGGCTGCGCCGAAGGATGCGGCTGCCGAGGTGGAGGTTGGTGGGAATCGAGGTTTTCTGGTGGTGCGGGAAAGGTGCTGATGGAGCGTGTAGGAGATGCCGGATACTGCCGCGGAGCGGCTCGCTGCATTCGTTCCTGCAGACACCGCTGCCGCGATCATCGAGCTCGTCACCCCCCTTGGAAAAAATGTAGCCGTTGTCACGCCCCCTATGGAGAATAAGGACTCGCGCTCGTCGTTCCACGCCTTGATCCGTACCGTCTTCAACAACAAGCTCCTGACCGAAGCGACGAGCGATGAACCCCCGTGTATCTCCATCCAGCGCAGTAATGCCCAGACACTCGAAAGCGACCGGCGGCGCTCGCGGCGCGGCGGCAAGAACCACAAGAAGCCGGGAGGATTCGAGGAGCTTGGCGGCGAGTACTGTCACTTCACTCTGTACAAGGAAAACCGCGACACGATGGAGGTGCTGAATCTCCTAGCGAGGCTGCTAAAGCTGAAGGGTGGAGGGAAGGCGTTTTCGTTTGCGGGGACGAAGGATCGCAGGGCTGTGACCGCGCAGAGATGTGCGGCGCACAGGATCCGAGCGGATAGGTTGGCCGGATTGAACAATGGTGGAGAGCATGGGCTGCGGGGTGCCCGACTGGGGGATTTCGAGTACAAGCCCCACGGCTTATCTCTGGGAGATCTGAAGGGCAACGAATTCGTCATCACCCTACGCCAGGCGGAGAGCCTCCAGCCCAGAGTCGCGCTTGAAGATGCCGTTAAGACCTGCGTCGACGCAGTCAAGCGCTCCGGCTTCGCGAACTACTACGGCCTCCAGCGCTTTGGCTCATTCGAGGTGACCACGTCTGACGTCGGCGTGTACCTCCTCCGCGGTGACTGGCGCGGGGCCGTTAACAAGATCCTGAGCTACAATCCCAGCCTGTGCGACTTGCCCGCCGGGGACAATAGTAAACTCAATCGCGACGACTGTGACCGCGCCGAGGCCTGCAGGATCTACCACACCACCTACGATTTCGCGAAAGCGTCGTCCAAGATGCCACGGAAATTCGTCGCCGAATCCGCGATCCTCCGCTTCTTCGACGAGCGAGGCATGGCCGGCGACGGAAAAGGCAAGGGACTGGATTACCTCGGCGCTATGCAGGCCATCCCCCGCTCCCTCAGGCTTATGTATGCGCACGCATACCAGAGCTTCGTGTGGAATCATGTTACCTCCGCGAGACTGCGCATGTCCCGCACCGTCGTTCTCCCAGGTGACCTTGTCTTTGCTGAGCAATTGATACCTGCTCCCGTCGAGGAGGTAGATCAGGACGGTGAAGTTGTCATCGCGCCCGCGGACTCTGCAGACATACGCGCCGATGGGATCCAGCGCGCCAGAGCGCTCTCCGCCGAGGAAGCGGCAGGCGGGAAGTTCTCTATCGCGGATGTCGTGCTACCATCACCAGGTTGGGACATAGAGTACCCCGCCAACCCGGAGTTGATGGCGGTGTACAAGGAGGTCATGGCGAGGGAGCAGCTCGATCCCTTGGATATGCGGCGGAGCGTGAGGGACTACTCGCTCACTGGCAGCTACAGGAAGATCATGAGCAACTTCATCGATGACGAGATTAGCTATGAGGTCAGGAGGTGCAAGCTTGGCGAGCAGGTTGTCAGCACCGATCTGGAGGTTATCGAAAGGAATAGGGACGCGGCGAACAAGACCACCGAGGCCGGGGAGAAGAGGAAACGCGAGGGCGAGGACGCGGAGATGGAGGGCGCACAGATGGCGGAGGAGGAGCAGCAGGAGGAGGAGGAGACAGTGGTCATTGTACGGATGAGGTTGGGCACGAGTTGCTATGCGACTATGGCGCTTAGAGAGGTGATGAAGGGCGGGGTTGTGACCTTCAAGCCCGAGTTTGGGCGGTAGAGGTGGTGACGGCGAATCTACAGGAAATCGAAATGCGAATTGGAATTTATCGAGGCCAAGCGTGTGCTGCAAACTGTCAATCAACCGGCCGTGATGAAGCAGCGACCCGACCCTGATCGGGCAATCATGTATGAAACATTGCAGCCGAACAGCTCCCAAGACCATCCTCCTACGGCCGATCCGCAAAAAAGTCCCCACGGCGGCCCCCCGTCTTCTGCACGACCCTGACGCCATTGATGACGATCCGTTTATCAACAGCCTTGCAC
>Ga0307512_10003537_pt1 | contig 18031 bp, 15 predicted proteins | sample 14_EM_MG_FD_200267 | JGI IMG/M metagenome (GOLD analysis project Ga0307512, IMG submission 200267) | Populus trichocarpa ectomycorrhiza microbial communities from riparian zone in the Pacific Northwest, United States - 14_EM | ecosystem: Host-associated > Plants > Roots > Unclassified | place...
TCTCTTGCATCCACGTCATCATTGCCAGCCGCTGTGCCTCCTCGCGGGCTGCCCGGGCTTCCACCAGGTTTGCGAGATGTCCAACTGTTCGGTGCAGTTGCGTCAGTTCTTGTGCCTGCTGTCGTATTGTCCTCTCCATGCGGCTCCTCCAGTCGCTGGGGCCACCAGGGCCTCGCTCCTCCTTCTCCGTTTTCCATTCTCGTTTCTCTCCATCGGTTCAAATATGGTTGCGCCCGCAGTCTCCGCGGCGATGGATGTCGCCGCCGTCGCCATCTCCATCGCCACATCCATAGGCGCGTTGCTCCTCCATTCTCAGCTTCTCCCGCATCCAGGTCACTCCTCCCGCTCACTGTGAATTCGGTCATCACTTCTGTGAGGCAAGCCTCTCAGTCTTCGTCGTCGCGTTTTCTGCCAAGCCTTGACGCGAACCCACTCAGTGGTGTGGATTCCTGTGCGCGCCCTCCTCCTGTGGTCTCGCTGGTGCTGGGACGCTCACTCCGGGGTCAATTCGACGTCTAGAATCGATTGCCGCCGTCCGTTTTTCAATTGCTATCGTTGCTGTCGACTTATCGCGCTGTTTCTGTTTCGCCAAGACTTTTTTATGTTTTTAAAGGTCGACCCGACACCCCATTTTTGTCACGGGTTTTGTCAGACATTTGCCCCAGATATGAGCGGAAGGCTGCCCACCACTCCCGAGAAGGTGAACGCCTGCTCCTGTGGTGTGGCCACGTCAGCTGGAATTGTGAAAAGTGGCGAGTCGTGACTGGATCAAGAAAGATTATATCATAAAAGAGGTCCCAGGCTCTCTCATCCTTGACCCCGCTAACATTGTATATCCGTAGGAGTCCATGGATGTGTTCCGAGATGAATCGCTTCAGCCAGTCCCGATCCAATGACAGGTGTCGATTTATAACCGATGCCGGCATTTTTGCCATAGCAGTTGCCTTCCCCTTTCCCTTGCAGCTGCCCTTTGGTGCCATCGCTGCGAGTTGAAAATGAATCTACATCTGAGGCGTTAGCATCATGATACAGTTGAACACAGCGAAAGGAAGCCAGGAGTGAACATACAAAGTTGTGTAGGTTATCGGGTATTTTTTGGAACGAGAGGCGATGATTTGTGCAAGTCACGTGATTTCTAGATCAGTATGCTGTCGGAGTGTATAATACGGGAGGAAAAGGGAAAGGAGATGTATGCGGAAAGAAGGGATATATATACTCGAGTTCTGGCGATTTCTTGGTTCATGGTTCAACATGGGAGTTTTGTTGGTTAAGGAACACAAAACGGCACAGCTTTTATCTTGCTGCACCACAAGGCACCTCATGAACAACAAGCCTCGAGACGAGATTTAGTACTCGCGGCGACGACAGTGTGATACGCCGGGCGTTGCGTGGGCATTTCATACCACTTTTGCCGCTGAGACCTCGTGCATCTCGGAGCAAACTGAGTAGTTATCAAGATGTCCCAACTGTGCAACTGTCCAACACGGCTACAAACACCTAGCGGTGGAAAATGCAGACGCAACCGATGTCACAGGATAGAGAATATGTCATTGTTCGCTCTGCGATTCTGTTAGCTCTGCCAAAGGGGGATTTCCAGCGGGAAGCTGAAGCTATACACAATGGATGGTTCGAAGTATTGTGCCAAGAACGAGTGCAATACGATGATAATCGCGCCACGAGCGCTTAAACACCCTTCATGCGGTGCAAATAGACCTTCAGACGTTGCTGTAACAGTGAATATCAATGCTGAGTTTAATCTGAGTTTAATCTGAGTTTAATCTGATGTCTGTTAACCCCATAATTGAATGCTTTTGAAGGGATCTCGTCCCCGAGTATTGTCACGGTTTAGGGTCTAGCGAGGTCAACACTGCTCCTCCATTTCTTGTCGAATTCCTCCAGGGTCGCTCAAATAGGAGTCTACCTCGCCTGCTGTTGCATATGCATGCAGAGGATATTATTCCCACAGTCTTAAAATCGAACATCCATATCGCATGATGCCTTGCCAAAGCTCTCATCGTGTCATGTCTCCGGTCGTACGAAATGTTCGAAGTCTTTCAAATTGTCAGAATCAACAAAAGCGTGACCCTTCAGGGAATTCTCAACATCCCCCTGGTAAGAGACGCGTTTCTGTACCGGCAGGCGAGAGGGATTCCTCCCAAGGAAGGAGTTCCGTAGCCTGTACAATCCAAGGTCAGAACTCCACCCCCGTATCTTCGCTGAACAATTCACGTGTTGCAGATATCACTCAACGCGTGACTTACACCCCGTCCGCTACACAGCGATGGTCAATATCTACTCCTACCGCAACGCCGGGTACAAGCGGTCTTAACACGCCACCACCCAGCAGAATCACCCAAATAGACTCAACGCGTCGCGTCATATCCAGCCCCACATCCGGCATTGCGAGCCTTCCCACTCCTCTCACCTGTCTTGAAAACCTGACTACCTCCATCCCCAATCCAGAAGCCCGTGCGATCAATACAAATCCACTGCGAACACGAGCTACAGAAAGGAATCAGAGACAGAGGCAGTGGCAATTGCAACCGCAGGTGGTGTCTACACCTCAATCAGTGGTCTCCGGAAGTCGCAGCATCCATCGATTTGGTCACTGGGACATGACGCGGCTTGTATTTGCAATGGGTAGGCGCCTGGAGCTCTACATGTTGGACAGGCGGCCGTTTATGAGTGCAAGCGACTCGGAGACGGAAAGTTGTGCAACGCCACGTGTTGCGAAAGCATTAGCTGAAGCCCCACACTGGTAGATAATAGAGACGTACTGGAACACCGCAATGCAGCAAAACAATATTTGGTCAATAGCATTGGAGGCACGCACAAAGGAGACTTGAAAGAGGTATGCTGAAGCAACGGCCCACATTGGATATTACACTCTCAAACTGGAACCAGGTTCGCACACAAGTCGACAAGGTTAAATGCCATTTTATTCAATCAGCATGGAACAACATAGAAGAGCGGTATAATCTCCACCGCTTTGAATCCACCGCAGAGCATTTGGAATTCATTGATTCCGTTCAGGCAGACAAAAATATCTTTTTCCTATAGCAGAGCGTGTGAAACGTGGTGTACGCGGTCCAAATCCAACGCAGAAAGAGTCGAAAGCTGCTAACGAATGGCTAGTGTTCACTTTACTTCCCGGCGGAAGCATTCCCGCCGGTTATCTACATCAAATTTAATCATCGGGCGAATAACCGCGGCAAGAATTCCGATGGATTTCATAATTCCATGATTGACGACAAGGACGGTCATATACCCTTGCCACTGTTCATGTTTACCTGCACCGCGTTGCGCTATGCTCTCCTGGAGTGGCAAAAGAACAAAGGTGTGTATCTGAAAGCTTCCAAGTCAACGCTGAAAGCGGACAGACCTGGTCGCGCGAACTGCTTCAACTGCAAGAATGACGGTGGTAAGATCGTATCCTGCTGCGCTGTCACGGGTCGCAAGTTGTTAACCTCACTCGGCATTGCAGACACGTATACATTCTTGATGAATACCTAGAACACACTACCGGAGAGCTACCAGCAGAGGGTGTATAACAACACTCTTGCCACAGTCAAGCGTCAGATCCAACAGGTGGACAACCCAACGCCTGCCGTGGTGATCAGTGTGGAAGCAGCGCGTGTTGACAATGCAATTCTTCTTGACATTTTGACCTCCGAAGTGGCGCTTGAGGAACCTGGGAACGGAAGCACTGACTGAAACATCCCGATAGACAACAATTGCATGGATGATGAACTGCAGTGCGGAATGCCAGCGCACAGCGGGGATTTCGAAGATGAAGGTGACGAAAGCGATGCCATCCCCACCGCCAGCCGGCGATGACAGGCCGCTACTGAACTCGAGAGGTTTGACATGGGAACCAGTGATGTCGACAGGTATGAGGGCGAGGAAGGTGACGTTGCGGATGAGGAGGGAGAAGCATCGCAAGGCAAGGATGGATCAACGAAGAATGTCGAGGATTGAGGGCAGAGTAGGTTTGACCTGGGAACCAGAGATGTCGACGGGTATGAGGGTGAGGAAGGCGACGATGCGGATGAGGAGGAAGAAGCATCGCAAGCCAATGACAGATCAACGCAGAATGTGGAGGACTGAGGGCATAGTACTAGAGTGTGTGAAGATTGGACAGTATATTACAGACATGTAAAATACGATTATGACGAAGCAACTGCAACGGGAAGCGATGTATCCGAAGCGAAGACCGTATTGCAATAAGTGACAAATCTCAAAGCTAAACAAATGAGAGTGCGGCATGTGGCTATCGGCCCAAGAAAGGCATAAACATTGCCAGGCATTGTGTAAACGGCTACTGCATAACTGCAACCCCTGCGAAGAGTGTAACATACGTGTCGTTCTGATGGTGCGTATACCTCACCACATTCCGGACGGGAAAATAAGCAAGCCTGACACCGGAGTGGCGAGCATGATATACAACGCTATGCATCGCAAGAATAAGAGGTATCGTATAATGGCCGCCGCAAGCGAGGTATAGAACGCGACCCGTCGCTTGGCCAACTGGTCGCGTCTGATTGTCCTTCAGAGGGTAAGAGGTTCCGCCAGAGCCGTCAGAGCCATGCGGAACACCCGGGTGTTTCAGACGGAAACTAGAGTTGTTGCTGATGGTCCTCGTGTCACGTGTCCCATTTCGGCTCTCTCTCTTGCATCCATGTCATCATTCCTCGCCACTGTGCCTCCTCACGGGCTGCCTGTGCTTCCAGTAGGTTTGTTAGGTGTCCACCAGTCCGGTGCAGCTGCGTTAGCTCCTGGGCCTGCTGTCGCATCGTCCTCTCCATGCGGCACCTCCAGTCGCTGGGGGCCACGGCGGTAGCCAAGGCCTCGGTCAACCTTCTCTGCTTTCCGTACTCGTTTCTCTCCATCGGCTCGACTGTGATTGCGCCTGCGGACTCCGCAGTGACGGGTGTCGCCGCCATCGCCATCTCCATCGCCACATCCATACGCGCGTTGCTCCTCCCATCTCCCTCTTCTCCCGTGTCTAGGTCGCTCCTCCCGCTTGCTCTGGCTTTGGTCATCACTCCTGTGAGGCTTATCTCTCTTTCTAGGGTAGTCCAAGTCGTCGCTCGCTGATTGGCCGACACGTTGCGCAATCGCGTTATCTGCCCAGACTCTATGCAACTCTACTCCATTGCGTGGGTTAGCGTGCGCTCCCTCCTCCTGCTGTCTCGCCGGTGCTGGGACGGTCGCTCTGGGGTCAATTTGAAGTCCAGAATTGATTGCCGCTGTCGGTTTAATAGTTGCTATCGTTGTTGTCGACTTATCGCGTTGTTTCTGTTTCACCAGGACTTTTGTCGGTTTGGTGATTCTAGTGCACACCTTAGTCTCAATGGGCTGCAGGATAAGGTTAATGCTCCCCTTAGTTCTGATAGCCTTTGGGCTACATTCCTTAGTCAAAAGCTGAGATGTTGTGTGTCTAGGTTGTGCAGATGGAAAACAGAGTGTTAGGTCAAGCCTAGATACCAAGACTACTGTTCTAGTCTATTTGCGTTGACATTATGAACCAAGGGCAATGGAACGAGACCGAGGAGTCGAAAGTAATTGTCATGGAGATGAGAAAGAGGGTCTTAGAGAAAGGCATTCAGATACATTGATCAGTATGAGTAATCTCGTAATGACATACTTGACACAATGGTGGGAGAAGGAAACCGAAGAAGTTAGAACTGCAGACTCAAACCGCCAATAGGCTTTGAACGACATTGGGAAAGTTGAATAAATCCATCAATTGACGTGACCACAACCAATTTATTCAACAACAACGATAGCAATTGAAAAACGGTCAGCGGCAATCGATTTCTAACATCGAATTAACCTCGGCGCAAACTTCCCACCACGGTCTGGACTGCCAGAGGACGGCGTTCACAAGAATTCACCCAATGGTGCCGATTCACGTAAAGTCGTGGCAGAAAACGGGCCTGACGCAATGTGTCGGCCACTCAGGAAGTGACGACGAGGACTCCACTCGCAAAGCGGTTCCCTCACGGCAATGGTGACTGGACTGGTTCATTCGCAGAGTATACCCCTGCGCCACACCTCAGTGAATGAACTGGTCCATTCACCGAGTGTACACTCGGTGAATACTCTGCACATATATGCCCACGCATGTATGCACACTCAGTTGGCCATATCCAGCCGAACTTAATCAATGCAATTGAATTCACCCCAGAGCAACTACGTGCATTCAGCCCACATCGCGATACTCGACTGTACTTTGAAAGTTCCTGATTATGGCACGTGCTTTTTAGGCTGCTGGCTGCTTTCCACACACTTTCGCTCTTTCGCGCCTTTTCAGCCTTGGAGATTTTCACTTCTTTTGGCGTCTTTCGCTGCGGTGGCCCTTTCACTGCAGTGGCTCTTTCGCTGCAGTGGCTCTTTCGCCGCAGGACCTCTTTCATACTAGCTGCAGCTGGTCTATCGAAGAGACACTGCTGGTATTTTGAAGTGAACCTTTCCTGCTATGCAGCTAGTCTTTTGAACCCTCCGGCAGCGACCTTCACCACCTTTTGCGAGTATCGAGAGAATTCCCCAGTGTATCAATAAAAGGCACCTTCAACTGAGCAGTATAAGGTTACACAGCAGAAAGAGAGAGTTCTTGAAAATCAACTAACTTATTAGATTTACAGTTCGTATTCACGATTCCTGATATCAATAGACTGTTTGACAAGTTGATTCCTGTGATTAACTAACTCGGCGACCAACTCTGGCACCCACACTTGTAGTCTCAGCCTGAGAATCTCACGATATCCAATGGCCATAGTGTTGAGAATTCAAGTCAAAGGTACTGGGTCAATGGCGATACTTGGACTCATAGGGAGAGGAGATCTTCAAATCAGATTTGCCAGTGGAATCCGCAGCTTGATTTTCAGGGTAATTGGGCCGATGTGAGTGCAAGCGTGAGTGAGAGTGTTGAGTGTGAACATGAACATATAGTGATAATCGACAGTCTACTAGATCTTCATGGACATGGTGGTGACACTGATGGCCCTATGATAGGTAGTAATACCACTTCACTAAGTCTAAGTTGAGATCAGACAATGAGTTAAGTCCGTATGCTAGGAGGCTGGCTAGTCTGCTGGCCAGAGCTTTCGACGCTGGCGGCTCAACCTCGAGTGTACCATACCAGATAACCTTGAGTATACTGCTGCAGCCTCATCTGCAAGAAAGCATGAAAGTGTATCTGTGTGAAAGGAAATATGCAGCGAAAGCCGGCGAACTGCCTGAAAGTTTGCCGTACTGTCAAAGTTGGCTCCTGTCTGAGTCCTGACACCTTCTGGGTTTGCATTTGCAGCAGCGAATGCCTGAAAGAGCCTGAAAGTGACTCGTACAGTTTTGCGATGGCGCAGAGGATGACGACGATAGTGATTTGACACAACTCGACGTTGAGGAACGAGAGGGTCTTGGAGAGTACCCGGAAGTGGGCGAGCAGGAGGAGAAAGAGGACCATGTAGAGGAAGAAGGCATCAAAGAAGAAGAGCTAGTTTCAAGATAGAACCTGGAGCATAGTGTAAGTGTAGTTGCACCACGGCGTTGAGTGAAATTAGCAATTTGTATGTATGCTCCGCGAATGAACCAGTCCAGTCAGGGAGGTGGGGTGCAGGGGTACACTCCGCGAATGAACCAGACCAGTCACTGAGGGTGGGACTCCGTGGCTGGACCTGTCTCTCCGCTGAGGGACATCCTCCGTGACTGGACTAGAACAGTGACCGAAGTGTACCAGAGTCAGAGGAGCTACCTCGAGACGGGAGAAGCAGGAGATAGGAGGAGGGAAGCGCCTATCGAGGTGGCGATGGAGACGGGCCCAGCGGTGATACAAATGGCACCAAAGAATTCGGGTAAAACAATAGTCGAGCCGATTAGGGGGAAACGTGAATGGAACGCAGAGAAGGAGGAGCGATGCCCCGGCGACTTACTTGCCCCCAGTGCCTGGAGGAGCCGGATATACAGGATGGTGCGACTGCAGGCACAGAAGCTACTGCAGCTGCACCGAACTGTTGGACACTGTACAAATGTGTTGGAAGCCCTGGCACCCCGCGAAGAAGCACAATGGCTGGGAATGTTGACTAAGATGCAAGAGAGAGAGCAGAAGTGGGATACCCGCCATGAGGACGACAAGCTGTGGGGGGCGGGCAGCACAATCCCAATCACAATGGTCATGAAAAGAGTTGCACCGGGGCAGGAAGCGAGAGAGAACACAAGAGACAGGGCTGCAAAGATGGACTTTGCAGTGCTAGAGGCCTCACAACATGCAGATACAACACAGGAAGGAGAACCGGAGATGTGCCAACAGCTGAAGCAGCAGCTGAAGCTCACATTGCTGCTACAACTGCAGTCTAAACCGCAGCACGAACCCAAACCAATGTTCGCACCTGCACCCGCTAGAAGGTGGGAGATCGTCCCACCCCTGGCCCAATAACAGAGGACACCCGTTGGCCCAAGCTCCAGCACATGCCCGGCCCCGATGGCTTGATCGAGCATGGCCGAGACAAGCCTGATATTAAGGGGACACCAGAGTGTACCGCCCCCCGACCAAATGGACCAGGAATTTGCTTCAGCAATCAACAGTGCATGCTTCAACCAAATGGCACTCGCCCAAGTTCTGAACATGAATGCAAACAGAAACCCTAGAGGGACGATTACGGCTGTCACCCACAAAAACATTAGACGGACGATTATGGCAGTCACCCACAGGAATGTAACGGCAGCGATGGTAATGTTATTCCGTGACATCATCCTCACCGGGGCAGGAACTGTCGACAGATGAGTTATCAACGCTGAAGAATACGAGTCTTGGGAGAGGCAAACGATCCACAGTGTACCGCATGTAAGGTACATGTGAAACGACACAGAGGGCCTGGAACAGATGCGAGAGGAGTTTGATGTGGAGAATGAGGGTATAGCGATCCCCACCCAAGTTGGATGGGAGGCAAACACCTGCACCTGTAAGGGCACATACGCCAGCGTTCGGCCTCATAGGCATACGTGTGGTAATTATAGGAATACGGTTGCAAACGTGGATGCGAGTGATAGTAGGTGTAGGAGTATAGTAAGATTATCGCTAGAGATCTAAGGTTTGTGGCGAACCGACTATATAGAATGGCCGTTACCCCGCCCGGGTCACGTGCCGCCGTTACAGTATCCCCCTGTTTAGGCGCACACCTCCTGGGCTGCATAAACTGTACAAGAGAAAAGGAGAGGAATGGAAAAGAAAGGAAGCATTAAACAATTATGCCGCGTACGTACTCGAACAAACTCATAAGTCCCGCAACCGATTGGCTCCGTACGGTAGCCTTTCGGTGGATCCCGCGCACAGGGAAACTCCACATCCACTTGACTGTGATCCGAAGGAGGTAAAACCCATGCCGACGCCATTTGTACTGGGCCGAGATCCAATGAAGTAATGAAGTATGGAGAACAGAAGAGAATAGAGAAACATCAGAAAGGAACGCTCAATTGATCACTTTTCCTCCGGTCCCGAATTCCGAAACTCTATTGACCCATTTCCTCCGCTGCCGAGTCTCGGACCTCAATTCCTCCTGATCTCCACTCCCAAATGCGTCCGGCATCCAACATGGCATCCAGTACCGCACTCGTGGTTCCTATCTCGGTGTGGTTCTTGGTAGGAATCATCAGGATGTTAGAGCTTCCGTTCATGACTTGGCATCGATGGGAGCTTTTGCTGCGGGGACCGTTCATAGGCATCGGTGATCGTCAATCGTATACGTCAATGTTGTAGTCTCGTCTCATTCGTCAACATCTAACATGTAAGCCTCTTTAAAACGGTTAAACTTGATAATTTCAGGTTAACTTGCACTCTCCCGGGCCATCGTGCAGTGCTGCGTAGAATATCTCTCAGTTGGTAGTCATCGGTAAGTGGCATTGACTCGGTAGTCGTTGTTCGAAGTCTGTTTCGGTGACCATCCGGTCGACTTCATGGCTGCGCTCTCGATAGGCGGCTTCAGTAGAATCTTGGTCGACTTCTCGGTAGACTTCTCGGTCGACTTCTTGATGCGCTTCGACTTGTTGGTGTGACTTGATCGTGTAGACACGGCTATCTCCCTCTGAGAAAATTCGTTGCTCCCTTGACTACTTCTCCATCATATCGATTGTCGATTGCCAGTGTGGCTCGGTAGCAGTGTAACTTGGATCTCCGAATGAGGATTCATTGGTGATTCGGGATTGTAATTGTAATCTGTGTTTCGACACGTAATTGGGTTCGGCTTTCGCTTCATACAGTTGAGTTTTGGCAGAAACCATTGTCGGAATTGGCCAGGGTAATATCGGTGAAATAGTTGATCATCACGTGGATCTCGCCTTGACTTTGGGCATTGATGTGAGCTTCCGCTCATGGCATCGTCATAGCCGTCAGTTATCATATGTGACTCGCTGGTGGCCATTCGAGGGTGGTAGAATTGACGACAATTGCATCGGGCGTGGGTGGTGTATCATTGATCCGTATCTAACACATAAGCTTGACAGTAAGTGGTCATACTCACCATGATAGGAGTGCGCTTCTGCTCTCGGAAAGCCGCTTTGTACATTGCATATGCAGATTTCGGCATCTCTTCAATTGGCATTTGGTACAGTCTCAGTAACCGCTTCTCGGTGAAAGTCATTCGAAAGATAGCTTTGGTGCGTTCTCGGTCGACTTCTCTGTGGCCATCTCGGTAGGCAGCTTCGGTTGAATATTCGTTTTCTTGTCGGTAGACATTTGGTAGGCCTCAGGTATGGTCGTTTGGTATTCAGTTCGGAATTCAGTTCGGTATGAATTTCGGCGAAAGTGGCTTTATGCTTCGGTACGCCATTCGGTAAGCATCTTGGTCAGTGGCTTGGTACAGTAGAGATCCCGGTAATCCTCTCAATCTCCATGTGAAGTCGTTCGGCAGTGATATCCGTCGCTGTGAGGTCTCGGTCATCATCTCTTAGTAGTTATCCCGACTGTCTCTCGTGATGCCATTTGGTAAACCACGCGGTACGCCCGCTGGTCATATTCAATCTCATTCGGTCCCAATTCGGTTGCCATATAACAGTTATTCGGTATCTCGTTCGGAACTGTATCGGTAACTGTATTTGCCATCTTTCTCCGGTGCATTTGCAGGTACACTGGACGTCCCTCGTATCCTAGGTGAGGCTATTGTCTCTAATTGCGGGGTGTGCTGGCTGCGCTTTATTGATTGATCTGTAGGTGTGCTTGCCATCACTTGAATCGGTGCACTTATCGTCGTTCTCTGAGTCCACTAGTTGATTCATGCCCAGGTGCACTTGCCGCTGCTAGCCTGCTCAATTGGTGAATGTATCTCACGGTGCTTCGTTCCTGCATTTCCGGTACGGTAATTGTTGCGGTAGTGGTTGCGATTCCGGTAGGGTCATCCCCCTCTTCTGAAAGTCCCTGCTCTGCTGGCGACTAATCTCATACTGCTTCGTAGGGAACATCGATTGGAAAGGCTTGATTTGGAAGTTGATTTGCAGTCGTCAATTGTCATCGTAGTTGTGTAGCTTGTAATCGCCGAGTCTCAGTCGGGATCTCATTCGGGATAGTATTCTCGGTAATTTAACTTCGTAACAAATTCGGCATTTTAATCGGCATTGTATTTGGCATTTTAATCGTGATTGTATTTGGCATTGTACTCGGCCATACGGCACTTGATTTGGTGTCTTGAATAGTAGTCGGGATTGTACTCGGTACGGCAAGGCCGCCGGTACGTATATCTGCATCTCGGCATTCAATTGCTAGTCTCGTCGATTATCATTGTCATCAAAAGTAAGTATATTGGATAGGGTAGATTTTCACATAACTTCGTGTATATCGCCATAGTCAAATAGATTGATTGTCATCCGTCTCTGAGCATTAGTGCATTTCCAGGATGTGCATATCGGCGCTCGTAAGTCCAATTCCCATAGTCTTCAACGATATCTCTTATCCTCAATAAGTAGCCTTCCACAGAACCATCGCCACTCGTATCTGCGAGTTTATCGTCGCTCGGCCTGTATGGCGTACTCGTGCCGGGGCTTCCAATTGTAGTAAGTCTTCGCCGCTTCTAAGTGTGCTCTTCGCTCTCAATTGTTACTGGTCTATGGGGATAACCTCCCGAATGCAGACCCGCACGGATTCGTACGAACTGCTCCATCTATGTTAGCCCAAGAATCAAAGAATGGATGGCAGCGGTGGAAGGGAAATCCAGGTGGCCTTGTCCTTAACGGTTCGCTCACAAGGAGCCAAGCCCCGCCGTCCAGTCACTCCCTTCGTGTCTCGGCGAGCCGGTAGTAGTGATTCAGGATTCCCATGTGGACCCCCTTCTGCCGCAACTACTGCCGCTGCTCCTTGCTCGCTCATTCACCCTGCCAGGATTACCACTTCTGCTGGCTCACGATGCCGCATCCATAGGTCCCAATACCGCAGCTCCCAGCAAACTGGTGCAAACCCCAGACCGTTGGGTGAATGCCATGATAACCGCCTTCTAGTTGGCAGTCATCATGCGGTCCCCGAGTTTGTATCCCCGGGAGAGGTATGTCCTACAACGGTCCAGAAGCTTGATGGTTGTGGAGAAGAACTCCTCACCGCGATTGGTTTGGTAGCATTTCTCGCCCCACAGACATGTTTCTGCTGCTTGATAGCATCCACATCACAACTCGCTCTTGGGCTGTCCATAATGGAGGCTGCGAGAGAAGTATATTGTTTGGTTGATGGTAAGACCAGCACAGTGACCGATCGACCATTTCCGCGTTCGGGCCCTAAACCGCGGCAGTTTGGTACGACACACATCGAGATGGGCACATCCAGCTGATCCATTTGTAATTCTGAGTCCATGCCATATCCATAAGGACTGGTACTGCATGCCGGTTAATAATAGTAATTTTGCTGGTATAGATGGATATTGACTGAGTGCCGGGCAATGTGTCCCGGCCTTAAAGATGAAAACTCGTATTATCCATATCTCATCAATTGATTGGATCCTCCAATTAGTCTTCTGAAAGTGGTGCCTCTGGAGGTGGTAGTTTCAATTCATAATGTCGTCTCCCGTAACAAATATAGTCAATCTTGGTTGCCTTTCGTGACTCGCTCGCAGTGGAAGCTGTGGTGCTGCCGGAAGTCCAGAGCTTATTTGATCCGTAGGTAATAATAGTCACATGTATCCTCCGTTGCCGTAAATGTAATCGTAGTAGAAGTCATTTATATGGTAGGTGGACTTTGATTGTCCATAATAATTGTGCTCTGAGCGGTCATTGTAGTCATTGTAGTCATCATAGTCAGTGTGCGGAATTGTACAGGTCCCGACCGTACATGCACTTCACGCTGGGCAATGTATCACCTCTGAAAGTTCCCTTCAATCGGGGGAAAGCTTCTCATCGTCAATGTGCTTCAATCGTAGGGCTAGGGTGTCTTCTCTGTAAGTGCACTTCTCTCGTGCAGACGTTCTGGCGGTAAGCGTGCTTTATTCATAGACTGATCCTCTTCCGTAGGTGGGTTTCGTTGATAGTATTGTTTATCTCCGTAGGCTTGCTCCGCTCGAATAGTGTATCCATAGGTATCAGTGGCCATAGGATTGCATCCGCAAGTAGGTTTTGTCGAGGGTGCTAGAGCTGTAGCTGTACACGCAAACTGAGATAGGTGCACTTCGCTCATATACAAGGAATGTAGTCGTAACTGTGATTGATCCTGTGCTGGAACTGTGTTGACCAGTTGATCTCCTCTGGACTTCATCCTCAGTTCGCAGTATTACTGATTCAGGGGTAAGATCACTCCGTCGGTAGCAGCATCCCGCGCTGATGATCCTGCTCAATGGACTCGTAGGAATTGTATTGGAACTCGATTAGGTCGATTGTGTGCGATTTCTCTTGTTGGAAAGATCGAATAGTCGCGTCTGGTAAATCGTGATAATTGTCGTCATTGCTAGTCATGCGCCTCGTTCGCCAATTGGTCTCTGAACTCAACTCCGCTGCTCGCAAGAGGCTCAATTGGATGATGGAACGATCAAGTCTCCGTGCTTCACAGTTATGATGCTTCAATATCTCGTTTGGGCGGCAGTACTCTCAATTGTTGACTCGATGGTGTCGCGCGTCGCAAAAGGGGTAAACTCGCGAAATCCCGTCAGCGAAACGTATCTGTTGCCTGAAAAAGCGATAATAGTGTAAGGGCACGTACGCCAGCGTTCGGCCTCACAGGCATATGTGTGGTAATTATAGGAATACGGTTGCAAACGTGGATGCGAGTGATAGTGTTAGCAACGGGTCCGGGTAACTCGCCACCGGTCCGGGTTTTGACTGGCGGTTCGGTTCGGTTCGGTTCGTTACCCGGCCAAAAACCCGAACCGCGTGGTCTTGGCGGGTTTGTTACCCGGACCGGACATTAACCCGCGGTTTTTTGGCCAGGTTGTACCCGGACCGCAGTTCCATTTCAAGGTTCCTCCATATGCCACCAAATTTCGCTGCAATTAAGTATTTGAATTATGATCGTATCATGACATGATCAGTACGTAGATTGTGCAGTTTTAGCTGCTCTTTCACCTCCCGCTGTCAGATTTGCGACAGGACCAATATTCGTTGAATCGCGGTGAAATTAAGCGATATTTTGCCCGAAATTTGCGGGTTTTCGATTGCGACTCAACGAATATTCGTCTGATCGCAAATCGGACAGCGGGAGGTGAAAGAACAGCTAAAACTGCACAATCTACGTACTGATCATGTCATGATACGATCAGAACTCAAATACTTAATTGGAGCCAAAATTGTCAACTTGAAATGCCGGGTTTTTGGGGGAAAACCGGCCCATTTCCAATGGGCCGGGTTTTTCGTGTGGTAAGACCCGTTGCCACGGTCCGGTTTCGGGTGGAACCGTACCCGGAACCGGCCCGGGAATTTGGACCCGTTGCTAACACTAGCGAGTGATAGTAGGTGTAGGAGTATAGTAAGATTATCGCTAGAGATCTAAGGCTCGTGGCGAGGCGACTATATAGAATGGCCGTTACCCGGCCCGGGTCACGTGCTGCCGTTACAGCACCAGTCGGGAGAAGAGGAAGAACGGAGATATTGCCGCGTGATCGGTAGGTATTGTCGTAAAGGGGATCAAGGCGGCACAGCATTTGATGAAGACAGACGACAAGGCGGGAGGAGTGTGGTACCGAGTCGAGGCGTTCACCAACACGGGTCCTGACAGCAGGTGTGAGCGTTGCTGCGGGTGGAGCCTCATCTTGACCAAGTGCGGCCGCATGCGCAAGTGTGGCTAGTGCTCAGGCAATTACCGGACTAGCGACCACAAATGCAGTGTAGTGGGATCAATGATTCAACCAGTCCGGGTTTAGTCCAATCCAGTCTAAGATATTTTTGGACCGGGATCGGACCAGTCCAAATTTCCGCTGGACTGGTGTGGACTAGGACTGGACCAGTCCACACAGGTGGAATTAGCCCGATGCCACTGGGAGTCCGTCATACACTGAGTCACTGAATAGAGTCATAGAAGAGGAGTTATCTGTGTAGACTCATACACGATTACTCACTCACAACCTGCCAGCTGGCACCAGACACTCGGAAATCACGGGGCTGACAGATTCTCACAGTATATATGACCATGGTTCAGTCTGAAGAAAATACAGACATCAACACCGTGCTACAAATCCTGAGCCACTATCACTGCTGACTCCATTGGCCTCTACCTTACTGCCTTTTCAACCTCATCGCATTCTGTATGCCATTTCTGGCTCAACACCATGTCCTCTCCATCTCTTTCGGATATCAGTCTCAGCGAAGACTTTCTACCCTCAGATACTGAGCCAGATTCCTCCCAGATATCTAGTTCATTTGAATCCAGTTTGCACACGCAGTCTACTCGCCCAGGGACCCCAGATCAGAATCTTCAATCACCATTGCACACTTCCAATGCTGCGAATGCATCGCCATCATCAGCTCTTTCCCGTAGCTGCCTGACCTCCCCCATTCATACAAATGGTACACTTTCGATATTTGGAGGAAGCCAGTACTGGAAATGTACATACTGTAAGGTTACCAATTCATCATTGATATACATGCAGCGGAACGGATTCACAAGACAGGCTCGAAGAAGTTCAAACCTAGTGGAGGAACAGCCAAACCAGCATGTCATTTGAGAAACCATCATTCAAACAAACTTGACCTTGGGACTTCCACTTCGCCAATTATAACTGGCATGAAAATTGCTGCTCAGAAATTCGACCAGCAACAATTTAACCAGCAGGTGGCTGATGACTTCCTTCTGCTTTGGATTATTCATTCGAATATACTGTTTTGTATGCCTTCAGATAATCGCTTCAAGGCATTGATGTAGTATTTGAATAATACCAATCGAATCCCACGGTCACCAACCACAGTGAAGTTGCGCATCCTTGCACGCTTCGGTCAGGTAAAGCCCCAAGTGGCTGATCTGATGAAGGAAGCAACAACTCAAATTCATCTTTCATGCGATGGCGGGACTAATCCCCAACTAACAATGGCAGTGGTTGGTTTAATTGCCAATTTTACGTCACGAGCGGGAATCCGGATGAACCCAGTCATTGGGCTTCATACACTTGAAGGATCACACACTGGTGCAAACATGGCAGAGGTTGTCATGGAGGCTCTGCGAGAGTATGGCATTGAGGAGAAACTTGGGTACTTTGTGGGGGATAATGCAAGCAACAATGACACACTGGTTAGACATCTCGCTGAAGCACAGGTGGCAGCCAATCGATTGTATAATGCATCGGAATACCGACTTCGGTGTGTTCGCCATGTAATTTGCCTCTCAGTCAAGGCCTTCTAGTTCAGAGATGTGGATTGTACACTCCTCCAGCATACTATTACTGTTCCGCCATATACGATGGCAGCTTGGAGGAAGATGGGACCATCGGGAAAGGCAGACAACATTACGATGTATGTACTGGCTTCACCACAGCGGCGGCAAGAGTTCAAACGCCTGGGTGGAGATAATATCCTACACAAACACAATACCACCCATTGGAATACTGGATACACCATGATTCAAAGTATGATCAGAAACAAAGATAATGTCAAACTCTTCTACCTATGTCAGTTTGATGATCTGGAGGATGATCAACTATCCCCTGATGATTGGAATCAGCTTGCAGATGCAGTCGATGTCTTGGAACCATTTCATTCTGCAACCTTACAAATGGAGGGTGACTTTGCTGAGCTACACAACCTCCTGGTAGGACTTGACTTCCTTCCAACAATATTCACCAATGTGTTGCAGAAGTATCAGGCCAACCCCCACTTGCACATCCGCAGAGCTGCAGCAGAGGGGATTGTGGTGCTGGACACATACCGTGAGATATGCAAAGATCTACCTGTCTGTGTTGCAGCTGTGGCATTGCATCCAGCATACAAGTGGGAATACTTTGAGGTGGCTGTGGAAAAGCTGGAATGGACTGATGACCAGCTGGAGGATGTGAAGCTGCGTGTTCAGGCACTGTGGTTAACACAGTATTCAACAGGGCCTTCGCAGGCAGTAAGCCAGGGTGAACGCCAACTTGGCATACATCAGGTGCCCATTACACCATTTGCATCGTGGCGGGCTGAACGGCAGGGAACTGTGATTGGTACAGTAAACTCAAACTGTGATCAATCGAGCAAATGAATGCTGACTATATTGTAGTAGATGAATATGACCGATATCTTTCAACTCCGACTAAGGCATCCATCACCAACCCATTCATATTTTGGCTGTCTCAGCGGGAGATGTTTCCAAAACTGTCATCGATGGCACTTGATATTCTATCCATACCACCAATGTCTGCTGGAGTTGAACGACTCTTTTCCCAGTGCAAGATAATGCTTACAGACAGGCGAAATAGGCTGCAGATTGATTCGCTGCAGGCAGTGGAATGCATGAAGTCATGGGATGGGTTTCAAATCGGACTCCCACAGGTTGTTATTACTGGAACGCAGATGGAGGTTGTGGAGGCAGGCGAGCTGTATGCTGACCACCATCGAGATGGAGATATGGGTGTGGAAGTGATGTAACTTATTGGAAATTTATACA
>Ga0307512_10003538_pt1 | contig 18029 bp, 14 predicted proteins | sample 14_EM_MG_FD_200267 | JGI IMG/M metagenome (GOLD analysis project Ga0307512, IMG submission 200267) | Populus trichocarpa ectomycorrhiza microbial communities from riparian zone in the Pacific Northwest, United States - 14_EM | ecosystem: Host-associated > Plants > Roots > Unclassified | place...
ATACACAATTGACGACTCCGTTACCCGGTTGGGACAAGGACATCCGTGATGTGGTCCTGAGGAAGAAAACGGTGGGTAATTTGGTGTCGTAATTTTGCGATCTTTTGAGAAGCCAATTATTTCCTCCGTGCAGCCCCGAAAGCTATTTGTTCAACCAAACACCATCAAACAAGATGATGAGGTCGTCCTGAGGGATTATCCCCTCACCCCTGCGGGTGTTATCCAGAGTTCCATCGAACGTAGGGTGTGATGCCCACAGATCCTATGTTGCGGTTAGAACGCAGTCTTCTACAATGTACACTACGGGAAAGCGAATAGGAGTGTGACGACTTCTAGGAGGTATACGATATATCACGATTGGATTTTGCAAGTGTCGGTCTAGTATAGATCATAGAGTGCCCTCGAAGCTCATTAGGGCAAGCGTTATACCTCGCGCACTAAGGCGACCACAAGCGTAATGCTACAGAACGTCAGGAGACTCACTTGGAATGTAGGTCAGGAACGTACTCATCGGGTTTCTTTGAGGTGTTAGGATTGGAGTGCCAGCCATCCAGTATGAGCAAACTAGACGGGACATAAATATTTGGACTTCGGACTTACCCCGCCTGAAAAGATTAACCCATTCATCGCCGCTGCCTCTGGTGAGACGCGAGGTCAGAGCCGATGACAAGCGGGTTTAAATGACCGCATCTTACTTTCAAATGGCGTCGTCCGTCTTTTATTGAACATGCAAGCGCGGGCATATTCGATAATGCGATCGGAAATCAGTTGCACCTGCTCATCCTCAGACCCACCGGATCGAAAGGCCAGAGTGCATATTGAAGTGATCTCGTGATTAAAGACGTTGTCTGACAACCCATCCGTCTAACAAAGAGCGATCAGTCACGTAGAGACCGACAAGGGTTGCCCTACGTATGCAATGATCAAGTCGCCGTCACGGAGTTTCGTTTCATAAATATCGGCGTTCTCGGGCAAGTCGGTAATGTCGTCAGCTCGGTTTCGAAACTTTCGAACGACACTTGGGATTTTGGCGAGCTGCCTGACGCACAATTTGGGAATCGTACGAGCGAGGTGGCTGTGAGACTTACTTGGGGCAATTGAAAAAGTGGGTCTGAGCTCTTTGTCTGTGGAACACGGCTGAGGAGCGGATGATCATAAAACCGCTGTCACCCAAGCTTTAAGAGAGGATGGAATGTCGTCATCATTGGCAGTGGTACCAATGAGCCAGGGAAACCATACTTTGCGGCGCGTAAAAGTCCGGAAGACGCGTTAAGGTTGATGAGACAAGCGGTACTGGAGCCTGAACATGGGATGCAAATGAGCGCGGGTTGACTTTCATGGTGTCATGGAGTGTTTGACCAACCTGCCACGACAAATCGTTCCCTCAACGTGGCCTGGTATGCCAACTTGAGGCACTCTAGAGGATGTAACTCCCACCCCTCCAGAGCTTCTCGGTCCTCGTATTCCTGTGTGGTATCAACTTCTGGTTCACCTGGCCAGCCCACCTTGGCATAGCGGTGTGAATGGTACATTAAGGCTTGTGAGAACAAGGAGGGGTCGACGCCGCTTGATGCCCATCCTCCGACCCCATCAGCGACCCCAAATGAAACGCCCTGATGAGTGATGACATGTGTGTGGAGTTCAACGTGGTAGATCACTGGGCTCACCTACCGACTGATTTCGCATCTGAGTACCGGTCAACTGAAATACCCCGAGAATGAGTCTCTCCTGGTGCACGCACCTCCTGCACATAAAAGAAGTCTTCCCCCGGGGTTTTACTGAAACTGGGTCTGGGCCGGGTAAGCACAAGGTCTCTCCACTCGCCGACCGCAGAATCCGGGGGAAAGGGGACGCTTTTCTGCTTCACTCCAGGTGCAGATTGCCAGTTTGCGCAGACGTGGAACCGGTATGGCCGTGGAATAGTCGACATGTCATGTCGAGATGTGCGCAGGACACGCGAGATGGAAGAACGCAATAAATGAGGGACCTTCCCACTTGTGTATGGCCGGAGAGTTATCATGACTGAATCCTCTCTTCCGCGAGATATGTGGGTATGGATAAGAATTATACGGCACAGAGCGACTCTGCAGACAGTTGTCACTGGTACCAACGAGGAATGGTTCAACCCTCTCGGCCCGCCATCCCGCGGCTATCCCACAGCGCCATGCCGGCAATTAGAGTATTACAGTAAATTGATTAATATTACCGTATATACGCTACTGTACAGTAAATGACAGGAGTAAGTACACGACCAGTCAGTCTAGCACGAACAATTCGTCGTCGGTCATCCACCCTATCAAGACACACCCCAAGATAACCAATCAAATTCCCTCGATCTTGAACCCGACTTATCGTGCTTCTGCTTTTTGCTTCCGCTAGCAGAGACCGCAGGTCGCGGCCGTTTTTTCGCCGCTACACTTCTTTCAGTCTTGGACGCCAACCATCCGTCCACTTTCTGGCCGCAGAGCTCCTGAACTGGCAAAGAAACCGGCCTACGTTTCCCGCTTGCGTCGTGGTTTCGCCGCGGACTACATGGAGCGGCCATAGAATCGCGGCCATTGTTTGCCGTTACTGGCTCGGATGAATCGGGTGGTATGGGAATGGGAAGAGTGGAGATCGGTTTGAGAGATCGTGAGGATTTGGGAGGTGGGATCATGACGTTTGTATGCGGTAGAGTGGAGGCCGATGGTCTCTCAAGTGGAACAGCGAAGGGGTTTCTTGATGCGAAAAGGTTTGTTGACGCCTTCACGCCATCGCAGGAACTATCGGCCTCCTTCGCAGAGCGACGCCGTTCTGAAAGTATGTCCTGCATCTCTTGCACGCCTTTCGTGGCTCGCATGTTCGTTCGGTCGATGGCCATGGGCTCCTCAAGACCCCGTGGCCTAGGTGCGGCCTTTACAATAGGAGAAAGCCCCGCCCGACTCCATGGTGGTGGATCTCGGTGGAGCATCAGTAATTCTTGACCCCATTGCGGCATATGCTTGTGTTGATGTGCCATCGACGAACCGTTGTCGACCGTTCTTTGGGAGTAGAACATCTTGGCCTTGTGTTGGGCTGCATAGGTATCAAATCCCGTCGCAACATTGGCAGGCGTCGTGCGTAGGTCCGTTGGTCTTGGCTCTAGGTCTTCTATGGTCCACTCAAGGAGCTCATCTGCTGTACGTAAGGATGGCCTTTCGGAACTGGGAGCCCGCTCTGGTGAAGATGAAGAGAAATCCGGGGAGTAGTTCGCCGTATTCAAATCTTCCGTCATAGCAGAGCATCCAATGTCTAAGAGATCCGCACAACCTCGACCTCGACTGCGCTTACGACTTGTGTGTGTCAGGTGGTCAATATGCAAGACACCAACGTTAGTGGAAGGAAGGACACCCTGGAAGTTTGATAACAGCGACAGCGCTTCTAGTGGACGTGCAGGGTGGTATAACCGCTTCTCAACTGCTGGAAGGAAAGACGACGGAATCTTCTCGCGGTCCCAAGTGCAGCTCGTGCCACGGAGATCTAAAAGCATTGTTTATTCAAAAAAACAAACAAACATGATTTGCGCACTGCTTACCCACGGCAGCAAGGAGGATGAATGACTCCAGGTATTGATAGACGGCATTTGTAATGCGTTTGCAGTTATGGAGACTCAAGATGCGTAGTTGCCAAGGGCCGCGCCTTTGGTTGGGGGAATCAAGAGTATCCTCATCCCGTCTCAGTGTTCCAGAAAGACGTCGGATTCCCGTGGCAGACAGAACGGTGCGACTAGCGTCAAAAACATAAAGAGTATGAAGAACTTTCAAATGGACAATTGTATCGTCGTTGAGATGGGAACATCCTGGGAGTTCTAGGACGGTGAGGAGTGTAAAGTGTTTAGTTGCCGGAACCTGTTGAAGTAGCGGGGTGTACTTGTCAGACAGGGCAGTGCAATAAATTCGGAGACTAGGTGGCAGGTCTGAGTATATTTGAATGAGAATAGCCCATAAACGAGGATCCAATTTGCTCAGGTTGAAGCGGCCTTGCTCATTGCGTGGGATGAGAGCTCGGAGGATGTCTGGATCGCAAGGGTATGCTGGAGGGCGATATGGGCGTGGTGGACCATAGTGATAGATTAATTCAGGGACTTGCACGAGGCACTTGATACAAAAATATGAGAGTGGAGGAATGGGACGAAGAGACGCAGGAAGGCGGTTCTCTTCCGTGCTGGTGCTGTCTTCATCGTTGTACGATCCGGACTGGAAGTAATCCTTTGGAGGGCTTGTCGAGTTGATTATGACCACGCCTGCATCATCTGTTGACAATGTACGTTCGGTCTGCCAGAGCACGATTGGCTTGGTCATACTTTACCGTACAGCACTGCACTGCACTGCACCGGGGTGAGCGACTTGCCGGCATCGGCGTGGCGTCGCGACTTGTCCCCGTATTTATAACGATCACGTGACCGTTGTTATCAGGGAACTAAAAATTTAAATTACGCAAAAAGAGCGGTCGCCAAGGACAATTTCACGTCTCTCTTGCGTTCTGTGTTCTCCGACTCTCTTCAATCATAAAACAAGCCGCTCGCTACCGTCGTCTTTCGTCGACGTTTCATTCTTTTCCAACCTCACTCTCGTCTACATATCCTTCTCATTTATTTAATCACTGATTCTTTCTCAATACCATGGCTGCCCGTCCTGGTTACGCGCAGCCCGACCCTAGGAATCCCTTTGCCAACCCCCCGCCGCCACAGCAGTACCCTCAACAATATCAGCAACGCAGACGTGACTATGATTCAGAGTCGGACTTTAGCGACCGATATGGCTCGCGGAATGGGAGTACAGCACAGCTTACCGCCCACACTCTCCACGACAACTATGGCCAGTATGACTCTCCCTGTGAGTGTAACACCCTATTCTCACATTCATCTTGTCTCCTTTCATCTTCAACGCGAGCACGGCGTCCGGTCTCCTTGCACCTGGACCTTTTCCTCGTGTCACCTTGTCGACGGACCTCTGTAGCCGAGGTCTTCTTTTGGTTCTTCAATCTCCCTTCGCGTCGCAGCACATGTTCGACCGTACTTACGTTCTGTTGTAGACTCAGATGACGGCCACGCACCATCCATTGCCTCTCACATGAGCACGGCAACGCGGTCTGGACCAACAGGTTATGCAGATCCATATCCAGCTTGGTCTGGAGACAAACAAATTCCCATTTCCTACGAGGAGATTGAAGACATTTTTCTCGACCTCACGCAGAAATTTGGCTTTCAGCGGGATTCGATGCGGAACCAAGTTCGTGTGTGTTAAGAAGCACTTGGGCCATTGCTGACATTCTACTCTAGTTTGATTTCCTGATGCATTTACTCGATTCTCGCGCTTCGCGAATGTCGCCCAGCCAAGCTCTTTTAACCTTGCATGCGGATTATATTGGTGGCCAGCATGCCAATTATCGGAAATGGTACTTCGCCGCCCAGCTAAACCTTGATGACGCCGTCGGTCAATCTCAAAACCCCGGACTTCAGCGCTTGAAGAGCGTCCGTGGTGGTAACGCCAAATCTCCAGGTGCAAAATCGTTGGACAATGCCCTCAACCGTTGGCGCAATGCCATGAACAATATGAGTCAATACGACCGCCTCCGACAGCTTGCTCTTTATCTTCTGTGTTGGGGTGAAGCTGGCAATGTTCGCTTCGTACCCGAGTGTCTGTGCTTCATCTTCAAATGTGCCGACGACTATTACCGAAGTCCTGAATGTCAGAACAGGTCTGAGCCTGTTCCCGAGGGCGTATATTTGGAGACGGTCATTAAACCCCTCTACCGGTTTATGCGAGATCAAGGCTATGAAGTCGTGGATGGGAAGTTTGTGAGAAGAGAGAGGGATCATCATCAGATAATTGGCTATGACGACATCAACCAGCTATTCTGGTATCCTGAGGGCCTTGCGCGCATTGTCATGCAAGACAACGTGAGTTCGTGAATTCGCTTGCTAACTTTTTGCTAATTCACCGTTGTCAGACCCGTCTTGTTGATGTTCCTCCGGCGCAGCGTTTCACGAAGTTTGGCCGCATCGACTGGGGGCGTGTTTTCTTCAAGACTTATTACGAGAAGCGGTCAATAGCGCACCTTCTTGTCAACTTCAATCGGATCTGGGTTCTACACATTGCAATGTATTGGTTCTATACCGCCTTCAATTCACCTAGGGTTTATGCCCCACATGACGAACAATTCCCGTCGGCCCCCATGACGTGGTCTGCAACGGCTCTCGGTGGTGCTGTCTCTACGATCATCATGCTCCTGGCAACTCTGGCCGAGTTCTTCTATATCCCCACTACCTGGAACAACGCCTCTCATCTCACAACGCGCTTTCTCTTTCTGCTCGTGATTCTAGCAATCACGGGAGGTCCAACAGTTTATCTGGCCAAGATAGATGGTGTCCCAACTAAATCAAAGTTCCCTCTTTATCTTGGCGTCGCCCAGTTTTGTGTATCCGTTTTCGTCACCCTCGCGTTCGGTATCATTCCTTCCGGCCGGATGTTTGGCGATCGCGTTGCAGGCAAGTCCCGAAAGTACATGGCCTCTCAAACATTCACCGCTTCCTATCCCGACCTACCACGGAGCGCGCGCATCGCTTCAGTCACCCTCTGGTTGTTGGTCTTCAGTTGCAAGTTTGTCGAGTCGTACTTCTTCCTTTCGACCTCATTCAGCAGTCCGATTGCCGTAATGGCACGGTCCACCGTACAGGGTTGCAACGACAGGCTACTTGGCAGTGCCCTTTGCTCAAATCAGATCAATTTCACACTCGCCATCATGTACGTCATGGATCTGGTGCTTTTTTTCCTTGACACGTATCTGTGGTACATCATTTGGGTTGTCGTTTTCTCCATTGGGCGTTCATTCGGGTTGGGCCTCTCGATTTGGACACCTTGGAAGGACGTGTATACTCGCCTTCCCAAGCGCATCTACGCCAAACTGTTAGCAACTGCTGAGATGGAGATCAAGTACAAGCCCAAGGTACTCGTCTCGCAAATATGGAACGCGGTCATCATCTCCATGTATCGTGAACACCTACTGTCCATCGACAACGTCCAGCGATTGCTATATCATCAAAGTGATGGTCCTGATGGGCGCCGTACCCTTCGCGCTCCACCATTTTTCACGAACAACGATGGCAAAGGATTCAAGGGCAATTTTTTCCCCTCTGGAGGAGAAGCCGAGAGACGCATCTCGTTCTTCGCGTCTTCGCTTACGACCGCTATCCCTGAGCCCCTTCCCGTTGATGCCATGCCTACGTTCACGGTCCTGGTTCCTCATTATTCCGAGAAGATCCTGTTGAGCCTGCGCGAGATCATTAGGGAAGAGGATCACAACACCCGTGTCACGCAACTCGAGTATCTCAAGCAGCTTCACCCGGTCGAATGGGACAACTTCGTTAAAGACACTAAGATTCTTGCAGAGGAGCAACCAGATGATGACGAAAAGGCCATTAACAAATCTGACGATTTGCCATTCTATTGTATCGGCTTCAAGACGGCATCACCAGAGTATACTCTCCGTACACGTATTTGGGCCTCGCTCCGTACACAAACGCTCTACCGCACAGTTTCTGGCATGATGAATTACTCGAAGGCGATCAAGCTTCTGTATCGCGTCGAAAACCCTGACGTTGTTCAAACGTTTAGCGGCAATACGGATCGTCTCGAACGCGAGCTGGAGCGGATGTCAAGGCGCAAGTTCAAATTCGTCATTTCCATGCAGCGCTTTGCTAAATTCAACAAGGAGGAGCGGGAAAACGCAGAGTTCCTCCTCCGTGCCTATCCTGATCTCCAGATCGCCTACCTTGATGAAGAACCAGGTGCCAAAGGAACTGACCCGAAGTTATACTCCGTGTTGATCGATGGTCATTCTGAGCTCGACGAGGCTACAGGCAAGAGGCGTCCCAAGTTCCGAATCGAACTTCCTGGCAACCCTATTCTCGGAGACGGAAAGTCGGACAATCAGAATCACGCAATTATATTTTATCGTGGAGAATATCTTCAGCTTATTGATGCCAACCAGGACAACTACCTCGAGGAGTGTGTCAAGATCCGAAATATTCTGGGAGAGTTCGAAGAATACTCGATTTCTAGCCAGAGTCCTTATGCCCAATGGGGACACAAAGAGTTCAAGAAGTCCCCCGTGGCGATTATTGGTACTCGCGAGTACATTTTCTCAGAGAATATTGGCGTCCTCGGAGATATTGCCGCCGGAAAGGAACAGACATTCGGCACTATGACGGCTCGCGCATTAGCTTGGATCGGTGGCAAACTCCACTACGGGCACCCTGACTTCCTCAACGCCATCTTCATGACAACCCGTGGTGGCGTCTCCAAGGCACAGAAAGGACTACATTTGAATGAGGATATCTATGCCGGTATGAACGCTTTTGGTCGAGGTGGCCGTATCAAGCATTCGGAATACTACCAATGTGGCAAAGGACGTGATCTTGGCTTTGGGACAATCCTCAACTTCCAGACGAAGATCGGCACCGGTATGGGGGAGCAGATGCTCAGTCGAGAATACTATTACCTGGGCACACAGCTGCCACTAGACCGGTTCCTAACATTCTACTACGGTCATCCAGGGTTCCACATCAACAACATTTTGGTTATTTACTCAATTCAGGTGTTCATGGTCACTCGTAAGGTTTTTTTTTGCAATTCGCGTCTTCTCCAGCAATAACTTCGCCTGCAGTGGTCTTTATCGGCATACTGAACAAGCAGCTCGCAATCTGTAAAGTCGATTCACAGGGGAACGTGGTCAGTGGTCAGGGTGGATGCTATAACCTCATTCCTGTGTTTGACTGGGTCAGACGGAGTATTGTCTCCATATTCTTGGTATTCATGGTCGCCTTTCTTCCTTTGTTCTTGCAAGGTCAGTCTCCCCACTGCTGTCGCAACTGTCCCTAATGCCTCCTTTTCCACAGAGCTCGTAGAGAGGGGCACGGGAATGGCTCTAATCCGTCTTGCCAAACACTTCTTGTCGTTGTCGCCAATTTTCGAGGTTTTTTCCACTCAGATATATTCGCAGTCCATCCTCAGTAACTTAACTTTTGGTGGCGCACGATATATTGCTACAGGCCGTGGATTTGCGACAACCCGCATCTCGTTCACCATCCTGTACTCTCGCTTTGCCGGACCGAGCATCTATATGGGCATGCGCAACCTACTCTTTCTGCTCTACGCCTCGCTGTCTATATGGATCCCCCATCTCATCTACTTCTGGTTTTCGGTTCTCTCTCTGTGCATCGCCCCATTCGTTTTTAACCCTCATCAATTCTCTTTCGCCGACTTCATCATCGATTACCGAGAGTTCTTACGCTGGATGTCTCGTGGCAATTCACGGACAAAGGCCAGCAGCTGGTATGGGTACTGTCGTCTATCGCGAACCATGATTACGGGTTACAAGAAGAAGAAACTGGGACATCCGTCGGAGAAACTGTCAGGCGATCTTCCCCGCGCCACTTGGAGGGCTGTTGTGTTCTCGGAGATTGTTTGGCCAATTTGCTTCGCAGCCTTGTTCATCATCGCGTATATGTTCGTCAAGTCCTTCCCCGACCGTGACGGTAACCAACCACCGAGCCCACTCATCCGAATTTGTGTCGTTGCCATTGGGCCCGTTGTCTGGAATGCTACAGTCTTACTGGTATTCTTCGTGATCTCTCTTTTCCTAGGCCCCATGATGGGCTCGTGGGCGAAATTTGGCTCCGTTGTTGCCGCGATTGCTCACCTCTTTGCGCTCATTGGGATCATTGCATTCTTTGAGTTTTTCGTACGTACTACCCTCCGCGAAAGCATGAACATGACTTTCTCACCGTCTGTTTTCTTCAGTGGTTCCTCGAGCTTTGGGATGCGTCACATGCAGTGTTAGGCGTCATCACTATCATTGCTATCCAAAGGGCCATTCAGAAGATCCTAATCGCTGTCTTCTTATCCCGCGAGTTCAAGCACGACGAGACCAACCGCGCATGGTGGACTGGTAAATGGTATGGTCGCGGCCTTGGCGCCTCTGCAATGTCGCAACCAGCCCGCGAGTTCATTGTTAAGATCGTGGAAATGTCGTTGTGGTCGTCTGACTTTTTGCTTGGCCACGTTCTCTTGATAATCTTGACACCACCAACCTTGATCCCCTTCTTTGACAGGCTACATATGACGATGCTCTGTGAGATGACGCCCCCTCGTCGTCCTTATCCCTACTGACATTTCCTTAGTCTGGCTTCGACCCTCGAAGCAGATCCGCCCACCATTATTCTCTACAAAGCAGAAACGCCAAAGGCGCTGGATCGTGAGCAATATCGCCAGCTGAGCAGGCCTCAACATTACTGACCAGCCATCACAGGTCTTCAAGTATACGGTTCTCTACGTTCTTGTGGTTGCCCTTTTGGCATCGTTGATTGTCCTGCGTGAGTACCGAAACCAACTGGCAAATGCTGCCTACTAATGGCGATTCATTCATAGCTGCCCTCTTCCGAAACGAGATTACCTTCCGTTGCACGATTTGTCAGAATATCTAGACTACTACTACTAATCTTGCTTGTCGCTAGTCGTACAACTCGTTGTGATGAACTTTCTGGGCTCCGTGTGGACCCATGTATAACATTCATTTACTTCGTGTATACATAAGGATTTCTTGTGCAGTCTCGTCGTAGAAATGTGTTACACCTCAGCGCAGAGTGCAGATATTGAGCTCTTGTCTCCTTCCAAAGTTGGTCAAATTTCAAAGGCAGAATTGAATGAATTATGGTACGTGCTGAAGAGCCGACCACCAACAACCTTCACGTTGGCACCTGAACCTGAACACCATCCATTTAGTCCACCCAGATGGACTACTTCTCAAAATTCCTCCGTTCTGGCAACACGTCTGGTCCTAAACCAAGTCAGGATAGTACAACGGAATTTCACAAGTCATGGACCTCTGTCAAGGTGCATTCCAACACATTTTTACCTCGACACCTTTCTCATGTTAACATCAGAATACCCTTGAACATCCAGATGAACGACAGCTTTTAAGGGGTATTGAATCGACTGATGTGCCTGCAAACCTCAAGGTGATGGTGGATTTACTTGTGCGCGAATCTACACGGACCGAGGAGGGGTGTGTGTATTTGGCGTTTCTTTCTCTCATATTTTACGTTGACACCCTCTTCAAGAGGAACGGGTGTCTGCTTAGAGTACCTATTGAAGAACGGTGCGTCCTCATCCGCCTTGCAATGACTTGCTGCTCAAGATTTCCAGACGTATTGGGAACCCTCGTCAGGCTGAGCGAAACCGACCGTCCACCTGGCATCCAGGTGGAGGTACTACGCGCTGTTCAAAACATGGTCATCCTACTGGATGAGCAGTTTTTAGTCCACTCTGCGGTTCACAAGGCAGTTCTGCGGCTACTAAGGAACTGCGCTGGCGATGATATTCAGGAGCAACTGGATAATCGGAACCGCAAGGTGATGGGCGCGGCTAAGGACATCGTCCGAAGTTCACCATCGGAGTATGAGGAAGATCGTGAGTTTCCTATCCATTTCAGTGTCTGTAACCCCTTCCGACGCGGAAATACAGTTGTCAACCTGCTGTGCATCCTATGCAGTCGTATCCGAACCTTTCGCGAGCTTCTCATGATATTCTTTCACGACAAGCACTGGTACCACTCCGAACCTCTGTTCTCCGTCGAGGAAGACGACGAGGAAGAGGAAGACGACGGAAGTTACGACTCCAGCGACTCGAGCCACACAGAAACTCGGGAGCGCAAATCGGGGGCCGTTGACGTTGCGGCAACACCAGAGGTGTCCGCAAACCCCAAGAAGTCTGAATACGAATTCCTTCTGTTCAACTATCTTCTACGATTTGTGCACCGGGAAGGCCAGATCGGCGACTTTGCGAGAGCTGGGCTTTTATTCCTCATGGATGTGGCAATGTCACCCAGCGACCAGGATCATCGACTCTCCAAAGACGATTCCGTACCATCCGACGTTGTTTCCGAAACAATAACAACGACAGACCCGATCGCTGATGCTGCACTCACGTTGGCTGAATACGTCCTGGATGGAGACTTCTCTGACGTTCTTGGTGCTGGTCTTGGGGCCGTCTACTCACAGCTTCCTTCAAAGCTCGAAGTCCACGCACCTGCTATCGCCGAAGAAAACAGAGGTGCAAGCATGGTACTTGGCGGTCACCCTGCAGATGATGAGCACACCGAATCCCAGACGGACGTTCGAGAATTCCACCGCCCACTCGGAATGGAAGATTCACGAGCCACGGACTTCAAGACCCGTCTGGATCACTTCCTGAAACTCCTTGAATTTCTCGAAGATATATTCCGGCGCAATGTCCCCACCGATATTTCTGAAACTAGTTTGGACCCTTCCGCCCTTGTCGGCACAGCCATCGTAAATTCTATCTTGGAAGCCATTCGCCACACATTCCTCGAAAACGTCCTATATCCGTCCATTCTGGAGTGCTCAGATGCGGACGGAAGCGCTGTGGCCGTCATGTCATACATTGAAATTATGATTCGAACCTTGGAAAAAGGACAACTTACTGACCTCGTCGTCAATTTCCTGGTCAGTGAGGACAATGACGATGTACCAAAACCTCGGCCTCGCCCAAAGAGCACGTTGACACTTGGGTCCAGTACACCCAACAAGGCGCAGGCTACCGAGTCTCAGAACAAGATACGTCGACGGCGAAGTAGCGCAATGATGTTACTGGAGCTTGAGGCTCCCGCGTCTACAAAACAATCGGATTACTTTACGAGTCTCGGTCGATTCACACTCAAAGACCTCCTTATCTCCAACCTCCGTTCCAAAGACCAACCTACAGCCGCGGCAGCCTTGCAACTTTTCAACGCATTACTGTCTTACTACAGTCCGGTTTGTGTCGACAGGTTGTTGATCGTCATTCATGACCCAAGTGCAACCAGTTTTCCCGAACCTGCTTTGAATGAAAAGCCCAGTGCCACACCACTTGATCAAGAGGATGCTGATACTTTTGTCTATCCACCGGGGGTAACTGAAATTCAATCCCCCTTACTTCCGAGATTTGCACAGCCAAGGACGACCTATTCAACTCACGAACGCGAGATGGACCTCTATTTAAAGCTTGTCTCTCGTTTGGATCCCTTGCATTCGAGCAATAGCTTCAGCACTGGCTATGACCGATACCTTTGCGATGCAATTCAGGCCATCCAGAATCACGATTCGTTCTCGTTGGATGTCCCAGAAGGGATGGAAGCTCAGATGAAACACCGACTTCAACCAAACGATCCCATCCTTTCGGCCATTCTGGACTGGCTCTGCAAGTTGTTCTCGAATTCCCCAGAGTTCAATATCGCGTTGACAGGCGTGCTAGCGTCGCTGGTCCATGATCCATTTCGGTCTCTTGCCGGGTGGCTGACATTCGGTCACGCAGACGACGACTCTGGTATGACCCAGCCTCCAGTGGGCAGCCGTGGTCTTGGTACACCAGAGGACGGCGATGACAAGTCGGCGGATTACCACATCGAGGAGATGCTAGCATCCGAATCAAGAAAGCCTCCTGCGTCAAGTTTGGATGATGGGCCTCGACCTGTCGTCCTCCTCGTATTCCAAAACCTGGTAGCACAGCTTGAGCGGTATCGCCAGAGCGTCGAGAATTTCGACAAATATCTCCTCGAGCGGCGACAAGGCCTCCTGTTTTCCGAAAACCTAACGGATGCGCTCACGCTGGCGCTTGACCTCGATGACACCAGTGGCACCCCAATCGTCCAATCACCAATTGCTACTACGACCAGCATCGCGGCCTCTGAGAGCCCACCTAAGTCAGCCTCCACATTGTCTGGGTCACTCGTGTCTTTTCTGTCTCCTAGAAAATCGAAGCCAGCACCATCGAAGGCGACACAGTCGGGCGCGACGTTGGCATCGACGTCATCAAAGTCCGTCGCGGCAAGACCTTTTGGATCTCATTACCAACACACTGGCACGGTCGCGGTTGAACCCTTCGAAGCGCCATGCCCGTTGGAAGGGCCCTGGATGCCAGCGCGCTCTCTCAAGTTTTCTGCGGAGGAGGAAGACGCTTTCTCCTCTGGGTGGGAAGAGAGGCCCAGGAAAACGGCCGGCTCTTCCTACCAACGGAAAGAACCAGTGCAGGGTCCTAAGACCGTGACGTTGTCGAGATTGTTGGACAATATTGTTATCCTGGAGGAGTCCATCAAGGAAATGGCTGCCATCATCCATGCTCGGCGAGCTCTCGGTATTGACGCAGTACGCTACATGTAGATTTATCATGCAAAGGTTTATATAGCTAGGCGACTGTACATCTTTAGGAGGTACTTGGATTGTTTATACCCTAGATATATATGCGTACATGTATGAGAGCTAGTTAACATCATCCATAAGATACAGGTGACAAGAATAGCGAAGCTGAAAATACCAGTGAGAGTCATGGCTTGCGAGCACGTCCAGCCCGTTTGCTCTTCCTGGTCGACTTGTCAGCTTCCGCGTCCTTATCCTTGAATATTTTCTGTTGCAACTTTGCAAATTGTTCATCATCGAGCTCTTCGGGATCGGGTTCAGCGCCGCGCCTCTTTTTCTTGGGTGACTCCTCAACCTCGCCCGCAGCCCCATCCTTCTTTCGCTTCCCCTTTGCACCAGGCTTGGGGTCTGCGTACTTAGCAGCGAGGTTGTCGAGGAATGCCCCAGCGTTCTGCCGCTTCTTCAGTATGAGAGCCTGCAACGCCGAATGATCCTCCTCTTCACCCTCGCCCTCGCCCTCACCCTCCGCCTTCTTGCCCTTTCCCTTTCCTTTCCCCTTGCCCTTACGAGGACCGGCCTTGCCGTTCCCGTAAAACTCGTCCCAGACGCCGAGCTCCTTGGCGAGTTCCTCGGCCTCCTTCGCCTCCTTGTCCGCCTGCTTCTTGCGCACGAGCTTGGCCTTTTCGTCCTTCGAGCTCTTGTTCCACGTGGCGGTCGCGGACAGCTCACCCTTTGCGATCAGGTCCGAGATGGCCACCACAAAACGCGCCTCGTCGTCGTGGGTGGAGTGGGGGATGTGAGTCATGATGGTGCCAAGAGAGCCGCCCGTCTCCTCGTATGCCGCCTTCAAGTCATCGATCTCCTCGCGCGAGCCTGTTTCATGGATAGCATACCGGGTACGACGTGGGGATAGAAAATTCATCCCTCACCTTGGTATTCCTTCCTCATCTGGTCTAGCTTGTCTTTCGTGACGCTCTCGAAAAGCTCCTCGAAATACGCCTCCCAACCATCCTCACCCTCGGCTAGGTCGAACCCTTCCTCGGTGCTACCAGTGGTATCATACTTCTTTCGGCGCTTCTTGTCACTGAGCACGACATACGCGAAGCCTACTTGCTGAAACTTTCGAGACGCGGCTTGTTTGGCGTCCTCCGTGGAAGATGCATGTTTGTCTGGGTGATAGACGAGAGCTAATTTACGATATGCTTTTTTGATATCTTCGTCCGTTGCACTAGACTCGATACCGAGGACGGCATACAAATCCACGTCTTCATCATCGAAAAATAACGAAGTGGGATTGTTGGAGTCCATATGACGGACGGTGACGACCTCAGATGAAGTCGAATGAGTGACGGACAAGAGCCATTATGATCATGATACGCGAACGTGACTCGCAAACCGCGCCTAGTCACGGATCACGTGGAGAGTTGCGTGGTCACACAATGAATTAAAGTAGGTAAGTGCATATATATAGTCCCCAGGGTTATCAAAGGGTAACGGGTCTCCGCTTCCACTTTACAACATCCATGATCAAAAGTCCATCGCATGAAGGAGGTGACACGGAAACACGCTTGCAAGTAGGCAAGCAACTGTACCACCCATCGTAGGAATAAGGGTAGAAAACGCATTAGGGTAACTTTGGCCCATTACTCGATCGACAATCGCGGTTGCAATGGGTAACCAACGGTTTCGGGTTTCTCTTCAGTTCCTTTGGACTTCTTTATCCGCCTTGGTTGAAGGAGGGTATCTGTGATACATGTGAGTCAAAAGGTAATGGATGTACCAAAGGAAAGACAGACAGCGTGAAATTGACTGACCGGAGGTTTTTGATTCGTACAAACCCTTTCCAAAGTCAGAGAAACATTTAAGGCCGATGCCAAACGTTGTCAGCAGCAAAATCATGGAGACAATGGCTTTCGAGGGCGATATGTCAGCACATTGACAAACCAGGCACCATGAAGTACCCACCGAACACGGTCAATGTTGCCCGTGTAGTTTCGTATTGTTCCTCTGTATCTGGATCATAGAAGCGAACCAGCTTGTAGACTGGCACGTATGAGATCGGGTCATGGACTGGACCAACAAAAATAACATACCAACTATGGAAAAGATGAGTCGCCGCGAGTGATAGAAGATGGTGAAACAACTTACAGTACGTTTCAGACGCCAGCATCAAGAACAAGGAGAACGCCATCAACCTCCCAAAACATTTCATGTCAGGAAACAAAAGGACATCCGCTCTCAGTATACGCACGATCTGATTTCGCGTTGGACGGCAAGACCACATCCAACAAGAAGAACCAGGACCACAGGAATCGCAGCTACTGTTAGACCAAACTCAGCCGAATCCCTCGAGAGAACGACAATGAGAAGCTACAGGCAGTCGTCTCGGTAAGATGAAGAAACAAAAGATCACGTTGACACCTACTTGAATGGTAATGCCAGTGAAGGCAAAGAAGTCGAATTTTAGGAGGCAAATCAGTACTTCGTAGAACTGGTACATTGCTTTGTAATCGACCGTCAGCAAAGACAAGTAGCAACATAGTTGGGAACACTGACTCTTCAGAGCACGGTTTGCTCCTACAAGCCGGAACACAGCCCAGCTAGGTCACGCTCAACGTTAGGTTCCAGATCAAGACGCTATTTGCGTACCCAAATTCGGAGTACAGTGCCCTCACGAAGAATATCATGATGAACCATGCTGCTCCAATGATAATCGGGACCGCGATGAGTAAATGTTCCACTTTTCTATACAGAGTGCCAGGGCCACCGCAGGTCTTGAGAGGGGAAACAGCGTGAGTCAATGGCATCATGGGAATGGCTAAAGGACAAAACATACGACATAGTCCACGGTACCATCGCAATCGGATCTCCGTACTAAGGCCGTCCTGGTCTCATGGATTTGTATCGCGGCGAAAACAACGAGTGCAGAGTGGAAGACTGACTCATCAGATGTGATGAGTCCGTACGATACCTCTCGAGTAAATGGTGAACATACTTAAAATCCCAGCAAGCTGGATCACGTTTCGTAGACGGAGGGCATCAAAGGCCATCAGCAGTTCAAATAGCCTACCATTTACGTCAGAAACAAAACGCCGAGAATGCCTGCTTGTATGCTCACTCGGCGAGGACGAAGAGGGCCAGATAACAAGGAATGGTCTGAGTGCAGTCAGACCAGATGCGCATGAAAGAATTTTTTTTGATCCTATACATACCTTGTAATTGGAAACGCTGAGGTCAACATACTCTGCAACCTGATAATAGTCAGACGTGCGCGTGAGCGATATCGAGCCAAGTACAGACCAAGTGGAATACGACGGATATAATAGCGAGAACCGCGATAGCCTCTGTAGACGACGTCAAGAAGGGGGATGATTAACCTTGGACATGGGTTTTCTTACGGATGGAGACTGCGAGGAGGAACGGTTAGAAGATCGGGTCGGACGGAAATGGATGGGGCGATATACGAACTCGTTGCAATGAAGGCCCTTTGTGCACGAGTTCCCAGGAAAGGTTCTACGGGCATTGCTCGAGCTTATGACTATGGTATCGAGGAGGGTGTATCAAGGTATTACGGTCAAGAGGGAACGAACGAGCGTCGAATGATGACCGGAGGACGACGGATTGCGAGGCCATGCCGTGCAACCCGAGGTCTGCTTACGCAATGAGCGCCTTGAGCATCGCTTCGCTGACTGAGAGTTCCTCCAGCCAGAGGAACGCTACAGCCCCCAACACTTTCCTATACCACTCCTCTCTCTCCGTCTTCGCCTCTTCCTCCACAGCCTTTATCCCCATCTCTGCCCTCTTTTTTACCGCTGCG
>Ga0307512_10003540_pt1 | contig 18018 bp, 14 predicted proteins | sample 14_EM_MG_FD_200267 | JGI IMG/M metagenome (GOLD analysis project Ga0307512, IMG submission 200267) | Populus trichocarpa ectomycorrhiza microbial communities from riparian zone in the Pacific Northwest, United States - 14_EM | ecosystem: Host-associated > Plants > Roots > Unclassified | place...
TCGAGGCCTGCCGCATACCCGCGCGCTCGGCGACCGCGCGGGTGGTGGTGGCCGCGTAGCCATGGGTGGTGAACAACTCGGCGGCGGCCGCGAGCAGTTCGTCGCGCGGCTGCAGACCGCTGTCCGGCCGCTGCGCAGCCCGCGGCCTGCCAACCCGGCGCCCGCCTCCTCCACCCGGCGTTCCCATACGCCCGATCCTCGCACACAGCCGGACACGACGATCTCCGACTGCCTCCGGGCTGACTCCGGGCGACCATCGGGCGGCCCCCAGCCCGTCTCCAGGCGGCCTCCGTGAGGGCTCGGTAACCGACCGGCAACACATGGGCAATGCACGCGACCCGCCCGCCTCCTAATTTCTGTCGGGCGACAGAAATAACCCGGAAGAGACAACCCGGAGCCGGAGGTCCCGCGATGGCGACAGCGACCACATACGGAGCCCGCGACCATGCACGCGCCCAGGAGGGCACACGCGCCGAGGCCATGCCCGTCGTCCCGTCCGCCGACTGGCCGAACCCGCCCTGCGAGGCGGGCCACCTGGTCTGGGCCGAGACGGTGGCGGGCGGCAACTACGCGCACCGGGTGCTGGCCCGCGGCACGGAGCTGCGGCTGACCGACCTGCGCGGCGACGCCTGCGCACATCTGCTGCTGTGCGTGGCCGACCGGCCCTGGGAACGGCTGAACGTCGCCGACACGGTGAAGGTCCAGTGGAACGCCTACCTCGGCGAGGGCCGGCTCCTGCTGTCCGACCAGGGCCGGGTCCTGGCCTCGGTGGTCGCCGACACCTCCGGTCGGCACGACGCGCTGTGCGGCACCTCCACCCTCGTACGCAACACCGAGCGGTACGGCGACGGCACCCCGCAGTCCCTCTCCCCCGCCGGCCGTGAGCTGTTCAAGCTGGCGGCCGCCAAGAACGGCCTGGAGCCGCGCGACCTGCCGCCGTCGCTGTCGTTCTTCCAGGGCGTCGAGGTGCGCGAGGAGGGCGCCCTGGACTTCACCGGCTCCGCCGGTCCCGGCGGCAGCGTCACCCTGCGCGCCGAGCAGGACGTCACCGTACTGATCGCCAACGTGCCGCACCCGGCCGACCCGCGCCCCGAATACGTCAGCACGCCGCTGGAGGTCCTCGCCTGGCGCGCCGCGCCGACCGCACCGGGCGACCCGCTGTGGGAGGCCACGCCCGAGGGCCGCCGCGCCTTCCTGAACACCGCCGAATTCCTTGCCGCGAGGGGGCTCGCATGAGCACGAGCACGTCCGTCGTTCCCGCGCGCGCCGCATGGTCCGCCGTCGTCCGCACCGGTGAGACGCTCACCATCACCGACCTGCACGGCAACCAGGCCGTCGACTTCCTCGTGTACGACGCCCACGAAACCGCGGTCCGCTACAGCGCCCCCGACACCATCCACGCGCAGGGCAACATCTTCCTGACCACGGGCAGTGTGCTGATGTCCAACGAGCACACCCCGCTGATGACGGTCGTCGACGACGAGGTGGGCCGCCACGACACCGTGGGCGGCGCCTGCTCCAAGGAGTCCAACACCCTCAGGTACGGCCACCACACCTGGGCGCAGCACGCATGCGTGGACAACTTCCTGGCCGAGGGCGCCAAGTACGGCCTCGGGAAGAGGGACTTGGTCTCCAACATCAACTGGTACATGAACGTGCCGATCGAGAAGGACGGCACTCTGGGCATCGTCGACGGCCTCTCGTCGCCGGGCCTGAACCTGGCTCTGCGCGCCGAGCGCGACGTCCTCGTCCTGGTCTCCAACTGCCCCCAGATCAACAACCCCTGCAACGGCTTCGAGCCGACCGCCGTGGAGATGACGATCACCGGAGCCGCAGGATGACCTTCGACACGCTGCTGATCGCCAACCGGGGCGAGATCGCGGTACGGATCATCCGCACCGCCCGCGAACTCGGCCTGCGCACGGTCGCCGTGTACTCCGACCCGGACCGCTCCGCACCCCACGTCCGGCTCGCCGACGAGGCGGTGCGGCTCGGCCCGGCGCCCGCGAAGGAGTCGTATCTCGACGCCGACCTGGTGCTGAAGGCGGCCAAGGACACCGGCGCGGGCGCGATCCACCCCGGCTACGGCTTCCTGTCCGAGGACGCGGCCTTCGCGCGCCGCTGCGAGGACGCCGGGATCGTGTTCGTCGGCCCGACGCCCCAGCAGCTGGAGCTGTTCGGCGCCAAGCACACGGCGCGGGCGGCGGCCGAGGCCGCGGGGGTACCGCTGGCACCGGGCACCGGGCTGCTGGAGTCGCCGGCCGAGGCGCTCGCGCAGGCTGCGGTGATCGGCTACCCGGTCATGCTCAAGGCGACCGGCGGTGGCGGCGGCATCGGCATGTCGGCATGTCGCTCCGCCGGTGAACTGACCGACGCCTGGGAGCGGGTGCAGCGCGTCGCCGCCGCCTCCTTCTCCTCCGCCGGCGTCTTCCTGGAGCGGCTCGTCGAACGCGCCCGCCATGTCGAGGTACAGGTCTTCGGCGACGGAGAGGGCAGGGTCGTCACCCTCGGCGACCGCGACTGCTCCCTTCAGCGCCGCAACCAGAAGGTGCTGGAGGAGGCGCCGGCGCCGGGACTGCCCGCTCATGTGCGCGACCAACTTGCCTTGAGCGCACGCGACTTGTGCGCCTCCGTCGGCTACCGCTCCGCCGGAACCGTCGAGTTCGTCTACGACGCCGCCCGCGAGGAGGCGTACTTCCTCGAGGTCAACACCCGCCTCCAGGTGGAGCATCCGGTCACCGAGGAGATCTACGGCATCGACCTCGTCGCCTGGATGCTGCGCCTGGCGCGCGGCGAGTCCGGCGTCGTGCGCGACCCGGGCACACCCCGCGGCCACGCCGTCGAGGCCCGCCTGTACGCCGAGGACCCCTCACGCGAACACCGGCCCAGCGCGGGCCTGTTGACGCGGGTCGAGTTCCCGCCGGGCGTCCGCGTGGACGGCTGGGTGGAGACCGGCACCGAGGTGACGACGTCGTACGACCCCATGCTCGCGAAGGTCGTCGCCCTCGGCCCCGACCGCGCCCACGCCCTGCGCCGGCTGGACGAGGCGCTGGCCCGTACCCGGGTCGACGGCATCGAGACCAACCTGGGCCTGGTACGCGCGGCGCTCACGGACCGGGACTTCGCCACGGCGGCGCACTCCACGGCGACACTGGCCTCCGTGAGCGACCCGACCTCGCGCATCGAGGTCGTCTCCGGCGGCACCCTCACCACTGTGCAGGACTGGCCGGGCCGCACCGGCCACTGGCAGGTCGGCGTGCCCCCGTGCGGCCCGATGGACGACCTGTCCTTCCGGCTCGGCAACCGGGCCCTCGGCAACGACGAGGGCGCCCCGGGCCTCGAATGCACGCTCCAGGGACCGGCGTTGAGGTTCACGCACCCCACGACCGTCTGCGTGACGGGCGCTCCGGCCGAGGTCACCCTCGACGGCACGCCCCTCGCGCAGTGGGAGCCGGTGACGGTGCCCGCAGGGGCCGTACTGGAGGTCGGCGCGCCCACCCGGCACGGCCTGCGCACCTACGTGCTCTTCGCCGGCGGCCTGGACGTACCGGCCTTCCTGGGCAGCGCGAGCACCTTCACGCTGGGCCGGTTCGGCGGGCACGGCGGCCGGGCGCTGCGCACGGGCGACGTGCTGCACGGCGGGACGCTCGCCGCCTGCGCCGAGGTGCCCCTTGAGGACCGCCCGCCCTTCACCTCCGTATGGCACGTCGGTGCCGTCGAAGGCCCCCATGCAGCACCGGAGTTCTTCACCGAGGACGACATCCGCGACTTCTACACCGCCGACTGGAAGGTCCACTTCAACTCGGCCCGCACCGGAGTCCGCCTGGTCGGCCCCAAGCCGCGCTGGGCCCGCACCGACGGCGGCGAGGCGGGCCTGCACCCGTCCAACATCCACGACACCCCTTACTCGGTCGGCGCCGTCGACTACACCGGCGACATGCCGGTGCTGCTCGGCCCTGACGGTCCCTCGCTCGGCGGGTTCGTCTGCCCGGCGACCGTGCTGAGCGGCGAGCGGTGGAAGCTGGGCCAGCTGCGGCCGGGCGACACGGTGCGTTTCGCGCCGGTGGCCGTCGACGGCTCGCCTCGCGCGGACATCGTGGACGGCGGCGTACTGGCCCGGGACGGCGACATCACCTACCGCCGCAGCGGCGACGACAACCTTCTCGTCGAATTCGGGCCCATGCAGCTCGACCTGGCGCTCCGCATGCGCGTCCACGCGCTGATGGAGGCGGTGGCGGCGGAAGGCCCCGACGGCATCACGGACCTCACGCCCGGTATCCGCTCCCTGCAGATCCAGACGGCCCCCGGCCGCCTCCCGCAACACGAACTCCTCACCGCGGTAAGGGAGATCGCGGCGACCCTCCCGCCCCCGGACGAACTCGTCGTCCCGTCCCGCACCGTCCACCTCCCCCTCTCCTGGGACGACCCGGCGACCCGCGAGGCGATCGCCCGCTACATGGCGGGCGTCCGCGACGACGCCCCCTGGTGCCCCTGGAACATCGAGTTCATCCGCCGGGTCAACGGCCTGGACTCGGTGAACGACGTGTACGACACCGTCTTCGACGCGGAGTACCTCGTACTGGGCCTGGGAGACGTGTACCTGGGCGCCCCGGTGGCCACGCCCCTCGACCCCCGACACCGCCTGGTGACCACGAAGTACAACCCGGCGCGCACCTGGACGGCCGAGAACTCGGTCGGCATCGGCGGGGCGTACCTGTGCATCTACGGCATGGAGGGCCCGGGCGGCTACCAGTTCGTGGGCCGTACGACACAGGTGTGGTCGGGCTGGCAGCAGCGCGGCGCGTTCGAGCCCGGGTCGCCCTGGCTGCTCCGCTTCTTCGACCGCATCAAGTGGTACCCGGTGGACGCGGACGAACTCCTCGACCTGCGCGCCGACATCACGTCCGGCCGCTTCGTACCGCGCATCGAGGAGGGCACCTTCTCGCTCGCCGGGTACCGGAGGTTCCTCACCGAGAACGCCGAGCCCATACGGGAGTTCAGGGCCCGGCAGCAGAGCGCCTTCGCGGCGGAGCGGGACGCGTGGGAGGCGGCGGGCGAGTTCGCCCGGGCGGACGCCGCCGCCGCGCCGCCGGCTCCCCCGGCCGAGGTCACGGTCCCGCCGGGCGGGCGTCTCATCGAGGCCGAATTCGCCGCGTCCGTATGGCAGTTGCACGTCGAGCCCGGCGCCTCGGTGTCGACCGGACAGCCTCTCCTCACCCTCGAAGCGATGAAGATGGAGTCCAGGGTGCTTGCGCCGGTGGACGGCGTGGTGACGGAGATCCTGGCCAGGCCGGGCGACCAGGTGGAGGCAGGGACAGCGCTGGTCGTCCTGGCCCCGGCGGCGCAGGGCTGCGTCATTCCGGGGGATGACCCCTGGACCCCCAGCAGAGAAGCAGGTCAGCGGCAGCGGCCGGCGCGCACATCGCGAGGCGAACACGAATGAAACACACCGAGGAGCAAGCAATGTCCGCTGTGATTCGCGTCCGGGCCGCCTACAACCGCATCACGGCCGTGGACCGGCCCGAGATCTGGATCGACCTGCGCCCGCAGGCGGAGGTCGAGGCGGAGGCCCGGGCGATCGACGCACGTGTGGCAGCGGGCGAGCAACTCCCTCTTGCAGGGCGCCTGTTCGCGGCGAAGGGCAATATCGACGTGGCCGGTCTGCCCACCACCGCGGGCTGCCCGGCCTACGCCTATCAGCCCGAGGCCGACGCACCGGTCGTCGCCCGCCTTCGCGCCGCCGGCGCGATCGTGCTGGGCACGACGAATCTGGACCAGTTCGCGACGGGCCTGGTGGGCACCCGCTCGCCCCATGGCGCCGTGCGCAACGCCCATGCCCCGTCCCGAATCAGCGGCGGCTCCAGCTCCGGCTCGGCGGTCGCCGTGGCCCTGGGCATCGTCGATCTCGCCCTGGGCACGGACACGGCGGGCTCGGGCCGGGTCCCGGCCGCCTTCAACGGCATCGTCGGCCTCAAGCCGACCCGCGGTCTGGTCCCGACGGCGGGAGTGGTCCCGGCCTGCGCCTCCCTCGACTGTGTGACGGTGTTCGCCCGCACCCTCCCGGAGGCCGAGCAGGCGCTGTCCTTCATGGCCGCCCCACCGGACCGCGAACTCCCGCCGCTCCCGCAGCGCACCCCGGGCCCGTGGCGCGTCGCGATCCCCGGTCCGGCCCAGCTGGGCGAGCTGGACGAGGGGTGGGCGGAGGCGTACGAGGCCGCCGTGCACCGGCTGCGGTCGACGGGCGCCGACGTACGCACCCTCGACCTGACCCCCTTCACGGAAGCGGCCGCGATGCTCTACGAGGGCGCGTTCGTGGCCGAGCGCTACACGGCCGTGGGCGCCTTTGTCGACAAGGCGATCGCAGACGGCGTCGAGGGCCTGGACCCCACCGTCGCCGGAATCATCACCCTCGCCCGCGACATCCCGGCCCACCGGCTCTACGCCGACACCGACCGCCTGGCCGCCCTCCGCACCCGCGCCCTGGCCGAACTGGCCGACGCGGACGCCCTGTTGCTGCCCACCGCCCCGGGCCACCCCACCCTCGCCGAGGTGGCCGCCGACCCTCTGGGAGCCAACGCCCGCCTGGGCCGCTTCACCAACTCCACCAACCTCTTCGACCTCGCGGCGGTCGCCGTCCCGGCCGGCGAGGTGAACGCCCTGCCCTTCGGCGTCATGCTGATCGGCCCGGCCTTCACGGACGAACGCCTGGCCCGCATCGCCGCCCTGCTCCAGCCGGAGACCCGGGTGGCGGTGGTGGGCGCACACCTGTCGGGCCAGCCCCTCAACCCCCAGCTGCTGGCGCTGGGGGCCCGCCTGGACCGTACGACCACGACGGCCCCCGTCTACCGCCTGCACGCACTGGCAACGGAGCCGCCCAAGCCGGGGCTGGTCCATGTGGGCGAGAACGGAGCCGAGATCGAGGCTGAGGTGTGGCGTCTCCCGGCAGAGGGCCTGGGCCGCCTGCTGACGGCACTCCCCCGCCCGATGACGCTGGGGAGTGTGGAGCTGTCGGACGGCACCGAAGTCCCCGGGTTCCTGTGCGAACCGAGCGCTCTGGAGGAAGCCGAGGACATCACTCCGTATCGGGCCTGGCGCAACTATTTGGATCGACGGCCACAGCAACGCCCTTAGGGGCGCGGGGAACTGCGCGACCAGCCACAATCCACCCGCACCCGCCGACGAACCCTCACCCTACGGACGAGTAGGCGACAACCCCCCGCAGCAACTGATCAACCGCCTTGCGCGCAGCCTTCGCCACGGTCGACCCCTCCCCGCCGGAGACGGGGGCCGCCGCCGAGATCTGCCCCAGCACATCGATCACCTGCTTGCACCACCGCACAAAGTCTCCGGCCGGCATCTCCGCCTCCCGAAGCACCTCGTCGAGGCCCTTCCCGCTGGCCCACATGTACGCGGACCAGGCGAACCCGAGATCCGGCTCACGCTGCCCGACCCCCTCGGTCTGCGTGATCCGGAAATCCTCCTCGATGGCGTCGAGCCGCCCCCAGATCCGCACCATCTCACCGAGCGCGGCCTTGACCTTGCCGGACGGCATCTTCGGCGCCATGGCGTCGTCGCCCACCCGCGCCTCGTACACCAACGCCGAGACGCAGGCGGCCAGTTCGGCGGGGGCAAGCCCCTCCCAGACGCCCGCCCGCAGGCACTCACTCGCCAGCAGATCGAGCTCGCCGTACAGCCGGGCCAATCGCTTGCCGTGCTCGGTGACCTCGTCGCCCCGCAGGTAGTCCAGCTCGGTCAGCAGCGCCACGATCCGGTCGAACGTCCGCGCGATCGTGTTCGTCCGGCCCTCGATGCGCCGCTCCAGCTGCGAGGTGTCCCGCAGCAGGCGGTGATAGCGCTCGGCCCAACGCGCATGGTCCTCCCGGTCGTTGCACCCGTGGCAGGGGTGCGCCCGGATAGCGGTCCGCAGCCGTGCGATCTCACGGTCGTCGGCCGCCTGGGACCGCTTCTTGCGGGCCCGCTCCGGCGGGATGTGCCCGGCCTTGGTGCGCAGCGCGGAGGCGAGGTCCCGACGCGACTGCGGCGAACGCGGGTTGAAGGACTTCGGGATGCGCATCCGCTCCAGCGCCTCGACCGGCACCGGGAAGTCCATCGACGCCAGCCGCTTGACCTGCCGCTCGGCCGTGAGCACCAGGGGACGCGGCCCGTCGTGGTGCTCGAAGCCGCGGTGGCCGTTGGAACGGCCTGCGGGCAGCCCCGGGTCCAGCACCAGCGCAAGACCCGCGTACTTCCCGGTGGGCACGTGGATGACGTCCCCCGGCTTGAGCTTCTCCAGTGCGACGGCGGCCTCCGCCCGCCGCTCGACTGCGCCCTGCCGGGCCAGCTCGGTCTCCCGGTCCGTCAGTTCACGCCGCAGGCGCGCGTAGTCCTCGAAGTCGCCCAGATGGCAGGTCATGGAGGCCTTGTAGCCCTCTATGCCCTCCTCATTGCGCTGCACCTGCCGGGAGATCCCGACGACGGACTTGTCGGCCTGGAACTGCGCGAAGGACGTCTCGAGGAGCTCGCGCGAACGGTGCCGGCCGAACTGCTCCACCAGGTTGACCGCCATGTTGTACGACGGTCTGAAGCTGGAGCGCAGCGGATACGTACGCGTGCCGGCCAGCCCCGCCAGGTGCTCCGGGCTTATCCCGCGCTGCCACAGCACCACGGCATGGCCCTCGACATCGATGCCGCGGCGGCCCGCGCGTCCCGTCAACTGCGTGTACTCGCCCGGCGTGATGTCGGCATGCTGCTCGCCGTTCCACTTGACGAGCTTCTCCAACACCACCGAGCGGGCGGGCATGTTGATGCCGAGCGCCAGCGTCTCGGTCGCGAACACGGCCTTCACCAGGCCGCGGACGAAGAGCTCCTCGACGACCTCCTTGAACGTCGGCAGCATGCCCGCGTGGTGGGCCGCGATGCCCCGCTCCAGGCCCTCCAGCCACTCGTAGTAGCCGAGAACGTGCAGATCTTCGGTCGGGATCGACGCCGTGCGCTCCTCGACGAGGGCGCGCACCCTCCCCCGCGCCTCGTCGTCGTTGAGCCGCAGCCCGGCGTACAGACACTGCTGGACAGCGGCCTCGCAGGCGGCGCGGCTGAAGATGAAGGTGATGGCGGGCAGCAGTCCCTCGGAGTCGAGCCGCTCGATGACCTCGGGGCGCCCCGGGGTCCAGACCCGCGACCGCTGTCTGCGCTCCCGCTCACGGTCGGCCTCGCGCATGGCGCGGCCGCGTCTGCGGTCCTGGTACGACGGACGCTGGGCCTCCATCCGGGCCAGCCGCGTGAGGTCGGGGTTGACGGCCTTCTTCTGGCCCTCGCCCTCCTCGAACAGGTCGTACATCCGCCGCCCGGCGAGCACGTGCTGGAACAACGGCACGGGCCGGTGCTCGGAGACGATCACCTCGGTGTGGCCGCGGACGGTGTCGAGCCAGTCGCCGAACTCCTCGGCGTTGGAGACGGTGGCCGAGAGCGAGACGAGGGTGACCGACTCGGGGAGGTGGATGATCACCTCTTCCCATACCGCGCCGCGGAAGCGGTCGGAGAGGTAGTGCACCTCGTCCATGACCACATAGCCCAGGCCCAGGAGGGTCTGCGAGCCCGCATACAGCATGTTCCGCAGCACCTCGGTGGTCATCACGACCACCGGAGCACCGGAGTTGACGCTGTTGTCGCCGGTGAGCAGTCCGACCTTGTCCGCGCCGTAACGGCGGCACAGGTCGGCGTACTTCTGGTTCGACAGCGCCTTGATGGGCGTCGTGTAGAAGCACTTCTTGCCCTGCTGCAGGGCCAGGTGGACGGCGAACTCGCCCACGATCGTCTTGCCGGAGCCGGTGGGCGCGGCTACCAGCACGCCCTTGCCCTCTTCAAGTGCCTGGCAGGCCTCGATCTGGAAGGGGTCGAGGCCGAAGTCGTACATCTCGCGGAAGCCCGTGAGCGCGGTGGCCTGCTCGGCTGCCCGGAGACGGGCTGCCGCGTACCGCTCGGCCGGTGAGAGGTCCTCTGTCATCGTGCTTTCGAGCGTACCGGGCCCCACTGACAACAGGACGATCATTATCCGGAACATGGGCCGCCAAACACCGAGAGGTGCCCTCGTCACCAGGGACGAAGGCACCTCTCGGTGTGTGGTGCGGGCGGAGCCTCAGGTCACGTCGTCAAAGCCGTTGACCCGGTCCGAACTCGCCTGCTCGGGCAGCGCCCGGCTGGCGGAGACGGTCTCGATGTCGCCGATGTCCTCGGGGGTGAGGTCCAGGTCCGAGGCCTCGTCGTCGGCAGGCCCCTCGGCCTCGCGGCGGCGCTTGCGCCGGTCGTTCGCCAGCGAGAAGGCGACCGCGCCGAAGTACAGCACCCAGATCGGCCCGGCGAGCGCCAGCATGGTCAGCGGGTCGGTGCTCGGCGTAGCGATCGCCGCGAACACCGTGATGCCCATGATCATGCCGCGCCACCAGCCGAGCATGCGCTTACCGGTGAGCACCCCGGTGAGATTGAGCATGATCAGCAGTAGCGGCAGCTCGAAGGAGAGACCGAAGACGAGCACCATGCGCAGGACGAGGTCGAGCAGATCGTCCAGCGGCAGCAGGTTGTTGACGCTTTTCGGCGTGAAGCCGATCAGGACCTTCGCCGTGGTGGGGAGCACCCGGTAGGCGAAGTAGGCGCCGCCGAGGAACAGCGGTGCGCCGGTGCCGACGAACGCGTAGGCGTACTTCCGCTCGTGCCGGTGCAGGCCGGGGGCGACGAAGGCCCACAGCTGGTACAGCCAGATCGGAGAGGCCAGCACGACACCGGCCATCAGGGACACCTTGAGCGCCAGCGTGAACGGCGTGAGCAGACCGTTGATGGTGATCTGCGCGCACTGCTGGCTCTTCTGATTCGAATTCGACAGCTGCTCGAACGTCTGGGAGCAGCCGACCGAGTCCAGCACCGGCTTGGTGATGATGTTGATGATGTCGTTGTAGAAGAAGGCGGCCACGGTCGTGACGACAATGATGGCCAGCATGGCCTTCGCGAGCCGGTTGCGGAGCTCCCGAAGGTGATCCGCGAGGGGCATCCTCCCCTCGGGATCCTTCTCCTCATTGCGGGCAGACTTGAGCAACCCACATCCTCATCTCATGCGGCAGGCCGGGGGTGCCGGCCCTGCGTCAGCGCTTGGTGGTGTCCGTCGGCTCCGTGACCGGGCGCGAGCTCGTCACGTCGCCGGGGGAAGCCTGGATGGTGCGCTGAGCCGGGGGCTGCTCGTCGTTGTTGGGCGGGCCGGCCGGGGTGGCCGTGCTGCTGCCCTCGTCCTTCATCGCCTTGGCCTCGCTCTTGAGGATGCGAGCGGACTTGCCGAGCGAGCGCGCCATGTCGGGAAGCTTCTTGGCGCCGAACAGCAGGATGACGACGACGAGGATGAGAATGATCTCGGGGGCGCCGAGCCTTCCGAACATAAGTCTTTACCTTCTCACCGAGGCAGCTGGGGGTGGGGTGCTGTCCGACCGGTCGGACAAATGTCCGATCGACCGTGTTGACAGCGATCGTAACGCTCAGGGGTAAACGTCAGGCAATCCCCGTGCGTACTCCCGGTCCGCGGTCCGGGCCTCGTTCTCCGGGCCGCGATCAGCAGCGTACCTGCCAGGGTGGCCTCGATGACAGGTCGAAGTGACCCAAACCGCCTCCGGCGCAGCACTCACATGCCGCGCACAGCGGGACTCACAGCGAGTCCCCGGCGCGGGCTGTACTCACGGCCGCCCGCTCGAGGTCCTCAGCGGCCCTGTTGATACGGCTTGCGGAGTCCGTCACCTGCCTCCCGAGACGCTGCGCCTCCAGGAACACACGCACAGCGAACACCCCGAGAACGGCAAGACCCAGGAAACCCACAGCTACCGCGAACATCGGCCAGAACATGGGGCCGAGCCTAGACCTTCCTACAGCGTGGAGTGCAGCCGCAGGGTCCTGACCCCGCCGCCGGTCAGCAGCTCGACGATCCGCTCCCCCGCCGGTTTGCGGACCGAGGCTCCGCAGTCGGGGCAGGTGAAGGAGTAGAAGGTGGTGCGGCTCGTGGCCCCGATGACGAGGCGCAGGGCACCGGCGGCGAGCTCGAAGCTGCCCCGGCAGTCGGGGCAGCCCGCCCTGAACGTCACCGGGGACACGCTTCTCATCCCGGCGAAGGCGGCTGCCACCGACATGCCCTGCACACCAGAAACCGACGACTCGCTCAAAGCCCCTGCTCCTGCCTGTCGTACTGCCCGTCGTGAACCGCATGCCCGCCGTGCGGCCCCTGCGCGTCCACCCCGTCGTACGCCGCCAGCGCCTCGCGGGCCGCCCGGCGGGCGCTGTCGGCGAGGTCGCGCGGCGAGACGATCCGGCCGTCGCGCCCGAGCCGCAGCGCCAGCCGCCGCAGGGACGCCGGATCCGGGGTCCGCAGGGTGATACGCAACCCGCCGTCCGGAAGCTCATCCGCGCTGTCGTGCGGGTAGTACTCGGCGACCCAGCGGCCGCCGGGGCCGACCTCGACCACGACCTCCGGGTCCTCGGCGGCGGGCTGCACCAGCGCCTCCGACAGATCCCTGAGCTCGATCTCGGGCGGCGCGGCCGGCTCGTCCAGGATCTTGATCTCGGCGACCCGGTCGAGCCGGAAGGTGCGGCGCGCCTCCGAGCGGCGGCACCACGCCTCCACGTACGTGTGCCCGACGCTGACAAGCCTGATGGGGTCGATCTCGCGCTCGGTGAGCTCGTCGCGTGCCGGCGAGTAGTAGCGGATCCACAGGCGGCGGCGCTCCGAGATCGCGCGGTCGACGTCGGCGAAGACGCCGCCCTCGGACTCGAAGGTCACGGACAGCCGGGAACTGGCGCCGGCCGCCTCGCCGGCCGCGGCCTCCAGCTTGGCGTTGGCCCGCAGCAGCGCCTGTCGGTCGCTCTCCCGCAGGCCGGGCAGGGTGGACACCGCTCGGACGGCCACCAGCAGCGCAGTCGCCTCGTCGGCGGCCAGCCGCAGCGGCTCCGCTGTCTCCTCGCCGAGGGCGGCGGGGTTGTGCCACCAGATGCGCTCGCCGTCGGTGTCGATGTCGAGCAGGTCGCCGCCGCGGAAGCTGGTGCCGCACATGGGCAGCACATCGAGGTCGGAGACCAGCTCGTCCTCGGTGATGCCGAAGGCACGGGCGACGTCCTCGACCCGGGCTCCGGGGCGTTCCTTCAGATACGTCACCAGGGAGAGCATCCGCCTGGTCTGGTCGATGGCGTTGACGGTCCTGACCGGTTTGCCTGCCACTGTCTTGCTCCGCTCCCCCTCAGCCCTTGGCCACGGCCCGCAGCCGGTCCACCACGTCCGCGCGCAGTTCGGCCGGCTCGAGCACCACCACGTCCGGCCCGAACTCCACCAGCCAGGCATCCAGCCCGTGCCCGTACGGAATCTCCAACTCGTCCCAGCCGTCGCCGAGTTCCCGCACCGCGGTGGCCTTCGCCCGAAGGGGGTACCCCGAGCCCGGGCGCAGCCGGATCAGCGCGGAGCGGTCGGCGGTCTCCCCCGCCCAGCTCGCGACGGTCTCACGGACGGTGACTACGTCGGGGACCTCGGCGGCGAACTGCCCGCTGCGGCTGCGCACCTTGCCGGTGATCCGGGACAGCCTGAAGACCCGCTCGGCTCCGCGGTCGCGGTCCCAGCCGGCCAGGTACCAGTGGCCGCGCCAGCACTCCAGCGCCCATGGCTCCACATGCCGGGGCTCGGGATGGGCCGCGGTGGCCTTGCGGTAGTCGAAGACGACCGGGCGACGGTCACGGCAGGCCAGCATCAGCGGTTCGAACGCGGCCTCGTGCACGGGGATACGGGGCTCCAGGGCACCGTGGGCCTCGTACGGGTCCACGTCCTCGGGCATCCCCGCCGCGCGCAACTTCTGCAGGGCGCCGCTGGCCGCGCCGGCGAGCCGGGCCTGCTGCCACACCTTGGCGGCGAGCCCCAGGGCGGCGGCCTCTTCGGCGTCGAGGGTGATGGGCGGCAGGCGATTGCTGTCACGGCGCGCGAGGTAACCCATCTCGCCGTCGAGGTTCTCGACCGTCTCGATGACCAGGCCGAGTTCGCGCAGATCGTCCTTGTCCCGCTCGAACATCCGGCTGAAGGAGTCGTCGCTGCCGGCTTCGAGGTAGGCCTCGATGGACTCTCTCAGCTCACGCTTGCTGAGCGGCCGCCGCGTCCCGAGCAGACACAGCGCCAGGTTCATCAGCCGCTCGGCCTTGGCAATGGCCATCGACGCCCTTCGCCTCCCTATGGTGCTTACGGACGATGACCGTACCGCCCCCAGGTGGCGCGGCAAAAGCCGAGGGCCCATGCCAGACAGGCATGGGCCCCAGGTGATCGGGTCCGGTCGCTGCGCCGATCAGACCGCGACGAGGTCGACCACGAAGATCAGGGTCTCGCCCGGCTTGATCGCCGGAGTCGGGCTCTGATTGCCGTAGGCGAGGTGCGCGGGGATGGTCAGCTGGCGGCGGCCGCCGACCTTCATTCCCTGCACGCCCTGGTCCCAGCCCTTGATGACACGGCCGCCACCGAGCGGGAAGCGGAACGGGGTACCGCGATTCCAGCTGGCGTCGAACTCCTCGCCGGTGCTGAAGGCAACGCCCACGTAGTGGACGGTGACGGTCTGGCCCGCCTGAGCAACAGCGCCGTCGCCCTCCCAGATGTCCTTGATCTCGAGGTCCGCCGGGGGCTCGCCGCCCGGGAAGTCCACCTCGGGCTTCTCCATGCTCACGTCTCTAGCTCCTGCTTGTCTGCGGAAAGGCAACACACACAGTCTTACACCTCGACGGCGTCACATCTTCGCCAGGATGTCGACCGAGAAGACCAGCACGGAGTCCTTCTTGATGCCGCTGCCGGCCGGCGGCTTGTCGCCGTAGCCCAGCTTCGGCGGGACGACGATGAGGACCCGGCTGCCGACCTTCTTGCCGGTCAGACCCTGCGCCCAGCCCTTGACGACCTGCTGGAGCCCGAACGAGGTCAGTGACTTGCGGCTGTACGTCGAGTCGAACTCCTTGCCGCTGTCCCAGAACACCCCCTTGTACTGCACGAGCACGCTGTCCTTCGCCGCGACCACGTCGCCGTCGCCCTCGATGACGTACTCGGCCACCAGCTTGGTGGGCGCGTCCTTCTTCGGGATGTCGATGGAGGGCGCCTTGCCGTCGGTGTTGGTGCCGACCTTGGGCACGCTCGCGTCGTTCTGCGCGACGTCGTTCCCCTTCGCGGAACTGCTCGCGTTGAACGCGCCCTGGATGTCGGCGACGAACACCAGCGTGTCGGTGCCCTTGATGCCCGCCTGCGAGTTCCCCTCCTTGCCGTAACCCCAGGTGGGCGGCACGGAGAACTCGACGCGGCTGCCGACCTTCTTGCCCACCAGGGCGTACCGCCAGCCGTCGATGATGCTGCCCTGGGCGAGCTGGATGAGCAGCGGGGTCTTGCGGTCGTAGGAGTTGTCGAAGACCTTCGCCGTGTTCCAGATCTGACCGAGGTAGTGCGCCTGGATGTAGTCGTTCTCCGCGACCGTCCTGCCGCCGCCCGCGATGACCGTCTTCACCGCGAGCTGCTTCGACGGGTCGCCGCTGCCCTTGGCGACGGTGGGCTTCTCACCGAACTTCGCACCCGCCGTGATGGCCGGCAGCGGACCGTCGACGATCTTCGGCGGCGGCACGGCGGACGTGGCCGACGCGGAGGGCGACGGACTCGCCTTGGCCTCGCTCGAGTCGGACTTGTCGTCACCGCATCCGGCGAGCGTGACAAGTCCTGCGGGTACGGCGATGAGAAGGGAGCGTCGGCGCACGGTTAAGGCCTCGTATCGGTCGATCTTGTGGATGGCGTGCGCGCAACTCTACGGCGTGAGAAGGGCGCCGTACGGGAAACGTACGGCGCCCGTGTTGCGTTCCGGCCCTTCACCGGAACGCGTTGCTCACATGCCCGCGATCAGCTTCTCCACCCGGTCGTCCACGGAACGGAACGGGTCCTTGCACAACACCGTGCGCTGCGCCTGGTCATTGAGCTTGAGGTGGACCCAGTCGACGGTGAAGTCCCGGCGCTGTTCCTGGGCCCTGCGGATGAAGTCACCGCGCAGCCGGGCCCGAGTGGTCTGCGGGGGAACGGACTTGCCCTCGAAGATCTTCAAGTCGTTGCAGATACGGGCTGCTTGACCCTTCCTCTCGAGCAGGTAGTACAGGCCACGACGGCGGTGAATGTCGTGGTAGGCGAGGTCTATCTGCGCGACCCTGGGGTGCGACATGGTCATGTTGTGCTTGGCCCGGTACCGCTCGATGAGCTTGTACTTCATGACCCAGTCGATCTCGGTGCCGATCCGGTCGAGATCCTCGGCCTCGATCGCGTCCAGCGTGCGGCCCCACAGCTCCAGGACCTGCTCGACGGTGCCGGTGCGGATGCCGCGGCGCTCGCAGAAGTCCACGGCCTTCTCGAAGTACTCGCGCTGCACCTCCAGGGCGGAGGCCTCGCGTCCGCTGGCCAGGCGCACCTTGCGCCGGCCGGTGATGTCGTGGCTGACCTCGCGGATCGCCCGGATCGGGTTCTCCAGGGTCAGGTCCCGCATCACCGTGCCCGCCTCGATCATGCGCAGCACCAGGTCGGTCGCTCCGACCTTGAGCAGCATGGTCGTCTCGGACATGTTCGAGTCGCCCACGATGACGTGCAGGCGGCGGTAGCGCTCGGCGTCCGCGTGCGGTTCGTCGCGGGTGTTGATGATGGGCCTCGAGCGGGTCGTCGCCGAGGAGACGCCCTCCCAGATGTGCTCGGCCCGCTGGCTGACGCAGTACACCGCGCCACGCGGGGTCTGCAGCACCTTGCCGGCACCGCACAGAAGCTGCCTCGTGACGAGGAACGGAATGAGGATGTCCGCGAGCCGGGAGAACTCCCCGTGGCGCGCGACGAGATAGTTCTCGTGGCAGCCGTAGGAGTTGCCTGCCGAGTCGGTGTTGTTCTTGAAGAGGTAGACGTCGCCCGCGATTCCTTCCTCGTGCAGGCGTCGTTCGGCGTCCACCAGGAGTCCTTCGAGAATGCGCTCGCCGGCCTTGTCGTGGGTGACCAGTTCGGTCACGTTGTCACATTCGGGTGTCGCGTATTCCGGATGTGAGCCCACGTCGAGATAGAGGCGTGCGCCGTTTCGCAGAAAGACATTGCTGCTGCGGCCCCATGACACGACACGGCGGAAGAGGTACCGCGCCACCTCGTCGGGAGACAGGCGCCGCTGTCCCCTGAACGTACACGTGACGCCGTACTCGTTCTCCAGCCCGAAAATGCGGCGGTCCATGAGTGAACATTACGCCCGATCCCCTGAGCTGAAACGGGGTTCGACGGCACGGTTTGGATCATTTTCCGATGAAGCCGCAACCACTGCACTCCCTACGGGAGCTGCGAGGACCCGCCCGGTGGCCAGCAGAACCAGCAGTGACACGGCCCCCGCGGCACCCGGCACGGCGAAGCCCCACACCGCCCCGCCCCACTCGACGACCGGGCCCGCGAGGCCCGTTCCCACCGACGAACCCACTGTGAACGTCGTCACAATCCAGGAGAACGCCTCGGTGACCGTCCCGCGCGGCGCGTGCCGGTCGACGAGGACGAACGCACAGGCGAGGCACGGCGCGAGGAAGAGGCCGGCGACGCCCGTGAGCGCCGTCATGGCCACCGGGCCCGGCATGAGAGTGAGCGGCAGGTAACACACCGCCAGAAGCGCCACGAGCACCCGCAGTCGCCGTTCCGGCGGACCGCTCCACTGCCGCGCCCCGTACGCCGTACCGCCGACGAGCGCCCCGAGGCCGATGGACGCCATCAGCCAGCCGTACACCGCGTCCCCGCCGTGGTCGTCGGCATATGCCACGGCGGCGACCGCGATGGAGCCGAGCGCCATCCCCACGGCCAGGAACGCGCCGAGCAGGACCAGCAGTCCGGGCGAGCGCAGCGCGCCCAGCCAGTGCGCCTCACGCGGCGCCGAACGCCACGCGCGCGAGGGCGGCGTGACGACCACCGAGAGGGCACCCAGCACACCGACGACGTTGACGAGCACG
>Ga0307512_10003541_pt1 | contig 18017 bp, 25 predicted proteins | sample 14_EM_MG_FD_200267 | JGI IMG/M metagenome (GOLD analysis project Ga0307512, IMG submission 200267) | Populus trichocarpa ectomycorrhiza microbial communities from riparian zone in the Pacific Northwest, United States - 14_EM | ecosystem: Host-associated > Plants > Roots > Unclassified | place...
AGAAGAGCATCAATCTAGGCTAAGGAGTGCCGATGGGAATTGAGGAGCGCCTATCCTCGCGGAGTTGCACCCCACAGAGTATCAAGCGGCACACTAATGTGTGATCGATGAGTGTAGTGGCTTTTGGAGTCAAATTTATCATAGGGGATGGGCAACATGTACCTCGATATTCATCTTGAGAAAACATAACTGTGGCCTTCTTGCCACTGGTATATTCTGAGAGCGCACAATGAATAGCTGAAGCTGCTAGCGCTAATGTCTGCAGAGTGAGAGATTGGAAATACTGGGTGGTTGTAGGCTGGCGCCCCAAGCTATTGGCGGTGAAGAAAAATTGGTGGTAAATTAGATCAAGCACTTCCATTCGCATGAACCATGACTTCTTATCATCAACGACCTTGGAGAGATATGCATCGTGAAACAGGAGCTCCTTAACCTGGATCCGAAGCTCAGTCTCAGAGTGCAAATCCAACTCGTAACTAGGGACAACAGTTCAACGTGACCCATCTGCCAACCAACCTCGAATGGTATTTATTTTCAGTTTCAACTATGTATATTTTGGGGCGTAGTCAATACCTGAAATCTGATAGAGGAGCATTAAACAGAATCCAAGACTTACAGCTTCTCGTGTTTGCAGAGGGATTTTGAGAGATGCACCGCTGGGCAATTGACACACTGATGGCGTACCTACAGGAGCACCTGCTTATGCCCGCTGACGATCCTGAGCTTCAATGGCGAGTTTCAAAGCTTCTTCAACCATCGAGTACTTGTCATCGGATATTATTGGCCAATGAGTCTTGGTGGATACGCTTGCCTCCATGAATCTTTTCACTACGTCAAAAGTTGCCTTTCGGTGTTGGGGAACATTCTGATCTGCACTGGCCTTGGGTTGTGGAACATTCAGGTCTCCACTAGACATGGATAGCGGCAGTGCCTGGGTGGATGGTGCATGGTCAGACTCGGATAATTTGTTGAGGAGGGTTGACTTTTGGCGTTTGAGCAGTGGTGGTGCCATTGCCCCAGCTTGATTTCGAGAATTTGGAAGCGGAGGGCATGCAATAACAGTTTTGGCATGGCTCCATTTCTTTGGCAGTGGAACCCTTGTAGTTCGTAACGACTTGTCCCGGCGCGCCTGGCGCAGAAGCAGGACCTGCGGTTGGTGATCTAAATAGTCTTCTTCGATGTCAGACAATAAGGTGGACTCTCTGGGGTCTTCACTTTCGTCATCACTGAGCTCCTGATTGGTATTGTCACCCTGCTTCAATAATGAAACCGGAGATATTAGTCATCCGTAACGTAATGCATGATACACGCTGGAAGGCAAACATTCGATGGACAACAAAGATTGGCTCGTTTCTTGAATGCCAGTGCTCTTTCAAGGTGTGCTTCTTGATTCTTCTGTGAATAGTGATTCCTCACCTGGCTGGGCGTAGGTTCCATTTGGGATAATGATGATAGAAAGTTGGGGAATATGGGAGAGAATGTATAAGCAGTAAATATAAGATTAAGTGCAATAGAATATCTGGAAAAATGGAGCGGGAAGTTGCACATAGTCGAGGAGGATGCAATTCGAGGTGCAGCTTGAAGGCTTCAGAAGAAATGACTTCAATGGTTCATATTCATATCGAGGACGGCTGTGCAGTGTTACGATATAGCATGTTGTTACGTGCACCGGAATAGATGGGATTCCTCGTGAGGCGTGCCGGAAAAAATGGATTCCTAAGGCCGAATGTTAGCAACTCCTATCAACGACACTCTGTATGGATGCAAGAATTGAAGGTTGGGTAAAGCCAACGCACATAGAATAGAACCAGACACACCGGAAGAAAACTCGTGACATTAACTAACACTGAGTGCTGGCCAAATGGGGCACTGAGAACCTGCATGAAAACTTGTGCCGATGCATATGACTCTCTAAATGTGGTCATTATGCGTGAATTTTCAAGCATTTCAGGTGACCGCATGGCATTGAGATGGCGCAGCATTTAGAATCTGCAGAACTCGATAGATTTGGGACCTTGAGAGTGACGGCTGAGTTGCAAAGGTTCATACTAAGTTTGTTATCAATCGAGGAGAAATATGAACCTCCGTATGTGGTATATCGGCTGGAAGGACACAGGAATTTTCACGATATTCTATTCTTTCAGGATGATGCAGCTAAGTTAGCGGTTGATAAGGCAATATCGTGAGCATAACTTCCCTTTCATGCGTTCATCTGGGCCGTGTCTGCAGAATAACCTTCAGAACAAAGTTGCAGTTAATGCAGGACAGAGAGAATTTCGTATACCAAGGAGAGATACTGGCGCAGAGAATGAATGGTAAGGTACGATGGATGATTCAGGGGTAATCGTATTGATTCAAGCACTTGGCGATGCCAAGATTGCTAACAAATGGGTCATGAATACTCACTCACATCCTGATTTTGCGCCTAATATCTAGTAAGTTGCGCACCATTAAATCACAAATTCATTGTGAGTCTCACCGCTACAATGTTGACCACAATTAATGCTGGGGTTTAAAGCTATATGCTACAATGGGATGAATGTATAGTGAGATGTCACCTCACAGCGGGCAGAAGAATGATGATTGCATGCATATGCATACAGTTCTGGAAATTGAGGTGCACCAAAGTTTAAATGGTTATGCTTGGATTCAATGGCTGGGGATTACAAGCTCGCCTTACTCTGATGGTTAATTGCACTCTTCGAAGCTGTCTTTTCTTAACGTGAGCTTTCAAGATTCTCTCTCTTCCAACTTCACTCTTGATGGAACTTGGTTCACACAATCTATTTTCAGATATGAGTTTTAGCGGCCCAAACATATAAGCTAGTCAGAATCCAGTTAAGTCAGCATTCAAAGTATTGAGAACTTACGTCTCATTGAGTAAGTACGGTACATGGGTGAGCGGGAGTTTCCGGCTATCTTGCAGAGTCGCTGAACAGAATCTGTCTTTTGAGATTCTCGCTCTGAAGCTCCAGCTCTTTTGACAGGGCCTGAACATGCAGAAGCTATTTTAGGATTTCGAAGCATAGGTCCAAGCATACTACTTAGTTGATATCGAGTTAAGTGGGTTACTAATTGGCTTGGTTCCTGCATTTATGGTGTAGTTGTGCAGAGCGACCTTCCTCCCATGGACAAGTTGACACGGAGCTGACAGTTCAAGGCATTTTAGCGATGGCCTTCGTATCCCGATCAAGCATAGATTGATATATCAGCACAGGCCGAGCGGGATGAGCCGCCTGCACCTAAAAGTGAAGTGTCTTGATAGATGACAATCTGTGTGCACTTCATCCACTGATTCAAAGTCAAAGAACACATGATGAGAATGAAGGAAACTAAAATATACAGTGCACTACAGACTGGGATACATGCGCTTCAGTGGCGTATTGGTCGCTCTCGAGGCGTGCCTGGGCCGGAATGATGCATCCATAATCAGTCGCAGGTTGTCACAGTTGGCTTCATACAAATCCAAGAACATCATTCTGGACTGGATGGTAGATTGTAGTTGTGCCAGAACTTCAATCAGAGGCCAGGAAATACCCGGCAGGGAAAGCTGCAGCTTAGCCATGAATACCTGAGCCGTGTCTCAGTATCCGACACTCTGCGATGCGGATCTTGAGCCCGCCCGAACTTCAATGATCTGCCAGCAAACGCTGCAACTTTGCTACAAATAAGTGAGCCAATGTCTGATATTCTGACAGAAGTACTCAGTATCGCCTAGACTGACTTTATTGCCACTGTGATTGGCAAAAATGCAGTGATCAATCGGTTATATGGATATGGACTCGAGCCTTTCCGGTGCACCTGAATGTCGATCAAATGCCAGCAAATGCTGCGGCGTTGCCTCGAATAAGCGAGCCGTGTCTCATATTCTCACCGAAGTACTCAATATCGCCTAGAGTGTCTCAGTGCCAAATGTGATTGGCAAATGTGCTGTGCTGGAGCTGTTATAATGCGACTCAAGAGATATGCAGAGGATTCCCTGGCGCACCCGAATTTCGATCATATGCAAGCAAATGCTGCTGCATTGCTATGAATTTGCGAGCTGGTATCTGGTATTCTGACACAGGAATTCAACATCGCCTTGCCTGACATTATTGCCAAATGGAGTCGGCAAATATTCAGGGCTTGATCTGTAGTCACGAGACTCATGCCAGGTCCCTAGGATTCCCCGGTGTACCTGAAAGTTGTTGAATTATGCGTTTTTCCATTGCTTTGACTTCGAAATGTGTATGTGGCCTCAGGCTTCCGGTGCACCACAAATTTGCAATGGACAAATCATTTGAAGCCCATTGCTGCATCATGTTCAATATTGAACTTATGGCATTTATGGTGAGATAGGCAAGCCGGGAACATGTAATGTAGCTTATCAATTGTCTTCATCTCATATTCGTCATTATGAATAATCAAGAACATCAATGAAACCCTCCTCAAACAATTCAACCATCTGATCTTTGATTTGCTTCAAAAATGACAGAGAGAAAAGATTTATCTATGCAGTATAGTGTGCCTTACATACGACCATTTTGACTATTTGTATCAGTTAAGATTATGATGGGTGACTGTCTAAAGAGGGGTACCTTGATGAATCATCCTAACAATCTAAGTTGATGGTTCATCAGACTGCAACGTGTCTCCATTCTCTGCCAGCCGCTGTGTATGGTTCTCATGAGACTCCAGAATCCGGTAAATCATTGGCCTCGTTATGTTCGGTCGACTCATCAAGCCACGCTGGACACTCATTTGCACAACTCCAGAGACTTGATGGAGATCACTCGTGCGGTTATCATAGCCACCAGGACCCGTATTTAGTAATCATGTGTGTCGTACTCGGTTTTGCCCTCGCTGTACAACTCATGCAAATGCCTGCCGCTGCTCATTCAATACCCGGAACTTCTGAGTTATTACTACATGGTTTGCTGCTGTAAGATTTAGGCCGGTCCCGCCCACTTTGGATGTGGTTATGAATAAAGAGGGATTTCGTGAATCCTGGAATTTGAGCTGCATTTCTGTGCGTTCACCATTGCCCATTTCTGCAAACATGTGGAATATATCCACATTATCCGCAAAAAACTCTGTTAGCCACAACTTCAAATGATGAACTTGGCACGGAAGAGGACAATATAGCACCGCCTTTGTGGAAGTGGTGCACCAGTCAGTGTATTTTCATATTGGTCTTGATAAGGAAGGAGCGCCTCTTTTGATTCGTCGTCCTGGTCAGGTTCGGGATACTCCACAGGTTCATTGACAAGTATTGGCAGAAATGTCTCTCTCAGACATCGGAAAATCGCAGAATCAACCCAAATGTCGAGTGGTCATTTATTGTACCGTTGTCCAGAAATGTCGTTGTGATCCTCTGTGTCTCCCAGCACTAACGAGAAACATGGTAGCTGCCATCTATGAACCCTCCATGCTCCTGAAGCACCCCGCGAAGTGTATCTCTCCACAAGAGTCTTCAGTTTTGCTTGCTCGTCCTCAGTCCACTCGAGATCAATGAGGTGTGCATTGTCCTTCGGTATCCGAATGAGTGGTTTTCCATTGTCTAGTGTTGATTCCCACCACCTCCTTATCGGCGATGGCTTTGCAACTTGTATCATCTGGTTCGCCGGATCCTGTTGATCTTCTTCGTTTCCAGTCTGGATAGCATGCATCAAACTCTTCACAGCCGAATACAACGCCTCAGCACCATGCTTCGCCATCACAGTATCATCCTCTGGATCATCAGGCGCACCTGAATACAGCCACATGGTCTGAAAACACCAGTCATAGAGTGAATGGAATCCTGGTGAAGCAGTGACTTGAAGTTTGAATGCAATTTTCGCATTCATCAGAAGTTGCCTGCACACACTGTTCTTAGTCTTGTACCGATAGAACTTATCAAAAATGCCAAAACTCCATGCACAGTAGGAGAGTTGGCTGTTACTTGATGGTTTCGCTCTGGATGTTAAGGTATTATACGACACAAGGTGGATATTCCATCGGTTTTCTGGTTCATCAATACTGGTGTTCAGATCCTCAAGGGTGGGATTTGCATTTTCTGCGTGCAACATGTTGAGGAGTTCGAAATCGGTTCCATGTGTCATCCCATCGATGACAGTCTTGAACGTCTCTGCCTCTCCGGGCATTGTTACCACCAGGATAAGTTCAAAGGATGATACAAGTACTGGATGCCTGTGAGGTGGTGTTGTCTGGATCTCCCACAGGTGGCGGCGCACAGAATTCAATATCTGGAGTGGATACCACTCCCGCTCTTCACTGACAATGCCGGGAACGTCGTTGTCCGCCCACATCACCCACTCTTCAAGGGTATTCCCCCATAAAATGGACAGTGGCAACCCCATTACAACTTTCTCAGTAACCAATTTGCAATGCATTGCCGCTGCAACTGAGGTGAAAGTCTTTCCAAGACCCATTTCATCGGCCACCAGTGCTCTAGGCATATCAGTATCTCAAGCCCATCGCCTCACGATGAACCAGATGGCCCAAACCTGGTGCGCCAGAAACTGAGTTCTGGGCAGGCCATTAATTGAATACTTGTGGCCTGGAACCCGGTCATCTGTTGATTGACGAATAGGATGGGCATTCAGTAGCCTGACTGCCTCATTCAGACACTCGTGTTCAAATTCATTGTTGATTGTACTGAGAACCGTATTCAATACTGAGCCTGTATTTGTTGGATCAAGGACCTCCTCACCATCCTGCACTTGCTCCTGAACCTCCCTTGCACCTTTGTCTGTGTTCTTTTCGTCCTCAATGATCTCTTTCAGTTCCTCCGATGTAAGCGGGGCAGATCGGCTCATATTCTGGCGCTCCTGACATTCATCGCAACGGTAGGTATTTCACAGACAAGAAACCATTGGAACGAATATATATGGATGCAATACAATCAATTCTATTCTTTCAATCAGAACTTACATTAATACAAGTATCATTCTCTTGCCCACCATCCTCCTCTCCCTCCTCTCTTCCACCCTCTTCAGAACCTTCCAAAGTCTATGTATAATGATTCGCAGTTGCGCTCATCTAGCGCTAACACGGCTAGTGAGGATTACCTTTGTCGGTCTAATGACGTGCTCGGCAATCTCCTTCTCTGGCTCTCTCTTAATTTCAACCAAAAATATTTTTGGATTGTGTCCAAGTTTCAACTTGAAAGCCTTTGAAAGGCAACAGTTGTACAAAATCTGGCCATATATGGGGTCCATTATCGTTTGCCCATGTGTATATAATCCCAGATACTCTTCTTCAAATTCGTCCTGCTCCAAGGTGCACTGGAACATCAATGTCAGAATGTATGGCTCTTTCGGGCCTGCATTTTGTCGATGAAATTAATCAGCTCCTCCCAGTGCCTCACATCTGTATACGAGGCTTGGAGTTGTTTGGGGCCAGAAACCATATCCTTGCCATTCGACACCCAGCTATTCACAACCATGAACGCTGTATTTGGCAACTCGGGGAGGTTACCTCTAGCCTTTTTGCTCGCGCACTCGCCCAAATCCGTCGCTGGTCGCCTGTTGCCTCACCTTCCTTTTTTGCTCACCTCCCGAATTTGGCTTGTACATATCTTTTGAAACACCTCCACCCACTGATGGCGAATCCACTCAGCATTATCGAGATCATCCAGCGGCAGCCAGACCTTGAATATCTCCAAAAAATCTGCAACCGCCGTCTCCCAGTGCAGGGGTCCATCTCGAACCTGTTTCAAGCGGTTCTGCCCCCGGATTATGGATCGATGATTCTTCCCCAAGAACCCAGCCACTCATACCTTCTTCCTCTTGTTGAACGCACTGCAGTTGGGCTGCCCAATCCTTTTGGCAAATTGCTTCAAGGAGAATTCGGTTTGCTTCAGGCTGACTGGAGGGTTGCCGTCGGCACCGCCCAAGTTCGACGAATCGTCGCTCTCACCATCTGCATCATACTCGTCGTATGACAACTCCGGCAATGGGGGCAATTGTGCAATCCTTGCGACGTCTGATCTCCGTAGTTCGGCAAGTGGCTGGAATCATTCTGTTAGGACGTTAATTGGGGGTCTCCTAGGTGCGTCGGAAGGATGTTCAGGTGGAGGATTAGAGCTGGAAGATGTTGGCTGATTGACTGGATGGTTTTCCGTGGGTCCTGGAGGCACTCTCGGTGCACGTGGAGATGACGGCCCTTGTCCTGGAATCTGCAGAGGGGGGAACATTTCAGACCCACCATAACCACCTTGGTGGAGGTCATATGCTTGCCATGGTGGCCCATAACTTTGATATCATTGCCTTGTGCTGGTGGTTGGTTGTGAACTGTGTGTTATGTAGAATGGAGAGTGCTGATGAAACTGCGGAGCGCCTGGAAATGGCTGCTGTGAAGGCGGGTAACCATACCCATGTGGCGGTTGATTTTGATTGGTTTGTTTCCCAAATGGACTGTCTTTGCCAGTGGCAGTTCGTGAACTGATTTCCGATAATTCTGAATTGTCTTCACAGTGTTGTTGCGTGCCAAATAGGGCACCTGGACGAGCCATGATCACTGTCTTCGGTGGAGATCCGTTCGTCAAGATGCTCTGCGAACAAAGATGGTGGTAAACTACTATAGCTGCGAGAAGTAGTGTTAGCAACGGGTCCGGGTAACCCGCCAGCGGTCTGGGTTTTGACCTGCGGTTTGGTTTGGTTTGGTTCCAGAACCAGCCGAAAACCCCAACCACTTTTGTCTTGGGGGGTTGTTACCCGGCCCGGACATAGAACCGCGGGTATTTGGCCAGGTTGGAACCGAGCCGCGGTTCCAAATATACAGTTCCTACAGCTTTGGCTCCAATTAAGTATATGAGTTCTGATCGTATTGTGACATGATCAGTACGTAAATTGTGCAGTTTTAGCCCCTCTTTCACCTCCCGCATTCAAATTTGCGATCGGACTGATATTCGTTGAGTGGCTGTGAAATAATGCCGATTTTTAAGCGAATTTCGCGGGTTTCAGATAGCGCCTCCACGATCATTGGTCCGATCGCAAATCTGAATGCCTGAGGTGACAGAGGTGCTAAAACTGGTCAATTTACGTACTGATCATGTCATGATAGGAACAGAACTCAAATACTTAATTGGAGCGAAAATTGTGGACTTGAAATACCGGGTTTTTGGTGGTAAAACCACCCCATTTCCTATGGGCCGGGTTTTTCGTGTGTTAAGACTTGTTGCAACGGTCCGGTCTCGGGTGGAATCAAACCCGGAACCGACCCGGGAATCTGGACCTGTTGTTGACATTAGCGAGAAGTGATATTGAATGAATCAGAGTATGGTTGAGTATATTGGAGGTAGCAGTGACCTTCGGCGGAATGAAGGGCTTCATATAAAGCACTCTGTTGTCACGAAATGTGGTGTTTCACTCCACTGTTGATCCATGAAACCAACCCTGCGGAGAAACAGAAATCTTAATCATACACGTCCCGCCATTCTTTGGTATATGCTCGAATCCATATACTGGGCGATTGGATAGGTGCTCACCTTCGTACGCTTCCATGACTTTACAGATCACAGAAGGGATATGATATGATATGTCCAGGAACCCAACAAGAACTATATCCAGTATGAAGGTTAGCACAACGAGGAATATTACACATAAGTTGTGTGTGTATGACCTTGCAACCTCACTCAATAGGAGGCCTGTGAGTCGAGCAGCAACAGTGCTTGCTTCCTATTGAGCTCCTTGTCTAAACATCATTGTTCTTCTGAGGATCCACGCTCCAGTCAAGGATCGTTACTGAAGCAACCATCCTATCAGTTCTGGATGATCATTGGGTGGGCATGCAGCTAGCTAGGAAGCTCACCTATTCATTGTTGTAAGACGATCTACCTTCATTATCAGCGGCACAGAGGCTCGAGCGTATGAATAAACACACAATGCCGCAATGACGTAGTATAATGCAGGGCCCATAGTGGCGATTGCAGCGATTACAAAAGAAACCTTGTCTTCTCTGCCAATGACTTTGAGCAGACGATGTGTATGATTATTGTGCGGGATATGATATATATATCCTGGTTTATGAAGAATGCTGATCGTAAGGTGACTTTATTTCACCCCGCATTTGGCCGGGTGCAATGCGGCTGTGATACGCTAAATTGAGTTAGCTCGCTTTCAAACCAATATCCCTGAGGCTCTGAATCACCCCCTGAAGCATCATCGAGATTCATCCGAATACATGTGAACTGACAATTTCTCGAATATAGTCAACACTCGCCGGAAACATGTTATGTGCTGTATCTGCAACAAGAAATTGTTCGACGAGAACCGACTCGAGGCTCACTATCAACAATGTCACGCAATATCGATGAATGAAGGGCTATTACCTGACAGGGTTTTACCTCCTGCAGGCCGGGATCGACCCGATCCATCATGGTTTGGCTTCAGGCAGTACACCTGAATGGCCATCGATGAACGAGTCAACTGATAATCTAACCGCAGACACTGTACCTGGTGCGCCACCACCTGAAGATACTCCCAACGATGAAACTATAGACCCCCAGAAGCCAGATCTGAGTTGTACCCCTGAGCCAACAAAGATGAAGGCTCATAGGCAGGTAGTTGGAGTGGATAATGCGGCAGGGAAAGCAGATGGCAAACCAACTGGATTGTACAACAAGCATCGCAAGTACTCAGAACAATGGAATCCATGGCATCCTTTTCAGTCAGCATATGGCTGTCAACAGGCTCAATCATTTAGCCAGCAAACAAAAACGTGGATAGATCAACATCTGTGGCGTGGACTGGACAACTTAACAATCAATTCATTCCAATCAGCAGATGCCCTGCGAAAGCTCCTCTCTCAACTCAATTTCGGGCTCGGCAATGATAGTTGGATTGAAGATGACTGACATATTTTCAGCACATTATACTACCGGGATATATTCAAATGTATCCAGTCCCTGTTGGCACATCGCCCATTTCAGGTGCACCGCGATTTCGAACTGGTGCGCCTGGCAGACTTGGAAAATTGCTGAATATACAGCGCGATGAACACAGGCGATTGGTGGCGGGATACGCAAGATCAGCGACCTGCCGGAGCGACGGTTGTGCCCGTCATATGTTCATCCGACAAGACTCACTTGGTCAATTTTTTGGGCGATAAGCATGCCTGGCCGCTGTATCTCACAATTGATAATATTCGAAGAGATATCTGCCGTACACCTAAAAACCGTGCCTGGATTCTCATTGGGCTGATGCCCTGTCCCCCGAAAGGTGCCAAAAATACTGACAAGGCATGGCATTCTGCGGTTAGAACCGTGCTGTCCCCACTGCAGAATGTTGACATAACTGGTCCTGGCTTGAAATGGAATTGTGCTGATGGATGCCAGTGACAATGTTATCCTCTTTTGGCGGCCTGGGTCAGGGATCATCCAGAACAAGTCGTGATTGCTAAAGTCTCATATGGTTCATGCCCGATGTGTGAAATTCCTAACGGTGCGCTGATGGGACATTCCACTATTCGACCACTCGATGACCCAAGAGATCATCATGTTTACTAGGAGCTTCTGGACGAAACTAATATCGATATTCTGCACACTCTTGGTGTTCATCCAATCCGCAACCAGTTGTGGCAATACCCTCTCCGCAATGTATATCGCCTCTGGCAGCCTGATGAATTGCATCAGCTGCTCATGGGATTAGTTAAAAACTTATTGCACTGGCTGCTCAAATACCTGAAAGTGAGAAATGTCAAGGATCAATTTGACAATCGATTCACGTCGGTACCACCATATCTGGGCCTCCAGCTCTTCTCCAAACCATTTGATTCGATGAAAAGCAGCTCCTGCCAGGGAAAAGAGATCAGGGGCATGATCAGATCACTGGCAGTGGATTGCGCCCCAATGCTTGACCGCTGCAAGGATGACCGGAAAACTCCAGCGGAAACAGCCTCTGATGAAATGGTGATGGGAGCAGTGCGGGCATTATGTGAATTCTCTCTACTTGTCAGCCAACCAAATCACTCTGACCTATCCCTCACAGCACTAGATGATGCGCTGAACCCATTTTACAAGAAGAAGGGCGCTTTTCGAGAACAGAAAATGTTGAAGTCTGTGAAGGCCGAAGTGGATGAACTGTTGGCAAGAGAATCCCATCAGTTACGAGAACAAAACATTCATAAAATCCGTGGTGCAATGGAGGTTCAGCTGTACGGGGCTGAAAAGGTTACAACCACAAAATGATTGCAATTTCAGGTGCGCCTGAATAGAGCCCGAGAAGCGGCAACCATATGGTCAGATGCTGATCGGCAGAGTGCAAAAGAGCGATTGGAGCGCGAAATCTATTAAGTGACACCTGTTAAACACAAGCTTGTCGATAAATTATTGCAACATCATAAGCGACAACTATTGCAGGAAGTTGGGACTAAAGCAACCGGTCCCAGAAGCACATTCACCAGAAAACTTCCTCAGATGAAAACTGCTGCACAACAAGAGGTTTAAGGAGCGGCAAACATGACAGCCGACAAGCGTGTGAAATTTCAGGTCCGTCTATCTCATGCTCAGAATGAAGCCACCACCTTGAGTATCGCTGATATGGACCGCATTGCGAATCAGCTGGAGAGAGAGATTTATAGTGTCACTTCAAATGAGCAGATGCGTGTCAAGAAGGAATCCTCCATCCGCTTGATCGAATTTGAAGCTTGGTGGCAGGCAATGGGTGTTCAGGAGTTCCGGAAAACCATCGAACAGCATGTAATCCTTTTTGGATATCCAATGATGCATCTTGTGAGCCATAAATCAGAGTCAATTCGGCAAATGGGTTCTGGCGACAATTTCACCACTGATGTTTCTGAACGGCTACATATCGCCAATGTGAAAGAGGCATATTGATCAAGAAATAAAGTCAATTATATTCGACAGATGCTCAAGCACAATGACCGGTGTCCCAGTCTTGACTATATGGAGGAGACTGTGTTTCATCTTGCCCTCCAGGGCTGGTACGATATTGACTCTGCAAAGGTTTTCAACCTCCTATCCGCTACCAATAAACGGTGAAATACTCGCAGATCCCATCTTCTACGCGCCCAGCATTGTCAGGAAGAGCCATTTTTCCGCCCCATATCACAACAGGTACATCATTTGAGAGCAACCCATGTCCGCGGTGTGTGCAGAAGTATCAAATTGACCTCACTCCGACATGCATCAGAAGATTTCGGAATGCCCAACTTTCGTCAGCTATTCCGTCCACACACTGAAGAGGACTGGGGACACGAGGTTTGTGGACTGGTGCTTGGATATGATCAGAATGTACTCATAGACAGTATATTTATTAATCTTCACAATGGGCTGTTGTACTACCATCAACCATTTCACTGCCCTACATCTGTTGAGCGTCTGGGACTTGATTGCAAGGTAGAATATAACAATGCCAACCAAGGGATCATGCCTGAATCTCATAACATCTGGGTCCAATATACAGAAAGTGACCTTGACAACACCTTCGAAGGCCGTGTTCCTTCTTTTCCTCTATTATACTTTAGCTGGACCCCACTAAATCAGATCTTCCAATTTCAGGAGAGCCTGCCCGCCGGAAAAACGATACCTACGTTTTCTAAGAGATGCAAGAAAACTGCACAATGGATATTATGTCCTCAACCTCAGGAATATGTGGTGGTGATTCCAACAATGTACAAAGATCCGCATGGTTGGGCTGATTGTGTTGATGGGTTAATCCGGGTTGCCAAACAGACTGATAAGATGCATATTGCACCTGTCAGAGCAATTGTTGGACTGGCACATTTGGTGCTAGAGAATGCTGCATCTGCTAGAATCGATAGCGTATGGCTTGTAAATAATCCTGTGGATTTAGATACCTACTGGACTGTATATTAAACTTACATGCCTGGATCAAGGTGTGCAGGAGGAAGATTGTTAATCGAATTGTACTATTTGACTTAACCATTATAATAATCACTCCCGGAGAGTATGCCTCCAGGTTCGAGGTGCACCGGAATAGTCTTGGAGACGCGGCCAATACTCCCAATACTCCCAATAGCTCCGAAATTTGCACATTCTAATACTTTGATTTTATAGCATTTTGAAGACAACTATACACTCTTCAGGATATTCCTGTATTCTGTTCAACAACTTCGGGAGCATTGAGGAGCACCGGGGACGTAGTCTCGGAGCACCTGAGAGCACATCGCATTGCATTCAGCCTCTCTGGGAGCATCTAGGAGCATCTGGGAGCATCTGGGAGCATCTGGGAGCATCTGGGAGCATCTGGAAGGATCAGTGTGGCTGTTCAGAGTTGCTGAGTTGTTCAGTCATAACTTCCAAACCATTTTACATTTTGCTGATGACCTCCAATTGTACATTTGGTCACAGGTTTTGTCAAACATTTGCCCCATATATGAGCGGAAGGCAGCCCACCACTCCCGAAAAGGCGAACTCCTGCTCCTGCAGTGCGCCCACATAAGCCGGAATTGTGAAATGTGGCAAGTCGTGACTGGATCAACACAGATTATATCATAAAAGAGGTCCCATGCCCTCTCATCCTTGAAGCCGCAAACATTGTATATCCGTATGAGTCCACAGATGTGATCTGAGATGAATCCCTATATATGATCCCGATCAAACGACAGGCGTTGATTCATAACTGATGTCGGCATCTTTGCCCTAGCCATCCCCGTTCCTTTGCTGCTGCCCAATGGTGCCATCGCTGTGAGTTGAAAATGAATCTACATGCGAAATGTTAGCATTATGATACAGTTGCATGTAGCGGAAGGAAGCCCAGAGGGAAAGTGAGGGAAAGTACAAAGTTGTGTAGGTTATCGGGTGTGTTTTGGAACGAAAGGTGTTGTTTTGTGCAAGTCACGTGATGTCAAGATCAGGATGCTGTCGGTGTGTATAATGCGTGAGGAAAAGGGAAAGGAGGTGAAGGCACGAAGAAGGGATTTATATACTCGAGTTCCGGCTATTTCTTGGTTCAACATGTGAGTTCTGTTGGTTAACAATCACAAAACCGCACAGCCTTCATTTTGCAGAACCACCAGGCACCTCATGAACGGCAAGCCTCGAGACAAGATTTAGTACTTGCGGAGAGGACAGTTTACGATGCCGGGCGTTGCTTTGCCATCACATATCTCTTTGACCACTCAGACCTCGTGCATCACCGAGCAAACTGAGTAGTTCCCAGGTTGTCCCAACTGTGCAAGCATCCAACACAGCTACCAATGTCCAGCAGTGGAAAAAGCACACGCAACTGATGTTATAGAATAGAGAATACTTCATTGTTCGCTTTGCAATGCTTTAAGGTCTGCCGAAGGGCGATTCCCATCAGGAAGCTGATAATATACACAATCGATGGTTCGAAGTATTGTGCCAAGAACGAGTGCAACACTATGATAATTGCACCAAGAAGGCATAAAGACCCTTCAAGCGGTGCAAATAGACATTCAGACGTTGCTGTAACAGTGAATATCAATGCTGAGTTTTATCTGAGTTTAATCTGATGGCAGTTAACCCCATAATTGAATGCTTTTCAAGAAACCTTGTCCCCAAGTATCGTCACGGGCGATAGTGATTTACAGTCTAGTGTGCTATACACTGCGCCTCCCTGTGTTTTCGAATCCCTCCCTGGGCGCTCAAAGCAGAGTTTACCTCGCCTGCCATTGTATATGTATGCAGAGAGAATTATTCCTACATTCTCAATATCGTACATCTATATCAGACAATGCCTTCCCAAAGCCCTCACCCTGGCACGAGTCCGGTCATACGAATTGTTCAGAACCAACAAAATCGTAGGCCTTCGGGGAATTCTCAGCTTCCCCCTCCCAAAACACGTAGTTCCGCACTGGCTGGCGAGAGGGATTCCTCTCAACCAGGGAGTTCCGTAGCCTCTACATTCCCTGGTCAGAACTCCACCCCCTCATCTTTGCTGAACACTTCTGGCGTGGAAGATATCACTCAATGCGTGACTTCGACCCCATCCGCTACACAGCAACGGTCAATGATTACACCAACTGCCACGCTGGGTACAAGTGGTCGTAGCACACCAACACCCGGAGGAGCCTCACAGACAGACTCAACGTGTCGTGTTTTATTCAGCCTTGCATCCGGCATTGCTAGCACTCCCACTCCTCTCTGCGGTCTTGAGAACCCGCCTACCCCCATCCCTAATCCAGAAGCCTGCGCGACCATTACAAATTCACTGAGAACGCGAGCTACAGGAAGGTATCAGAGACAGAGGCAGTGGCAATTGCAACTGTAGGCGGTGTCGACACCTCAATCAGAGGTCTCCATCAGTCGCAGCATTCATCGATGTGGGTACTCAGACATGATGCGTTGTGTATTTACAACGGGCAGACTCATGGAGCTCTATATGTGGAACAGATGGCCGTTTATAAGTGCAAGCGACTTGGAGATGGTAAGTTATGCAATGCGACGCACTGCAAAAGCATTAGCTGAAGCCCCACACTGGCAGATAATTGAGAAGTACTGGAACACCGCTATGCAGCAAAACAACATTTGGTCCATAGCATTTGAGGCATGCACAAAGGAGATCTTGAAAGAGGTATGCTGAAGCGATAGTCCATGTTGGATATTACACACTCAATCTGGTACCAGGTTCGAGCACAAGTCGACTAAGTTAAATCCCATTTCATTCAATCAGCAAGGGACAATATCACAGAGCTTTATGATCTCCACCGCGTGGAATCCGACGCAGAGCATTTGAAATTCCTTCATTCCCTCCTTGCAGACACTAAGTACCTTTTTCCTGTGGCAAGGCGTGTGAAAGGTGGTGTACACAGTTCAAATCGAAAGCAGAGAGTGTCGAACGCTGCTAACGAATGGCCAGCGTCCACTCTACTTCCTGGCGGAAGCAATCCTGGGGATTATCTACATCAAATTTTATCACCGGCCAAATAACCGTGGTAGGTATGCTGATGGATTTTATAATTCCATGATTGACGACAAGGACGGTCATATAGTGTCGCCACTGATCATGTTTACCTGCACTGAGTTGCGCCATGCTCTCCTGGAGTGGCCAAAGAACCAAGGTGTTCATCCGAAAGCTTCCAAGTCACAGTTGAAAGCGGACAGACCTGATCACTCGAACTACTTCAACTACAAGAATGAAAGTGGTAAGTACACATCCTTCTACGCTGCAACCGGTCGCAGATTGTTAACCTCGCATGGCGTTTCAGCCATGTACACATTCTTGATCAATACCTGGAACACATTACCGGAGAGCTACCAACAGAGGGGGTATAAAAACAAGCTTGGGACAGTGAGGCGTCAGATCCAACAGGCACATCAGCAACAACTCTTGTTTCCGTCAGAAACAACCGGGTGTTCCGGACGGCTCTGACGGCTCTGACAGAACCTCGTACCCTCTGACAGAGAATCACACGCTGACCGTCGCCCAGGCGACGGGTCGCGTTGCATAGCATCAACAAAATGTATTTTAGTCACCGGAAGCCTCCAGGAGTGTCTGAGAGGATGTGGAGTGTAAATTTAGATGCGTCAATTTCAGGAGGGTATCAGATCCTAGGAGGGCATTCCTGGCGGCCTTCAGAGTAACTGGGAGTGGCGGCGACAAACCTGGGAGCGGCGGCGACATGTCTGGGAGCACCTCGAATCACAGTCATGTATTCAGTTTGTATTCTCATCTATGTATCTATGTATCTATATAGCTACCCATCTACACATGCTATATCGGGACTGGCTGCGGTCTGCCGAATATATACTCCCCGTCACCCTGTCCACATGCGTACAACCGCCGTCGCTCCTTGAAGATGTACCTGATCGAGCGTGTTTGAGATGCACTTGGAGACGGAGATCGAGTGAACTCAGAGATGCACTTGGAGGCCGTGATTGAGCGAGTTTGGAGATGCACTTGGAGACTGAGATCGAGTAAACTCAGAGATGCACTTGGAGGCTCGGATCGAGCGAGTTTGGAGATGCACTTGGAGGCCATGATCGTGCGAACTTGCAGGCCATAATCGAGCGAGTCTGGAGATACACTTGGAGGCCGTGATCGAGCGAGTTTGGAGATGCACTTGGAGGCCGTGATCGAGCGAGTTTG
>Ga0307512_10003542_pt1 | contig 18015 bp, 23 predicted proteins | sample 14_EM_MG_FD_200267 | JGI IMG/M metagenome (GOLD analysis project Ga0307512, IMG submission 200267) | Populus trichocarpa ectomycorrhiza microbial communities from riparian zone in the Pacific Northwest, United States - 14_EM | ecosystem: Host-associated > Plants > Roots > Unclassified | place...
AGATCTCTAGCGATAATCTTACCTATACACCTATATTTACTATCACTCGAGTCCACGTTTGCAACCGTATACCATAATTACCATACGTATGCCTATAAGGCCGAACGCTGGCGTACGTGCCCTTACAGATACACAGATGCTCCTCCATAAATCAACTTCCAGATCAACACCGAATCAAGCCTTACTGATCGATATGGCACCCGACAAAGCCGTACGAGATGAGTCGTCGGCAGAGCGAAGAGATTTAAAAAGAGGGGGATAACCATACCGGTGTCAAGAACCCCTACCGCGAACTATCAACATACCGGAAGTGCTGGAACGAAGCACCGCGAAGTGCATTCACCAATAGAGACGGCCAGCAGCTCCAAGCGCACCAGGGGAACAATTGTCGAACTTGACTCAGGGAATTGCGATGATCTTTCCAAGATATCGTGGATCCACCCAATTGCGTGGATCCACAAGGCCGGCTCTGCCGTTTCACCACAACGGCCAGCACACCTAGAGATGAATCGAGAAGCCCACCCGGAGCAGAGTTGACAACCGTACCTGACGAGGTATGCACCGGAGAGGTGGATGGAAGTCAATAAGCGAAGCGAAGTCAACAGGACACCCGAATGTGGATGGACGAAGCATAGCCGTTGCAGTGAGGTCGAGATTGAGATTGAGGACATTGGGACGTCTCATACGACAGTAAGTCAACAGGCAGAGCATGTCAGGGTAGTCACTGGACAGAGGGTGACACGGAAGGACTACCGAAGCCGAAAGGAGATAGTCTTAGTCCGCAGACGAAGCGAAAGCCGAACCTAATTACGTGTCGAATCACAGAGAGATTACAATTACAATCCCAAATCATGATTACACTGCTAACGAGCCACGAGGGCAATCGACATTCGATATGATGAAGAAGACGTCGACGGAGCAACGAGTGTTCAAATGGGGGAGATAACCACCTCTACACAATCAAATCCTATCAATAACTCAAAGCCCACCGAGAAGCAATGTACCGAGACACGCACCGAGTCGACCGAGAGGTCTACCTAATCGACCACGATTCTGGTGAAGCCACCTGTCGAGAGCGCAACCATGACGTCGACCGAAGAGTCTCCGAAGCGGAGTTCCAAAGATGATCACCGAATCAAGATAAACATACGAGTCAATGCCAAGTACCGATGACTCCCGGCTGCAACATTTACTCTACAGAGCATGCGGAAGCACTGCACAGAGCTCAGACAGCGCTAGCACGCTTGAACTTGGTAAGTATAACCATTTTAGAGAAGCTTACGTGTTAGATATCAACGAATAAGACGCGATGCAATTGATGTATACAATTGACGGCTACGACCGATGTCGGCAGCGGAAGCTCCCATCGATGCCGAATCATGAGCGGAAGCCCTACTGCCCTGACGAATTCCGACAATGACCTACGCTGAGATATACGAGCTACGGGTATGGATGGTCGGTGGAGTATGGGTTCGGAAGCGGAGATATGGAGGACAGGATCACTTGGATGTTTCTTGTTTCACTTTTCTTCTGCTCTTCCTTGGATCTCGGCCAAGTACGAATGGCGTCGGCACGGGTTTTTACCACCTTCGGAGTCAGTCAAGTGGAGGTGGAGTTTCCCCGTGCGCCAGATCCACCGAAAGGTCACCCTGCGCGGTACTGATCGGTTGTGGGACTTATACGTTCGTATGATTGCGTACGTGGAACGGTTGTTTGATTGCTTCCTTTCCATTTCATTCCGTTCCTACTCTTGTACGGTATTTGGCAGCCCAGGAGGTCTGCGCCTAAAGAGGAGGATAATGTCACGGCACGGCTGCACGTGACGTGACCAGGACCGGGTAACTCCCGTTTGATATAGTCGGCTCGCCACGAGCCTTAGATTTCTAGCGATCATCTTATCACACATCTACACCTACTATCACGGGAGTCTACGTGTGCAACCATGATCCACTCAATAACCATACGTATGCTTACGTAGCCGAGCGCAGGTGTACGTGCCTTTACCGCTGTACGAATCCCGGCGGGCCTGCAGTTGGGAGATCATCCCCACAGACAATTCACAGCGGTGAAGCGCACTTAGAAGCGCCGAATACTAATATACAATTAGAAGCCCGGGCAAGGGATAACGTCCCAGATGCGAGAGACGACGGCCCTGCGGAAGGCTACTTTATCGAGGAAAGAGCTACTGTGGAAACTTCGTGATTGGACTGAGGAGCGCCAATATGCACATCACGGGAATGCATTAATACTCGGAGATGGATGACAATCAGTATTTTGACTATTGCGATATACACGAGGTTATGTGGAATTCTACCCTACCAAATATAATTACTTTCGATGACAATCTACCAGACTAGCAAGTGAGTTCAGAGCTGCAGATTTACGTACCGGCGGCCTTGCCATACCGAGTACAATCCCGACTACCATTCAAGAGATCAAATCAAGCGACCGTATGGCAGAGAAAACAATCCCGAATACAATGCCGAATTTGTTACCAAGTTATAATACCGAGAAGACAATCCCAAATCTGATCCCGACTAAGACTCGGCGATCCCGAGCTTCACAACTACGATAGCAATTGACAACTCCATATCGACTTCTGAATCAAGGCCGTCCTATCGATATTGCCTACCAAGCGGTATGAAATTAATCGCCGGCGGAGCGACGACGTTCAAAAGAGGGGGATGACCGTACCGGGATCACAACCCCTACCGCAACAATTACCGTACCGGCAGTGCAGGAATGAAGGACCTTGAGATACATTCATCAATTGAGAAGGCTAGCAGCGGCAAGTGCACCTAGGGATGAATAGACTAGTGTACTCAGAGAACGACGATGAGTGTACCGAGACAAGTGATAGCAAGCACACCTACAGATGAATCAACCAGCACACCTGGAGGAGAGCCAGTGAGCGCACCCCGCGATCTCAGACGATCAGCTCACCTAGCATACGACGGACGTCGAGTACAACTGCAAGTGCACCGGAGAGATGATGATATTATCAACCTCGCCTGATCCATGCCGAACGAGAGCAAACATGGCTACCGAAGCAGTTCCGAATGAGATACCGGACGACTGCGATACAGCTACCAAATTGGTCCCGAATGATACTGTATATGACCACCGAACATACTGAATAGCCTACCGAATGGCATCACGAGAGACAATCGAGATAATAACCAAGCGATGATCACCGAGATCTCACAGCGACAGATATCACGGCTGAAGGACTGCACATGGGGATCGAGAGGATTACCGGGAGCCCTACCGTACCAAGCCACTGACCAAGACGCTTAGCAAATGGCGTACCGAAGGATCAAGAAACTATCGCAGAACGGCATACTGAACTAAATGCCAATCCTCCTTACCGGAGGCCTACCAAATGACTACCGAGAAGCAATCGGATATTCTACGGAAGCTGTCTACCGAGAGGGTACTGAGAATTCGACCAAGAACTCACCAAAGGTATCATCCAACTCATTTTCACCGAGAAGTGGTCCACCGAGACCCTACCAAACGCCGAATCAAGAGATGGCGAGATCTGCAATTGCAATGCAGAAAGCGGCATGCCCAGGGCCGAAGCGCTTTTGTTACATGGTGAGTATGACCTACCGAGATGTTAACGTGTTAGAGTTGGATCAATGATATGATATGCCACCCACGCCCAATGAAATTGGCGTCAATTCTGCCACCCCCCAGTTGTTACAGCGAGTGCTATAAGCAATTCACAGTAACGATGCCAGGAGCGGAAGCTCACATCGTTGTGCAAAGTCAAGACGAGATCCATGTGATGATCGTTTTCCTTATCTTCCCCTGGCCAATTCCGATGATGGTCTATACCTAGAATCAACTTTACGAAAGCAAAGCCAAACCGAATTACGTGTCGAAGCACAAATGAATCCCAATTGCAATTCGATCACACTCCCGAACCACGATTACACTGCTACTGAGCCACGACGGCAATCGACAATCAATATGATGGAGAAGTCGTCGACGGAGCAACGAATTTTCCACAGAGGGAGATAGCCATTTCAGACCAGTCAAGTCCTACAGACAAGTCAAAAGCCCAGGGGAGTTCATCTACCGAAACACACACTGAGACGTGGACCGGATTGTCACCGAATTGGACATCGAAAGATGATTACCGAATCAAGATGAATCTACGAGTCAATGCCGAGTACCAATGACTACCGGCTGCAAGATATACTCTACAGAGAATGCGGAAACACTGCACAGAACTCAGACAGCACTAGCGCGCTTGAACTTGGTAAGTATAACCATGTTGAAAAGCTTACGTGTTAGATGTCTGCGAATAAGATGTGACTTCACACGATGGAATTGACGTATACAATCAGTGATCACCGAAGGCTACTACCAATGCCGGGGGCGGAAGCTCTCTTCGATGCCAAGTCGTGAGCAGAAGCTCTACCACCCCGACGATTCCGACAAAGACCTATGCCAAGATACAAACTATGGGAATGATGGTCAACGGAGCACGGGTTAGGAAGTTGAGATATGGAGACGGGATCACTTTGGATGTTTTATCTTTCTGACTTCTCTTCGTTTCTTTGGATCTCGGCCCAGTACAAATCGCGTCGGCACGGGTTTTTACCACATTCGGAGTCAGTCAAGTGGAGGTGGATTTTCCACGTCTGCCGGATCCGCCGAAAGGTTGCCATTGAGCTGGACCGATCGGTTGTGGGACTTATGGGTTCGTACAATTACGTACGTAAGATGATTGTTTCATTCTTTGTTTCCCTTGTATTCTCTTCTCTTTTTGGATTTTGGTCCAGTAGAAATGGCGTCGGCACGGGTTTTTACCACCTTCGCAGTCAGTCAAGTGGAGGTGGAGTTTCCCCGGGCGCCATATCCACCGAGAGGTAACTCTGAGCGCTGCCAGTCGGTCGCGGAACTTATGATTTCGTACGAGTACGTACGCGGCATGATTGTATAATGCTTCCTTCCCTTTGGTTTCCATTTCTCTTGTACGGTGTATGCAGCCCAGGAGGTCTGCGCCTAAAGAGGGGGATAATGTAACGGCGGCAGGTGACCCAGGCCGGGTAATGGCCATTCTATATAGTCGGCTTGCCACGAGCCTTAGATCTTCAGCGATAATGTTACCTATACATCTATATCCACTGTCACTAGTATCCATGTTTGCAACCGTATCCTACAATTACCATACGTATGCCTATGAGGCCGAACACAGGCGTACGTGCCCTTACACCTCCAGTGAGTAGCTTTGCAGACAAAGCTGGTGGCAACAGTGATCTTTCCGACAATTTAAATGCAGCCGCACCATCATGTTGAAAGATTGACCAGGATGCTTTGACGCTTTCTTCCGTATCGGAAATGTATCCTACAGCTGTCATTTGCCTGTTTTGAGCGCGCGACTTCTTTCTGTGTAGTACATAGGTTTTGGCTGCCCTGCCACATCTCCAAAATGTCGTGGACCTTGGCCATTCTGCTCAATTTCTTTTCGTCTGCCTCTCTCTTCAATTCCAAGTCGTTATCGGATTCGGACTTATCCAATTCAGGGTCATCGCCTGCCAATATCCTATTATTGGCGCGAGCATACTGCCTTACTACAACCTGTTCCCAAATGGTTTAGCCTGTGGTTTTTGACTGCCTCCAGCCGATAACGTCTCGTCCAAGGGAAAAACTGGCCTCCACTCCGACTCCATGCGGTAAGATTGAGAATATGTCGCGTGCCACATTGGAGGGATTGGTGTACTTTGACTGCGTTTCCTCTTGCTGTCTCCACCATTCCGCGATGTCCGGGATCCAAAATGTATTGCTAATCTCCATCGGGTCGGAGTGGTAATCATCGAGATTTGGATTAACTGGTCCCCAGGTCCCTCGTGAATCAGGCGGCAAATTCAAATACAGCCTGGCGGCGGTCAATAGGCATGCTGCGCGATCGCTTAGTCCGGGTGTCATTTCGGCCAAATTTTTAAGCATTAAGTATTCTTCACCACCACTAGGCAAATCATATGGATCAAAAGATGATTGAGCAAATTGGGAAGGCGTTGCAGAATGGATGAAGTCATTGCTCTGTGGGTTTTCATGTTTAGTGACCGTCAATCGTCTGTGTTTGGTGCTGTATTCGTTTTCCACATACTTCAAAAATGCCTCTTGGTAATGGGTAGTATAAGACGTCTCATCCTCAGGATTGATATCCATTCGCTTGTCCCATTTGCTAAACGATTGCAACTTTCGCCAAGGATCAAGAATGTTTGCCAAAATACAAAGTATACCAGTAGTTGGAGTGACTTCGGAATAGAATTTGGACAGCTTTTGTCACGCAAATTTGACAGGGAAGTATAAATCTTCCATCCAGTGGGATTTCTTCTTAGCCAAAGCTCGCAGAATGCCATCCATATGATCGAACATGTCATCATAGACGGTGATAACATGATGCAGCGTGACCGTATGTCGTTTCAACATCAACAGAGTCCAGTATCGGAATGGCATTAACACTCCCATGACGTACTTGACGATTGTCCATTCATCCTCTGTTGTATAGAGTGACCGGTATTCGCTGTATGTTGGATTCTTCAGCCACTCACGGGTGAATTCGCGCAATCGATAGGCTCGTTCAAGCAACTCCACTGTCGGATTCCAGCGTCTTTTCACATCGATGATAGGAAGGACTGCGATTCGTACTTTGGTTTTTTGACAGTCAATACACTCGCCTTGAAGACCAGGTGTCAACGTGATCAACACAGCTAGCATTCGCTGCTATATGATACTTAGTTTCAGAATTTTCAGAGTATCTTGAAATACGTATTGTCTCAATTATCTTGGCCATACCTGGTTACATAGCAGACACCTTATTGATTCTAGCGTTGCCCTCTTTTCGAAATCTTCGACTCTTCCCAATATGTCTGTTTTCATTCTCTCGAAATTGCTGATCGCGCTCATGTGCTTCCCACGACTTTGTACGGTCTTTGACTCCGAGACTGCTGATAAATGCACCTAACGGAAGCTGAATGACATCCGCCATGCATGGTACGTGATTTCTCAATGCAGGCCACCCAATTCCTGAGGCCTGAAGTGTAGATTGTAGTTCACGAGTCATCGAATAACTGGAGGGGGCGTTGTCAGTTGTAATTCCGAGCAAGCGGCCGTCAGCAAGCTCCAAGCAATCCAGTTCTTCCTTCCAATGTGTGGCTAGCCTTGCTCCAGTATGTTTACCGTGGACCTATTATCCTGAATTAGCTGTTGAAATAGAAACAGAACAGGCTACTGACCTCATCGAGAGCGAGTTGCACTTTCCGCATTGCCCAATGGTGATCTATATAGTATGAAATTACCGACGTTATTGCCAATTTGTTTGTTAAAGTCCACCCATCCAAAGCTAAACCAACTTTGTGTCTTGTTGGCAACTGCTTCTTAATTGCATCCACAGTCAGTACGTATTTACTCCGACGAATGTTGCTCAGGGCGCTAGCTGACGGTAGCACCAGCTCGCTGCGTAATGCGTTATATGACCGCAGTAGCTCAAGATTTGATATAGCATCCCATGTTATATGAGCCGAAACAAATCCAAACATCAGGTAGCGATTCCAAGTGTCTTGGTGAAATTCGGCAGTTACAAAGTCCTTATTTGCTAGTTTGGAGCATTATGTCTGTCAATACAGTCAATATAGGTTACTAGTCAATGTCGCCAATCAATTTCTCTTGCGAACTTACTAATGTAATCTCACCACTTCCTTGCCTCTTCAAAATGGCCAGTGCTGCTTCATCGATCGTTGAGCTAGTCAATTCAGTAACCTCCGACTCTGTCAATTCGTTCAACTTTGCGATGTGCTCTTTAGCCAGCAAGTGTTTGCCCATTGAGCTGGTCCCATGTTCTGATGGATGGCGAAGAACTTGATGACAAATGATGCATATGATGCCAGGAATGCCGGTCTCCTCATTTCTGCGATGCAGATAGAACCGCCATTAAGGCGCATGTCTAGAATCCTTCCAAGCAATAGAACGCTGCGATCCCACATTCAGTGATGCCCACCAAGCATCGAATATGATTTGATGAGTAAGGTCGTTCAAATCACGAATAGAGACATGGTCATTTTTGGAAGATATCACTATCTCTTGCAATAAGGTGTTCAGAGATTGTGAATCTGACATGGCGGTAGGAATTGGATGGTTGTGTAATTGGGATTGGAGCATGTCAATAGGTACAGTATGGTCAAGAAGAACGCTGGTTTTTAAATATTGACCCTAGAGCTACGAGCAACAAAGAAGTAAGCCCTGTGTGACATTGCATGCATAGTAGTGAAGTGGTATACGAGGACGTATTGGAAAGACTGACCGTTAAAAATTCAATTTCAGTGCAACACAATGCAGTATGTTGCTGGGTAGGTTGCTGCGCCGGCACAAAAACTGTTGACGCTCTGTTGACGCTGAGTTTTAGCAGGCAGTAGTGATATCGTCAATAGCATTTTTGCCTATACAGGCAGCCAATACTTCCATTCTGGATTAAAGCCGACGCACAGCCCTTCGATTATGCATGATGCTGGACCAAAAATGGTTCACGCTCCCTTGACTCAAAATTTTGGGAGATAGTCGCGATGTTCTCCCTAGCATTTGTGGGTTGACAGGCGGCCGATACATGCAATGTAGGTAGATGTCGTTGCGTAGCCCCTGGATCATTCTAAATGGAGGACTAAAAATCGTTGACACACTGTTGACGCTCAATTTCAGAAGATGGTCGTGATGTTCTCTCTAGCATTTTTCTGTTGAAAGGTGGCCGATACATTCAAAGTACGTTGATGTAGTTGGGCAGCCTCTGGATTATTCCAAATGCAAGACCAAAAAATGTTGATGCTCCGTTGACACACATTTTCAGGAGATAGTCGCAATGTCGTCCCCAACACATTTGCCTAGAAAAGCGGCCAATATAGAGACTATGAGTGATAGTAATTGCGCATCGTATGGCTTATCAAAGATGCAAGACAGAAAATCATAGACACTGCGTTGACGCTCATTTCTAGGGTATGGCCACGAGTGTTCAACTTGTCCTTTCAACTAGAAAAAAGTCCAATACAGTCACTTTGTTAGGATGTGACCATCTTGCCGTTAGATTGCAGATTGTGAAAGACTATAAATCATTGACGCTCCGTTGATGCTCACATTACACACAGCCTAACTGTCAATGTAAGCTCAATCATTGTAGTCCAAACGTATATTGAAATTATTGACAGCCAATCATTCTTTCTACGTATTATTTTTTGAATCCCGACGCTTTGTCGCCCCGCAATATCTGATTCGCTACTTCCTGCGTCACATGAGCGACAAATGACATAGCCATATCTCATTGCAGCGCTTTCGGCCGGCAATTAGGGGCATACAGACCCGGCCACTAATTTTTGATTACTATTGCCTGACTGTGGCACCGTTTCTGATCCAGCTCCTTTTCCTCGATTTGCATGACCTCCCATAAGCAATTTTCAAAATCTCAACCATGTGGACCAGGGCTAAGTGGTGAGTTGTGCATTTGAATGCATGGATGAATGCAGCATGACGGCTGTCATGCATACAGGTTTGTATTGCGCTATGCCCGCTCCTTCCATGACTCGTATGACATCACTTACTTAAAAGTTGTTTGTAAATTTCGTCGTTAATTTAGTTTTTACTTTGGCACTTAACAGTAACTGGACAGACGATAACCGGCTGATTGGTCGTCTTGTGGCGTGATTAGGTGTTGACCGTGTTAGAATGGTGCGCATGACCCTTGCCCATGCACAGATGAATTATCATGTCTCACAATTTGGACACTGGAATCAAGACAAAGCTGACACGTGGCAAAATAGAAATGCACATTGCTTTTCACAGCTCTACATCGTCAAAAGTTTCAATTTGGCTATCTATTCCTATGCAGTTGAAGAAGCTGTCACCATTTCTTCGTTTGAATCCGATTTCTATATGGTAATTAGCTCGGGAGGCAATATGCAGTGGTAAGCGCTGACTGGTTGAACTGGCATGGCATACGTGACTAGCGAAAAATCGGACTGCGGGACAGGCGGGAGAGAAGATATGCGTTCGGGCGACTTCAGTTTCCCTGAGCCTACTCTCATATGGCTACTTCCTGGTCGACAAGTACATTGCAGCATTGGCGATATTCCCGGGACAATATGAAGAGTCTCTAATAGCTCCCCCAATGATATCGGGGACGGAGCCGCTGCAACATGATCCGTTTGGGACTTGATGACCGCTGGAACTTTCAATTCAGACGTTCCGTACTTCTTTTCTCTTTTGCAGAAGTAGTTATCCACGTCCTTCCATCCCAGTTGTGTCAATTCGTCAAGTTTCATCTGCTTCTGGCAAAAGGTCTCCATGCGGCGTGGTACCGATTTGGAGACTGTGCCCATCACGCAGCCGGGTTCGTCATCTCCACTCAGCTTGCCCTGCTCTATATCATCGTCTTCATCTTGATCTTCAGCATCCTCCTCATCGTCGGAACTTGCAAGATCGCTCAGACTGTCTCCCATAGCATTCAGCATCTCTTCAAATGTCTTTTCGGGCTCTCTGGTGGTCAATCCCGCCTTTCAACCTTGCTCAGATCTTCTTTCCTCTGCTTGATCGCTGTCTCTGCGTGTTCAACTCGCTCTCTTGCCACCGCAGTCTCTCTCTCCACATATTCCTCTTTCCATCGCTCTTTGTCTTCATTGCTCAGACAGTGTGTTTCTTGTTTCTTTTCCGCCGCGAGCTTCTTTTTGGATCGCAAGCTATGCAATGCTCCAAGGGCTGGGACCCATTCTGTCTCCGGCCCGCTCTTCCCTTCGTTCGTTTGATGACGTCGTCGTGTAGACTGCTTTGTTGATTTGCCATATTTGCCCGCCAGGAGAAGGGAAAGGTTCTTTTTTGGAGCATTGACCATTGTTTTTCCTGTTGAGTTTTATTGGGAGAGATGTTGGATGTTGCTAGGTATGGACCATATGGAGGCAAGCTGCATCTTTTAAGTCAAGGTTGGTACAGTTGATCAACTTAAACAAAGCAAATTCTGTGTTTTGACTGTCACTAAATTGGGAATAGTCATGTTAACCATACAAATTGACTCGATTTTTAGTGTCAGTTTCATGTACGATCCCGGTGATCTCTTGATACAAATATGACCAGACGTCCTTTCCATCGAAGAATATCCTGTTTATATGTAACATTAATGAGATTTCGGCTGTCATGAACAAAAATTTATCCCTGTAAACAAACATATAACATCGGACCGACTCTCTGCAAATCGCGGGACTGTTGGAAACCCCTGCAACCTGGACATATACACTGGCGGATTGATCATGAGTAGAACGTCCAAGTTTGCGGTCGTTCAGTCTATTTCGACTTAAGGCTAACTATATATTCCGCAGAACTTTCCACTTCTTTTGGTTATCATCTTCCTCTACTTTCCCACACCAGCAAGTCATGGCTACACAAACACTGCAGACAGGCGAGAGCGGATCCGAATTGAGCGAAACGACGGGCGCTTCATCCAATCCGTCACTTGAAAGTACCCACCAACAATGCAGACACTAGTGAGTCCACCCCGAAGCTGCCAATGTAGCCACCGAAAACATGACCCAGGACACACATTTCAAAATTTTCCATCAAACTGGTAGCAGCACGAACACGAAGCAGCACACGATTGGATGTGAGTATGTCCATATTATGGTCGACGGCCGTCAATTGATTGAATAATGAACAGTGGGTATATGGAGTGAGCTGAGGGACCAATATCTCGCTGCCCGTAATGAGAAACCCCCATGGTCGACTGCGACCTTTGTCCGCACTGTACGGCAAATTGAACATCGCAATGTTGTCAGCTGTGGCATTTTCCTGGACAGATTTGGTGATAAGCGTCCTCGCGAATGGACCAAAAACCCTTCAAACACCTTAGAGGAGGCTACAGAAGGGTATATGGTAGAGGTAATTGCCGATTCTCACTTTCAGAAGCAGCAACTGATATCTTGAAGGTTTTCAACATGTCTGCGACAATGGCAAGGCAAGGAGGTCGGGTACCGCTAGAACAGTCAGACATGCGCCTGGTCTTGAATATGGCGAAAATGGCCAAAGGATGGTTTCCGCATGGCGCGATAGAGAAAACGCAGCACCTGATTAAGAAGCCTCACGCAGCAGTTCGGGAAGAGAAGAAGTGGGGTGTTGGATTTCCTGGGCATAGAAAGGTGAAAGCTGCGATAGAACGACACCCGGCAATGGTTTATGAAAATCAACCTGACGGCTGCCTTCCTTGCCAAAATGGCACCTCTAATAATCCAGGGACACACTGGAGGCGCAAAGGCACGGGCACACCTCCTCAAGTCTAACACAGACAGCTGACAGCAGAACTAACGCCACGTCCACCCGGAACACCACCTGCGCCATCCGGCGACAAAAATTGCGCCCAAAGTTCCGAAATCTCACACCTGCCCGCCGGATATGAGCATACACATGCTCCTCTTCCCGGCGGTCAATTTTTCGATTATGATACATTTGCCGATGATAGCGAGCACGATGAAGCTTTCATTCCAGATTTGCAGAATGATGAATGAACATCCACTGGTTAGTACACTATCTGCTGAATGGTAATACAGCTAACATCCATTTTGCAGATAACAACAGCCAATTGAGTGAAACTGGCAGTGAAAACAAACATGGATAGTAAGGAACCTGATTTTTGAGTGGAGTATTATCTACAATTGCCGGACACTTTATAGCATGTTTTAAAGAATCTATTTATATGAATTTTTAAAGAACAATGTAGCGATAAAAGAGATAGTACATGAAGAAGAGAGAAAGGCTGTCAAAACATTGTTAATGATATTTTCCGCCAAATGGAATCATGATATATTGTGAATATGCCCATGGCAAAATGACCGTCAACGGAGCGTCAACAATTTTTGGTGCTGTATGTCGGGTAATAAAATCACAATTGGGTAGTTAATATAAATAATAGAAGGGTTGGCATCCCTTATAAGGAAAACAGAACTCAACACGCTCCCTGCGCCATCTTGAAAATGAGCGTCAATGGAGCGTCAACGATTTTCCATCCCGAAAGTCGGGTAATAACAACGCGATTTGGTAGTGAATACACATAATCGAAGTGTTGGCGACCTTTATAGGCAGAAGAGAAAGAAACACGCTCCCTGCCCCATCTTGAAAATGAGCGTCAACCGAACGTCAATGATTTTTGGTCCTATATGTCAGGTAATAAAAACCCGACTTGGTAGTAAATACACATAGTCGATGTGTTGGCATCCTTGTTTGGCAAAACAGAATGGAACATGCTCCATGCGCCATCTTCCAAATCAGAGTCAACGGAGCGTCAACGATTTCAGGTCTTGCATCTGAGGTAATCTAAATGGCTCTTGATCGCAGACACCAATAAACGAGGAATTGGCAACCATGACAGGCTGATAAGCAATAGTTATTCGTGCGACAGCATCCCAGGCAATCACAACTCGTTTCATTCACAATGCCGCAACGAAGAGTTCATGAGCGTTTCAGCCTACAGCAATGGTCAAAACATTGTATACAGACAATAACGGCCACATCACACTTTGATTGCCCAGGATGAAACGCCAAATATTGTTGACGCTCCGTTGATATTCACTTGCAAAATGGGGCCGGGAGCGTGCGGCCTGCTTTCTTCCCATTAACGGCAGCCAGTGTGTCGATTATGGATCGCAATGACCAAATCACATTGTAATTACCTGACTTACAATACCTAAAATCGTTGATGCTCTGTTGACGTTCAGTTTTAGAAATGGGCCGGAAGGGTGTCTCTCCTAATTCTGAGTATAAAGGCAGTCAATACAACTCAAAGAGTCGATGATATCCCAAAGTCAATATTTTGCAATTAACAGTAGGATATCTGAATGCGACTATAAATAGAAAAACCCAAAATGCAGAACTGGACATTGGAACCAACGGGTCTAGCCAAACCCCGCAAAACCCGCAGGTTGACGGGTACTGGTCCGGGTTTGGACTGCAAAGATTCGGCGCGTCAGGTATCTGGACGATTCTGCAACCGAAACGACCAGGTTTTGCGGGCCAAACCCGGACCGCTGGCGGGTTACCCGTGCCTGTTGGTAACACTATGAGTGAACCTGCTGATTCATCGTGAGCATGGACTCTGGAAGTGCAAGCCACCATTCAATTGATTCCATTATGGTCATCCATGCAAGGATCTTACACTTCAGAACTCCATTGGCCTGTGCAATAAGGCCATTGGTTTGCAGGTTACGAGGTTTGCTGTGGAATACCGGTATACCATGGTGTTTTACAAGGCAGTCGCAAGCTCCTTTGAACTCTGGTCCATTATCACATTGCAGTATTCCTGGTATTCCAAAGAGTCCGATAAATCCTCCCAAGTGTAATGCCACATTCTCGCTTTCTTTCAATTCCATTGGATAGGCTGCTGAGAATCTACTGAAGTGATCCCGTACATGCAAGCACAATTTGAATCTTTGGCCCAAATGACGAAAATCAATCAGATCAATTTGAAGTCGTTCCCGGAGCTCCTTGACAAGTATTGCCTCGAGTGGAGCAGCAGTTTTCGCAGATTGTGTATTTGCACAAGTTATGCAGTGATTGATTAAGAACGTGACTTCTTTCTTGGTAATACCATAGTACGTGCGATCGATTTCAGCCGATCTTTTGTCTTGCCCAGCATGCATGAGTTCACAGGCATAATCTCTGACTATCAGGTCAAATACTTCGTGTTCGTGAGGACAAAAGCGCGGAGTTTTGTGCTTTTCATCTGTCTGACGGCAGAGTTGGCCACTGATAATCTGATAATCGTGCAAGGCTGTATATCGAACGCGTCGCTGCTCAATTGTGTCCGCTGTGTGCTGTGGATTGTCTGCATAGATCTAGGTTTCACTGGGTCTCAGAAAGATTCACAAGCTTGATTGTGTTATGGAAGAGATTACTGACCTTCATTTGGAGTTGCTTGAATCCATCCAAGCGGTATCGATTGTTGTGTCCAGAGGAATTAATATGCTGCACGAAGGCATCACGAGCTTCAGTACTGAAGGGCTCTTGTAAAGTTGTTGTAGGATCAGGTAAAGCCATGATTATGAAGATAGAGAACATAGTGGTTGTTGATTGGCAAAGATAATGTGAGTTTCGATATTTGGAAGATACTAATAAAGAATGTACTTGTAGAAAGCTCCAAAGGCAGAATCAGCGAGATATATACGTACAGAGTGTGTATTTAGATCATGAGCGTCATCGCAGATATATCTGGCTATGCATTCAATCCTCACTTGCGCTGGGCTGAATGCACGAAGTTGCGCTGGTCTGAATGCACGCAGTTGCCCTGGTCTGAATGCACGCAGTTTCGTTGGGCTGAATGCACGTAGTTGCGCTGGTCTGAATGCAGGCAGTTGCGCTGGGCTGAATATGGCCAGCTGAGTGCGCCTACATGCGTGGGCATATATGCGTGCAGAGCATTCACCAAGTGTACACTCGGTGAATGGACCAGTCCAGTCACGGAGGTGGGGTGCAGGGGTACACTCCGCGAATGAACCAGTCCAGTCACTGAGGGTGGGACTCCGTGACTGGACCGGTCTCTCCGCGGAGGGACATCCTCCGTGACTGGACTAGAACACAGAACCATGTTTCCGACTACCACAAACCCGCTGATGCTAAAGGCCGAATACCCCAATGTACATAGCATCGTATAAAGTTGCATTACAAAAGGAGATTTTATAGAAAATGTTTGCTGCAATAACCCCAAAATCGGACCCATAACCTGGTTGTAAATAAGCCACAATAGAATCGTTTTTCGTTGTTTCGTTGTACTTTGGCGACTTTCGAAGTTGGTCAAGAGCTTCATAACGACATATGGAATGGCAATTAATAACACAAAAAGACCGAACAATGCAACCAGCAACAATAGTTTCTAAGATAAGTCAGTAGTAACTCAATATATACTTAGAGAGGACTACTGAAGTTACTAACCTTCAACGGTAACTTCAGAGCAAGTCGCAAGTCTTTCCAATAGCGGTGACGATCTTTCGGTTTTCCGTAGGCAATTCCCACTGTTACCGCTATCTTAGCGTCGGCTGGCCTTATATATGCGTCGCTTTCCCAATTCTGTTCCTGGACATGCACACTATCCTTCTGTCCTTCACTGTTACTGCGTCTGACTTTTTGTTCTCCCTCATAAGTCACAATGAACTTCGATGGATATAGAGGTTGACATAAGGCTGCCAGTTGATTGACCAACGACATCAAGATGTATGGTACAACTGTCAACGCGTATGCAGCGTATCCGTACGTATCAAGCTGATGACCAACGGAGTCGTAAAGTTCAAATGCACCATACAATGTTTGAAATAATGCTGCGAGAATTTTGATTACACTATAGTTGTTGTTGTTGTTTATTCATACTGTATGCACTCTAATTAGAGTATGACAGGACCTAAAAACCCCCTCCGCCTCCGGGCGAGCCGGCTAGATTGCGGAGCTCCCCCCCCGCTACCCTTCATCCCCGCTTGATTACACTATAGTTGCTTGCGAGTTGCAACGGTACCGACGGCTCAGAGTCAGAGCCAGATTCGATAGGCGGCTCAACCGCAAAAGTATCAGGAACTTTGACTAAGATCACATTTGTTGGGAGGGTAGGATTGCCCCATAGTCGTTTGAATGATTCCCAATTGAACTTCGAGCTCGACATTGGGAATTGACCATGGACATGCGTCATGGAAGGGTCTATCATCCGGAACCTGAGAAGATGTCAGCAACTATGTAATATTTGCTAGGGGTCCAATGGCACTCGAACATACCTTTTATCCACAGCTTCTTTTCTAATCGCCATACACAGAGCCCTTGCTCGATGGGCTTGTTTGAGAGGGGTCTTTTGGAAGCGAGCGCCGCGAAACACGATCAAGAGTGCCATACTCATGCCCGCATACGGCCTGAGCAAGGCTAGGCATATATTGAATGTCGTCTCTAATAAACCCGACCCAGGTTCCGATATGACAGTCAATGCGTGCAGTCCATAATTGAGGAGAATGAATTTCACAACGTCTAACCAGCCGGCTGGCCTGCAGTACAAGTCTCCCTTACTAGCCGTGATTATCGGAGGGTCGGATGGCATGGTATGTGGTGTGGTTCTCTTGCCTTTATGAATCCATCAGCGTCCATATTATACTTTTTCACATCATACCTCCAACCCTCGATAACACCGTTCCGCCTAACAGGAATGTTAAGGTCAAGCCAGGGACCAGGCGGCGAGTATCAAATTATCTGGCAAACGACAAAGAGGGATGTCAGATATGGGAGTAACGCCGGGGTTAGGAGGAACTTGACTAGAGTGAAAAGGAGGGCGGACAGAAGAAAGAGGATAGTCAAGAAGAAAAGAGAGACCTGAGATATAGAATTAAACCATAGCGAGCACGCAAGATGGGGGATAGCCAATCTAGATAAGTACATACGGGAGAGGGCGACATCAGCAATGTTTGCACGAGTCCGAATGATACCAGCCAGAGATAAGAACCGGTCGAGCCCAATCCATCAGAGAAGTCGCACCAGACTGTGTTCTAGTCCAGTCACGGAGGATATCCCTCCGCGGAGAGATCGGTCCATTCACGGAGTGTACCCCTGCACCCCACCTCCGTGACTGGACTGGTTCATTCGTGGAGCATACATACAAGGGCTAATTACACTCAACGTCGTGGTGCAACTATAATTACACTGTGCTCTATATCCTGACTTGAAACCAGCTGTTCTTCCTCGTTGGCCTCTTCCTCTACTTCGTCCTCTTCCTCCTCCTCCTGCTCCTCCTTGTCCACATCCTTGTACTCCTTGAGACCCTCTCCTTCCTGAATATCTAGTTCTGTCAAATCACTTTTGTCGTTTTCCTCTACGCTCTTGTTGACATCATCAACAGAAGTGGAGTATGCCTGCGCTGTTGCCTCTCCCTGTGTATTTGCTCGAAGTCGCTGTTGATTGTGACTGGGTCCAGGTGGTGTTGTCTTCCGTTTAAGATTGAAAGTACCAGATGGCGCTGCA
>Ga0307512_10003543_pt1 | contig 18012 bp, 16 predicted proteins | sample 14_EM_MG_FD_200267 | JGI IMG/M metagenome (GOLD analysis project Ga0307512, IMG submission 200267) | Populus trichocarpa ectomycorrhiza microbial communities from riparian zone in the Pacific Northwest, United States - 14_EM | ecosystem: Host-associated > Plants > Roots > Unclassified | place...
CGAGGTCGCGCCGATAACCCCGGCCTTGACGTTGTCGACACCCGGGCAGCCGCCGTCGACGGACACGATCGTCACGTCCTTCTCCTTGCCCGCCGCCTTGAGCGCCTGGTACGCGCCGGCCGCCGCGGGCTCGTTGATCGTGTAGACCAGGTTGATCGACGGGTCCTTCTGCAGCAGATTCTCCATCGCCGTACGGCCACCGTCCTCGGCGCCGTCGGTGACGTCGTGGCCCACGATCCGCGGGTCCTTCTCGTCACCGATCTTCGTCTTGTCGGCGACGTCGACCCCGAAGCCCTCGAGGAAGCCCTGGTCACGCTGCACGTCGACGGAGACGCCGTTCGCGTTCAGGTCCAGCATGGCGATCTTCGCCTGCTTGCCGTCCTTGGCGAACTTCGCCTTCGCCCACTGCCCGATCAGGGTGCCGGCCTGGTAGTTGTCGGTCGCGAACGTGGCGTCCACCGCGTCCGCCGGGTCCGTCGGCGTGTCCAGGGCGATGACCAGGAGCCCGGCCTGCTTCGCCTTGTCGATCGACGGGACGATCGCCTTCGAGTCGCTGGGCGTGATCAGGAAACCCTTGGCGCCCGCCGAGATCAGGTTTTCGATGGCCTGGACCTGCGCCTCGTTGTCGCCGTCCTGCTTGCCGGCGAAGGTCTGCAGGTCGACCCCGGCCTGCGCCGCCGCCTGCTGGGCGCCTTCCTTCATCTTCACGAAGAACGGGTTGGTGTCGGTCTTGGTGATCAGACCGACGATCGGCTTGCCTCCGTCACCGGAGCCGGAGCCGGAGTCGCCGCTGCAGCCAGCCATCGCGAGCGGCAGCAACAAGGCGCATCCGGTGGCCACCGCGGACCCGATCCGTCGGCGCTTGGGGGAAAGGAAATCGGTCATGTCTTCTCCAGGTCTGGGCAACCGTCATGTGAGACAACGTTGTCCTGCAGTAGACGATCAGAGGGAACCGGCTGTCAACAGCTAGTTTCCAGATTGTTGCCTGGGCTCGTATTATCAGCTCAACCCGGGCGGGCTGACGCGACCTCGGCCCGAAGCTGGATTGACAACGTTGTCCCGAGCAGTCACATTACGCGGTGAACAACGGTCATGTGGCGAGGACGAACGGGGAGGTCCGGTGAGCGGCGAGGGTGCACGGGCCCGGCCCACGATGAACGACGTGGCCCGGTCGGCGGGCGTGAGCCTGAAGACCGTCTCCCGGGTGGTGAACGGCGAGACCACCGTGGCGCCCGAGCTGGCCGCCCGGGTCCGGGCCGCGGTCGAGGCACTGAACTACCGGCCGCACATCGGCGCCAGCATGCTGCGCCGCAACGATCGCAGCACGCGGACGATCGGTCTGCTCGTCGAGGACGTGGGCAACCCGTTCTCGGCGGCGCTGCACCGCGCGGTTGAGGACGAGGCCCGCCGGCGTGGGGTACACGTGCTGACCGGCAGCCTCGACGAGGATCCGGAGCGTGAGCGTGAGCTGGCCCGCGCCTTCGCCCAGCGAAGCGCCGACGGTCTGATCATCACGCCAGTCGACGACGACCAGAGCTACCTCTCGACCGAGCTGGCCGACGATACCCCCGTGGTCTTCGTGGACCGGCCCGCGACCGGGTTTCCCGCCGACTCCGTGTTGTCGACCAACGTCACGGGCGCCACCGAAGCGGTCCGCCACCTGATCAGTCACGGACACCGGCGCATCGCGTTCCTCGGCGACAACATCCGCATCGCCACCGCGCGCAGTCGCTACCAGGGCTATCTCGACGCGCTCGCCGAGGCCCGGCTGGAACCGGTCGCCACCCACGAGCTCCACCACTCGCCCGCGGCCGAGAGCGCGACCATGTCGTTGTTCCGCAGCGACAACCCGCCGACGGCCCTGTTCACTAGCCAGAACCTGGTCACCATCGGGGCCGTCCGGGCGTTGCGCCGGCTGCGGCTGCACCGCGAGGTCGCCCTCGTGGGCTTCGACGACTTCCCCACCGCCGACCTGCTCGAACCGGCCGTCACGGTGATCGCCCAGGACCCCGGCGTCATGGGCGCCACCGCGGCGCGCGCGCTTTTCGATCGCATCGACGGCGGCTTGTCGCAGCCGCCGCGTGAATTCTGGATCCCGACCGCCCTGATCCGGCGGGGCTCCGGAGAGCTCCCGCCGAGCCGGGCGCAGCACACGATGATGCTCTAGGAGACCAGCTCGACCCCGGCGAAGGTGCGCTTGCCCTTGCGCAGGACCAGGAACTTGCCCTGCAGCAGGGACGTCGCCGGGACCACCGCCTCGGCGTCGGTGACCCGCTCGTTGTTCACGTACGCGCCGCCCTCCGCGATCGTGCGGCGGGCCTCACCGCCACTCTTCACCAGCCCGGACTGCTGGAACAGCGCCGCGACCGGCGGCAGCTCACCTCGTACAGAAAGCAGTCCTGCCTCGGCCAGCGCGGCGCGCAACGTCTCCGCCGACAGCTCCGCCAGCGAACCTCGCCCGAATAGGGCCTGGCTGGCCATGATGGCCTGCCGGGCCTCCTCCTCGCCGTGCACCAGCGCCGTGACCTCCTCGGCCAGCGCGCGCTGGGCCAGCCGCGCCTGGGGCCGGTCGGCCGTCTCCTTCTCCAGCTTCTCCAGCTCCTCGCGGGTCTTGAAGCTGAAGTAGCGCAGGTAGGTGGAGACGTCGCGGTCGCTCGAGTTGACCCAGAACTGGTAGAACGCGTACGGCGAGGTCATCGCGGGGTCGAGCCAGACGGCCCCGCCCTCGCTCTTGCCGAATTTCGTGCCGTCCGCCTTCAGCACCAGCGGGGTCGTGAACGCGTGCACCGGACCGGCGCCGCGGCGACGGATGAAATCCACCCCGGCCGTGATGTTGCCCCACTGGTCGGAGCCGCCGAACTGCAGCCGGCAGCCGTGCCGAGTGAGCAACTCGAAGTAGTCGTTGGACTGCAGCAGCTGGTAGCTGAACTCGGTGAAGCTGATGCCGCTTTCCAGGCGGTTGCGGACCACGTCGCGGGCCAGCATCTTGTTGACCGGGAAGTGCTTGCCGACATCACGCAGGAAGTCGATGACCGACATCGGGCCGGTCCAGTCCAGGTTGTTGACCAGGGTCGCCGCCGTGTCACCGGTGTAGGTCACGAACGGGGACAGCTGCTCGCGGATGCGCTGGAGCCAGGCCGCCACCACCTCGGGCGGGTTGAGCGTGCGCTCGCTGGTCTCGCGCGGGTCGCCGATCTGGCCGGTGGCGCCACCGACGAGCAGCAGCGGCTTGTGCCCCGCGAGCTGAAGCCGGCGGGCGGTAAGGACCTGCATCAGGTGGCCCACGGTAAGCGAGGCGGCGGTCGGGTCGAAACCCACATAGAACGTGAGCGAGCCGTCGTCGAGCGCTTTGCGCAGCTCGTCGGGGTCAGTCGAGTCCTGGATCAGTCCGCGCCACAGCAAGTCGTCAACAAGGGTCACGCCGAGAATTGTCCCGCACCACCTCGTGCGGATCACACCGGGTTTCGAGATGCTGAGCGGATGAGTCGCCTTGGATCCGCGCAACCGCCCGTTGAGCTGTCGAAGAAGAAGGCCATCGCCCGCCTCGAGGAGGCTCAGCAGCGGATGTTGCGGCTGCGCTTGCTGCTCGGCGGCCAGATCAGCGGGCAGAAGATCGGCCCGCCGCTGTGCGTGGTGTTCGAGGGCTGGGACGCCTCCGGCAAGGGTGGGGCCATCAAGCGTCTGGTCGCGCCGCTCGACCCGCGGTTCGTGCGCGTTTCGCAGTTCGCGGCGCCGACCTACGACGAGAAGCGGCACCATTTCCTGTGGCGGTTCTGGCCGAAGCTGCCCGGTTGGGGCGGGATGGCCGTGTTCGACCGGTCCTGGTACGGCCGGGTGCTGGTCGAGCGGGTCGAGGGCTTCGCGACGAAGGAGCAGTGGGGCCGGGCGTACGGGGAGATTGTGGAATTTGAACGGACTTTGACCGCCGAGGGCATGATCATGGTCAAATTCTGGATGCACGTCTCCGCCGATGAGCAGTTGCGCCGCTTCGAGGACCGGGCCGGCGACCCGTTGCGCGCCTGGAAGCTGACCGAGGAGGACTGGCGCAATCGGGAAAAGCGTCCGGCGTACGAGACGGCGATCGAGGAGATGCTCGAGCGTACGGATCCGACGTGGGCCCGCTGGCACGTGATCCCGGGCGACGACAAGCACTATGCGCGGCTCGCGGTGGTGGAGAAGGTGTGCGAGGCCGTCGAGGCGGAGCTGGAACGGCGGGGTTATGACGCCGGCAGTCAGCCGGCCGCCGGGTAGGAGGGCAGGCCGAGCGTCTTGCGGATCGCGGCCTGCACGTCGTCGACGTCGGGCCGGGCGTCCACGTCGTGCACGACCTCCTTGCGCCGGAACAGCTCCAGCACCGGGCGGGTCTTCTCGTAGTAGTCGCGCAGCCGGGCCGCGAGCGCCTCGGGCGTGTCGTCCGGGCGGGTGAGCAGCTCGCTGCCGCAGATGTCGCAGCGGCCCTCGACCTTGGGCCGGTCGGCGATCAGGTTGTAGTCCATGCCGCAGCCCGGGCAGAACCGGCGGCTGAGCACGCGCCGCTTGACTTCGTCCTCGGGCAACTCGAGATGGATGACGGCGTCGATGTCGTAGCTCTCCATGAAGAACTCGGCTTGCCGGCCGTTGCGCGGGAAGCCGTCGACGACGAAGCCGAAGTTCCAGTCGTGCTGGTCCAGGCGCTGCCGGACGACCGACTCGACGAGGTCGTCGCCGACCAGTTCGCCGGCGTTCATGATGCGGCGTACCTGAGCTCCGAGTTTGGTGTGGTTTTGCACGTGCCAGCGGAAGATGTCGCCGACGCTGATGTGCACCAGGCGCAGGTCGGCGCAGAGCAGCTCGCTCTGGGTGCCCTTGCCGCTGCCCTGCACCCCCATGATCACGTACTTGCGCATGGTGCCTCCTCAGCCTGCGGCGCCGACACGCAACGGGCCGGGTGCCGGCCGGCCGTCGAGCCGTGTGGGATCAATACTCCAGGCACCGGCCACTTTCAGCACATCCTGCTCGGACACGAGAACTGTGGTCTCTTCGTCCAGCCCGGCCGGCAGCCCCGCGCCGAGCTCGGCCGGGTCGGGGTCGCCCAGCCAGGAGGTGACCTCGCCGGTCTGCCCGACATAGCCGAACGCGCGGACCGGCTCGCCGGCCACGGAACGCTGCCAGCGGTGCAACTCGGTGACCCGGTGGGTGGCGAAGAACTGGACCTCGGTGCCCAGCACGCCGCTCAACTCGGTGATGTCGAGCACGGTTGCCGGGCGCAGCAGCCAGCGGCCGACGGCGAGCGTCCAGCGGGAGCTCCCGGCGCCCGGCAGCGGCGGGGTCACGGCGACCCGGTCGTCGGTCAGGTAGGCGAGGTCGACGCCCGCGCGCCAGGGCACCTCGCCGAGGTCGCGCAGGCCGAGGGCGGCAAGCACCGCTGCCGGCTCGCCGTCGCGCACGGCAAGCCAGGCCTGCTTGGCGCCGAAACCGACCATAGTGTCTGAATCCATGCCGTCAAAGCTATCCGCGGCGTGCGCTGAGCGTCCGGATCATGCCCAGCCGTAGTTACGGCGCAGCACGGCGGCGACCCGGTCGAAGCGGGCGCGGTCCAGGATCGCGCCCTCGCGGCGGATGCCGTCCTCGTCGACCTCGAGAACCCGGTCGAGGCGGATCCAGCTGGGCCGGGTCTCGCGGTCCCAGTCGCCGGGGCCGAGCGCCATCCAGTGCCGCTGGCCGTTGCGCTCGTTCTGGCTGGAGAGCATCAGGCCGAGCAGCGTACGACCGGAGCGGCCGACCACGAGCACGGGCCGGTCCTTGCCCTGCGACGGGTCGTCCTCGTACTTGACCCAGGTCCAGACGATCTCGCCCGGATCGGCGTCGCCGTCGAGCTGCGGCGCGTAGGCGAGATGCTTGCCGCTCGGCGCGGGCCCGGGGGCGGGGCGCCGGGCCACCCGGCGGAACGTGCCGGCGATGCCCTGCAGGAGTTTGGCCACCCGCAGACTGTAGTAATGCCGGTGATCCATACGCTCTCCGGGTGACCCAACCCGATGTCGACGCGTGGGACGCCTGGCACCCGCGCGAGATCGCCGACCGGCTCCGCGACCTGACGATCCCCTGGTACGTCGCCGCCGGCTGGTCCGTGGACCTGTTCCGGGGCGAGCAGACCCGCGAGCACGAGGATCTCGAGGTGGCCGTGCCGGCCGCGCACTTCGGGCTGCTCCCGCCGCTCTTCCCCGAGCTGGACTTCTGGGTGCCGGCGGGCCCGGGGGTGCTGGTGCCGATGACGGCCGAGGCCCTGGCCGGCGAGTCGCATCAGACCTGGGCCTGGGACCCGGCGGCCGGCGCGTGGCGCTTCGACGTCTTCCGCGAGCCGCACGACGGGGACACCTGGATCTGCCGCCGCGACGAGCAGCGGATCCGCCGGCCCTACCGCGAGATCATCCGGCGTACCGGCGACGGGATCCCGTACCTGGCGATCGAGGCCACGCTGCTGTTCAAGGCGAAGCAGGCGCGGGCGAAGGACGAGGCCGACTTCACCGGGGCGCTCCCGCTGCTGTCCCGAGCGGAACGCGGCTGGCTGGACGCGACACTCGGGTTGGTCCACCCGGATCACCCGTGGCGGAAACGGCTTCGCTCGGCCTGAGATTCTTCAGCGGTGCGGGCGCGACGGGCCGCTCGGCCGGGTGCGCCGGGTCGGGCCGGTCGGGGTCGCCGGCCGGCCCGGGATGCTGGGCCGGGCCGGGCCCATCGGGCGCAGACGCTTCGTCTTGCGGGACCGCATCAGTTCACAAAGTCCTGAGTGATCCAGACCAGGCCCTTGCTGTCGCGTACGACACTCAGCCCGATCCGGGTGAAATCCTTGCTGAGCAGGTTCTTCTTGTGGCCGTCGTCCGGCGCCACCTCGGCCAGCATGCTGTCGGTCGTGGCGTTCGCGGCCTGGATGATCGCGGCGTCGCTCGCGCCGGCCGAGCGGTAGCCGATGTTCTCCCCCGCCGCCGTCCACTTGACGCCCTGCGCGGTGAACCGCGGGCCGATGCTGGCCTCGCCCGGGCACTGGTGGCTGAGCCCGCACCCGCCGATCATCAGTTGGTTGTGCAGGGCGGAGGCCTTCGAAAGATCACTGCTGAGCGCGTACGCGGGCAGGCTGTTTGCTTGTCTCGCCGCGTTGATGTGCGCGAGCACCTGGTCGAGGATCGAGCCGCTGGTGACCGGCGCGCTGGTCGCGGTGGACTGCGGCGCCTTGGTGGTCTTGCTCGGCTTCGGCTTCACTGGTGCTTTGGTGGTGGCCTTCGGCTTGGCGGCCGGGCTGGTGGCGCTCGCCGACGGGCTGGCCGAGGCGGTCGCGGTGGCCGGATCCACGAGCGGGAAGTCGTTGGCGGGCTCGGGCGGGGTGCTGGCGCCGTCGGTGTAGTCGCCGGTGTTGGAGCTGGCGACGGACGTGACGTCGGCCGCGTGCTTGTTCAACCCGACGACCGTGAAGCCGACGCCGATCACGACGGCGGTGGTGCCGGCCACCAGCGTGTACCGGAATCGGGCAGCAGAGATCGACACGGAGCGGGCACCTTACCTGCGGTGGAGCAGACCGCGCGGGCACGCGGCCGGACGCCGGTGGGGCGGCGCCCGCCGAGAATGAACCCTGGTCAGCGGCTTGAGGCGGCACCTCAGGAGCGCTTAAGGATCAACTCAGCCAGAAATAAGGGCCGGGCGGGGTGGGGCGTGGTAGCTCGGCGAGCATGTCCGGCATGCCCGACACCGCAGGCTGGCGGGGGTCGGGGCAGGCGAGCCGGCCAGGCGGCTTGGGTCAGGCGAGCCGGCCGACCGCGCCGTAGACCGCGACGGTCTCGGCGGAGGGGCGGGGCTGGGGTTCGTCGTCGGCGCGCCAGTCGGCGACCGACACGATGCCCGGCGGGACCAGCTCCAGGCCGGTGAAGAAGCCGGCGAACTCGCTCCGGGTGCGCAGCCGGCCCGGCCCGTGCCGGCCCGCGGCGATGTCGGCGGCCAGGGCCGGCGGGAGCCCGTCGCTGGTGGCGTGCGAAATGACCAGGTAGCTGCCCGGCGGCAGGGCGCCCAGCAACTGGGCCACGACGCCGAACGGGTCGTCGGCATCCGGGATGAAGTGCAGGGTGGCGATCATCATCAACGCCACCGGCCGAGCGAGGTCGAGCGTGTCACGCAGCTCCGCGGCCTTGAGGATCTTGTCGGGCTCGCGCAGGTCGGCCTCGACGTAGGCGGTCGCGCCCGCGGCGGAACTGGTCAACAGCGCCCGGGCGTGCACCAGCACCAGGGGATCGTTGTCGACATAGACGATCCGCGACTCGGGCGCGATCGCCTGCGCGACGTCGTGCGTGTTGTTGGCGGTCGGCAGCCCGGTGCCGATGTCGAGGAACTGGCGGACCCCGGCCTGCTCGGCCAGAAACGTCACGGCCCGGCGCAGAAACCGGCGATTTTCCAGTACGGCGGTCCGAATGCTCGGAAAGGCGGCGGCGATCGCGTCCCCAGACTCCCGATCGGCGGCGAAGTTGTCCTTGCCGCCGAGCCAGTAGTCGTAGCGACGGGCCGGATGCGCGACCGAGGTGTCGATCCGGGGCGGCACCCACCCATCCGGCTGCTGCTCGGGGCCACTCACCGCTACCTCCACAGGCGTCCAGCGACCCCGGCGAGGGCTGCGTCCGACCATCGTAGGGCCACAAAGCGAGTGGCAGATCGCACGGCGGGGCGTTTGCGGTTACCGCGCGGCAAGGTTCTACCTTCACGGCATGGGTGATGGATCTCGCCTGATCACCGTCGGGCAGTTGGCGCGGCGGGTCGGGCTGACCGCTAAGGCGTTGCGGCATTACGACCGGGTTGGGCTGCTCGCGCCCGCTTTTGTCGAGGACGGCACGGGTTATCGCTTCTATGGGCCCGAGCAGGTCGCGCACGCCCGGCTTGTGCAGCTTCTGCGTTCGGTTGATGTGCCGCTTGAGCACGTTCGCGCGTGTTTGGCCACGCCAGTCGACGAGGACGCCGTGCGGCAGGTCCTGATCCAGCACCGGCGGCGGTTGCAGGCGCGCCTGGACCGGGTCCGGGGCGAACTTCACCGTACCAACCATCTTATCGAGGACGGAGTCACCGCAACCATGACCGACCAGGACACCGAGCCGAAGACCACCGCGGGCGACGAACGGCAACTGGCCGTCGACCTGTTCAACGGGGTGTGGCGGCTGCTCGAGAAGGAGGACCGCAGCGTCGACGAGGACGACCGGATGCTGCACATGGCGCACGCCTCGCGCTACCACTGGGGTCAGGTGGGCGAGCCGGTCAACCGCAGCCGCGGCGAGTGGCAGTGCTCGCGCGTCTATGCCGTGCTGGGACGGGGCGAGCCGGCCGGCTATCACGCCCGCCGTGGCCTGGAGATCTGTCAGGCGCACGGCATCGGGGACTGGGATTTGGCGTACGCATATGAATCTCTCGCCCGGGCCCATGCCGTGGCCGGCGACAAGGAGCAGGCCCGCGCCTGGACCGAGCAGGCCCTGGCCGCCGCCGAGGACATCGCCGAGGCCGAGGACCGTGAACTGGTGCTCACCGACCTGGAAGGCATTCCCGGTCAGCCCCGCTTCTGGTGAGTAACGGCGGCGCGTGATCCTGCCCTCTCTCCGGCTCCGCGCGCTTGGATCGTCGATACGGTCGGGGAGGCGTAACGGTCGGATCGGCCGGCCGGCCGGGAAGGCGCCTTCGTGTCTGGCAACACCATCGGGCTGCGTTCCGAGCGTGGACCTGTCCTTGCCGCGGTGATGCTGTCGACCGCGCTCGTCGCGATCGACTCGACGATCATCGCCACCGCGGTGCCCTCGATCGTGCGGGACATCGGCGGTTTCGCCGAGTTCCCGTGGCTCTTCTCGATCTATCTGCTGGCGCAGGCGGTGTCCGTACCGATCTATGGGAAGCTTTGCGATCTTTTCGGGCGCAAACCGGTGGCGTTGTGGGGCATCGGGTTGTTCCTGGTCGGCTCGATCATGTGTGGCGCGGCCTGGAACGTTTGGCTGCTCATCGCGTTCCGGGTGGTGCAGGGTCTCGGCGCCGGCGCGATCGTGCCGACGACGATCACGATCATCGGCGACCTCTACTCGGTCCAGGAGCGGGCCAAGGTCCAGGGTTACATCGCGAGCGTCTGGGGCGTCTCGTCGGTGATCGGGCCCACCCTCGGCGGGGTCTTCAGCGAGTACGTCTCCTGGCGCTGGATCTTCTTTGTGAACATCCCGCTCTGCCTGCTGGCCGCCACCATGATCGTGCGCCGGTTCCACGAGCCGCCCACCCGGGACCGGCCGGTGATCGACTATCGCGGCGCCGTGCTGCTCAGCACCGGGCTGACGCTGGTCATCCTGGGGGTGCTCGAGGGCGGCCAGGCCTGGGCGTGGGATTCCCCGGCCGGGATAGCCATTCTGGGCGTGGGCGCCGCAGCACTGATCGCGTTCGGATTCGTCGAGCGCACCGCCGCCGAGCCCGTCCTCCCGCTCTGGGTCTTCCGCCGCCGTCTGCTGGTCACCAGCGGCCTGACGTCGGCCGGCGTGGGCGCCATCATGCTGGGCCTGAGCTCGTACGTGCCGACCTACGTGCAGGATGTGCTCGGCACGGGGCCGCTGGTGGCCGGCTTCGCGCTGGCCACGCTGCTGATCGGCTGGCCGATCGCGGGCAGCCAGGCCGGCAAGGTCTATCTGCGCATCGGCTTCCGCGGTTGCGCCCTGATCGGCACCTCGATCGTGCTGCTCGGCACGGGGCTGATGATGCTGCTGGGGCGGGACTCGAGCATTTACCAGGTGGCCGCGTTCTGCCTGATCATCGGCTTGGGCATGGGGCTGTCGGCGTCACCGACGCTGATCGCGGCGCAGTCGAGCGTCGGCTGGGGCGACCGGGGCGTGGTCACGGCGAACAACATCTTCCTGCGGTCGCTGGGCAGTTCGCTGGGGGTGGCGGTCTTCGGCGCGATCGCGAACACCACGATCGGCGCGGATCAGGCCGACCCGGCCCGCCTGACAACGGCGGTGCACCGCATCTTCACCGGCATGGCGATAATCGCGGCCCTGATGATCGTGGCGGTAACCCTGATGGCCCGCGGCGACCGCCCCCAGGCCGAGCCGGCGCCGATAACCGAGGAAACATCGCCCGTACAGAAGGCCGCGTGAACCTAGAGTCATTCGTTACGCGAGGAGTTCGACCGAGCCGCGGGCAAACCGGATATCAAACTCCATGCCGGTGTGTGCGGTCAGCTTGGCCAGCGTCGCGATGGAGGGCACCTGGTCACCGGACTCCATCCGGGCGATGACCGACTGGGTCGTGCCGAGCTTGCGGGCCAGCCCGGTCTGGGTCAGGTGGTTCTCAGTGCGGTAATGCACGATCCGCAAGGCGACGTCGCGAGCAAAGGCGGTGCGGTCCCATTCTGCGCGGAACTCAGGGTCCTGCCGCTGATCGCCGGTGACGTCGGCCGCGGTCTTCAACTCGCTGAGCTTCATCTCACTCCTTCACCTCGTCAAGGCGTCGCTCGGCCTCCGCGACCGCCTTGCGGAACTTCCGTGGATCAACCTCGGCCTCCGGCCCGATCGCGCCGACCACAAACGCCAACCCGATCTGCCGATAAAATGCTCGCCACCTGCTCCGGCCACCGCGCGGCCGCAGCTCTCGCAGGCTGACAGCTGACCTGATCGCGCTGCAATGCGGGTGTCTGATCTGCGGCCCCTCACTCTCCAGCTTCTCGACGGCGTGGACGATCGCCACCCGCTCGACGGCTGGCAGGACCTGCAGCTCGGCCTCGGCTTCGGGATGGTAGGCGACGACCCAGGACACTCCTCGAATATAGCAGAACTGCGATAGTCGAGGAGTGCGGTCACAAAGCTCGCAGCCGGCTTGGAGCCGGTCTTCGGCGCGACAACCCCGGAGGCCGTAGCGTCGATCGGGGTGTGCTTGGGTGGCCGGGTGACCTTTGGCTGGCTTGATGCGCCCGCGGCCGCCGTGGACCGGACCGCGCGGGAGCTGCTTGGCTGGGAGCTCAGTGCCGACGGCGTGACGGTGCGGCTCACCGAGGTTGAGGCCTACAGCGGGCTGGGCGCCGATCCCGCGAGCCATGCGCACCGGGGCCGGACCGGGCGTAATCAGGTGATGTTCGGGCCGGCCGGGTTTCTCTACGTTTATCAGATCTACGGGATGCACTTCTGCGCGAACGTGGTCTGTGGCGAAGAAGGGGTGGCCGCGGCCGTTCTGCTGCGGGCCGGCGAGGTCGTCGACGGGCTTCCGCTTGCCCGGCAGCGACGGCCGGCGGCGAAGAAGGACACGGATCTGGCCGCCGGGCCGGCGAAGCTGATGCAGGTGCTGGCGTTGGATCGCAGCGCGAACGCCACCTCCTTAGTGGACGGAAGCGGGCCGGCCTCGTTGGCGCCGCCACGGCGGCCGGTGCTCGAGGGCGAGATCGCCGCCGGCCCGCGGGTCGGGGTGACCTCCGCGCATGACGTGCCGTGGCGCTTCTGGATAGCCGGCGACCCGACGGTGAGCACCTACCGACGTGCCCCCGCCCGAGGGACCGCCCCGGCCGCGGGTTAGTTCCGGAACCTGGGGATATTGACAAGGTCTTATATCGGCGTGCTTCTATTGGCATCATGCTCTGACAACGTTGTCAGGGCGTGTTGCCAATTGCGGGCGCGCGGGGTCCGCCAGCGCGCTCGACGGCCGGACGGTTCGTCATGCCTGCGCGTGGCGGCCTTCAGAACGGACGGCACCACATGGCCCCTGTCCCCGCTTCCCTGCGCATTCTCGCCGGGCTCGCGACGGCCCTCCTCTCCGCCGCGAGCCTCGCCGTACTCCCGACTTCCGCCCATGCCGCCGACCTCGACCTGACCGGGTACGTGAACCCGTTCGTGGGCACCGACGACAGCAACTCCCCCAACCCCGTCGGCGGTGGCGCCGGGGGCAGCACCTATCCCGGCGCGGTCGTGCCGTTCGGGATGACGCAGTTCTCGCCCGACACCCCGTCCGGGTCCCCGTCGGGCTATCGCGACTCCGACCGCACGATCGAGTCGTTCAGCCTCACCCACTTCAACGGGGCCGGCTGCCCCAACCATGAGGACCTGCCGATCCTGCCGGTCACCGGCGCCCTCGCCGCCTCGCCGGGATCGAGTTGGACGAGCTACGCGTCGGCGTACACGAAATCGAACGAGTCCGCCGCGCCGGGTTACTACAAGAACCGGCTGGACAAGTACGCCACCGATGTCGAATTGAGCGCTACCACCCGTACCGGAGCGATGAAGTTGACCTTTCCGGCGACGACCGCGGCACGGGTGCTGATCAACTCGAGCCGCACCGCCACCGGTGATCTGGACGGCAACGTGACGATCACCGGCAACCGGGTCTGGGGCGAGCACACCGCCGGCAATTTCTGCGGTAGCGGGCGCTACTTCAAGATGTACTACTCGATCCTCTTCGATCGCACGCCCACCGCCGTCGGCACCTTCAAGGGCGGCACGATCTCGGCCGGATCGACCACCACCAGCGGCACGCAGACCGGCGCCTACGTCACGTTCGACACGACCAGCAACGCCGTGGTGAACGCGACCGTCGGCATCTCGTTCGTCAGCGTCGCCAACGCGCAGGCCAACGCGACCGCCGAGGCCGGCTCCTTCGCCACCGTGCGGGCCAACGCCAACGCGGCCTGGAACGCGGCGCTGAACCGGATCCAGGTCACCGGCGGCAGCACTACCGACCTGCAGAAGTTCTACACCGCTCTGTACCACGTGCTGATGAACCCGAACATCGCCAGCGACACCAACGGGCAGTATCTGGGCTTCGACGGCGTCGTGCACACCGCCAGCTTCCCGGTCTATCAGAACTATTCGGGCTGGGACATCTATCGTTCCTGGGCGTCGCTGGTCGCGCTGATCGCCCCGGACGTGATGACCGACATCGTCAAGTCGATGATCCTGGACGGCCAGCAGGGCGGGCTGCTGCCCAAGTGGTCGCAGCAGAACCAGGAGGACTACGTCATGCCCGGCGACCCCGGGCCGATCATCGTGGCGAGCGCGTACGCCTTCGGCGTCAAGAGTTTCGACACCGCGACGGCGCTGGCGTTGATGAAGAAGAGCGCGGCCCCGGGCTCGGCGATCCGCGGCAACGAGAGCGTGTACGAGTCCAACCACTTCATCCCCGGCAACCCGTCCGAGACGCTGGAGTACGCGTCGTCCGACTTCGCCATCGCCAACTTCGCCAAGGCGCTCGGGGACACCGGCGCGGCCGCCACCTACGGCACCCATTCGCAGTATTGGCGCAGCGCGTTCAACGGCGAGTCCAGCTACATCCAGTCCCGGGGCAGCGACGGCTCCTGGGCGACCAATCTCAACCCGGCGACGGAAAGCCCGTACGTCGAAGGCAACGCCGCCCAGTACACGTGGATGGTGCCGCACAACTACGGCGCACTGGTCACCCTGATGGGCGGACCGGCGACCGCCGTGCAGCGCCTCGACCACCACTTCCAGCAGCTCAACGGGGGCCTGTCCAGCCCGTACTTCTACATCGGCAACGAGCCCGAGCACAGCGTGCCGTGGGCGTACAACTTCGCCCGCAAGCCGGCCGGGACCAGCGCGGCCGTGCGCCGGGTGATGGCCGAGTCGTACACCACCGGCGCGGGCGGCCTGCCCGGCAACGACGACCTCGGAGCCACCTCCGCCTGGTACGTCTGGGGGGCGCTGGGCCTGTTCCCGGTCACGCCGGGCGCCGACACGCTCGCCGTGCACGGCGCGTTGTTCCCGTCGGCGGTGATCAAGCGCAGCGCCGGCGACATCACGATCACCGGCGGCAGCGCAAGCAACCAATACGTCCAGGCGCTGTCCGTCAACGGCACCGCGACCAGCCACAACTACCTCAGGTACGGCGACATCGGCGGCGGCGCGACTGTCGCGTTCACGATGGGCAGTGCCGCGGGCAGTTGGGGAACGGGCGCGGGCGACGTACCGCCGAGCTTCGCCGACGGCGCGACGCAGCCGCCGGCCGAACCGGACCTCGGGCCGAACCTGGCCCTGAACAAGACGGCGACGGCCGCGTCGTCGTGCAACAGCTCCGAGGCCGCGCCGAAAGCGGTCGACGGCACGCTGGTGGGCAACAGCAAGTGGTGCTCGGGCACCGGGCCGTATGTGCTGACGACGGATCTCGGCTCGGCGCAGACCGTGTCTTCGTTCGTGGTCAAGCACGCCGGCCTCGGCGGCGAGCAGACGAACTGGAACACCGGCGCGTTCACGATCTCCACCAGCACGGACAACGCCACCTGGAGTTCGGCGGTGACCGTGACCGGCTCGAAGGCGAGCCGGACCTACAGCCCGATCCCGCCGCGGACGGCCCGCTACGTGCGCTTCGAGGCCACCAGCCCGACCAACGACACTGGCACGGCCGCCAGGATCTACGAGCTTGAGGTGTACGGGCAGAGCAGCACGCCCACCGACCTCGCGCTCCGCAAGGCGACGACGGCCGACTCGTCGTGCAGTGCGACCGAGGGGCCGGACAAGGCGGTCAACGGCAGCGTGCTCGGCGGCTGGGTGGACAAGTGGTGTTCGCAGGGCTCGAGCAAGTGGCTGCAGGCGGACCTGGGCTCGGCGCAGCACATCGGGTCGGTGCTGATCCGGCACGCGGGCGCGGGCGGCGAGTACCCGGCATGGAACACAAAGGACTTCGACTTGCAGACCTCCAACGACGCGAGCACCTGGACGACGCGGGCGCAGATCCGCGGCAACACGGCCGACACGACAACTACGACGATCAACATCGACGCCCGATACGTACGGCTAAATGTCGTCACACCGACGTCAAACGGTGATACAGCCGCGCGAATCTACGAGTTGGAAGTGCGCTCGTAGCAGAGCACCCCGGGTGGGCCACGGGTCCCGCGCGGCCCACCCGGGGCTCAGGCTTCACGGCTGACGGACGCTTGCTGGTGGGCGTAGCCAGTGGCCGCCGGTGGTCCAGCCGAGCAGGCGGCGGCCGCCCGCCGGGGTGGTGTCGTCGGTGAACCGGCCGTGCGCGGCGATGTAGCCGAGCCCGACCAGCGCCGGGGTGAGCCGCTCCCGGACTACGGCGGGCGCGGCGGCCAGGTCGGCGTGCAGGTCGGTGAGGACGCCGCGGGGATCGCCGGCGCCCGGCATCGACAGATAGCAGATCAAGTGCCGCCAGGCGTACGCGATGTCCTTGATCGCCGGCAGTGGGCGCGGGTTGCCGTCGAGCCGCCCGGCCAGCCGCAGCACCGTGCCGAAGGTGCGCCGGGCCAGCGCCGCCCAGCCGTCGGCCGGGGTGACCCTGACGGCGTGCGCGAGGGTGGCCAGGTTGTGCGTGGTGAGGATCTGGGCCTGCTCGATGACCATGCCGTTCGCGGCCACCCCATCACCGCCAGCGTGTCCACCGGCGCGGTCCCGGCACAGCGCGTCGAATGCCTTGCCGCCCGCCGGCAGCGCGGCATAGTCGATGTCGTAGTAGCGCGCGTAGAGGCTGTCGGTCAGCAGCTCAGCGGCCAGGCGCGCGGCTCGCGGGAACTTGCTGGAGAAGCGGCCCATGAAGATGTCCGCGGCCAGCTCCTCGACCCACGGCAGATCCACACCGGCCTCGGCACCGAGCACGGCGAACTCCCGGACCAGCGGGTTGGGCAGCAGCGTCGCCGGGAAGCCGTCGAGGGCCAGCTCGCCGAGGCGGCGCAAGGTGTCGTGTGCCTCGCGGCGGGTGTCGTCGCCGGCCTGCCGATAGGGCTGGACGGCCCGCACCCAGGGCAACTCGCCCACCCGCACCTGGTGCTGCAAGTCGAGCAGCAGCAGCGAACGCCGGTTGCGGAAGGCCCGGTAGGTGGCGGCCATCAGCGTACGCAAGGCAGGATCGGGATAGGCCGCGGCGCTCGTCGCCGCGGCGATCTGTGGCAGCAGCCTGGCCAGCACCTCCGCCGACGGGACCACCCCGGCGCCGATCAGTTCGGGGATCGTGCCGGCCATGGCCCGCCGGACCACCCGCCGGAGGGACTCGGGGATCGGCGTCTCCACCGGCACGGCGTGGGTCTGCGCCTCGTGCTCGCCGACCGGAACGCACAGCGCGGCCGGGTCCCAGACGCCCGCCTCCGGGTCGAGCGCCGCCAGCCGGGCCACCACGATCCGGGCCAGCAGGTGGTGCCCCGGCAGGGCGGCGATCTGCGCCTGGGCCCGGCGCAGCGAAGCGTGCTCCGGCGCGCCCGGCCGGCCACGGCGCCGGACCATCGCGTCGACGGCACACCGCACCAGCCCCCGGGCGCGGGGCGTCAAGTCGCGGCCGGCGGTGATCTCCTGCGTCGCGGCCAACAGGATCGCCAGGTTCTCCTTCGGCCGGCGGTGCTTGCCGCAGCGGGAGTGGGTCGCGGCGAGCACCCGGTAGCGGGCCAGCAGTTCCTCGGCCCGCTGCCGCCAGCCGGCCGGAAACCCGCCGGTGTCTTCGCCGGTGTCTTCGCCGGTGTCGAGCCAGAGGTCGAGCAGTTCATCGGCGAACGGGTTCCATACCGTCAGCGCCTCGCGCATCGCCTCCACGGCCGGGGCGGGCTGCCGGCCGGCCAGCGCGGTGCTGGCCTCGCCGGCGGTCTCCCGCCAGGCGAGCGCCGGGTCCGGGGCACCCGCCGGCTCCGGGATCGGGGTGAAGCACAACTCGCCGGCGTACGGGCCGATCTCGTCCAGCAGGCCGAGCGCGCGGGCCCGGTCGCCGGCGCGCAGCAGCCAGGTCACCGCGAGCAGGGCCGCCTGCTCGGGCAACTCCAGCCGGTAGGCCCCGCTGTCCAGCAGCGCGGACAGCTCGGCCTGGCCCGCGTCGCCGAGGTAGTGGGCGAACTGCGCGGCCCGATCCGACTCGTGCGGGCGCAACGGGCCGCCGGCCGCCGGGACGCCGGTCGCGAACCCGCCGCGGACCACCTGCGGCGTCACCCAGACCGGCCAGCGGGCCATCGGCCGACGCGAACCGATCGTCACCGTGCCGGCGGCCATCGCCTGCAGAACCGACGACCAGCGCCGGGCACGCTCCTCGGCCCGCTCGCGGGTGCCG
>Ga0307512_10003544_pt1 | contig 18011 bp, 20 predicted proteins | sample 14_EM_MG_FD_200267 | JGI IMG/M metagenome (GOLD analysis project Ga0307512, IMG submission 200267) | Populus trichocarpa ectomycorrhiza microbial communities from riparian zone in the Pacific Northwest, United States - 14_EM | ecosystem: Host-associated > Plants > Roots > Unclassified | place...
CTTCTACTAGCCAAAGCTTCCACAGACCTAGAGCCTTCTATTAGCCAAAGCTTCCACAAACTCAGAGTTTTCCAACAGCCAAAAGCTTGCCGTGGAAAACTCTACTCCTTCCGAATATGCTCCTGCATGCTCGATCCAGAGACTTGCTGAGTTGCAGGCGCCAGCAACCGGGAGGCAGGTGGCGGGAGGCGGGAGGCGGGAGGCGGGTGGCGGCGGCCGAAATCATGACGTCGGTCGATATCATAGTCTCAACCTTATTTTTAGCGCGGCCACCGCGACGAGATCTCACGATGCCTCACGGTCATGGTGTTGACAATTGCAGCCTGAGATTCTGCAGGAATGGTAGACAATTGGATCTTGGGGAGAGCAGATCTCCGACTCAGATTTTCCAGCGGAATCTACTGCTCGCTTCCCACCGATTGGGGGCGTATGTGTGCGCATTCGGGGCTGATGGTGATGATGGCGACGGTGATGATGGTGATAATGGCGATGGTGAAGATGGCGATGGTGATGATGTCGATGATGATGGTGTCGGTGATGGTGATCATAGTACCAGAAGCACTTAGACAAGTAGGTTGGCTACGTCAACGTTAGCATCAAAGCTTCCACAGACTTAGAGTCTTCTAGTAGCCAAAGCTTCCACAGACTTAGAGCCTTCTGTTAGCCAAAGCTTCCACAGACTTAGAGCCTTCTAGTAGCCAAAGTTTCCACAGACCTAGAGCCTTCTATTAGCCAAAGCTTCCACAAACTCAGGGTTTTCCATCGGCCAAAAGCTTCCCGTGGAAAACTCTACTCCTCGCGAAGCGTGGCTCTCTCAAGCAGGCTTCCAAGCCGGCTATGCAGCAAGGCTTCGAAGTAGGCTCTCAAGCAGGCTTCCAAGCAGGCTAACAAGCAAGGCTTCGAAATAGGCTCCCAAGCAGGCTCTTAAGCGTCAGCGGGCTCTCCAGCGGACTCAGTACCGGTATAACAGCCAGGTAGTGAAGACAGGTATAGGTCCATTTCCGGCCGCCAGCGTATATAGTTCCATAGGCCCACGCGCATATCTCTATGAATCGACTATAGATGACTATAGACTGCGCGTCGCGCAGGGGTCCACGGGAAGCTTGCTATGAGCTGCGCGTGTGCGCGTGTGCGCGTAGCGCAGTCTATAGTCGATTTGCACTTTTGCCGATGATGGAAGTTCAAGCGCAACATTTTCTGTAGCCACAGTGCAACTATACTGCAAAGGAGTGCAGAAAACGAACCGTGGTATACAATGTAAACTATGCCCAGCCAAGTCCCATAGCTGGTGGGAACGACCTGCATTGATGGGAAGCACTGGTGTTTGCAACCGGTGCGGGCAACCTGCCAGCAGTCCGGGTTTGGACCGCAAAAACAGGTCAGGTTGGGTCCATGCCTGTCCAAAAACCCTGCCTGCTGACTCTTGGCGAGCCACACCCCGACCTGTACCTCCCAACCTGCGCGTTTCACCGGGTTGGGCTGGACCCATCGGTTCTAATCTCCAGATCAGCATTTCCGGTTTCACATTGATGCTCGCATACCGATATGCCAATGTCAATCGTAAAATATTGACATTTGTACATCACAGTTTGTTTTTGACATATTGGCTGCCTTAATGATCAAAACAAACATAGACACGCGCCCTCTGACATCCTGAAAATAAGCATCAAAGGAGGGTCAACCATTGTTGGTCATGTAGCTTGGGTAATCTGGAGGGTGTCAGGTTGCATACAGACATAAACAAAATATTTGCCGCCTTGATAGCAAAAAGAGAAAGCGAAATGCTGCCTACCCCATCTTGAAAATTAGCATCCATCGAGCATCAATAATTTTTCATCTTGCATCTTCGGTAATATTGGTGGCAGTTGATCACAAGTATCCATGAACAAGGATTGGGCAGCCTTTATCGGCAGATATGTACGGGATATTGCCACCACATCCTCTGGGACAGTAACAACTTATTTCATTTACAGAGCTACCACTAAGTATTCTTGACCCTTTTAGTGTACAAAAACAGTGAAAATGATGTATATAGACCATAACAGCCACATCAAGCTGTGATTTACCGTGATGGATGGCCAACAATCATTGACACTCATTTTCAAGATGGGGCAGGGAGCGTTTCACTTATTCTATTTCCAATAACAGTGGCCAATTGTAAAGGCATACGCCCGTGTATGGCCTCGTAAGAAGGTATGTCAGTAGATACGGTTGCAATCGTGGATGTCAATATTGTAGAGTAGTATAAAGGTAAGATTATCGCTAGAGATCTAAGGCTCGTGGCGAGCCGACTATATACAGGGGGTATTACCCGGCCCTGGACACGTCAGGTGCAGCCGTGCCGTTACATTATCCCCCTCTTTAGGTGCAGACCACCTGGGCTGCATCATCCCGTACAAGAGTAGAAAAGGAAAGGAAACAATCAAACAACTGTTCAACGTACGCAAACGTACGAACCCATAAGTCCCAAGACTGATCAGTACCGTATGGTAGCCATTCGGTGGATCCGGCGCACGGGGAAACTCCACCTCCACTTGACTCGTCTGCGGAGGTGGTAAACACCCGTGCTGACGCCATTTGTACTGGGCCGAGATCCAAAGAAGTAAAGAAGTACAGAGAAAAGAAGAGAAGAGAAAGAAGGAACATTCAAAGTGACACCGTCCTCCATATCTCCACTTCCGGAATTTCCGGCATCCGACCATCCAATCTCGCACTCGTAACTCGTACCAAGAGTTGGTCATTGTCGGACTTAGACACAGTAATCTTGGTGAGATCCCCAATCATAGTATGAGCCTCGTCTTGACTCGGCGGCATCGATGGCGCCTTCCGCTTGTTGTTCATTATCATCGCCATCGCCATCGCCCTCGCCATCGCCATCGCATCGGTATATCTAACTTGTAAGCATCCAAGTAACCGGTCATACTCACCATATATATTCAAGTGTGCTAGCACTCGAGTTCTCCCAATTCCTCGTGAACAACTCCGCAGGACCAGCCCATCAGTGATCATTGTTGCTGCTGTGGCAGCTTCTGCATTCGGTATCATAGCCGTCGGTGATGGTCAATCATATATGACCTCGTATCTATCTCGTAAGCTTCTCATGAAATGGTCATTCATACCACATATATATTCAAGTGCGTTTGCGCTCTCCCGAGCCCTTGTGCATAGCTTGGTCGGCCAGCCTCAATATCTGACATCATCTCTTGCAACCGGTGGCTCTCACATGGTGCCTGTCAGTTGTTATATTCATCCTCCTTCAGCATCGGCCAAGCAGGCATATAGCACTCCAGTATGGTCATTCAACATCCCGTTCGGTAAGCCGTTGGGTAAACATCCCAGTCGGTGCCTTCGGTAGAGGGCTCCCGATAATCCTCTCATTCAATCCCAATATTGAGACATTTGGCCATGATCTTGGTCGGTATGCTTTGTCATCATCTCTCGATAGTTGTCTCGACTGTCTCTCGCGATGCCGTTCGGTTGAGTATTTGGTACGTTCGGAGATCATTTTCGGTCTTGTTCGGAACTGCGTCGGTAGACAAAATTCAGTTTTACGGTATCGTTCGGAACTGCTTCGGTAGCCATTTTTGCACTCATTTGGCATAGCTCAAGCGAACTTGATCTACTCATCATCTCTCCGGTGCTCTTGCAGTCGCACTGATCATCCTCCAAGTCGGTGCACTTGTAGGTACACTTGACATCCGCCCTGTGCTCGATGCACTTACCTCCAATTGCTGGTTGCGCTCGCTAGCTTTCCTCCTTGTATGCTTTCCGCTCTTTCTCCAGGTGTGCTTGCTGTCACTTGTCTGGGTATCCACATCGTCGATCTCTGAGTTCACTTGTCGTTTCATCTGGTTGACTCTTCTCCAAGTGCTTGTTGACTCTGCTAGTGATCTCTTCCAAGGTACACTCATCGACTAATCTCCAGCTGCGATTCTAGTAGGGGTTGGATTTGATTCCGGTACAGTCATCCCCCTTTTGTACGTCGTAGCTCCGCCGACGACTAATCCATTACGGCTTCTTCGGGTGCCATATCGGTTGGTTAGGCTTGATTCTGAAGTTAATTCCCAGTAGCAGCTGTGTATCTCGGGATTGTCGAGACTGAGTCGGGATCTCATTCGGGAGTGGAAGTTGGGCATGCCGCTTCTTGATTTATCTGTAGGTGCGTTTGCCATCACTTCCCTGCGTGAACTGTTCACCGTTGCTAGTCTTCTCTATTGGTGAATGCGTTTCACGGTGCTTCGTTCCTGCACTTCCCGTACAGTAATTGTACGTGATAAGGATTGTTGCGATTCCGGCATTGTCATCCCCCTCTTTAAAGATTGTTGCTCCGCCAAACACTAATCTCGTAGGGCGTCATGATGGGCGGTATCGGCATTGTAGATGTGTGACTCGGGATCGTATTCGGCATTGTCACTCGGGCATGTAGTCGCTGGAACCATACCGCCGGCAGTACATCGTGTATCTGCATATCAGCGCTCGATTGAAACTTCGTAGCTTGAAATCAAAGTAAGTGCTTTCGAGAAGGGTATAACTTCGCATAACCTCAATATCTTCATAAAAGGGAAGGAGATTGATTGTCATCCGTCTCCCGTGATCCATCTCCTGAGATCCATCTCCTGTCATCCACCTCCCGTCATCCACCTTCGGTCATCCACCTCCGGTCATCCATCCATATGCGGTTGCGATCCATATCTGGCCGCGATCTATCTCCGGACGGGATCCATCTGTTGTTATCCATCTCCGGCCGCAATCCCTCTCTGGCCACAATCCATCACCCGCCGCGATCCATCTGGCTTCAGCCATTCGTTTCCACCATGTGCATAATTGCGCTCTTATGGGCCGCATTCCGTGACTTCTCCTGTAGCTCTGTAAGTTCTCTAAAGGTCATTGTTACTGACCTCCATAATGTCCGTCTTCCATTGACTCTTCATCGCAGTCCTATAATCCATCCGGTGATAAATTGTCCATCAGAAGAAAATACCTACTCATCGATCCGTCCATATGGCATGGGATCTTTAAGTCCAAATCCAAATGCATGATCCGGCCTCTTGAGCACATGATCTTTATCCACGCAATTGCGTGAATACCGCTCGACTCAACTCAACTCAACTCAACTGAAAACTCCGTTCAACTCAACTCCGCTCAATTGTAATCCGCCCATATGGCAAATTGTAGCCGGGCTCCAAATCGATTGCATGGTCAATTGACCGATGCAGCGGGAGTGTCTTCGCATTGGCTTTCCTGAAAACCTCCACAAAATCTCCGTATATTGCGGGGATAAGGATAAGTCCTCCATCGTCTGTAGGCACCATCGTTGTCGTTGTGCCGGCTCCATCTGCAAACGTTAGTTCTCAATTCGTACTAGATATGGAGCGGTATGAAGGAATATCCAGGAGCCCGGATTTAAAACGATTCACCTCAATAGGGCCAAGCCCCGCCGTCCAGTACTCCCTTCGTGTCTCGGCGAGCCGACAACGTTTACATGAGTATACCCTTGGAAACCTCTTTCTGGCCGTTGCCGCCGCCGCTCCCTGCTCGCCCGTCCAGCACCTGGGGCCTATCTCACTCACCATCAGTGATGCCTTCCACGGTCGCTCCCCGCAGCCCTATACAAACTCCCACTCTTAGGAAGAACGTCCAAACGACCTGCTCACTGGCCAGTAGATCGTCAAAGGCATTGGCTCCAAGTATTTAAATATCCGGATCACCGCCGCCTCCTTCGGTACACGCCTCCTCCCTATCCGTGATCCAGGTACATTCCCGGGGCATACCTGATGGCCTGCCTGGTTCACTGCCACCTCTTCCGCTCACCCTGGGGTTGCAGAGCCAAAAGTCGAATGCTTTGCAAGTCGACTCTAGGATTCTTGGAGTTGTACCAAGGCAATCCAAACTCAATCTCCAGCTCACACAGTGCGTCCACCGCGGCTGCCACCATTTGTACGAATAAGCTCATTCAGCGAATCACGTACTTGTCACACCCAATTAGGACTGTCTGACAACCAAATACAGTCCATTCCCAAGTGGGGATACGACACATCAATTGAACCTCCGCGCGCGTTAAATACATACGGAATCCGCTGGTCTCCTGAGAGTGCCCAGACGGTCCATCCTCCGGTAGCCCCGTGGATCCTTAGAACCCCGGCTACAAAATAGAATCATCTCCATTGTATCCCTAAAAACCCTCGTCGTATGCCATCGTATGGGCACATATCTGTATTCGCTCGTTGGCGTATGTTTGACGTAATTGAATAGAGTTGGCGCGGATGGCTCTCTCTGCTCACAACGATCCGATTCTGTCGTCCAATAAGGTGCCAAAGGAGATAATTGACAATGGTAATTGTGAATCGTATCTGCTAGCCACTTTAGAATATTCGGGGGTTATTGTACTTCCCTTACGGAGGTGCCACACGATCTGCGATCGCTGCTCCACTGTCTTGAACTGTGTCCATTGATCCGTATATAGTCTTGTAAGACTTCCGTAGCGGCTGCGGTAAACTCCTGACATCATCCGTAACGTAGATAATTCCATTGAGTCTTGTAGAAGGTAATCGCGATTGGAACTGCCATCAGTGGCATCGCTAGATGTGAATCGTGCGTATCGTGTAAATCCACCCTGATCCTTCGTAGGTGCACTTCGTTCGAGCTATGTGCCCGTTTACGCTCCTTGCAGCTTCGATTGCGCTGGTCGGATAAGGATCGAAGAAATATCAGAAAAAGGGCCGGCATCAGCATTGCTGGCGACGCGACTCTCGTGAACGCATGGGCTCTGGAATAGTCCCTGTAATCATCAATTGGCTCAATTGGATTGTAACTTATCGAATCTCATTGATGCAGCGATTGATAGCCTTCGAGTTCTCGCACGATGAATTTGTCGCAATTGACTTCGACTGACATAGTCACTGCCGCGTCTCCAGGCCGGTTGGCCTCTGGAATCAACTCGGAATTGTCTCTGCCAATTTTAACCTCAATTGGGTGTACTTCCCATGCCTAGTTGCTTCTGCAATCTGTCGCGGTCAATTCCGGACGATTACTCGTTCTTAGGTGTCAGGACGCGTCTCTGGCCAATTGGCCTCTGGAATCCGCATGAAATCGTCTCTGTTACCGTTAACCTCAATTCAATACACTTATCAAGACACTTCGCATCTGCAATCAGTGTTGCCAAATTGGTATGATACATTACGCGTATCGTGACGCTTCGGAAGGGGGTAATTCATAAAATCCCGTATGCGGAACGTATCTGAAATTGTAAGAGCGATAATAGTGTAAAGGCATACGCCCGTGTATGGCCTCGTAGGAAGGTAAGTCAGTAGATACAGTTTCAATCGTGGATGTCAATATTGTAGAGTAGTATAAAGGTAAGATTATCGCGAGAGATCTAAGGCTTGTGGCGAGCCGACTATATAAAGCGGGTATTACCCGGCCCTGGACACGTCACGTGCAGCCATGCCGTTACACAATACTTCCTTTAGGAGTGTTTGTAACCAGTTGCCCCGCGGATCACCCAAGATACATCACCAACAATTGTTGACGCTCCGTTGACGCAAATTTTAAAGATGGGGCAAGGCGGGTATCACAATGTGTGTTGCCTATAAAGGCGGCCAATAATTCCATTATGACTGTCAGCATCCTTTTGGCAGTCTAATTATCCAGGACGCATGCCCAAAAATAGTTGACACTCCATTGACGCATATTTTCAAGATGAGGAAGGGAGTGTGTCGCTATAATTTTTACCAATAAAGGCGGCCAATACTTTGATTATGCATAACCACAACCTAATCAATTGTTAATTACCAGACTTTCATTACCTGAAATTGTTGACGCTCCAATGATGGTCATTTTGCCACAGGTCTATCCAAAATACGCAATCATTTGATATGGCGTAGTGTAACTTTCACATTGTTTTGGCAGCCTTTCTAGAGTTTTCATTTACTTTCTCCTTGATCACTACATTATTCTTAAATAATATATATAAATATATCCTTCAAAATATACTTTGCAGGGTCCGCAAATTGTTGATAATAAAAATCTCTGAAATCCGGTGCCTTTCGATCAATGCTTGTCATCACGTACTGGTTCGCTCAATAGGCTGCTCTGGTCTTCAGCACGGATTTTAGCTGCTTCACCACACAGTAGATAGTGTACTAACCAATGGATGTTCCTTCATCAGTCAGCATATCTGGGATGAAATCTGTATCCTGCTGGCTATCCTGGGCATATGCCTCAGAAGAAAAAAATTCAGTGCAGTGCGGAGTGGTATATGAATACACATATCCAGCCGGCAAATTGACGATTTCGGAACATTCAGCTCTGGAATGGTTACTGGTTTGGGTGGGTGGCATTCCGGGAAGAGGGGAAGTCAGCTCTGGAGTCAGCTGTTTGCTTCGGTTTGGTGGAGGTGTCCCTGTTCCCATGCGTGTCCTGCATGTCTGCCAATTCTTAGCAGTTCCATTTTGACAAGCAAGGAATCCGGCAATGTGGTGTTGACGAAGCATAGCCATGCGACTTTGTATCGCAGCCTCCGCCTTGTGATGCCCGGGATAATTGACACTCTGCTCCTTGTCATCTCTGACCTTGGTGCAAAGTTTCTTGATCAGATATTGCATTTCCTCTATTGCAGTTCCTGAAAACCCTTCTTTGGCCATTTTGGCTGTACTACAGGCCAGGCGCATGCCGGACTGTTGCAGCTGTACCCGACCTTCTTGTCTTGCCATAGATGCAGACATGTTGAAAACTTACAAGAAATTAGTTGCTACTTCTACCAATGAGATTCGGCCACTACCTCAACCATATATGCTTGTGTGCCCTCCTCTAAGGTGAAAAAGGCTGTTTCAATCGTCTAGCCACAGGTAGGCTTATCAGGATATTCCTCCGCGAAATTCCAAGAGCTGACAACACCACGATATTCGATATCACTGACTCATCAGCAACAACTCTGGTTTCTGTCAGAAACTCCCGGGTGTTCCAGACGGCTCTGACGGCTCTGATAGAACCTCATACCCTCTGACGGTGAATTACACGCTACCCATTGCCCAGGCGACGGGTCTTGTTGCATAGCATCAGCAAAATGTATTTTAGTCACTGGAAGCCTCCAGCAGTGTCTGAGAGGATGTGGAGTGTAAACTTAGATGCGTCAATTTCATGTGGGTCAGACCCTAGGAGGGCATTCCTGCCGGCCTTCAGAGTAACTGGGAGCGCTGGTGACAAGCCTGGGAGCGCTGACAACAAGCCTGGGAGCACCTGGGAGCGCCGGCGACATGTCTGGGAGCACCTTCAATCACAGTCATGTATTCAGTTTGTATTCTGATCTATGTATCTATGTATCTATATAGCTACCAATCTACACACGGTATATCTGGACTGGCTGCAGGCGGTGCTTGAGAGGAATTTGAGGTGCACCTGAAAATGACGATCGGGTGAACTCAGAGATATACTCCGAGGCTGTGATCGAGGGAGTATGGTGATGCAATTGGAGGCGGTAATCAAGCATATGAGGAGATGCACTTGGAGGGGGTGATTGAGTGAACTTAGAGATTCATTCCGAGATCATCATCGAGCGAGTTTGGCGATGCACTTGGAGGCCATGCTCGTGGGAACTCGCAGGCCGTAATCAAGGGAGTTTGGAGATACACTTGGAGGCCCTGATCGAGCGAGTTTGGAGATGCACTTGGAGGCTGTGATCTAGCAAGATTGGAGATGCACTTGGAGGTCGTAAGTGAGCGAGATTGGACAAGTACTCGGACACGGTCAATGGACGGCACACCGGGTGATGACACTCTATTCATCAGTTAGTTTACTCGCAACTGTGGGAATGTGACAATGTGACTTTACCTTTGAGCTCTCATGGAGTGCTGGCTGATGGCGGTCGATCGTGAAGGGAGGTACGCAAGAAGCTGAAGTTACTTTCAGGGGTGAACTTGTAATCATGGGAATGAAGGGAAGACAAACAATCTTGGGTGGATGCTGGACTAAGTGTATGCTCTACTCGGTGTCAACTCATGATCATGTCATGGCGAGATAGAGAGGGATGACTTAACTTTGTGTTCTGCGATGAAGGTTGAGTTGTGACGAGAAAGCGAGAAATGGGGGATGAAGATGAGAATGATATGGAGGATACGAGCAGATATGAGAAATCAGGGTTACCACTTGCCTGATTGGGTTGGGAAGACCTCATATCGGTGTTAGTTCGCACCGGATCGGGACTCGTACCTGCTGTATGAGGGATGGTCAATTGACCGGCACACGAACTTCACTATGTCCCAGTTTCTCATGATGATTTCCCCCGATCTCTCACTTTCTTGTGCTCAACACTACCATCACCTAAGCACATAAAGTCAAGTCATCCCTCTCTATCTCTCTATGCCATAATCATGAGTTAACACAGAGTACAGCATACACCCAGTACAGCATTATCCCAAGATCGACAGTCTCCCACTCCCAGCCAGTGTCTCATATCTCGGCGGATGTTGTTCTCAACTCTCTACATTCCCACAATTACAAGGAAACCAATGAATAGAGTCTCAGCTGCCGTCGTGCCTCCCTTCAAATCGACCGCCTCCAAGGACTTCTCCAATTTCACTCGATCATAGCCTGCAAGTCCATCTCGAGACTCACTCACTCACAGCCAGAGAGTGGATCTCCAAACTCGATCGATCACGGCCTCCAAGTGCATCTTCTGAATTGACTCGACCTCGGCCTCCAAGTGCATCTCCAAACACGCTCGATTCCGGCCTCCAAGTGCATTTCTGAGGTCATTGGATCTGAGTCTCCAAGTGCATCTCAAACACGCTCGATAAAGTACATCCTCAAGGAGCGACGGCGGTTGTACGAAGATACAGGGGTAACAGAGGTGGACAGAGTGACGGGGAGTATATATTCGGCAAACTCCGGAGTAGATAGACATCATCTCATTTCTATCTCCTCTTATCATACAATGAAAATTCACATTGTATCTTGCCCAACATTTGGTCTCACTCGCGCTGTCAGAGATTTCGTGGATCCTCACGGCGGGGTAGTATCGTATCTTCTCACCTTCCTACGCTCCCCACGTTCAATGTAGAAGGAACGTGGGGAGAGATTTTCGCAGTGTCACGCATTGCATTGCAATCCCGATGCAAGCGTGTACCCAATGAACCCATTCCGCCGTATGGGCACAGTTGGCACAACACCAGAGTGTTTGTTCGAAATTGGAGACCGACAAAGCGGGAAGAAATGGCAAAACGGCGATCGGAGGGCGATATGTAACGCGACGCGTGGTCTTGATGCTGGGCACAGTGTAATTCGCCACCGGGGTGTCTCAGACAGCTCTGACGGAGCACGTTCACTCTGATAAATCCATTCCACCCAGACGGAAATGTTCTTTCCTGATGCTGTGCATCCAAATGCCTTCGTGGAGCCTGGATGTTTCCCAGTATGGGTAAAGAAAAATTGGTCACATAGCTCTCATGTACACCCACTGTAGGTTAGACGGTTAAATGACCGCCGTTTACCCCGATATGGTCATACCCACATCCTACTGCATGTTGCTTCTGATTCTTACTGCTTTCTGTCTTATGGACCATTTTTAAATACGCATTCGGGGTGATATCTTCGGCGGCTGCTTTGGCAGTGTCGCGGAGTCCTAACTCGTGTCTGTGTTCTTGCTGTGTACCAATGAGTGACATATTTGATGTAGCGCCCGCCAATTGGCTTGATTTGGACCCACTCCCACCTGGCTCTCGTGGTTGTGTATCCAAGATTTCCCTGGGTGGAATAGGATAGAATGATGATAACGAAAAGAAGCGGGAAGTCTTGAGGACTATATAGTTAGCTTCATATCAGAATGAAATATTTAGCAGCCAACAATTTCATTATACTCAAGTTGAATCCTGGTGTGTATGGCTGCAAGTTGCAGGGGTTATCCAGCACACTGTGATTTGCAATAAGTAGATCCGATGTTGTTTGATTGTTTGCATGGATACATTGCAGTGTACAACAGCTGAAATTGCATTTGGGTCAGATATAAATAGAATATATTTCAATGGAGAGAATGTCTGCTGATGTTTGACTCCATTAGTCCCCGGGATGTTACATGAAACTGAAGTCAACAATCCAGACATGATGTCCGGTCAGCCTAAGTACTCCCATTTTATTGACAATCAAAAGCGAGATGTTGCTTTGTTCAAAATGAGTAAATTTGCCAACCTTGATGTAAAGGATGCAGCTTACCTCTATATTGTCCATATCTTGCCACATCCAACATCTCATGCAACAATTAAGTCAACATAAACTACAATGGTCAATGCTCTGAAGCAGAACTGTTCGCCACTTCCGGCGGGCAAATATCGTAATTCGACTAAGCAGTCCATATAATGACGTCATCAAGCGAATGATGGCAAGAGTGGCTTGCAAACAGCCCTAGTCCGAGCCCTTGGGGCATTGTGCAGCTTCAGGCTGAGAAACGACGAGAAATGCAATTCATACACAATGAAGGGAACGAAAAATCAATCAAGGATTTTGTTGGGAAAGATACCCCTGGGGCTAGAAAGAGTGTTGAAGACACAGAGGCAGTGGTTCAGCAAGGGCAGGACGATATGAGAAAAGATGAAAACACTGGATTGACCAATAGAGAGCCCGAAAAGACTTTTCTGGAGATGATGCTTGCTATGTGAGACAGTCTGAGTGATCTTGCCAGTTCCAACGATGGCGAGGATGGGGACGATTAGGATGATGAAGATGACTAACCCGGCTGGGTGATGGGCATAATCTCCAACACAGTAACGCAGTGGATGAAGAGATTCCGGCAGAAGCAGATGAAGAGTGGTGAAGTTACACAACCGGGATGGGAGGATGCAGCCGACTACATCCGTGAATGAGATATGATGTACAGATCATCTGAATTGAGCCTTCTGGCACCGATTCATCCACGAACAGATGATGATCCATGGGCCCCTGTAGTGACAACATTTTGAGAGCTTATGGAGTGTCTTGACATTGTGAGTTGAATATGGCAAATGCTGCAAGGAACATCTCGACCAGGAAGTAGTCATATTAGGATAGGTTCTGGGAAGCCGCAGTCAAACACGAGTATATTTGGTTTTCCACCCACAGCCGGGACCAAATTTGCCAGTCAATGAGATTGCGTAGCCTGTTGATCTCGTAAACTATGACCGCGGCATATAGCCTCCCCAGCTAATCACCATACAGAAATCAGATTCAGACAAAGACAGGGGGGTGGCTCCTGTGTCATGATAGGTATAGAGAGTCAAATTGATATTTTTTACATCATAACTCAGTCAAAAGCGATGTGTGTACTAATTTGGCTATGTGTCAGCTTTTTCTTTATTTTGGTGACCAAATTGTGAGACATGATAATTCATCTGTGCATGTGCAAGGGTCGAACACACCATGCCAAGGATATACAATCATTATCAGGCTGTAACATTGCCAATACATTCGATTTCTGTTTGCCAATTGCTGTTAAGTGAGAAAGCAACAGCTATATTAGTGATGAGATATACTAACAAAATTTAAGTGGAAGATGTCATATGAGTCATAGAAAGAGTGGTCAGTGTTCAATATGAAGCTGTCTGAATGAGGAATGTCATGCTGCATTCCTCCATGCATCCAACAGCATAACTCTCCGCACAGACCAGGTGCACATGGTTGAAATAATTGAAATTGCTTATGGTACGTTATGGAAATCTAGGGTAAGGAGCTGGATAATGAAAGGTGAGGATGTCAAGCTATATTTACCAAAAACTAGAGAAATCATCTACACACCATGAATTGCCCGCCGAAAGCACTGGAATGTGATTGGGCCAGGTCATTTCTCACTGACATAATGTGGATGAATCTTGATCAGAAATTGAGAGGCAACGATGCTCCTGGATGCAAATGAGAATTCTAAGACGCGGAATATTGGTTAACAATGACGAGTATACGATTCGTTGGATAGAATTATTGAGTGTACAAAAGCTGTTTCTATGTAATCAATAGCAGCATCAACAGAGCTTCAACAATTTTTAGTCTTATACATTCGACAATCCACGGGATGCTTTGTCACATCCGTCCAAAGTGAATGACTTGGTAGCTGTTATTGTGAAATGGGCAAAGGACACGCTCAATGCCCCATCCGTGAAAAAACGGTCATAGGAGGGTCAACGATTCTTCGCCTTGCTTCATCACAAATCCAAGTGGCAGCACGGCGACATTAACTCATAATCGAACTGCCTGTGGCCTTTCTACGTAACAATGGTTTCCACAACATCGCGGGAATGTCCTACAAATCAGTGTAAATGTAGCGTCAGCGACTTTTGGCCTTGCATCTCGGAAATTCCAAGGGCTGTGCCGTGACATTACCTCATAATCATACTATCGGCCGCCTGTCTAAGCACAATGGTTGCGACATCATCCCCGCAATGTGCTAAAGATCAGTGTCAATGGGGCATCAACGATTTTCGGGCCTGTATCTTGGATAATCAAGGGGCTTTGTAATGATCGTAATCCATAATTCAACTATTGACCTCCTTTCTTGGCAAAAATGCCCTCCACGACCCCAATGCTATGCCCTGATGATCAGCGACAATGAAGTGTCAACGATTCTAAGCCTGGAGTCTTGGAATATCGAGGGGCTGTGCGACGACATCAATCCATCAATGAACTATCGAATGCCTTTCTTGGCCAAAATTCTTGCGACATAATCATATCTATAGTGTAAAATGAAGGTCTGTGGAGTGTCAACGGAGTGTCAACAATTTTCGATGTTGCATCTTGGATACTTCCAATGCTAAAGAACGCAGTTAACTCACAATCAACGCATCAGCAGCCATTATTGGCAACAATGCTAGTGACGATATTGCATCTGCCTCCTACAAGTGAGTTTCCACGGAGTGTCAATCATTTCTGTGCGGGCTCAGTAAGCTTGACAGCAAGGAACTGCATTGCATTGTTCCTAAATTGAGTTTTCCAAGGTCAGTCTTTTCGATATGTCCTTGTATACAACTCCACAAATATGCATAAAATGTCTCACAGATCTGAAGTTTTTGCTTGTATCTCTAGGGCCAATATTCAAGAACCTGCATTCTGATTTACTATAACGTAATTTGCAGCCGCACTCTCTCAGGTCGGATTACCCAGCTTTCTAATTCCTCCCAGCATGTCGGGTTCAATATCTTTAATTACCTCATTGCTAGAGTTTATACTCTCTTCCAAAAATGAAGGTGTCTTTATTGATGATTTGAGTGACCTTACTTTACAAATCATCTTCGATGCTTGGTGCGCTTCAATGAATGTAGGCTCAAAACTTCCTGTTGTGTGGAATATTGCTAGACATACGTCTTCATGGCGATTTGATTTGCACTGTGAAATTCATTAGTCGGGCATCCCTGGAACCATATCTATCGTTTGTCATCAAGTTCTTCGCCATCCATCAGAACATGGCACCAGCCCACAGGTGAAACACTGGCTAGCAAAAGCGCACATTGCTAAGTTGAACGAATTAACAGAGTCGGAAGATTCTGAATTGACAAGTACAACTGTTGATGCAACTGCTTTAGCTATTGCAGGTGCATCCGTGAGCAGTCTCGATGTAAAAGGCCGCACCATGTCCTGGGAAGCCCATGAGCGCGATCATCAATTTGGAGGGAATGACAGCATTAACATTGGGCAGAGTCCAAGTCTTCGAAACGAGAGCAATGCTAGTATCATTATGATGTCGGCCATGAGACCATGTTTAGCAAAGATAATTCAGAAAGTACGAATTTCAAGATATTTTGAAAGTCCTGAAACTGACCATCATAGAGCAGAAATTGCTTGCTGTACCGATTACGCTGCCACCTGGTTGTTAAAACGAGTTGATTGACTGCCACAAAGCCAAATTCGGCATTGCGGCACTACATATCATGGATATGATGACATGTCGGAACTCGACACTGCAGTTGATTCAGCGAGCCTACCCATCATAAGAATTCACCTGCAAGTGGCTCTAATATCCACAATACGGTGATTACTAGCCAGTCTTTACAACACAGGATGAATGGCCCATTGTCAATTACATCCGGGAAGATTTGAGGACATTCTGTTATTGCACCCAGTGGATGTCGAAGTGGCATACGGTCGCATTGCATCACATTTTCACAGTCTACAATACCACATTCGATCATATGGTTGCCTTTATGCGACCTATAGCTCAGAAGATGACTCAATCAAAGGAAGACTTGTTCTTTGCTGGGAAGTTAGCGTGACAGCTGATGTCGCAGTATTATGCTGAAGTGAGTACAATGACAGCTATGCATCTGATTTCTGCACATATCCTCGATCCTTTCCGGAAGTTGCGATCGTTTAGGAAGTGGGACAAGGGAATGCCCAATAATCCTGACAATGAGACATTCAATACTATACAATACCGGTAGGCTTTACTGAAATATGTGGAGAATGAATACTGAGGCAAATATCAACGTGTGCCAGTCGATAAACCAAAAAGCCAACCGAGCAACAATCTCATCGCCTCCGCAATGGCTCCAAGATCCAGTCGATGATGCGTAGATCCATATGAGTTGTTCAGTGATAATGATGGATAGTTAATGCCTAATATTGTGGCTGAAATGACACCCGGACGAAGTAATCGCACAGCACGCTTGTTTACCGCCGCCAGGCTCCATTTGAATTCCCCACCTGGGGCAATAATGAGCTGGGGGCGAATTAATCCAAATCTCAATTATTACCACTTTGACCCAATCGAGATTAGCTGTACATGTTGAATACCAGACATAACTGACTGGAGGCGCCAACAGGAGGAAACGCAATCAAAGTACACCAATCTCTCCATTGTGGCAGGTTACATATTCTCTATCATACCACACTGTGTGGGAGTGGAGGCCAGTTTTTCCCTTGGGTGAGATGTTATCAGCTTGAGGCAGGCATAAACCACAGGCGAGACCCTTCACAAAGAAATTGTTGTCAGGCAGTTTGCTCACACCAATAACCAAATCTTGGCAGGCGATTACCCACCATTGGGGACGACAAGCACTGAAAACAACTCGGAAATGAAGAAAGAGGCAGACGCAAGACAATTTCACAGAATGGCCAAGGTCCATGACTTATAGGTGATGTGGGAGGGCAGCGACAACCTACATGCTACAGAGAAGTAATCTTGCGATCAAAACAGGCAGATGACCACCGTAGGATCCATTTCGGATACAGAAGGGATCATCAAAGCATTCTGGTCACTCTTCCAACATGATGGTCTGGCTGCATTTAAATTGCCAGATAGAAAACCTTTGCCACCAGCTTTGTCTGCAAACGTCCTCCCAGGAGGACAATCTCAAATATTTAAGGTCCGCCGAATCAGAACAATCAACTGGCATCGAGTCAAAAATCATGAATATAGCACTCCTGAAAACATTTGGGACACCCAAAATTGGCGTAACCGAAATGGAGACCTGGATAATCCCAATGTCAGTGAAGACAATTCCCAGGAAGACCTTGAATCTCATATAGAGCAAGACAATGGGATCGAGGATCTGAAATGCCCAGAGCAGCAGAATGTGAGTGCCCCACCAAATGTTCCCAGATTTATTCGGCCAACACAGCAGTCCAAGAGAAAAGCTGAAACGGTGTTGGTGACAGTCAATGCACCGGAAACGATGAGGAATCCGGGAGTAAAGACAAAGTATGACAGACTACATCAATTTATCACCAGCTTCTTTATGTAGCTCGACCCAGAGTTTCAGTTTGAGCTATCCCTTTGCCGGTAACTGGGTTTGGGCCCACAGATGGGCCAGCTTTTACAATATACATCACACAACCACAATCCAGCCAAATGCCCCCAGAATAAATAGAAATACTCTACATATGGTGAAATTCATGAAAACAATTTCGTTTGGGTGTGAAACATAAAGCCTCATTGCAGTCCTCATACTTTATCCTGGTTTTCATGCCTTCTCCACTACCACCCTGACTTCTTCTCCACCTGCAAAGGAATCAATCTACTCTACTCTCCATCCAAAGCGGGGAATGCATTCCTGGTACCTTTC
>Ga0307512_10003545_pt1 | contig 18005 bp, 27 predicted proteins | sample 14_EM_MG_FD_200267 | JGI IMG/M metagenome (GOLD analysis project Ga0307512, IMG submission 200267) | Populus trichocarpa ectomycorrhiza microbial communities from riparian zone in the Pacific Northwest, United States - 14_EM | ecosystem: Host-associated > Plants > Roots > Unclassified | place...
GTCTCCATGGCGCTCTCTCCAACGCATCCCGCGCATTAACGTCCGCGCCCCGCCGCAGCAACACCCGCACAACTTCAATACGCCCATTTGCCAACGCCAAGTGCAACGGGGTCCGTCCCCGATTTGCTGCCCTCGCATTCACCTCCGCCTCGTGCTCAAGCAACATCCGAGCGAACTCGGGTCGTCCATATATCGCCGCCAGGTGGAGCGGTGTCCAGCCCGATCCGTTTCGGGCGTTGGCGTCTGCCCCACTGTCGAGTAGCCATCGCCCGATTTCGACTTGTCCCCTCTTTGACGCGTGATGCAGGGGCGTCCCATCCCACATGTCTTGGATATTGACGTTTGCGCCGCACTTGAGCAATAACGACGAAACCTCGATGTGCCCTTCCGACAATGCTGCGTGCAACGGGGTCCTGTCCCAACCCCCTCTGGCGTTGACGTCCCCTGGATAATTGATGAGGAGGTGTTTTACTAGGTCGCGAAACCCGAATCTTGCTGCATAGTAGAGGGGCCTTGCCTCGGGTCGCCCGGGTCGCATGCCGAATGTGCGCCCAGAATGATCTGGGTTGTAGATCCAGAGCCACGCTGCAAAGTGTGGCTTCTTTGCATCAAAAAGACGTTGCATCCCGTCCCTCACGCGCAATGACACCTTCCCGAATCGGGCATGGCTAACCCAGTGTTCGGCAGCATACGGGGCCAATGGGAAGTCCTTGATGCTGTCCTCGTTGATGTGATGATCCAATCGGAGTAGAGTTCCAAGGCAGGCTTGCGCAAGGACCAAGTGCGCAGGGTAGTATCGGACGCGATAGCGTGAGACGTTTCTGTCCGATTCGGCGAGCCGTCTTGACATCAGGAACTCTTTGACAGAGAAGTGAGAGAATTGAACGACACGCGAATGGCCCTGGTTGACTACGGCAACCAAGCTAGAACACGCGGATAATACGGCTTCTTCTTGATCCTCCCAGCGCCAACCTGGGTTTAGCCTAGGGGTCCCCGCAGCATTGAAGTCGAACGCAAGGACTTCCGCGAGTTCTTCGACGCGAAGTGGGCGAACGGCTACTACGAGACATTGCAGGAGCCGATGGGCATGCGTTCGGTTTGCCATTCTGATATCTTTCAACACACGCTCGTATGTTCCGTCTAGACTTTCAGGTAATTCGTCCAGGACGCGCCGCACACTTGGCGGGAAACAGTGGCGGAGGACTTCCAATTGGCAAATCACCAACCGGAACCTATGTGATGGTTATGAGAACAATTTATTATCAGCGTAAGAAGACGGTACTCTTACATCCCATCGACTTTTTCTGAGAGCGTCGTAATAACTAGGTCCCTATCTTCTTCCCGCCATCTCCGCATCCTTCTATCAGAACGAACGACAGAATGGACATAGTCAATTATGTCCTTCTTTTGTCCACTTTCGTCATGAAGGGACACAGGGCGTAGGGTTAAGGGTTCCAGGGCTGCCTGGATGTCGATCTCCGGCCGGCTGGTGACACAAATATGGAGATTCGGGAAGTAAAGACAGACAAGCTCGACGACAAATTCAAGGACTTCTTCACGCGGTGATGGGATGCTGGAGGAGTTTGGACATTCATCAAGGGCGTCCAGGATAAGATAAGTAGGGCTATGCGCCTGCATGGAAAGCATTTCTTTGAGGCATTCTATCATTGCACGGTCGCTAGGTTTCCGTTCTCCGCGGTCGTGTGCGTGATAAAGGCGTAAGAGTATGTCATGGCAAGAATCAGACTGGGCAGAGAGGTGCATAAGAAGGGAGGGGAGTAAGTTCTGGAGGTGTTGCTTGCTAGTGTCCCTAAAATCAAAATAGAAATAGGCCATGGAAGCCGTTCCTGCGTAGCACAACGTCGTGATTTCTTGTATGATCGCGGAACTGAGACGACGTAAGTCTCAGCAAACTGATGAGAAGAGGGGAGGGAAACAAACCAGAGGATGCTCTTCCCCGAGCCTGCTACGGAATCCGTACATGATTAGTGGAAGGAAATAGTAAGGGCTAATAAGGACACACGTTTCCCGTGGATCCACAATAAAGAACCAGCAGCTCTCCATTCGCTGAAGACGCTACCTCCAAGGAACCATTGCGCTGTTCCTTTGTGATGGGCCCTACACGCAATGTTATGATTGGTGGATGGATTCGGGGGAGAAAGCCATGTTCGGAGGTTATCTCGGAGCTGGTTCCCTGTGGACAATTCCTGAGCCTTCAAAACGATAACTGAAGTAAGGACAAGGAGATGACGAACGGTTGGCGCCTTGAACGCCATTGTGGATATCTCGCACTTTGTGGTTGATACCTCGCACCTCGTTGCCGACAACTTCAAAGTTATTGCCGGCACTTTGCACCCCCTCGTCAACCCCCACTCTATCGTCGGCGGCGTAGGTGATCTTTATGAGTTCTGCGGCTGCCATCCGGGCCTCTTCCTGTGTCAATCTGTCCAACTTCTGTAGCGCTTCCTCGACGTCATTATTACCCATCAGCTTCTTGACACATTTTGCTGACCCAAGATGAGCCAAAAGCCGTGAATCTTCGGTGGGTCGATGGGCCGACTTACCTATCCGTCCGCGCCTCATTTCCTTGGTTGCAAGCGCAAGGAATGATAGTAGCGCAGCCATGATCTCCACGATAATGTACATCATAACCGCCGTTGGTGGGACTGTCATGTATGTCTCAAGCCGCTTGAGGACGTACTCAACGCAGCTAAAGAGTTCGATGAGCCTGGCACCACTGGCACTGACATTGTTAGCTGCCTAGAAAACTTCGCCATTAATATTCTGCGCAAGAGGCTCGAGAACGATACCGACCGCGAGGAGAACGCCGATGCCTGCAAAGATAACGTTCGCTGGTGAGAATACCTGCGAACACGTCACGTCAGCCTGGATGTTCCCTAAAACGAAGAAGCACCGCGACATTTACAACGCCGACGCCCGCGGCGAGGGTTGGAGAAAGTGCGTGGAGGACACTGATGGTTGGGGCGAGCCATGTTTGAAACTTGATATCGCCACCCTGAGATTGGGCATCAAACGAGGGGATTTGCTCTCGCAGGACGGTGAGTACGGCATCGGGAGAGTCGCAGGATTGAAGCCTGGGGAGTAGTGGGTGGGATGTGAGGTCGTTCTTGGTCTGTTTCTTGTATGCCTCCAAAGCAGCGTTGAATATCGAATCAAAGTTGGAACGTGAAGTTGCGGTGTGAATGAAGGGCATAGTTATTAGTGCAGATGGGAAGGGAATTCAGATCGGACAGAAGAGACGACAGAAAGGGTATCTTGATAGGAGCCGCTCGCTGGTGGAGACATCCTCGTGTCCAGTGCGTGGGCAGATAAGTTACGTTGTGGAGTCGTCATTGGCGTTGCACGTCATCAGATTCGCTATCACTACAGTAGTACTCGCGCTACGATACAATAACTTATAACTTCGCGATAACCCTTTCTTTATTATTTTTGTCACCACGACTCTGACTACACGCTCAGCTCTGCTTTGTCACCCTTCTCTAACACTGCTTTGAGCTCTGGGCCCGCTAGGGCGGGTGCCACCCAATCGTTGAGGAATTTGTCCACCTGCTGCGGTGCACGTCCGATGAACGAGCTCGGATCCAGCAGCGCGTCGAGCTCATCCTTGATTGGGTCAAAGTAGGCGTCCTTACGCACGCGCTCAATCAGGTCGTTATCTTCTCCAAGCTGTTTCACTTGGTGAGCGGCCTCATGCGACAGCACCTAAGGGCGATTCGCACACATATCAGACAACACCTCGACACAAGAAAAGAGGGGGAAAAGTAGCAGCAAAGACCCACCCTGATCTTTTCGTGCGCCTCTTGCCGATCGCCACCCTTTTTGACGATCGCCATGATGATATTTTCCGTCGCCATGAACGGGAGCTCCTGCGCTATGCGCCGCGCGATCACGCGCGGGTACACGACGAGCCCCTCCGACACGTTCTGCAGCGTCGTGAGCACGATGTCCGCCGTGAGGAACGCCTCTGGCAGCGTCACGCGCCGGTTCGCGCTGTCGTCCAGCGTGCGCTCGAACCACTGCACGGATGCCGTCCCCAGTGCGTTCTGGTGCAGCACCATGAGGTGCCGCGCGAGAGAGCAGATGCGCTCTGAGCGCATCGGGTTCCGCTTGTATGCCATCGCCGAGGATCCGATCTGGGTCGACTCGAACGGCTCCTCGACTTCCTACACGTGAAACACACACGTTATACATTTGTCCTATCCTAAGCTGGACAAGAATGGGGGAAAGGGGTGGTCCTGCGCATTACCTTAAGATGGGCAAGGAGGCGCAAGTCTGTCGCGATTTTGTGCGCCGTCGCACCGAAAGACGCCAGCGGTGTGAGGACGTCAACATCGATCTTGCGCGAATACGTTTGTGACGTGACTGGGTACGCATACGAGAAGCCCGACATTTCTGTCACCAGTCGATCGAGCTCCTCTACCTATTTTCCGTAACGATTATTCGAATGAAGGGGTATATCATGTGTCATGTAATGGCGCACCTTGTCGTGATCGCCATCAAACAGTGCCAGAAAGCTCGCCTGCGTTCCCGTGGTGCCTTTGACGCCACGGAAGCCCAGATCGTCCCGAGCCCGCTTAATATTGCGGAGGTCCCAGAGCAGTTCCTTCGAAATGCATAAGCGTCGATGCATAATGATCCCTGTTAAGTATAAAAGCGGGGCGAACGCACTTGCAGCCAAAGCGTTGCACGCTTGCCGACTGTGGTCAGCTGCGCAGGTTGAAAGTGCGTAAAGCCCAATGTGGGCAAGTCACGATATTGACTCGCGAAAGAGGCGAAGCGGTCGATCACGACCGCGAGTTTCTTGAAGACGAGGGTGAGAGCAGTACGGATGAAGATGAGGTCCGCGTTGCTACGATAATGAGACTGAAGATCAGCAAGGCGAGCAGTTGCATGGATTGCGCAATTATGCGCACTCTGTAACATAGCAAGACGTCGCGCCGAGACTTTGATCGCGGCATCCTATCAGAAAGCGATGTGTGGCACGAGATCAACAAAGACGTACTGGATTATGCCCGCGGCGGATGGTGCAACTGTTCCGAACGTGTGTACGTGTGCCATCACATCGTGACGTCTCTTCTTTTCTTCGACAGCAGCAACTTCAAACTGCGCCGCATCCAGATGCTACTCGTGAGTTTTGGGGGGCATCCCAAACCTTCAGCCAACTGTCTACGTCGAGCATCGACGATCACGCACTAGATTTTGCTTCATCTCGTCGATCGCTGCGTCTGAGATGGGCAGACCGAGCTGCTTCTCAGCGATTGCGAGAGTGAGCCAGAGTTCACGCCATGTGTGAAACCGGTTCTATGTCCACAAGGCTGAGATGGTACTACGATACGTGAAGGTGGGGCCTATATACCTCTGCTGAGAACAGGTGGGCCATTTCCTTGCTGGCATAGCGGCTGCAGAGATTTCAGTGTGGAATGTGGAGCCAAGGACCAACACGAACCTGGCGAGGGGTGTCTGGTAAGTATCGTGTTCAGACATGTGAGTGGGGATCAGTAAAGTTGTGCAACGTCAAATTTCATCAACGAAGGATGAAATACGGGGAAAATGATGATAAGATAAGATTTAGGCGAAAAGAAACCCGTGACGTGGCCAAGACGAACACGTCGCCAGCCGGGTGAATTAAAGTGTGCCCCTCGTACAGCTAACCTCGGAATACCACCCTATTACAGTAAATGCCTCTATTGTCGACTCTCTGAGCAAAATTCCTACCATGAATCTTTTTTGCCGGAGATTGGCAATCCTCTCCCTTTTCTCCATTTTCCTATTTTCTTCCACCGCCCTCGCGACGACCGTTTTAGCGATAGACTATGGCTCCGATTTCATCAAGGCGTCCCTCATCAAGCCTGGCATGCCCTTCGACGTCCTTCTAGACAAGGATTCAAAACGAAAAATTCGCTCTTCGGTGGCCTGGAAAAATGGCGAACGGTTGTTTGGACAGGACGCGTTTAACCTCGTGCGTACCACCCTTGAAGGGGTGAGAGAGAGCACAACCCTTGCTAACAGACCCGGCTGGGCTTCCATGTTTGCAGGCAACACGCTTCCCGAAAGACTCTTACAACTCGCTCAAGTACCTCCTCGGCGTGCCAGCGAACGCCGACGTAATTTCCTACTACACCAGTTTCTCTCCACTCTCCGTCGTGCCATCAACACGCTTCACCGCGTCCGTCCGTGGAAGTAGCGGTATGAGCGCTGGGGAGAAAGGTGTGGCACCGGCGACGTGGGACGTGGAAGTGCTCGTGGCCATGCAGCTGGCATACATACGTGGCCTCGCGGCCGACGCGGCCGGCCGCGGCGAGCGCGTGCAGGACGTAGTTGTGACCGTGCCCGCGTTCTTCTCGCAGTTCGAACGCGACGCGATCGCGGACGCCGTCGAGCTCGCTGGCCTGCGCCTCCTCGCGTTCGTGAACGACGGCGCCGCCGTCGCGGTCAACTACGCCATGACGCGCCAGTTCCCACAGCAGGAACGACACATCGTGTACGATGCCGGCGCGGCTAGCACTCGTGCAACGATCGCCACGTTCGCAGGGCAGGGGAAGAAGCAGGACGGTACGCTCATCACAGTCAATAGCGTCGGGTACGACCGCCTCGCCGGCGGCACGGAGCTCGATCGCCGTTTGCGCGAGATTCTCGTTGGAGAGTTCGAGAGTAAGCATGGCGTGAGGATTCGTGATGATCCCAAGGCCATGATGAAGCTGTGGAAGGAGGCCGAGCGTATCAAGTCCATTTTGAGCGCCAACAGCGAAGCGTCTGCGCGGGTGCGTCTTGCCTTTTTTTGTGCAGAGGGTTTAGTGTCGCTGATCGTTCTGCCAAAGGTGGAAAGCGTATATAACGACATTGATTTCAGCATGAAGGTCACACGCCAGGCGTTTGAAAACATTTGTGCAGACATGAAACTCCGATTTGTGCAACCCATTTACGATGCCCTGGATAGCGCCAATTTGACATTGGTATGTGTCTACCTTATGCGACACGCGAACATAATGCTAAGAGCAGGATGGATAGGCGGACATAGATTCGGTTATCTTGACAGGTGGAGCTACGCGTATACCAATGGTCAGAGCAGCGCTGGCAGCAGCCGTGGGGGAGTACGTTCGCACATATGCTTTGGATCCGCACCATCGATAACTAAGCCATTTTCAGGGATAAGCTAGCCATGAACGTGAATTCGGATGAAGCCGCCGTCCTCGGCGCCGCGCTGCACGGCGCGAGCCTCTCGAGGCAGTTCCGCACCAAGAACATCAAACTCTCGGACATCTCCTCGTACGACGTGCAGGTATCCTACCTTGCCGAGGCCAAGTCCACGGATGCGCCTGGCGCAACGCCGCGCACAATTTCGTCGCTTGCGTTCGCGCAAGGATCGCGGACAGGAACGCGCAAGACGCTCACGTTCAGACGTAAGAATGACTTTTCTCTGGCATTTTCATATAAGGAGCCGCCGGCGAGCGAATTCCCCGTCGAGTTGCTTGACGCGCGCATCTCGGGCGTAGCGGAGGCATTGGCTAATATCACAGAGGTTGGCGGCGTCGACCCGGTCATCAAGGCAACCATTCTATTCTCCGAGTCTGGCTTTGTGTCCGTGCCCGAAGCGATCGCGTATGCTGAGATCAAAGATGATTCTCTTGCGGGTGCGTCCATGTCCAGTTGCGGCTTGGGTTGAGGTTTGCTGATTGTGCTCAGGGAAGCTCAAGGGCTTGTTTGGCGATGGCTCGTCCTCCGCGGAGGACGGTTCAACTTCAACCGTAGATCCATCTCCCTCGTCTTCCGCACCTAAGGCTTCCAAGACGCCGGCCACGCCAAAAGACATCACAATTCCACTGAACGTGACCGTCAAATTCCCGTCGGTCGCACCCATGGGACTCGAACAAAAGCGTGAAGCACGGCAACGGTACGTTTCTTCTCGTTACTATAGTTTGCTTGGCCCTGACACAGGGACATCCGATCAGCTTGATCAAGATGGAAGCGGAGGAGGCGGCGATCGCTACTCGAGAAGAACAACGCAACATCCTCGAGGGCTACTTATACAAGCTCCGCGACTTGCTCGAAAGTGATAGTCAGCACTCATTCGTCAAGCACTCGCAAGAGGTGGAGCGGCGAGCGATATCGCGCCAATTGAAGGATGTATCGAACTGGTTCCATTCCCACGCAGAGGGCGCACAAACGAAGGACTTTATAGAGAAGCGCTCATCGCTGGAGTGCGTCTACCTCCATAATCTCAGTCAGTTGGGTACATAGCGCTGACCGTTCTATTCAGGACACTAGAACGGCCGATCGTCCATCGCATCAAAGAGATCGAGGAGTTCCCACAAGCGCTAAATAACAGCCAGATGTGGAATTGGCAAACGCGCTTATTTTTAGGTGAAGCGCGCGAGAATCTTACCGCGGAGGAGCGGGCAGGCACGACGGGACGATATACCAAGACGGAGCTGGACGAGCTAGAGAAGGCGTTGAAGGCGCACGAGACGTGGCTGCAAGAATGGGTAGAGAAGCGGAAGCACATGCCGGTGAACCACGATCCTCTGGTCGAGACGGGGGAGATGCGGAAGCGGGCCAAAACGTTGGAGACGCACTTACAACGCCTGGTCCAAAAGAAGCCTCCACGAGCGCGGCCCAGTAGCAGCACCAAGACGCAGGTACCAGTGCATACGGACGAGCCACGGAGCGGTGAAGGCCAGTCTGGTAAGGAGGGGTCGAGTAAACACGACGAGTTGTAATAATGACCCTGGGAATACAATACCATAATTAAACAAGAGGTGGTGATTTTGATTTGAATTATTGCGGTGTGCACTGCCGAGCGACGGGCGAGAGAATGAAAAGGGATAATCGGCACAACTAACCCATTCTTGGTTGCATACAACCATCCTCTGTCCATTCTTTTTCCTGACCTTTCCTCAACACTCACTCCCACCCTTTGATCTATCTACGATATGTCGCGCAGGAGCGTCGCTAGCTCCACCTACTCGCGCGAACGACGCGTGTCCAAGCATCGGGTCACCGATGAAGATCTTTTCAAGTGCGTGGTCTTTCAAGCTTCATTTTGCTTTCCTCCTTTGACAAACGACTGCTTGGCGCAGCTATGTCCTCCGAGTCGCGTAATTATCTTTGCCCATTTATCTCGCATTTCGACCGTGGTGCCTAACGGTTATAAATCGCAGGTTCCTGAGTTACCTCATCCTCCCTAAACCTACCAGCCCTGCCCTCGCCAGCAGCAGCAGCACGGCCGTCGGCCCTAGTGCCGGCAGCAATGGGGACACACCGCGCGAAAAGGAACGCGAGCACTCCTCTTCTCGCATCTCTGGTGCGATCTCCAATTCGATCACTTCCATAGGCGACGTCTTCCGCGACGTCACCGCCCGCGATGGAAGCAAGAGCGTCAAGTTCCCAGAAAAGCTCCTCAAGGTGCTGGAGAACAGATTGGAGAACATTGCCATGGGAAAGGACCCTGCGTGCGTGTACCCTTCCCTACCATCACACCTCGTTCCTCCGCTGTCTCGTTGCTGATAGCCTCGAGAAAAGTTATTCGGATCAGCTCCTCCGAAGAACGATGGCCGTCTTCTATGGCCAGTTCAAGGTGGACACGTTCCGACGGCAGATGAAAGAGAACAGGAAGATCGAGGAGCTTATCCTCATGTTTGCGACGCACGCGACCAGCGTCCTCAGGAAGGACCCGACGCTTTCCGCGGACGGCAAGTGGAATGTGGAGCTGAATAGCCACATCGTGCAATTCGTCAAATTACTGCGCGAGGCGCTGCGCAGCGTCAGCCATGTCTCGCCCGAGCTAATCGCCCGCTTGGACGTGTACGCTGCCAAGCTTGCACCCCCAGATCGCGCCGCACAAAGCGACTCTGGTTACGATTCCTCCTCGACGTCACACCGCGATTCCCTATCTTCCCCGCCCTCATCATCCTTGAACGTGTCTGATATGTCGATGGTCAATACCGTGGCAAAGCTATTTCAAATTCGTGCAGACCTTCTGCAGCCGGAGCTCGATAAATTGAGGAACGTATGCACCGAACGGGTACGTGCTCCTCCTTGCATGCTCGCTACGAAACGAGTTGAAGCTTTGTATGCTAGGCTGCACTGATAGATCTGAAAGTGCGCTTGAACGACTACTTCTCCGTCCTCGATCCCGCAGTCCTGACCTTGTTGAGTCTATTTAGACATGCTTGAAAAATATCGCTGCCAACGAGCCGTTCCCCGGGTGTCGAGAAGACTTCGATACCGAAGCCGCATGGCAATATTGGAAGACCCTTGAGACGTCCCACCTTTCGCAACTCATGGTCATCCTCGTCCAGTTCAACCCGGAGCTCGCCAAATCCACGCCAAACGACGTACTTCCCAAACGATCGTCGACGCGAGGGACTTTACACAACCCTCCAGGGCGCAGCGGCTCCGTCAGCAGCCGGAGGTCTATTGTCGCGATCTCGCAAAATCTCACCGAGGCTGATTTTGAAGCAGAGGAAGACGACGACGACGTTCCAGTGGGCCACAATTTTACGTATATTCCGCCAAATCCCAAGAAATATTACAAGCGGCTCTTGGAGTTGTGTCTCGAAGGGGACCTTGCGGCCATGCATGACCCAAACGTCAACGACGACGATCAGGTGTCACTTGGTATATTGTCACACTCTCATATAGAACTTATCAATGAGTGTGCGTTACGGTGGAGGATCTCACAGCCGTATCGCGCAGCGTGCTTTTTGGACCTCATCAAGCATTTGTACGAACGTAACGAGGTACCTTTGGATTGCGTACCAGAAGCGCTTGGAAGCATATCCAAGGTCATGAATGAAATCAGTTTTGAAAAGTGGAACATCAATGACGTAGGTCTCCTTGACCCCATTCAAGTGACTATAACCCTTACTCTGCGTAGGCGGAATACCTAATCAACGTCTATGGCGGTCTTGTCAGCACCTTCCTGGCATCGGTATACCATGCCATGGAGGTGCTGCCTGACCTAAAGAAGGACGACATACTTGCCTACCTTGACGTCCTCGCTCAGGTCAAAGAGACAGGCCTCCTCGAACGCTTCGACGTCGATATCATTGCGCGTGTGCAAGACGTCAAAGAGCGTGTGCGCGCGCTTGCGGCACACTGGTATCAGCGTCGAATCCAGGAGCTGCAATCCGCCCCTGGTGTGAATCGTGCGCTTCCGCTCCTCTTAATGACAGATGATATGGAGAAGCACGCAAAGGCGCTCGACAAGCGCTTTCCCGAGCCGATCTTGCAACACACGCCAGTGGACGGGAGTTCGCCCCTCGGCGTTGATCTCGTGTCGCTGCTCGTGGAGGCGGCTGTACCGTTGTTCTTAAATGATTTGGAGACCTCGAAGAAGAAGTTGTTTGAAGGCTCGATGAATGGGCCAACGCCCGACGTGCCAATACAGGACATTTTCTCGCTGTATCGGCGAACGAGGACGATTTTGGACATGTACGAGGCGTTTTGCCCAGAGTGAGTTTGCCCTAAGAAGATTTACGCCTAGATTGTTGGTTGACGACATCCCGTTACCTAGAGATCCGATGGAATTCGATCTTAGCGCCTACTTTGAGCCATATGTTCGGCAATGGCTCATCGAGACTGACAACAAAACCTCACAATGGGTACAGGCGGTACGTGGCTTTTGTCGTTTCATGCCGACCGCTCTTACGCTGACGTAACTACTATCAGGCGATCGCGGCAGACAAGGTCAGTCCATGCAGAAAATTATGCGTGACCAAATTCTGAAATTTGTCTCTGAAGTTTGAACGGGAAGAGAACGATGATGGATTCAGTTCTTCTATCGTTGATCTTTTCGACTCGTTGCGAAGCCCGATCACGTTTTTGCAGGATTTGGAGTGGTCCGATGAATACCAACAAGCACGGTTCTTCACTAGCCTTGCTAAAGTGGGTCCTCTGATATAATGGTGAAGTGGACTTCTGACGGACTGCGCCTTTTGTATAGACCATCAGCAAGGCCATCGAACAGTATTGCAGAAGCATCGAGGAACTCTTCATGACGGAAATGTTCCCTCGGCCGACCGATTATCTTCAACCGCAGAAGTCTTCCGCATGGCTTGAAAAAGCAAAGCAGTTGACACAAGGCGAGAAGAAGGTCGAGCCGTTCAACTTCCAGCCGGCGTCCTGCGTCAAGTTGAATAACGTCGACGGAGCACGGAAATTGCTGGACAATATGTATAACCAAATTCAAGCGGACAAGCTCACAGAGATCATCGAACGTGCACCGCCGGTGCCCAACAAGAACGAGGATCCACGTTTCCTTTTCACGGTTAAGATTGTCATGGCCGAGAATCTGGTGCCGTTGGACAGCAGCCCATCCTCAACACTTGACACCTTTGTCACACTGAGTGACCAAGACGGACATCGTGTGGCGAAGACACGGACCATATACGAAACACTCAACCCGCGATGTGAGCCATTTCCTACATATGGTGCTATCGAATTTGGGGTTTACAGTCTTGGGTGTTATAGGGGATGAAACGTTCGATATCTCAGTAGAGAAGGCCCTCTGGTTAATGGCCAGCGTTCGTGACCGTGCGCTGGTGGGCAAGCACGACACGGTTGGGAGAGAATACATCTGCCTTGATCCGAAACGTTTCGGGGACTTTCTCGCGCACGATATATGGCTCAATCTCGATACCAATGGGCGCATTCTTTTACGAGTGAGTATGGAAGGCGAAAAGGACGACATTCAATTCTATTTTGGCCGCGGTTTCCGTTCCTTGAAGCGTAGCGAGGGTGATATGGTCCGGATATTCATTGACAAGGTATGACGGGCCCTATGGTGTCATATGCAGATCGTTGACTATCCAACGCGTCAGATGTCACCGTTCATTCGTCAGTCGCTTTCGCGTAGCGTCCTGAAATCGCTCATCAAGGGAGATTCAAAGCTGGACTACAACAAGGCACTTGGGAACGTAACTGCATTGTATCGCTCTGCACTTGGCGCATCAGCCTCTGAAGTCCAGATCCCGCTTCCCATGGACGAGAAGCCACGTGTCAAACCGGGCGAGTTCACTGACGTAGAGATAGAACAGGCTATCGAAGCGCTCTTTGACTACTTTGAGGCAAACCTTCAGACGCTGAACACGTACCTTGGAGATTCAACGAAGGAGATCGTCATGACACGAGTCTGGAAAGAGATCTTAACCACGATAGAGGGCTTGCTTATCCCACCCCTCTCAGAGGCGCCGAGTGACATGAAGCCTCTGACTGACAAGGAGGTAGACATCGTCTTCAAATGGCTCAAGGTGAGTGTACCTTTCGAAACGTGCGAAGGAAGCTGATAGGTTGCTATTCTAGTTCCTACGAGACTACTTCTACGCTGGCGGAGAGGGGCTTCCACTCGAGAACCTACAGAACCAGAAATACCGTGACACCGTCTCAATTCGGTTATATTACGACTGGGACACGTGAGTTTATCTCACATGATGTAGGCACTTACTGATGCTTGGCTAACAGGGATATGCTCATGGAGGAATGTGTCCGTATGATGCAGCAGACGCTCAGGTCGTCACCGTCTATTAAGAAGCGGGCGAAGAGTGTATATTCGCAACGGAATCTCGGCACGATCAAAGATCGCAAGCGAGAGAAGAAACAGGAAAAAGAAGTCAGTGGTGGGGAAATTATTCTGCGGATTCTCCGGATGCGGTACGTTCTGTCTACTCGAATAACCATCTCTCATTGTGTGCCTACACTGACGCTCCCGTCAAGGCCGAATACGTCGGACTTTATCGCGCAGCAGCTGCAGATCTTGGCGACGATGCAAGCAGAACAGGAACAGCGGGAGCGACAGCAGCAAAAACGGAAGGCCCAGAGGCCAGGCGGCGCATCTCGCATCCCAGAGGTGCCGCCCGTGCCCGAAATACCCCCTGGACCTCTGCAGTAGGTCGGTCGTGCTGTACCCTCGCGATCTGTCCGGGAATAATGCCGTCGTTCTGTGGCCCTTGTGGATATCATTACGCACGATCCATACCATCCATTCTTGCACTGTTCTCGCTTACTCTCTGGGGTTTCTATTTATTACCCGTTACGTTTGTCTCATGATCTGATTCCCACTTTCTTTCTTTTTGATCGCTTGCATGTACGAATGTATTTGGACAACTAATGGCCATTGTGGGGTAATGGTATGGACTAGAGTACATATCACTTTCTCTACTCAAGTATGCTGAAATGATATCGACGCCTGGGCATGACTGCTTCCTACGATAATCGAGAAGTAGTTCCAGAATGATCTCTTCCACGCGGCAAGAATCTTCTTGTATTTAGTGCAACCATCTTGGTTGTGCTCTTTTCAAACCCAACTCTGCTCTTCCGACCAATTCCCGACCAACGCCACATGCAAGGACCCGGGTCACTGGTGCACCATGATTATTGTTATTTGTAACTGTATATTACATAACATCAATGACTACAGTGCTCTCACCTTTCATGTGTATCTCTGGATTGCCTCCTGGACTGTGTCATGGCTACCTCCCTCACTGTACCCATATCACCCTGCCTAGGTCACCTTCCCAATGAATCCTGACAGCAGCAAATGCACCAGGGCCGCCACCAACAGCTTGAATAGTTCGAATGGCAGCACCAGCCCACACATGCACTCCCTCTCTAGATCAATTGATGGCCATACCAAATTCATGCTTGCTGCCTGGCACTCCTTTGTCCTCCCAATGCTCATCAAAGACTGCAATTGGTAGTTTGGTCTGAAAGGCAGGCCAGACATGTGGCTTGAGTGCAAGTGGGATGGTGTTCCCCATTTGTGGCGACTATACTATTAATATTCTACTTTTGGCATCCCTTTTCTCCTTAGTCCCCAGAATTTGTACCAATCCTATATGCCCTCATCAGTTTCCATTACCTTTACTTGTTTCCTGTGTCCTCCTGTACTCCCTTGTCTCTGTGCTCTGGATGTATATAAACTGCCTCGGAACTGGCTAATAAAATAGTCAATCATTTCCCCCTCTAATTTCCAGAACTCAGGTCTGCCTTATGTCCTCACATGTGGGTCCTCTAACCTTGCTTCAGTGGGCATGCCTCTTGATGGGCTGCATATGCTCAGTGTTTGTGCTGAGGGGGTGTGGGGTACAAATGACTGGTATGAGACATCTGTCAGGTTTATTGAGATCATGCACATCTGACAGGAGCCTGAGCATCCTCAATGTGCTCAAGCTAGGACCTGTCAGTCAGGTCACTGTGTCTTTCAGTCAATTGTATTCTGGGATTTCTGAGAGGAGCAATTCCCAAATAGGAAGTCAACCTAGTGTTGCCGCAACTTGGCTAAAAACTGGTCTGGCAAGCTGAACTGGTTGATTTTTTGACTTGGCTAACCAGACTGATCCCTAGGAAAAGTCACAGCTCCAATGGCCATGACTTGACTTGAGTTGTGACTCGAAGTCGACTCAGACTGCCCATTGGGGTCCATCAATGCCCATTCTCTACCCTCTCTAGCAGTGCCCCTTACCGGTTCACTTCTTTTCTGTGTCCCAATGGGACCTGTCCTCTGACTTTCCCAGTGAGTTCCCCCTGCCTGCTTGCATTCTTTCCATGTTCTGACTGGCCTGACCAGTCTAGCCCAGCCCTCTCCAGCAGGTGAATGTTGCTCAATTTTCTCTACCCTCCAGTGCCATCTCCTGCATGCGTTTCTATGATGCGGAGTTTCTGTCCCTGACCATTCCAGTCTTGGGATTCACATATCCCTGCACCATCCACCTCTTCCAACCTTGGTCCTCTCCAGTGGGTGAGGTTCTCTCACTCATTTTCTTTTCTGATGATAAAGGTACTGTACCATACATGCTAATGTCTGCCACAGGTGCCTTGTACCTGGCACCAGCTGACTCAGGTGCCTACAAAGCGGGCCTCATGACCATGGGTGTTCGGCACGGTTGAGTCAAGCTGCCATCCAAGTTGGAGCGCAAGCCACCACTGTCCAAGTTGGGCATCAAGGCAATATGGGAGGATGAGATGAGCGCAAACAGCAGCAAGTCCCCAGTGGGTGAGTGCTCCTTGCTGGCTCATGTTCTTTCCACGTCCTGACTGGTCCTGACATCTGCCTTCTCCAGCGACTCTGCAGCAAGTGAGGGCCTCCACTGGCTTGCATTTTTTCCACATTCTGACTGGTTCTCAAACATCCACCCTCAATCCTGCTGCTGTTCCCGGTGCCCATTGCACTTAACACTGATGCACCCAAGCCATACCTTGCATGTCTCCCAGCACCGCTCTCCCCCTCTGCTTGATTAAACTCCCTCTTGACTGTCTGTGGCACTCTTCCACCCATACAAATGGCCTTGCTTGACCTGCGCTTCGGCATCGTGCTCTACATGCTTCACAACCTGCAGAGCGAATGATGTGGGCCACCACTGCTCGAGAGTGAAGGGCTGTACAGCTGGCAGGAGGGGTTCGAATGCCTTGTTGACAAGGCGCTTTGCACCGCCAAGTTGGTGGGCGACATTTTCACATTGGCAGAGGAGGACATTGCTGCATTGTGGGCTTGCCTCATGCATGTGATCGGCACTTTTCTCTTCGACAACGTTGAGGTGCCCTTGCTCATCTCTCTCATGACTGGTGTGGAATCGGTTTTTGTTATGGACACAGATGGTGATGTAAAGCCCTAACTTGCTCTGCTGCTCCTGTCTTTTGCTCATCTTCTGTATGGAGACCTGCTCCCATGTCTGTTGCAGGAAGTTTGGGACACACACCCCCATTTTCTCACCCAATCTACCACTTGCAGTTGCATCACACACATTCGTCCCTGTACCTTGTTCACTCAGTGCGCGCAGTGTTTGGTATGACCCTGGGCCAATACATGCAGCACTGCTACCACCCCCAACCAAACTCGATAGAAAAATGGGTAAAGGTGCATGGTTGGCTCCTTGGGATGGTGCCAGCAGACTGACTCAACTTCTGCACAGCCAGGGATTTTCTTGTGGGCAACAATGCCTAGTGTGACATCATCATGCCAGCCTTGTTACCTCTTGTGGTGACATCTTGACAAAGGCTTCACAGTCCTCATCTGCACCCTTGCTGGCTGACAACATCCTGTTTGTCATTGATGACAACAATGACAAGCAAGAGATGTCGGCCTTGGATGGCCCGCCACATTGACAGGGCAAGGCAGATCAGGCAGTGCACTTCTGCAAGCACTTACAGGTCATAGCACTGCCACTGTGGTCCAATTTGGTCCCAATGATGGGTTTGATCCCAATGATGACATAGAGGATTACCTAGCAGCTAGTATCAGCCCAACTTCTGGTGCTACTCCCTTGGACGGACAACGAGGTGCAGCAACCCCTGTGTTGGACCAGTACACTGGCTATGAGTGACTGCAAGCTTACACAGAAGATTCAAACAGTTCTGCACTATTGCAGTGGCAGAGTAATGTATCTAGTCTTCCATCTGGTCCCCGAATGCCTGTCTCTTGCATGACCACAATGAGCTATGCCTCTGAACTGTTGAAGATGCATTAGTCCAACACGTGCTACCATCCAGATATGGAGGTGCACTTCCCAATTCGTGGTAATTATGATACATAGGTCACACAGACACATATGGTAGTATGCACATCACAGTCATGGCCTCACATGTATATAAACCCCAGGGCTTTCGCCCTAACAATACAGAGTCGATCCCCTGGATCATCTACTAGCTACCGTAGTACCTAAGTGAACAACTGGTAAGCCTGGTCGCTGTGCTTCACTGCTGCACGTCAGGTTATGGGCCCTGGTTGGCCTTCCACCCTTTTTGTCTGTGCCTTCAAAGGCTGTGAAGAAAGGTGTGATGGTATCTCTGGTAGGGAGAAACCTTGCTGGTACACTGTACTGCAGGGTGGAGACCCATAATACCTGCCCAGTGTAATCCTGCCTAGTGCAGAGTCTGGGATGACCCGTTCCTTGGAAACAAGGACAGAGGGCAGAGCAATACATGTGGGAGTGTGTGACAAGCACTCCAAAACACATAAACCAGGCAGATGGCTCCAGCTGCAGAAATTC